>Ga0070699_100004505_pt1 | contig 12326 bp, 11 predicted proteins | sample KBSK1503metaG_FD_65473 | JGI IMG/M metagenome (GOLD analysis project Ga0070699, IMG submission 65473) | Corn, switchgrass and miscanthus rhizosphere microbial communities from Kellogg Biological Station, Michigan, USA - KBS K1-50-3 metaG | ecosystem: Host-associated > Plants > Roots >...
GGCGGCAGCATCGACGTCGTGATGCGCGCAATGGCTCCCAAACTTCAGGAGCGGCTCGGCAAGCCGGTCGTCATCGAGAACCGCGTCGGCGCCGGCGGCAACATTGCGGCCGCCGCCGTTACCAACGCGCCGCCGGACGGTCACACGCTGCTGGCGCCGGCAAGCTCGCTCGCCGCCAATCCCACGCTGATCAAGAACATGCCGTTCGACACGCTCAAGGACCTACAGGCAATTGCGCTTCTGTTCCGGACGCCGCTTGCGCTGGTGGTTAATTCCAGCGTGCCGGCCAAATCGGTTTCGGAATTGATCGCATTGCTCAAGCAGAAGCCCGGCGAGATCACTTTTGGCCACAGCGGGGCGGGTGCGGCAATCTTTCTCGCCGCCGAACTGTTCCAGAGCATGACCGGGACCAAGATGAACGGCGTCGCCTATCGCGGCGCGCCGCCCGCGCTCAACGACGTGATGGCGGGTCACGTTGCGCTGATGTTTGCAGACGCGGGCAGCGTGGTCGGCCACATCAACGCCGGCAGGGTGCGCGCGCTCGGCGTGAGTTCTACCGCACGCGTCCCGGCATTGCCCAACGTGCCGACGATTGCGGAGTCCGGAGTGCCGGGCTTCGATGCCGTCGGGTGGACGATGATCTGCGCGCCGGCGGCAACGCCCAAACCGGTGATCGATCGGCTGCACGCCGAACTCAAGGCGGTGGCCGCAACGCCGGAGGTTCGCGACGTGATCGTCCGGATTGGCACCATCCCGGTCGACAGCCCGCCGCCGGCCGAGTTGCAGAAATTCCTGGCGTCGGAGATCGACCGCTGGGGCAGCCTGATTCAGCGCGCGGGCCTCGCGAAAACCGAATAGGCCGGGCGGCGTCGGTAATCCCATTCGAACGGAAGACGGACTTCAAGCATGAACGACGAGGCGCTGCTGCGCGAGAAGGCTGCGACGTTGACGCGAATGCTCAACCTCCAGGGCACGATCGGGATGTTCGGCCACGTGTCGGTGCGCGTGCCCGGCACGGACAAGTGCTTCATCAGTCCGGGGGCCTCGACCGACAAGACCGTGGTGCGGCCGGAGCACATGTTCGTCTACAACATCGACGGCACCATCATCGAGCATCCAGGCGGATTGATCCCGCTCGAGTGGCGCATCCACACACGGATCCACCGCGACCGGCCCGACGCCATGTGCGTCGTGCACCTGCACGCGCCGCACGCCCGCGCGCTTGGCGTCGCCGGCAAGGACATCAAGCCGGTGTACCTGCACGGCTCGTTCCTCTGCACCGGCGTGCCGACCTGGAACAACCCGCGCCTGGTCGTGAACGACGCGCAGGCCGCCGACTTGTCGCGCACGCTCGGCCAGCATCGCTGCGCGCAGATGCGCGGCCACGGCAGCGTCGTGGTGGGCGCGAGCGCCGAGGAGGCGTTTTTCGCCTGCACGTTCCTGGAGGAGAACGCGCAAATCCAGCTTCAGGCCGAGATCATGGGCGGCGCCGTTCCCTTGAGCGAGGACGAGGCGCGCGACTGCGCCGAGAGGACGTTCAATCCGCGGCTGTTTCCGCTCCTGTGGGCGTATTACGAGCGAAAAGTGAAGCTGGACTAAGATAAAGGACTTTCTGCGCTGTGCATGCATCAAGGACGCAGATCAACGCTCGCGTCTTTGCCTGCAGGCAGGAGATCGGGTTCCACTCGCACAACGACGCTGAGGTCAAACCCAGGGTTAGGCGGGGTATGTTTCGAGAAATTGTGGTTTAGTCTGGAGGTTGAGTGGAGGACTCTTGAAGATGAGAAAGGTTTTCATCATCGGCATTGGTGCGGGCAATCCCGACTACATCACCGTGCAGGCAATCAATGCGCTCAATGAGGTCGACGTATTCTTCGTGATGGACAAAGGGCGTGAAAAAGAGGACCTGGTCCGCCTTCGCAAGGAAATCTGCGAGCGCTACATCAAGAACAAGTCGTACAGGACCATCGAGGTCCGGGATCCGGAGCGCGATCGAACTGCGTCGTCGTATGAGTCCGGCGTTAAAGCATGGCACGAGCAGAGGGCCACTATATACGAGAGATTGATTGGACAAGAACTTGGCGAGGAGGAACGCGGTGCCTTCCTCGTGTGGGGGGATCCGTCACTCTACGACAGCACGTTACGGATCATTGATCAGATCATTGCCAGAGGAACCGTTGCATTCGAATACGAAGTGATTCCTGGAATAAGCAGCATTCAGGCTCTGGCCGCACGACATAAGATCACTCTGAACCGGATCGGACAGTCCATTCATATTACGACCGGGCGCAAGATATCGCAGGGACTGCCCGACAATATCGATGATGTCGTTGTGATGCTCGACGCAGAATGTTCGTTCAAGACCGTCAGCGACCCGGAGGTCGACATCTACTGGGGTGCCTACATCGGAACCGAAGATGAGATTCTCGTGTCGGGCAACCTGAAAGGGCGCATGCACGACATCGAGCGGATCCGAAGCGAAGCCAAGGGAAAGAAAGGGTGGATTATGGACACCTATCTTCTCAGGAAGACCACGGCACATTGAAATTAGGACCCTTAGCCAGTAACGAGAGCGGATTTCGATCGATTGAATCACGCGTAGGGTGGGCAAAGGCGCCAGGCACACATATATCGTCCCAACCGATGCTCGCTTGTGGCGCCGTGCCCACGCGTTGGACGTGAGCCGGGCTGGAAGCGCGTGGGCACGGCGCGCATGCAAACGATCGAGATCTAGGCGCCAGCACGGGATTGCGCGCCTTTGCCCACCCTACGCGGCTCGATGGTGAACGCCATGGACACGCGGACACTGGACTGGAATTGGCGCGGGGAAACCATTCGCTTGGGTATCGACTCGAGTGGAACCGGGCCGAAGGTGCTGCTGCTGCCGGCGCTGAGCTCCATCTCGAGCAGGCGCGAGATGCACCCGCTGCAGGAGCGTTTGGCGCAGCGCTATTCGACGCTCGCCGTGGACTGGCCTGGATTTGGCGATGCGGCGCGCCCGCAAGTCGATTGGACCCCCGACGCCTATGCCGGCTTTTTGGCCTTTCTTCTGACGTCCGTGATGCCGCATCCCTATGCCATCATCGCCGCCGGCCACGCCGCCACCTACGTCCTCGAGCATGCCGCAAGCGCGCCGGAGGCGACGGCACGATTGGTGCTGATCGCGCCGACCTGGCGCGGACCCTTGCCGACCATGCTGGGCGGGGATCGGCCGTTCTTCGAGCGGCTCTGCCGCCTCGTCGATCGTCGCGGGCTCGGTCCGCTCATTTATCGCTTGAACGTCAACCGGTTCATGGTGCGGCACATGGGCGCCGGCCACGTCTATGCGGATCCCGCGTTCCTCAACGGCGAGCGTCTGCGCCAGAAGCTTAACGTGGTGCGCGCGCCGGGAGCCCGATTCGCGTCGGTGCGCTTCGTCACCGGCCGTCTCGATCCGCTCGCAAGCCGCGACGCGTTTCTCGATCTGACGCGGCGGGCGGCGGCTGCGATCCTCTTGGTCTACGGCGCCGAGACGCCGCCGAGGTCGCGCGCGGAAATGGAGGCGCTTGCCGCGTTCGGCGGCATTCGAACCGCTCGGCTCCCCCAGGGCAAACTCGCCGTGCACGAGGAGTTTCCCGACGCGACCATCAACGCCATCGAGCCGTTCCTCGCGGAGGAGCCCGCTGCTACGCGTGGATCGCGTTCCTCGGCGTAGAGCGTGTTCGTTTGTGCTTGAGGCGTAACGAGGCCGCGGACTCGGTGCACTCCCTCGCCCCGCGAGGGGACCCCGCGACGCCGTGCGTCGCGGGGACCCCGTTAGCGGGGAGAGGGTGGCCCGAGCGCAGCGAGGGCCGGGTGAGGGGCAGCGCGCGACGCAAATCCTCCGTCACCCGCGGGCTTGACCCGCGGGTCCATCCTCTTCGTAAGAACTTTTTTGCGAACAGGATGGATTGCACCGCAACTCGGGCTTGCCCGAGTTGCGCAGTATAATGCGCCGCAAGTCGGGTAAACCCGACTTGCGGTGTCAAGCCCGGCAATGACGACTGCGATTACCGCTCCCATTGCCCCTCACCCGGCTCGCGCTTTCGGCGCTCGCCACCCTCTCCCCGCAAACTGCGGGGAGAGGGAGCAGACCGAGTTCGCCGCTTGCGCTGATTCCATTTCACACGAATTCGGCTTAGCCGAAGCTGCTCGTATCGATCGGCCGTCGTCCGGATCGCCGCCTTGGGATGACGCTTCAGACATGATCGGGCGCGAGGTGGCAGGCGGTTTCCTCGCTGATTTCGATCTGCAGGGTCGTGTCCCGATGCCGAAGCGCTGCCGCAGCTCGGTCGCCGCCGTCAGCAGGAATTCGTCCCCGGGGTGGCCGCCGGGGAAGACGAGATGCGCGGTCAGGGCGCTCTCCGTCGTGCTCAACGGCCAGATATGCAGATCATGCACGGCGGTAACGCCGGCGCAGGATGCAAGATAGCTCCGCACCGCCTGCGGATCGATCGATGCCGGCACCGCGCCGACCGACATGGCAATGGAGTCGCGCAACAAGCTCCAAGTCGTCCATACGATCACCCCGACGATCCCCAGACTGGCGAGCGGATCGAGCCAGAGCCAGCCGGTGTAAAGGATGACCAGGCCGGCCGCGACGACGCCGGCCGAGACCGCGGCGTCCGCGATCATGTGCAGGAACGCCCCGCGAATGTTGAGGTCGCCTTTGCGGCCGGACGCGAACAGGGCGGCGGTCACGCCGTTGACGACGATGCCGACCGCGGCCACGATCATGACGGTGCCGCTCGCCACTGGTTCGGGATGTAAAGAGCCGCAGCACCGCTTCCCAGGCGATCGCCCCGACTGCGAGCAGCAGCAGCACGGCGTTGAACAGCGCCGCGAGGATAGAAGAGCCGCCCAAGCCATAGGTGTAACGCGACGAAGGCGCGCGCCTGGTCGGGACGCTTGCAATCCAGGCAATAGCGAGCCCCAGAACATCGGAGAGGTTGTGCCCGGCGTCGGCGATGAGCGCCACGGAATTGGCCAGCACGCCGTAGCTGAACTCCACCGCGACGAACGTCAGGTTGAGGCCGATGCCGACCGCGAAGGCCATGCCGAAGCTTGCGGGAGCGTGGACATGGGCGCGCCCGTGCTGGTCATGATCAGCGTGTTCATGCACGTGATCGCGACGATGGGGACGATATGCGCTCATTGGGAGCATGAAGATGAACGAGGAGCCGCAGGGACGTATGCGCCCGCCCCGCTGTTACACCAAAGAGAACGACGGTCAACTGAATCACTTGACTTTAATCGCCGAAAAGCACTGTAAACTTGCATCTGGACCAATTGCAGCACGCGGCGTTAGGATGTCTTGCCATGGCATGGCTGATCCGAAAATCTGCGGCGCTGGTTGCAGTCTATTCGATTGCACTGCAAGCCGTGCTTTGGGGTTTTGCGCCGGCGGGCCATTTCGGTTTTGACCCATTTGCAATCATCTGCACGGCCGACAGTTCGGGAGACCACGCCCCTTCGCTACCGCAACACCGAAGCGACTGCGACGCGTGTCTCGCCGCATGCAGCAGTTCGCCGGCTCTCGTTCCTGCAAGCGTAGCGTTCTCGCTGATGCCTTTTCCCGATGGACCGAAGCGTCTGACGTCGCCGGTCGAAGCGCCATCATTGCAACCACGGCATCAGCCGCAAGAATCGCGCGCGCCTCCGATTCAATCCTGAGCTGAGCGCCTCGCGCGCTCCTTAGTGTATGTCGGCCGCGCCTTAGAGCGCGGGGCCGCTCATTCAACTCGCTTCAGGAGTCTGACAATGCGCCTCCTCGCTTTCCTCTTTGCCGGCCTCTTTGGCTTGGTTCTCACCACTGCCCATGCCCGCGACTACAAGGCAGGCTCGCTGGAGATTGCCGACCCATGGTCCCGCGCTACTCCGAAAGGGTCGAGCGTTGCTGCCGGCTATATGACGATCAAAAATACTGGATCCACTCCCGATCGGCTGATCAGCGGCTCCGCGGACGTCGGATCCGGATTCCAAATTCACGAGATGAAGATGGAAAGCGGTGTGGCGAAGATGCGACCGATCAAGGGGGGCTTGGAAATTAAGCCGGGTGACACAGTCGAGCTCAAACCCGGCTCGTTCCACGTCATGTTTGTGGGTTTGAAGAAGCCGCTCGCTGCAGGCGACCACATCAACGCAACGCTCGTGTTTGAAAAGGCCGGTACGGTGAACGTCGAGTATGAGGTGCGCGCCATGGGCGCGGAACCTGGCCACGGTATGCCCGGCATGAAGATGTAGGGCCAGTGATTGCGATTGCCAGTGGATATGCCGGCTGAATGCTTTTCTAGGAGGTTCCCATGCTTATCGTTCGAGCAGGCGGTGCCGGTCTCGTTTTAGCTCTTTCGTGTCTGAATGCATTCGGACAAACATCTCAGATCGCCGCCGTCTCCGGACGGGATCAACTGGCCTTGCACGATCTGGCGACAGGCGCAGAGCTTGCCCGGTTCGATGCTCCGGGTGGTTCCAGTGATCTCGTGGCACTGGCAAGCGGTGTTGCACTGTCCAACCACACAGCTGGGAATGAGATCGTAGTCATTGACCTCAAGCGTCGTGCCGAGATCGGTCGGCTGCCCTCCTCTTCGCTCGGCGGCATCCGTCCGGTTCACATGTACCTGAGTCCCCCTATGGAGGGACGGCAGTACGTCGTCGTCCTCAACGACGGCAATGAGCGCGGCACACCGAAGGGCGAACGCCCCAAGGATTCAACGTTGCTGCTGGTGGACGCGGCGCAATCAAGCCCGACGTTTCTGAAGCCCCTGGGCGAGACGCGGGTCGGCATTGGCCATCACAAAGTGGGTTTCTCGATGAAGCGGCTGCGTCTGGCCGTCTCCAATATCGCCGACTGCTCGGATGTCGTTTCTGTCTACGACTACCAGAACCCTTCCGACATCAAACTCATTAAGACGTTCTCGGCAGCTGACCTCGGCTATGACGGCTCGACCCCGCTTAAAACGTGCGACGAGACCGGGAAGGCTGGGGTGATGCTGTCACCGCACGGGACCGGCACCTCCGCCGCCACGGGCCGGGTTTATCATTTCCTGACCGGAACGGGTCAGATCGCCATCTTCGACATCGACGCCGACGTCCCCACGGTGAAACTGGTGCAGACGGCCGGGAGCGGTGGGGCCTCGGTCAAGGACCTGCCCGGCGGTCGCTTCATGGTGGTGCCGCAGCGCGGCCCGCGAGAAGTGTATCAAAGGGCCGACGGATCGCTTTGTCAGGTCGGCCAGCTGGCCGTTATTGACGCCGTCGCCGAGAAGCTTGCTGCGCAACTGCCCGTATTCTATGGCGAGCCAACCTGCCGGACATCAATCGCGGGCAAGCCGCACGAACGCGCGGCGCTGCAGTACGCGATGCCGTCGCCCGATGGCAAAACCGTATTTGTCGAGATCGGGACTTTGTATGGTCCGCCGAACGTCGTTGCTGAATCGCGTTTCGTCGCCGTCTTCGACCTGTCCGACCCATACAAGCCAGTCCAGCTCGATTCGATTCCTGTCGGCGCGGGCAACGACACCCGAGACCACGCCCTCACAGGCGACGGCAAGCTGCTTCTGGTCCCGAACAGCCTGGATAACTCGGTTTCGGTCATCGACACGGCACTGCGCCCGGTCGTGCGCACGATACCTACGGTGACCAAGCCGTTCCGTGTCGTCACTTTTTCTGAGGGAACCGGGCCGTCAAAACCGGTGGGACCAGCAACGCTCGGGCTGAAGTAGAAAATCAAGTCAGAAGGAAGGAAGCTTCATTCACACCAACGGGATGATTGAGATGAGCAAACAGCTGTCACTTAAAGTCGCGCTGATTCTGTTTCTTTCGGCAGGACCGAGCGCTGCCTGCGATCCGGAGGAGATGATCAACGAGCTTCGCGCCCAGTGCAGGGACGCCATCACCTCCGCGGTCGCATTGATCGAGCCGATAAAGCCGGCATTGACGATGCCGGAACGCAACGATGTTGAAACCAAGGTCAAGGAAGCTACGGCGCTGTGCAACACGGACAAATATAGCGACGGCTATACGGTGACGGCCAAGCTTGCGCGCTTCATCGGCCATCTGGAGGCACACAGAGGGATCAATCCGCAACTGTGAACGGTGATCCGTGTAAAGGTGAGCGATCCCAACGCGCCACAGACCAATGTACGCGCCGGGTCGAAAGCAGACCTCGCGTCATCACGTAGGCTAGGTGCGCTTCGCCCCGCAAAGCGGACATGCGCCAGCGACGTACGTTGCTTCCAAACGTTTCCGTCGACCACCAAACGGCGATCCGATTGCGGCCTTTCGGTGGGCGCACCCGCCATCACCGGAATGCCAACTTCATTCCGGCAATAAAGGTGCGCGGTGCTCCGGCGTAAATCGATCCCGTCCCGGTCGCGGCAAGGATGCCGCCGGGATTTTGTATGCCCGTTGTCGCGTTGATGCTGTCGGTAATATTGTTCGCAGACGCTACGTAGGTCTTGCCGAGCACGTTCTTGACCTCGAAGAAGAAGATCGCGCCCTTGAGATAGTCATCCGTGATGCCGGTGTCGTAGTGAACGTTGAGATTGAATAAGCCATAGCTCGGCGCCTTCAGGAGGTTGGCGTTCTCCATGTAGAATGCGTCGAGCCATACGTACTCCACGAAGCCGCCCACGCCTTTCCACGGTCCGGACGGCTGATCGTATCCGAGACGCGTAAAGAGCTCGTTCGGGGCGACACCCGGGATCTTGTTTCCGGCGCGGTCGAACCTCGCCGTGAGCGCGCCAGCGCTCAGTTGCTCGGTATAGTCGACATAGAACTGATCGAGTCAGGTGTAGGCCGCGATCAGCCGCCAGCCCGGCAACGGCCGCCAGTCCGCCGCGACCTCCACGCCCCGGTGCACGGAGCGCGGCACGTTGAAGGTGAAGTTCTGCAGCCCGGCGCCCGGCGATTGCGTCACCAGCTCGTTGCGGAAGAACTCGTAGAAGCCGGTCACGCTGAGCTTCAAGGCGGCGTCCGGCGTCCAATCCGTCCCAACATCGATGCCGACATTGGTTTGCGACGCGAGCTGCGAGTTGTTGCCGCTCACGCCCTGCGCCGTGACCGTGAGATTGCTGATCTGCGGCGTGCCGTAGCCGGTCGCCACGCGGCTGCGGAATTGCCAGGCGTCGTTGAGCCGATAGAGCATTCCGCCTTCCGGCGCGTAATTGAGAAAGTCCCGCTGGATTGGGAAATACCCCGGCACTCCGGCGCCGCCGGGAAAGCTGAAGATGGTGTTGACCGCGGCGATGGTGGTGGATTCCACGCCGGCCGCGACGTAACCGATCCAACTCGGGGCGAGATTGACCTCTTCGCGGAAACGGCCGCCCCAGTTGACGTGGTGGCCGCCGTCATAAAAGGACGACAAGGCCCCGAGCCCGCCGCCGGGAGCGACGTTCCAGGTGTAGTTGGTCAGGCGCTGCCGGGCGTAGAACACCTCCGCAAAATGGACGGCGTCGAGACCGAAAAAGCTGCCGCGTTGGGTGAGATTGGTGAGCAAGTTGTACGACGGGCTGTCGCCGATGGCACTCGTCATCTCGGTCGGCTGGTTGATGTTCTTGTCGTCGAAGACGGCTTGGGTTCGCCACGTGGTTTGGCTGTCGAAATCATGCTCCCAGCGGATGCCTCCGATGTTGCGGGTGTCGTGGCGGCCGAAGCCGGCCTCGTCCGCAGTCTGGGGAACGGTTGGCGCAGAAAAGCCATTGGTGAAAAGCGCGACCGTTGCACAGCCCGGCGCGGCGGCGGTGGCGTTCGTGCAGCCGCGCTGGAACGGGTTGGTCTGGAACTGATTGAGCGAAAGCCGCACGGACAGGTTCGTGGACAGCCGGTTGTCGATCGCCTTTAGCGTGATCCGGTCATCAGGCGTCAGCGAATAGGTCCCGAGCGCGTTGAGAGTCTGGGCATTGAACGAGCTGTGACTGATATACCCATCGCCGCGCACGTCGCTCATGAATGCGGTGCCTTCCGCCCGTTCGTTCCGGCCGCCGATGATGGCGTAGTTGTTTACGTATCCGAAACTGCCGCCCTCGACGCCATATCTCGCGCCGTTGATCTGATCGCCGCGCCAAAGGCGGAAATTGATCGCGCCGCCGGTCGCATAGTTGCCGAACATCGCCGAGGCGGGGCCGCGATAGACGTCGACGCCGCCATAGGCATGCGGGTCGAGGAGATCGGTGCGGGAGCGGATGCCGAAGCCGTTACGTGCGTTGGAGCCGCGGAGATGCCAATGTCGCGCGGACCGTTACCCTGCTTGAAAGAGACACCCGGGCTTTCCTGCAGCAACTCCTCGACGGTGAAGGCCGGCGCGTCCTTGATGCGCTCGCCGCTGACCGTGGTGATGGTCTGTCCCGGCGGCTTTGGCAGGGCTCCCGGTGCTGGGCGGGATTCGGCCAAGCCCGCGGCGGGCGCTCCCGCTACCGCCGATGGCGAGGGAGGCGGTGTTGCGGATTGAACGACGGCGGCGGCCGGCGGTCGAGCCGCGGCGATCGCGCGCGGTCGAGGCGCCTGCGCGGCGCGTTTGAGCTTCGGCGGCGTCACGACCACTTCGGGAACTCGAACCGCGCCAGGTGTCGGGGCGGCCGGTGCGCTGGGTGCGGCCTCGGCCGGTGCGCTGGGCTCGGCCGGAGCGGGAGCCGATTGATTGGCGTCAGGCTTTGGCGCCTCCGTCGATTCCGCTGGTGGCGCGGACGAATCTTGCGTTTGCCCCGGCACGGGAACAAGCACGGCGCCCATGAGGACCACGGCAAAAGGCAAGATTGGCCGATGGTCGCGTGTCCGGGCAGGCGCCCAGCGGAAAGCCATTCTTGCTCGCAGGGTAGCAGCGATCGATATGAACGCGGCTATCGGATTGCAACATCGGCGGACGGACATGACACGCTCTGCAATCGCGGCATTGCTGCACGCGCGGAAAAAGCCGAATGGGATGATTCGCGACGGAGTCGTCACGCGCGGTCAGCCGATCGCGCTTGCGGTCGAGCGGATCAGCCGAAAATGGAAATGCTCAGCGGGGGGTACTGGCCCGTGGGGGAATTGAACTCGATAACGCGGCCGTCTGTTCGAGCAACGGCATTCGAAATGCCTATTGCATCGCCGACCGCAATGCCATGGTCGGTCGGCAAGATCGCACACGGCGCTTTTGCCAGCGTGCAGAGTACGCACGGCGATTGAGCAAGCGGCTCGTTGCCCGGCAGGTCTTGATTGTCCGACGAACTATTGCCGTGGCAAATGACGAATAGATTGCTCGCCGAGGCGTCGCCCGCAGCCATGAAGTGGCCGGCGGCCACTCCAGTCAGAACAACTTGGAGCGCGAGCGCGTAAGCGGCGACCGTGGCGATCCACGGTCGCATACGGCTTCGAGCATTGGGCCGCTTCAACACGGAACGACACCTCGCGAAGCCCTAGTATGATCGCCGACATGACGGCAGAACATGGATATCGCCTCATGCCGGCGCGTTTCACCGTCGAGTGTGATGGATTAGCAACAGAAGCGTTCGTTTGGATCAAATTTGGAGTTGACGCCGGGTAGAGCGGCGGCCGACCCCCGCAGGGAAACCGGTGAAGAGCCTTCCCGCAGTGGCAGACCAACTATGGAAAAACACACGTGAGCATGAGTTTGGACGAGCGGAGCGTCGTGTCGCTGTTCACGGGTGCTGGTGGCTTGGACCTCGGCCTTAAGGCCGCGGGGTTTGAGCCCGTGCTCTGCGTGGAGTTGACGACGATTCGCGGGCCAGCTTGAGGCGGAACCGGCCTGGATGGCGGCTAGCTGATCGGCGACATCCACGCGTTGGAGCCTCGCGACATTCTACGGGAAGCCGGGCCTTAAACCGCGAAAGCTCCGGCTGCTCGCGGGCGGACGGACTGGGATTTTCGGGAATGACAGGTCACCGTATCAGCGAAACGTGATTCCGGGCACCAGAGTCTGTTGCCGTTCGGACACAGTTCGACAGAAATTCCTGTCAGGGTTTCCGTAGGCGAGAAGTCGCAGACTGAGCTTGAATGCTCGCGCTCCGTCGTTTTGATCAGCAAATTTCGTGCTTTTGTGCTGCTGCGTGCGCGTGCCGACTCCAGCCGCGATGGCAGCAAGCCGCAGGGCCTTCACCACAAGGCCATGCGACGGCCCGAGGACCGTCGCATTTTCACCATCGGTCAAGATGAATGACTGTTAATCAGGGGCGATCGATGAAATCGGGGGCGAGGGGAACATGGCGGCTCCGGCAAAACGCATCGACGGCATCGACTTCTGGCGCGGCTTTGCGCTGTTGACGATATTCATTGACCACGTGCCGGAAAACGTATTTCAGCACGTGACGCAG
>Ga0070699_100004508_pt1 | contig 12322 bp, 8 predicted proteins | sample KBSK1503metaG_FD_65473 | JGI IMG/M metagenome (GOLD analysis project Ga0070699, IMG submission 65473) | Corn, switchgrass and miscanthus rhizosphere microbial communities from Kellogg Biological Station, Michigan, USA - KBS K1-50-3 metaG | ecosystem: Host-associated > Plants > Roots >...
GGCGGTGACGATTGTCGGCATCATGCCGCGCACGTTCGAGAACGTCTGGAGCGCACAGGCACAGATCTGGAGGCCGCTCGGCTACGACCCGTCGCTGCCGCTGCAGGGGCGAGAGTGGGGACACAACTTGCAGTTGATCGCCCGCGTCCGATCCGACCTCCATCTCGACGCCACGAGCCGCGAGCTGGCATCAATCGCGCGAACGCCGACCGCACCGTTCACTCGTCCGGCGTGGGCTTCGCTGCGTGGTGGCTTTTCGATCACCCCGCTGCAGGACCGGGTCACGGCGCGAGTCAAACCGGCCTTGCGAGCCGTTACGGTCGGTACGCTGCTCTTGCTCCTGATCGCCGCGGTGAACATCGTCAACCTGATGCTCGCACGCGGCGCTGAACGACGGACCGAGCTGGTGACCTGCGCCGCGCTGGGCGCATCGCGTGTCCGCCTGTTGACGCCGATGCTGGCCGAAGGGCTCGTGCTTGCGCTGATCGGCGGAACGCTGGGCGTGGCGCTCGCCTACGCGATGGTCGACGTGCTCGTCACGTTCGACGGATTTGCGCTGCCACGACTCGACGCGATCCGGGTCGATCGTACGGCGTTGGCCCTTGCAGCGGCGCTGAGCACGACGATCGGGATCGTCGCCGGTTGCCTTCCAGGACTGGCGCTTTCACGACTCATCGAACCGACGGCTTCCGGGCATCGCGTCACCGCCGGGCATCCCCGATTGCGACGCGGATTCGTCGCCGCCGAAGTCGCATTGGCGATGGTGCTGCTCGTCGGTGCGGGCCTGCTCGTGCGAACCGTTCGACAATTGCTGGCGGTGCCGCCGGGATTCCGCCCGGAGCGAGTACTCACTCTGCAGGTGCAAACATCGGGACCCGAGTTCCGCAGCCCCGACAAGGTCCGGGCCTATTTCGATCGGGTCCGCGAAGCGGGACAGCACGTGCCGGGTGTTGTCAGCGTGGCGCTCACCAGCCAGCTGCCGCTCACCGATGATGCCGACGTCTATGGCGCTGGAACCAAGGACGACGCCGCGCTGCCACCTGGCGCCGACGCCAGTGCGTATCGGTACGCGATCAGCGGCGACTACGTCCAGACGATGGGCATTGCGCTCGAGCGCGGAAGGACGATCGACGAACGCGATCGCACGGGAGGTCCACCGGTCGCGCTGATCAGCACCTCCGTCGCACGGCGCCGTTTCCCCGGCCGCGACCCGATTGGCCAGCAGCTGCGGCTCGGTCCCGCCGACAACTGGTTCACCGTCGTCGGCGTGGTCGGCAACGTCAAGCAGTCATCGCTCGCGGCCTCCTCGTCCGATGCGGTCTATGTACCGGAAGCGCAGTGGCGATTCGCGGACCGCGCCATGTGGGTTGTGATCCGGACAACGGCCGATCCGGCGACGATCGCGACGACGATACGTCAGGCCATCCGGAGCGTCGATCCCAATCAACCGATCGTCCAGGTAGCGACGATGGAGCAGCGCGTCGCTGCGTCGATCGCCCGTCAGCGGCTCGTGATGGGCGCCTTCGATGCGTTCGCCGCGGTGGCGCTGCTGCTGGCGACGATCGGGATCTACGGCGTGCTCGCCGGTGGCGTCATCGAACGGACGCGGGAGATCGCAGTGCGGACTGCGGTGGGTGCATCGCGCGCCAACATCATGAGTCAGGTCGGACGTCAGGCGATCGGCATGGCGGCGATCGGAATGGTCGTTGGCGGTGCCGTCGCCGGAGCGATGAGCCGCGGTCTGGTCGCACTGTTGTTCGAGATTTCTCCGCTCGACGGCCTGACCTACATTGGCGTGGCCGTCGTGCTCCTGATCGCGGCTGGTGTGAGCGCCATCGTACCGGCCTGGCGCGCCGCGCGGATCGCGCCCGCCGTCGCTCTTCAATCGCCCTGAACGCCCGCGAGCGGAACTGCTGGTCCGGAAGTTTCCACTTGACTTCAAGTGCACTTGAAGTTCGATGCTGAAGAGCATGACCGCACATCACTCTCCGCAAACCTTTGTCTTCATCTTTCGTCAGGGTGCCGGGCTCTCCGATGACGATAGACGACGTCGCGCCGAAGAAACCTCGGCGTGGGCCCGGATCCACAATCAGCGTGGACACCACCTCGAACCCCGGATTCTGGAGCCCGAAGTCGCGCTCCGCGGAACCGCGCACTCCGCGACGATCGGCGGCGACGCCGCGCCGATCACCGCGTTGTTGTTCGTGCAGGCTGCCGACATCGGCGAAGCGGCCCTGATTGCTGAATCGCACCCCGGCGTGAAGTATGGTGCGTCGGTAGAGATCCGCCGATGGGCTCCCCCGGCGCCTGTCTCGTCAGACGCAGTCGAACGCGCTCCCAAGTAGTCGCGTGCGACGTGTCAGCGGTTCGACCACGAACTCCAGAAGCCGTCGCTCACGACATCGCTCACACCGGTTTGACAGCTCTCGTCCAATCACATCCCGGTCGCAGGCGTAGGACATTCGATCGGCACGACGGTGTTGCTCGCGCTCGCTGGTGGCCGGCTGTGGATGCGAGCAGCAGACGGGCCTCTTCCCATCGTCCCCTGCGGTCGTATCGACCGCCTGGCGTTGATGGCGCCGGCCACTCGCTTCTTCCAGGCGCCAGGCGCACTCGATGGCGTGCAGACGCCGGTGGCCGTGTGGGCGGGAGGGTTGGATACCATCACACCACCCGCGCAAGCCGAATTCTTGAAACACGCGCTCGACGGCCGCGTGCCCGTCGAGTTGCGTACGTTCGAGGGCGCAGGTCACTTCTCTTTCATGAACGTGCTGCCGCCGCATGTGACCGACCCGCTTCAGGACCGGCATGTCTTCCTCGAACACCTCCAGTCCGAGGTATGCCGCTTCGTCACGAGCTGACGGGCGAGGCGTACTGATCGGGAACGTCATCGACTCGTCCCAGCCTTTCGACGGCTGCCATGCAGCTTCACGAATTCTCCTGGAGTGAGACCGAAGGCGCGCCGGAACTGCCGCCCGAAGTGACTCTGGTCTGCAAACCCGAGCGCCGCGGCGACGTCGGTGATGGTTTCGTGATGCAAGAGGCGCCGTGCTGCATTCAGCCGGTGCTGAATGCGATAGGCGCGCGGGGACATCGCGACCCGAGGACGCGCCCCGGGCGCGAGCGCGCTGCTGTCGGGCGCGAGATACCACATGACGAACGAGGCGCGGCCACCAAACCCGCGATGCACAATCCCGGGCGGTATTACGAGGGTCGACCCGCGAGCGAGGTCGACGCGCCGACTGCCGAAGGCGAAGCTCCGCGCGCCCGCCAGAAGGTGCACGAGCTGCCACTCGTCGTGAAAATGCCAGGCAGTGACATAGTCGTCGACGTCCACACCGGTGTGGACTTCAACACCGTCGAGATCGTCGATCGTGAACGAGCGGGCTTTCATGGACTGCTCGACAGGTTCGAATCGATCTCCGTCGCGGGCATGGGGAGCACACCGAGACCACGACACCACGCCCGCGTGTCAGGGCCAGTCATCGACACGGCGTCAATGGCGAGCACGACGCGCAGATCGCGCTCGGTCGCATCGAAGATCGTCGCCGACGGGCAATTCGGGAAATTGCAACCGGCAACGACAAGCGTATCGAGGCCGTGGGCAGCGAGGTGGTCAGCCAGGGGCGTCTTGAAAAACGCGCTCCAACGTGGCTTGTAGAAGACCCACTCCTGTCTGGAGATTTCGACGAAGCGACGTTTGACCGCGTCGGTCCAGCCAGGCGGCAATGCGCACTGCATTTGCGGGAGTAGACACGCCCCGGTCGTCCCGGGGCGAACGAGCGGTGGTCCGTTGCGGATACGCGCGCGCCTCGAGAGCTCCGCATCGTTGCCACTGGCGTCGTACAAACGAACAGCATGGATGACGGGGCGCTGGTGGCGCCGAAAGGACTGCAGGAGCGTTACCAACGTGGGTGAAATCTCAGCGGTGCCGGCGACATACGCTGCGCCATCCGGATCCGCGAAATCCACCTGCATGTCGATAGTCAGCAGAGCGCAGCTGCTCCATCGCGGCTGCGTGCAATCCCAGGATTCATCCAATTCAACGGTTCCCATGAACAGACATGGTTCCGCGGAGCAGCCGCACGCGTCTAGAACGATTCCGAACAACGTTTCACGGCGGTTTTCGATCGGCGACAGCTCTTCACTCGTGACGCAGCGCTTCGATTGGATCCACGCGGGACGCGCGACTGGCGGGCATATAGCAGGCTATGAGTGCGACTGCGACCCAGATACCAGCCGCGACGATGTGAATCGACGACGCACCGGGGCGGATGCCGGCCTGCACCGAGCCCAGCGCGCGGAGCGCAGGGATCGACAGGATTTCACCGATGACGACGCCTGTCGCCGCAATCGCCAGTCCATGCGACAGCACATCGCGGAAAATCGCGCCACGGCCGGCGCCCAACGCCATCCGAACACCGATCTCCTGTGTCCGCAGGCTGACGCGATACGCGATGACACCGTAAAGGCCGATGGCCGCGAGCGCCAACGCAAGCAGGCCGAACACTGAGAGGACCGTCGCCATCCAGCGGATGCCGGTGAAGGACTGGTCGACGTAGGTGCTGAGCGGCTGCACGGCATACACGCGGATGTTCTGCCCCATCGCGAGCAGCGTCTGGCGCACGTCGGACACCATCGCTCCAGGCGCTGTGCTGGTTTCGAGCAACAGTGCCGCGATGCCGCCATCGTACTGCCGTGCGAAGGGGCGATAGAGCCTGGGCTGTGCTGGTTCGCCAACGTCACGGACGGCCGAGTCGCGTACGACGCCGATCACGAGCGACGCTTGCGAGGCTTGGCAGCCAACGGTCACCCGTTCCCCAACCGGAGATCGCTGGGGCCACAAACGTCTCGCGAGACTTTCCGTGACGATGATCGTGGACGACTCGCGTGGCAGATCGATTGGCGAGAAGTCCCGGCCCGCGATCATCGTGATGCCCATCGTGCGGAAGTACCCTGGCTCGATTGCGCTGCTCGATACCTGCAGCCGCGGACCGCCAGGCGACGATATGCAGTCGGTTCCGGACGGCATCAACGGCAGTGCCGAGGTCTGCGACGCGCTCAGCACCCCAGGCAACGCTCGCAATCGCTCGAGCGCCTGTGCGTAGAGCTGACGGCCCGCCTCGGGCGTCGACGCGGAAGGAAAGAAGATGTACGCATAGAGTCGCCCGCTGACGGAGAAGCCGGGATCGGTGACTTGTAACCGACGCAGCGTGTCGATGACGTTGCCGGCGATCAAGAGCAACACGAACGAGAGCACGACCTGAGCGACAAGGCCGACGGGACGCCGACGCCTGACGGAGCCTCCAATCTCGCCCTTGAATCCTGCCACTCCGCTGTTCCGCGCTCCGCGCCACGCGGGGACCATCCCACAGACGAGTGTCGTTGCGAGCGCGAGAATCGTCGCGAACGCGATCACGCGGCCGTCGACCGACAGGTCCAGATCGATGGGAAAGGTCGTTCGCACCGACGGCATGACTCGTTCGAGGAGTCTCGTCGTCCAGACCGCCAGCACGATTCCGCACGCGCCGGCGCCGATCGACAGCACCAGGCTTTCGGTCAGCAGTTGACGTACCAGACGAGAGGTCGTCGCCCCGAGTGCCTGCCGTACCGCAAACTCGCGCGTGCGCAGCGATCCGCGCACGAGCAGGAGGTTGCCGACGTTCACGCACGCGATGACCAGCACGACGGCAACCACGATCATGAGCAGCGAAGCACTCAGGCTGATGAGGCGTCGACCACCAGGATTCGGGACTCCGCGCACAGGTTCCGCCACGATTGGCGCCAGCGGCTCACCTGACGTTCGGTGCTCGCCCTTCAGTTGCCTTTCGATCCCGTTCAGTTCGATCGACGCCTGTCGCGGCGTCGCATCGGCACGGAGGCGACCGAAGATCATGACCAGCCGGCGCGATCGGTCATCGAGCATCGACGCAAGGCCTGGGCGCGTCCGCATCGGCACCCAGATGTCGGTGCGATACGGCGCGAACACGCCTGTGAAGGCGCGTGGTGCAACGCCCACAATCGTGAACGACTGCGCCTCCGATCCGATTCGGCGTCCAAGAACGTCCGCGCTTCCGCCGAACCTGTTCTGCCACACTGCATGGCTGATGACGGCGACCGGGTCTGTCTCGCTCGTGAACCAGCGGCCGAGTGCGGGCGCAACACCAAGGACCGCACCGTAGTTCGCGGCCACGACCTCGGCGGCGACGAACTCACTCAGGCCACCGACCTCCAGATCCGATTCCATCGGGAATGTGGCCGTGAGGCCCGACAGCACACGTCCGCGTGCCTGAAAGTCGCGGAAATCTGGATAGGAGAAGTTCGCGGCGGCTCCGCGAGTGAGTATCAGCAGGCGCTCCGAGTCCGCGCCGGGCAAGGGTCGAAAGAGGACGCTGTTCAGCGCGCTGAAGATCGACGTATTGGCGCCGATGCCGAGCCCAAGACAGAGCACCGCGAGCACCGCGAAGCCGGGTGAGCGCTTGAGTTGTCGAACGGCGTGCCTCAGGTCGTTATCGAAATCTTCGAAAAGCTGTCCGGCCCCGTTGGAGAACATCGCTGCCTCCAAGGCGTTCAAGGAGTTCGGCCGGGACCATCCCGGTCTGCGTCAAGACATGAGACACCGCTGCGACGGCATTGCTCCATCAGCCCGGGTCCCAGAATTCGCCTGCGGGAATCGCCGGTCTCTAGCGCTTCGGGCTGGCCATGTGCTGATCAACCCGCGTTCGAGGCGTGGATAGGCCGGTCCTTGACGAAGCAGATTGTTCGTTTCATGAAGAACAGCAACAATCGCGGAAGAAATGCACACCCGCGGTGCCACTTTGCCAGGGAGATGAGAGAGCCGCTATGAGCTGGATGTTCTACGCTGGCGTCGCCGCCGCCGCATTGGCCGCCGCAGACGTGTTCGTGAAAGTGGCCGCGGGCAAACTGCCGAACAGCCTCGGGACGCTGATCTACGGGACGGTCGCATTTGGAGTTGGCCTGACGTGGTATCTCGCGGACCGGGCACGAGGCGACCTCGGGCCGGCGTCAGCGACCGGTGTCGCCTCTGCGCTGGGCGTGGGCGTCGCGTTCAGCGCGGTGACGATAGGGCTCTACGGCGCGTTCAGGGCGGGAGCGCCGCTGTCCATCACGTCGCCGGTGGTTCGACTGTCCGGCCTGATCATCGCCAGCCTGTGTGGCGTGTTCATCTGGAACGAGCCGGTGACCCCACGGTACGTCCTCGGCCTGAGTCTGGCTGGTATGGGCGTGTACTTCATCGTGACGCGGTAGTCGCTCACCCGTTGTCGCGCGGACTCGGCGGATTCGTTGCCATGCCGCGTCAATCCGTCGCCGTAGTCGACACGCACGGCGTCACCGCGACCACCGCAACGTCATCGCTGGAGGGTCGGTGTCGCGACGTGTGACCCATTCCCCCGGCTTCACCGTTTTGATCGCAGACAAACCGGTTTCGGGAACTCTCACACGAATCGTGGGTCCACATAAGCAGTTCCAGAATCTGTGCTGAATCTCCCTCGGTTCAACTGCGAGCGTAATCGCTATTCATCGGCCGGCGCTCATGGCCGACGAACGGCTGGCACGTTGCCAGTTGGGGCCTTCAACAGCAGACCTGTGACGCGTCCTCCGGCGTCGACGTTGAATGTGACGGTCACGCGCGTGTTCTCGGCGACGAAGAAGTCACGGGGGCTCTCGGGGCGCAGGCGGAGCTTCGGGATTCCAGGAATCTGAATCATGAGCGCGTCCCCTTCCCGCGTCACGGTGAACACTGCCCCGGGGCCGGGCTCGTACGCACCCGCGTAGGCATCGAGCAGCGCCGGCTCGATGGCGATTTCGGTCTTGCGGGGGGCCGGGGGAAGCGGCGCTGCAAGAGGCATCGTGGGCCGCGCGACATGACGGGCAATGTCCGAGACACTCGCGGACGAGTTCGAGAGGACCACCACGCCCGTTCGGGTGGCAGGGTCATAAACCACCGAGCTCGCAAATCCCAACGTGTTGCCGTCGTGCAGCAGAAGGCCCTCTCCTGGCCCCGCGCTCAGAAGCATCCATCCCAGCGCCTGCTGGAAGCCAGGCGCCTGCCGCCGGATGGCGAGCATTCCTGGCATCGCGGCGCCTGCGACTGTCATTGGGTCGCCAGCCGCTGCGAGCAGCGTGAGCAGATCGTTCACGGTTGAATGCAGCGATCCGCCGGCGGCCAGCGCCGGTACGTTCCAGGCCCCCGCCGGCTTCAGTTCGGGGTTGTGACCGACAGCGAGACGCGGCTGCATCGCCGGCGAAACCGCGACCGCCGTGCTCGTCATGCCGAGCGGCCGAGTGATACGAGTCTCTATCAGCGCGTCGTAGGTCGACGCCGCCCGCCTGGCAAGCAGCACGCCCAGCAATCCGACATCAGTGTTCGAGTACATCCACCGGGTCCCGAGATCAGGCGGTGCCTCGAACATCGTTATGAATCCATACAACTGGTCCAATGAATAGGACGCCATCTGTGCGGTGCCTTCGGCCGTTGCCGGTATTCCCGATGGCCAGAATGGGAATCCCGCCGTATGCGTTGCGAGATCCGCGAGTGTGATGGCCTTCACGCCTTGCGCACGCGTCGCCACCTCGGGAGGGAGATAGCGGATGATTGGGTCGGTGACGCTCACCTCGCCCCGGCGCGCCATGTCCGCGAGCAACAATGCAGTGAAGACTTTCGTCACCGAGCCGATCTCGAAGACGGTATCGGGTCCCACTTCACGTGAATCGCCAATCGCGAACCGTCCATGTCGAATGACGCGTCGTCCTTGCGGAGCCACGAGTCCGACGACGATGCCGACGCTCTGCTTCGTTGCGTCGATGCGTTCCTCGAGAATCCGGCGAATCGCGGCGTCGTCGGGTGGTTGCGCGTACACGATTGACCCTGTGATGCTCGACAGGAGGACGAGACAGATCGCCGGCGCCGAGCGCACGCCGCGATTTCGCTTCCCTGACAACCATTGATACCCGCGCCGAGTCAGCGACAGCGCGGTCACGACAGCGGCAAAGCCGAACGGCAACCCGAAGGCAAGATTGACGACATCGACGAGGGGAAGGGTGAAGCTGCCGATGGACGCTGTTCCGGACATCGCTGGTCCCGACCACACCACCCACTGGTTCCGGGAGGACGCGACTCCAACGACGAACAGCACGCCAACGAATGGGCCAACCGCGCCAATCACCTGCAGCAACCACCGTTGCCGAAGCCACAGCACCCTCGCGACCTGCTCGATCACGAAGACCGCAGCGGTCGCGACGAGCAGCGGATACAGCCGGTGCATGTCGGGGCCCCAATCGAGTCGCGCGGCGCCTGGGCCAAACATCAGCACCGGATATCTGAGCGCCAGAAGCCACCACGCGCCGAGTACCACGGCGGCGATCAGCCCGAAGGGCGTCGCCGGGAGCTCGAAGAGGGTCGCCTTCTTCACAAGCGTGGGCACGCGACGAGACCTGTCATTCAGCAGCGGCGCTTGGAAGGCCTGGGCTCGCTGCATGAGCGTCCGCGGATCCCAACGCTGCAGCGCTTTGCTCCGGGCGAGCCAGCGGTCAGCGACCGCGGCCAGGACCGTGAACCATGCGACCACAGCAAACACGTCCTGCACCGTGCCTTCGAGTGCCTGTCCAACTGCACGCCACGACGGAGTGTCGGACACGACAACCGCCAACGAGACGGCATGACCGAACAGCGTCAGGACGAGAACGCACTTCAGCGCCATCCAGTAATACGGGAAGACGATCGGACCGATCAGGTGCTGTTGCGGTCGATAACGTGCGGCCGTGACCAGCGGATGCCCGTAACGGCCGATGACCTCGGCTTGTTCGTCGACCGTCAGCGGTCGTCCGAGCGTCACTTCCTTGTCGAGGATCTGCTCGCGGATCTCTTCTGAGATTTCGCGCACGATGTCGTCGCGCTGACGACGCGGTAAGAACAACCGCAGCACGTTGACGTACCGATCGAGAAGTTCCATATATGTCCCGCTTGTTTCATGCCGCTGAACGGGTGCCGACGATACGTGTCACCGACGCGTTGAGCGACTGCCATTCTGCGAGCAGATCCTTGAGCACCCGCTTCCCGTCCGCGGACAGGCGGTAGAACCGTTTGTTGCGTTTGTCTTCCTCGCGCCACTCGCTCACCAGCAATCCCTGGCTTTCGAGGCGGCGCAATAGTGGATACAGCGTGCCCTCGTCGATCTCGACGCCACGCTCCGCCAGCTCCTTCTTCAAGGTGTAGCCGTAGTGCTCCGCCCGGAGCTGGGCCATGACCGCCATGACCAGGCAGCCACGGCGAAGTTCAAGACGCAGCGAGTCGAACGGTTCGGTGCCCATCTCGTTCCTGTGTGCCAGACAGTGTATGGCACACAGTATATGACATACAGTAGAACGACGCCACACCCCATGTGGTTCCGTGTGTTCTAGAGGAATGAGGACGGGCGCGAGGATCGCCGCAGGCCGTTCGAGCAGGGTTGGTGCCTGTCCGACACGAGTCGTCGATGTGAATGAGCGTGGAGTCGATATCTGCTCAGAAATTTACGCTGACATTCACCCTGGCGAATCGTGGCGGCACGATCGATGACGGCCGCAGCCAACTTGCCCCTTGCTTCTCGTAGTCGAACGTCTGTTCATACCCGGCTGGATCGTTCGTGTTGAACAGGTTGTAGAGGTCAACGCCCAGATCGATTCGCCGTCTCCCGAAACGCAGAATCTTGGCGAGCCGCATGTCGATTTGGGTGACGCGATCCCCGTAGACCTGCGCCGTTTCGACGAGGTTCACCGTCGTGGTGCCGTTGGCGTTGCTGCCCGACGGGGGGCGGCCAAGCAGACGCTCCACCACTGCGTTCGGAACGTTGTAGTTGGCCATCAGCGACGCGCCGTTACTGGCAGAGCCAGTCGCACCCAGGAACGGGATGGTCGCGCGTAGCGAACGGAACGTCGCGCTCACGAGCACGTCGACTTTCGGGACCGTGTAGCTGGCCAGTCCGCGGACTGCCGTCAGCCACGGTTCCGTCACGGCGCACCCGCGCGGGTCTGGACTGTCGATCTTCACCACGGTCGCGCAGGTGTTCTGCACGCCGCGCCCCGTGCTCGTCCCACCTTGCAGCGTCACTCCGCCCCGCAAGCGGGCGTTCGCCGTGACATCCACTCCATGCCAGTACCAGGTCCGTGCCGGGCCGAAGTTGGTCTCGAAGGTCATGAAGTTCCGGGCGCCTCGCGCGAATGCTTCCGGCGTCGGGTCGTACGCCGTCACCGGATACCCGCCTCCGTTCGGCAAGGATGGGTGGACTGGAGCCGTCAGCGTCCACGGCTGGTAATCCTGGGGGCCGACGAGCAGATTGTCGGTCACGAGGAAGTTCTGGAACCAGCGCCGATAGTAGCCAACCTCCACGCCGACCCGCGGCAGCACTTGCTGTTGCGCCGACACTCCGAACTGCCAATCGGATTCGCGGACACCCCATCCCTCGAGGACCGCCGGATCGATGATCGTCAACGCCGGATTCGGGTTGCCGAAGTTCAGATTGGCCCCTCCGAGCGCGGCACACCGATCGCCACCTGCCGCGAGATTGTCCTGCAGCCGCGGGTCCGACAGGATGCAGTCGATTCGGAAGTTCCGGTTGCCGTCCACCCATGGCCGCGCCGTGACTCGCGTCACGATCTTCTGCGCAGGGTTGTTCACGACGTAGGTCCCGCCGACCTGCGCACTCTGCAGGTATTTTCCGAGGTTCGCCTTGAGCGCCGTTTTTCCGTTGCCAAATACGTCGTAGGCCACTCCCATCCGCGGGGTGATGTCGTGGTAGCCCTTCACGCTCACCGTCCGCTCGAACGAGATCGGCGTCGGGTTGAAGATGGACGTCGCCGCTGTACCGTTTCCCTCCTCCGGCGCCCAACTCCTGGCGTGGTCGTAACGCACCGCGCCCTGCAGCGTGAGTCGGCCCAACGTCCATTGGTCCTGAGCAAAGAGTGCCGCGGTCATCGTGCGGTCGGTCGTATCCCATCGCGGCGCGATGAAGTAGCCGAAACTGACCGGCATACCGCTGTTGAACGTGTAGCGGAGCTGCGAGTCGTTGGAGACACGGCCGCTGGTCTGTCTCAGGCTGGATCCGAGGTAGCCGACTTTGAAATTGTGCGCTCCGGTCACATGGGCGGCCGATGCGCGCCACTGCAGCGACGTCGCATCGTTATCGGCAAACGCATGACCGGCCGGATCGAACAGGCCTCGATAGTTGAAGTTGGCCAGCCCGTAGATCGTGGTCTGCTCCGTGACAGGAATCAGGTCCGTCAAGCCGTCGGGCGGCACCTGGCCGAAGCCGGCAAACCGGTA
>Ga0070699_100004510_pt1 | contig 12320 bp, 10 predicted proteins | sample KBSK1503metaG_FD_65473 | JGI IMG/M metagenome (GOLD analysis project Ga0070699, IMG submission 65473) | Corn, switchgrass and miscanthus rhizosphere microbial communities from Kellogg Biological Station, Michigan, USA - KBS K1-50-3 metaG | ecosystem: Host-associated > Plants > Roots >...
CCTGGATGAAAAGAACGAACAATGCACCTGTATGGGCGAAAACGCGCTGCGACAGGATAGTTGTGACTTTCCTGGCCTTGGTCAATTTTATGATGACTCCATTGATACTGCAGACCCCGTTGAGCCTACAGAGCCGGGTCCCCAACCTGAAGAGCCTGTCTTGCCTGATAAACCCACTTTGCCTGAAAAGCCCACGCTCACAAACCCCAACAGCTTGCAGGCCATGCAACTGTACCTGAGTCAGTTGGAAGACTACAATACTGAGGTGACAACCCTGCAGGAAAACTATAATGATGAAGTGACCCAACTACAGGATGACTATAAAGCTGATATAGAAGAATGGCAACAAGAAAATGACGACTATCGGGATGCCATCGAAACCTACCAGAAAGATTTGACCGACCTGGAAGTGAATCGTGCCATTGCCATTGGTGCAGCAGAGTCATCCATTGACAGATATAAAAAAGACTTTGGCTGGACATTTCTCAACAAAGATGACAAAAAAGTCTACTACCCCGCCCTCATCAAAACGTGGATTGCCCAAATCGTCATCGTCATGATCATCTTTGGCGCCACCGTTTTTGTGCAAAAGCGCAGGGATGTTTAAAGAAATTTCTTCGACCAAAGATTGACTTACAAAATGTCCCGCAGGATTTTGAAAACCTGCGGGACAAAACTTTACAGACATGACCGAAAATCAGGACTTACCTTCACAGAATTGGATAACGCAAAATCCTTCTGCGCTTCACTCCCAGCCGCTCACTGATTCTGACCTTCACATCTGGCGCGCCATATTAGCAGGCTCATCAAGTGAATTTTCCTATTATTCATCCATGCTCTCCCCTACTGAGCTAACACGGGCTGAACGATTTTATTTCGAAAGAGACCGTGATCGTTATATCTTCGGGCGCGGAATCCTGCGCACACTCCTTGGTAATTATCTGGGAATAAAAGCTTCTGAAGTTGAAATCACTTATGGTGCATATGGAAAGCCTGGCCTGCAATCAAAAGCGGAAAAGAAGTCACTGGAATTTAATCTCTCACATTCAAATGACCGAGCCATGTTCGTCTTTAATTGGAATCGTATAGTAGGCATTGACATCGAGCACATCCGCCCTTTTTCAGATGCAGATGAATTCGCGGAACGATTCTTTTCACAACAAGAAAAAGAGTTAATCAAATCCCTCACAGATGAAAAAAAGTGGGAAGCCTTTTTCAAACTGTGGACTTGCAAGGAGGCGCTTCTCAAAGCTACTGGGAGTGGTTTAACTGTGCCCTTAAACGAAGCTGTAATCTCCCTAGGCTCAAATGGCTCTGCCCAACTGACCTCCATTGGTGGAGATGTAGAACAGGCCGCACGTTGGCATTTAGAGACTTTCAAACCGGTTGCGGATTATCAAGCGGCCGTTATTCTCGAGGGACATGCGGGTCAATTGATATTTCAAGAGTTTAATCATCCAATTGTTTGAGTGAAAAAAGCATGATTAACTCCAAACCTAAGGATTCAGCCACAGGTGACACAGATCTTTAAGACATGAGACAAACGAAAGCCGCCCCAGCTTAGTGGGGCGGCTGATTCGTGTGAATCTGTGACATCGTGCCCGAAGGGTAAATCCGTGACTAAAAGCCAGAAAGATTAAATTCGGGGGTAAGTCATGTTTTTAGTTCAGGCAACAACTAATCGTCGGCAGCGGCAATGGCACTATCGCGAACTTCAGTCTCAGATGCTGCTGGCTTGAAAATCAGGAAGATAGCGTTGATCAGAATGCCCAACACAGCCGCGGTCGCGATGGCGGGTAAACCATTGGGAAACCCTGGGATAACTACCGGGATGAATCCACCGGTTGCCGCGTAGCCTATGTTTCCACCGATGCCTACAACCATGATTACTGCGCCGATGGCCAGGTTGCGCGGGTCGAACATACTGACCTTGTTCTCCTGCATCAGCGCGATACCTTGCATACCGATGACGCCAAACAGATAGATGGCGAGTCCACCGCTCACAGCGAGGGGCACGGAGGCTACGATGGCTTGTAGTTTACCAACAAAACCGAGCAGAATGGCGATTATGCCAGCCGCAATGAGCGCCGGGCCCGAGTAATTGCGTGTGATTGCCATCAGCGAGTTGTTCTCGCCGTAGTTTGTTCCAGCCGTCGCGCCGAACAACCCGTTGAGGAAATCGCCGATGCCATCCAGAATCAGATTGAAACCGATGTTCTTATCGAGGCCGATCTTCTCACGACCTGTGTCCTCCGCGAAGCGGTCAATATATAGGCTCATTTGATACAAGTGCGCCGTTGACTCAGGAATGGTTGCAATAGCCATGATAGCGATGCTAACAACGGCAGTAACGAAAAGCTCGCCACCGAAAGAGGGCAGGGTAACGTGTGGCAGGGCAAACAAAGGTGCCGTGGCAATATTGGCAGTATTGACTGAACCATGGTCTACAACCCACGAGAAGAAATAGCCAAATATGCCGCCAAGCAGAATCGGGAGCATGCCGATGAATCCCCGTCCTTGCAGGTAAACTGAGAGGAGAATCGTCACGATCAAAGTGACGAAGGAAACGAGGAAATTCGCGCTTGACATCTGGCCGAGGGCGGCATAGGCGAGACCGAAGCCGATGATGGCTGCGACAGAACCGGTGACGATTGGGGGTAGAACTTTATCAAGGCTGGCTTTACCAACAGCGCGGATGATAAAACCCACCAATATATTCAGGAGGCCAGTAGCAACAATACCGGCTTGCATTGTTTTGATTACTTCGTCGGGCAGAGGCTGACCAAAAGCCGGCGCCGAGCCGGTCATTGCCACCGCAATGCCTTGATACGCGGCAATGTAGCTAAAACTCGAACCATAGAACAAGGGAATGAAGTTGCCAATGCCGCGCCGAGATAGAACTAGTGCGACGATAGTCGAAATTCCAGACGCTAGCAGGACGGTTTCAACATGGAAACCGCACAAAGCGGCGACGAGCACTGTAGCGGGGAACATAGTCAACACGTGCTGAAAACCGAGCAGGATCAATTGTCCGGTGGGCGGGGTGTCGTTGGGCATGTAACCCATGACTTTACTATTGTTAGCCATTTTACATTCTCCTCTTTTACAAATGATAATGAACGAACGGAAATCTCTGAACCTGATTCAACCTGTGTAGTCACCTCCCGATAAAAAAACCGCCATACAGCACACTGCATGGCGATACAAATACCTGACCTGGCTCATTTTGATGGAGCCGGGCAAGAGCACGGAAACCAAAAAAGAACCAGACATGTTAAAACAAGTAACCCTCATCTGGCACAAAGGAGGCGCACCTACCTTCCGAATTTTCGACTTTACGCCTCCTGCCAAACCGTCACCGGTTCCTGATTGACATCTCTTTACCTACCTGTTGACATTCTGAATGTCATTGTGCTACACTAAATAAGACCCTATTGATTTCAACAACATTCTAAATAGATCATCCCGTAAGACCTCATGATCAACAGACTGACTCACAAATCCTTGATAAGGAAGATCACATGCGATTAAAAGGTGAAGTCACAATTCGAGCGCCACGGAAACAGGTATGGGACTTTATGACCGACCCCGAACAGATCGGGCAGTGCGCGCCTGGTGTCGAGAAAATTGAAGTAATCGAACCATTGAAACGATATCGCGGGGTTGTTTCAGTGGGGTTTGGCGCAGTGAAAGCCCGTTTCTCGGGGGAAGTTGAAGTCCTTGAACTGGACGAGCCCAATTATGCAAAAATAAAAGCCCATGGCTCAGCCACTGGCAGTGTAGCCGATGCCATCAGTGAAGTGCATTTCAGCGATGGCCCAGATGGTTCTACACTGGTAAATTGGACCGCAGATGTGACCGTGGCTGGACAGTTGGCAAGCCTGGCTTCGCGGTTAATGGTGCCCGTCTCTGAAAAACTGGCTGGAGTTTTCTATGAGCAGGTGCGGAAGAAAATCGAATCACAAAATGTAAAATCCAAATAGGCTCTCAATTCGTGAGCAGTTGTATTGCGAGCGAAGCCCTGAAAAGGTTATTCCGGCGTAGCCAACTTCTCTAACGTTGGCGGTTGAGCGAAAGCCCTATTAAGAACTAACTGAATCCCGCCCTTTTTATTTCTCGTTACGGTAGAGGTGAAATTGTGAAATTTGAACCAGTACCGCTTTCTGAAGCTGAGGGAAAGATATTAGGTCATAATATTGCCGGGGCAAATGGTCAGCGCCTGTTGCGTAAAGGCAGGCAGCTTACCGAAGAGGATTTGGAAAGCTTGCGCTCTTTAGGTCGTCAATCGGTTTATGTGGCCCAACTCGAAGAAACAGATGTAGATGAGAATACTGCCGCGCGGCGTGTGGCTGAGGCCGTGAGTGGACTTGGCCTCCAATTGCAGGGTGCGGCTTCAGGTCGGGCGAATTTGTTATCAGAAACAGCGGGGTTATTGCGAGTAGACGTAGAGCGATTAACACAAATCAATGAATATGATGGCATCACGCTAGCAACGTTATTGAACCACACGCCTGTACACGTTAGACAAATCGTGGCAACGGTGAAGATCATTCCATACGCGGTGCCAGAGTCAATTATCAGCGAGGTGGAAGCTGTCGCAGACAGGAGCAACCCAATCGTGCGCGTGGATACGTTGCCATCCCGGTCAGTTGGCATGATTCTGTCCGGCTCAACATCTGTCCATCAAAAATTAGTTAAAGACTTTACACCTCTACGGGATCGCATTGAAAAGCTGGGTTCCTCAGTCATTCGCACGGACTTTGTCGCGTTGGATGATGAATCCGATGAAGCCGCGTTGGCGAGTATGTTGCAGGAACAGATTTCAGCAGGAATAGGCATGATCCTGCTCGCGGGCGAAACAGCAATTATGGATGAGCAGGATATTATCCCACGTGCCATTGAACGGGCAGGTGGACATGTTGAGTCGGTTGGCGCGCCAGTTGACCCAGGCAATCTGTTGATGCTGGCCTATCTGGGCGATGTACCTGTGGTCGGCGCGCCAGGTTGCGCACGTAGTAAGAAGATCAACATCGTGGATTGGATTTTGCCGCGTTTGCTAGCAGGTGACCGATTGACGCGTAAGGATATTGTCGCCCTAGGACACGGCGGTCTTTTGGAAAATGTGGCGGAGCGCGGAATGTCGCGCGATATCAAGGAGGCTGATATTGAAGAACAAGCTGAACCTGAACCCACACCCATGATTTCTTCGAATGAATAATTCGGTTCTTTGCCATGTTATGCTGAGAGTAGCGAAGCATCTCTACCACAATGAGAGAGACTCTTCGGTTGCTATCGCTCCCTCAGAATGACATGCCTATTTCAACCGGCGTACAATCCGGTAATCCTATTCTGAAGGAGGAGTATGTTATGACGCAAGTTTCAATCACTGTCAACGGCACTGAGTATGAGCGCGATGTGGAGCCGCGCATGTTGCTCGCGCATTTCCTGCGGGAGGAGCTGGGGTTGACGGGCACAAACATCGGATGTGACACCAGTCAGTGCGGCTCATGTACTGTGTTGTTGGATGATGTTGCAGTCAAGTCCTGTACGGTATTGGCAGTGCAGGCAGATGGAAGCAGTGTCACCACCATTGAGGGTTTGGCTTCAGATGGTAAATTGCATCCCGTACAAAATGCCTTCTGGGAGAAGCATGGTCTTCAATGCGGGTTTTGCACACCTGGCATGATCATCACTGTGGTGGATCTGTTGAAGAACAATCCACATCCGACCGATGAGGAGATTCGGCGTGGATTGGATGGCAACATCTGCCGGTGCACTGGCTACGAAAATATTGTCCGCGCGGTGAAGTACGCCGCGGATGCCATGCCAGAGGAGGCGTAACATGTCCAAATATGTAGGTACCAGCATGAAGCGGCGTGAGGATCCGCGCTTTATTCAGGGTCGGGGCAGTTATGTGGCGAACCTCAAATTGCCGAATATGGCTTACTTAGCCATCAAGCGCAGTCCATATGCGCATGCGAAAATCAAAAGTATCAATACCTCAAAAGCCAAGAAATTGCCTGGCGTCGTGGGCGTGTTCACTGGTGAGGACACGTCTGACGTTGGCATGTTGCCCAGCGGCTGGAATGTGCCCGGGATTAAAGTCCCTGCCAATCGCGTATTGCAAACCGACAAGGTGCGGCATGTGGGTGACCGTGTGGCAATGGTGGTCGCTGAAAATCCATATATTGCTCAGGATGCGCTCGATCTGATCGAAGTGGATTACGAACCGCTCCCAGCCGTAGTGGATGCCAAAAAGACAACCGAGTCAGGTGCACCCCAATTGCATGATGATGTCCCAAATAACATCAGTTATACATGGGCTCTCGGCAACAAGGAGGAATGCGATAAAGCCTTCGCCGAAGCGGATAAAGTGGTGGAACTGGATTTGGTCAACCAGCGCCTGATTGCAACTGCGATTGAACCGCGCGCGGCTGTTGCGCAGTGGGATCAGTTCAAAGAGGAAATGACTTTGTGGACGACGAGTCAGAATCCGAATCTGACGCGTGTCGTATTGAGCGCGTTCATGCTTGGGATTCCGGAACATAAACTGCGCCTCATCTCACCGGATGTTGGTGGTGGCTTCGGGAGCAAAATCCCAACCTACCCTGAGGAAGCGCTCGTGCCCTGGGCGGCACGTAAAGTCGGTCGCCCCGTCAAGTGGGTGTCGTCGCGTTCTGAGGCCGCCATGTCTGATACACAAGGCCGTGACCATGTAACGCAAGCTAAGCTGGCGCTCAAAAACGATGGCACGATTACGGGATTGTATGTTGCCACATGGGCAAATAATGGCGCATATATCTCACTCGTTGCGTCGCTCATTCCGACCGCATTCTACATAACGCTTCTCTCGGGCTTGTATAAAATCCCTGGTATTTATGGTGATGTGTGGGGCACGCTCACCAACACCGTTTGGGTCGATGCCTATCGTGGCGCGGGACGCCCTGAAGCGGCTTATGTAGTGGAACGTCTGGTGGACGCTGCTGCACGTGAACTAAATATGGATCCTGTGGAAATTCGTCGCAAGAATTTTATTCCCGCTGGTGAATTTCCGTATCAAACACCAGTTGCCTTGCAATATGATAGCGGCAACTACGCGGGTGTGATGGATAAAGCCCTGGAACTTTCCGGATATTCTGCATTGCGTGCCGCGCAAGCCGAAGCGCGCAAAGAAGGTCGGCTGGTGGGAATCGGCATCGGCGCATGCATTGAAGCGAGCGGTCCGGTGCCATCCAAAGTGGCTGGTGCGTTGGGTGGCGTGACCGGCTTCTGGGAAAGCGGCGGACTACGAGTCCATGCGACGGGCAAGGTGACCGCGCTAACCGGCGCCCATACGCATGGACAGGGTCACGAAACCACCTTTGCTCAAATCGTCGCGGATGAACTCGGCATCAGCATGGAAGATATTGATATCGTTCATGGTGACACGGCTGTGATCACGAATGGCATGGGCACGTATGGGAGTCGCAGTACCTCAGTCGGCGGCAGCGCGCTGGTGCGCTCGGCTGAGAAAGTCCGCGCCAAGATGATGAAGATTGCCGCGCATCAACTGGAAGCGCCCTTGGAAGAATTGGTCTACGATAAGGAACAGGGCAAGGTCTATGTCAAAGGCGTGCCCAGCAAAGCCAAGGCCTTTGGTGAACTCGCCTTCGCCGCTTATACGGCACACAACTTGCCTGAAGGCTTGGAGCCAGGTCTTGAAGAAGATACCTATTATGACCCAGCCAATTTCACCTATCCCAACAGCGTTCATATCGCGCAAGTGGAAATCGATCGTGATACCGGCGAAGTGACCATCCAGAAATATGTGGCAGTGGATGACGTGGGCAAAGTCATCAACCCGCTCATCGTTGAAGGGCAAGTCACCGGTGGTGTCGCACAAGGTGTTGGACAAGCCTTGTGGGAGCATGGAAACTACGATGAGAGCGGTCAACTTATTTCAGCGAACCTGCTGGAGTATGCCATGCCGCACGCTCATCACTTCCCACCTTTGGAAACGGGACGAACCGAAACGCCCTCACCTCATAATCCACTCGGTGTGAAAGGCGTCGGCGAGATGGGTACCATCGCTTCAACGCCCACGATTGTCAATGCAGTCATGGATGCTCTGGCTCCGCTCGGAATTAAGCATTTGGACATGCCGCTCACGCCAGAAAAAATCTGGCGCGCCATGCAATCGGCCAAATAGAGGAGGCTTATCATGTATTCCAATAATGTAGATTACTATCGCGCAACCTCAGTGGCTGATGCCGTCAGTATGCTCAAAAAGAACAAGGGTGCCAAATTACTGGCTGGAGGTCATACCCTGATTCCATCCATGAAACTGCGCGTGGCAAATCCTACCCTGCTTGTGGACATTAGCCGCATCAAAAATCTCTCTGGAATCAAAGCTGGCAAAAAGGAAGTGAAGATTGGCGCGCTGACGACTCATGCGACCGTCGCCGCATCAGCTGACCTCAAAACTGCGTGCCCGATATTGGCGGAAGCCGCGGCTGTAATCGCTGACCCGCAAGTGCGCAATCGCGGCACTATCGGCGGTAGCCTTGCCAATGCTGACCCCGCCGCGGACTATCCCACGCTGATGGTTGCGTTGAACGCTACCATCACGGTCACCGGTTCCAAAGGGACGCGTGACATTGAAGTTGACAAATTCTTCAAGGATTTGTTCACGACCGCGTTGAAGAGCGATGAAGTGATCACGTCGATCAGTGTTCCAGCGTATGGCAATATGCCGGGCATGGGTGGCGCGTATCTCAAACATCGCCATCCTGCTTCGAGTTTTGCAGTAGTGGGTGTCGCCGGGATGATCGGCATCGAGAAAGGCATGGTCACGCGCGCCGTTGTTGTAGTTGGCGGTGCGACTGCGAATCCAGTCCACGCCAAAGCAGTGGAAGATGCGCTGATGGGCATGGAACCCACCGAAGCGAATATCGCCTCCGCCGCTGACCAAATGGACATCCAAGCCACCATGGGTGACTCGTATGCTTCCTCTGAATATCGAGCCCATCTGGCCAAAGTGATGGCAAAGCGCGCGCTCTTGCTCGCAGCACAACGTGCGGGAGGTTGAGTTAGTTTCTTAATAGTGAGACCCTAAAGGCTTGCCCAGCAAACCAGCATAAATATTTTGTAGAAAGGTCTGCATGAGGTGTGTCTTGGAGTGCAAAGGGAACCTTTAGGGTCTTTCCCAAAGCCGCTATACCGTTGCCGTATAACCCTGTATAACCTTTGTAGGTCGGAATCTGATAGATGCTCCTTAATTGAGCCGAGGAAGATAGAATGGAACAGAAAACCTTGATGAACTGGCAGGCTATTGGAATAGGTACGCTGACTGGCATAATAGTGCCTGCAACAATATTTGTTTTTAGATATATCCTAACAGGTTCATCTGAGGACATTAACGATGCTCTCCGCATTATCCCGTATGGAGTAATATTTGGCGTTATTGGAGCATTGATTGGTAAATCTTCGAGAAAGACCTGGCAGGCAATAGTGATTGGGGCAATAGCTGGATCGCTGTTTCTAATTTTGGTAATATTCGCATTAAGGTCGCTGGTGTACTCGATTGGTCTTTAGTTACCTATATTATCTATTATCAATCTCGAGTTGTTCAGTCACCGCTAACGCAAACTAATGGTTCAATTATTCATAAAAAGAGGTCCTTTTGATTTTAAATTCCATTGATGAATTACAGAACGCATTACGCGAACGGAACTACATCGCTGAGCGTGGATTAGCGACATCGTTATATCTTGCGTTGAAATTAGGACGCCCACTTTTTCTCGAAGGTGAAGCGGGCGTCGGTAAAACGGAAGTGGCAAAGGTTCTCGCATCCCTGCTCGATACCGAATTGATCCGTCTGCAATGCTATGAAGGCCTCGATATCCATCATGCGGTCTATGAATGGAATTACACGCGGCAGATGATGCATATCCGATTGGCGGAATCGCGTGGTGAGAAAGCAGATGAAGCAGAATTGTTTGGACCCGAATTTCTGTTGCGCCGTCCGCTTTTGCAGGCGATTGAACAATCCAAAGAGAAACCACCGGTTTTGTTGATTGACGAACTCGACCGCAGCGATGAAGAGTTCGAAGCGTTTTTGCTCGAGGTGCTATCTGATTTTCAAATCACCATCCCCGAGATCGGGACGATCAAAACGCCGAATCCGCCGGTGGTGGTGATCACATCCAACCGCACACGCGAAGTCCATGACGCGCTCAAACGTCGCTGTCTGTATTATTGGATCGATTATCCTTCGTTCGAAAAAGAGTTGGAGATCGTACAGGCGCGCCTGCCGCATGCTCCTGAAAAATTGGCGCGGCAAGTCACAGGGTTTATTCAAGCATTACGTGAAATGGATTTGTACAAACTACCGGGCGTTGCTGAAACGTTGGATTGGACCACTGCGCTGGTGGCATTGGATCAGAAAGCTCTCGACCCGGTCATTGTGGATGAAACGCTTGGGGCGGTGTTGAAGTATCAGGATGACGTGGACAAAATAAAGGGAGAACAGACGCGGGTCGTCCTGGATCGTATCAAAGCTGAGGCAACTTGAGCGGTCATCTCCTGCATAATCTCATCCTGTTTGGACGCGTCCTGCGCGGCTTGGGGTTGGATGTGAATCCAGGTCGCATGATGGATCTCGTCAGCGCGCTCGATCACATAGAGATCGGTAACAAAACAGATTTTTTTTACGCGGCCCGCACGTTACTTGTGCATGAACGCGAAGACCTGGAACTTTTCGATGAAGCTTTTGAGCTGTTCTGGCGCAAGCCCGCCGAAAGTTGGGACGTTGAGTGGCAGGGACTGACGCGCCGCCGGCGATCTACCAAGCCGATTGTCATGCCTCCGCCGCTGAAAGATGAGCCGCCACCTGCGGCAAACGATTCAGACTCCGCGCCGCAGGAGCCGATGACTGTGATTGAAGTCACACGCACATACAGTGACCGCGAGGTCTTGCGTCATAAAGATTTTGCGCAGATGAGTGTCGAGGAGTCTGAGGCGGTCAATGAATTGATGTCACATTTGCGTTGGAAAATTAGTGAGCGTCGCACACGCCGGGCGCGTCCGGGCAAAGGCGAGACGTTGGATTTGCGCCGCACTTTGCGACGCAGTTTGCGCGCTGGGGGAGAGATATTCAGTTGGTCTTATCGTGAACCAAAGTTGAAGCCGCGTCCGCTCGTGATCATCGCTGATATCAGCGGTTCGATGGAACGTTATACGCGCGTCCTGCTGCATTTTATTTATGGGATGACAGCCGCGTTGACTCAACGAGTGGAGGCGTTTGTCTTCAGCACGCGCCTCACGCGGATTACACGTCCGCTTCAAATTCGTGACCTGGACCTGGCGCTCAAAAATGTGGGCGAACTCGTCCACGATTGGGCGAGCGGGACACGCATCGGTGAGTCTTTGAAATATTTCAACTTTGAATGGGGACGCCGAGTGCTCGGTCGTGGCGCGGTTGTGTTGATCATCAGCGATGGCTGGGATCGCGGTGCTGTGGAAATGCTCGATCGAGAAATGGCACGTTTGAAACGGAACTGTCACCGCGTCATATGGTTGAATCCACTGCTCGGCGCGGCGGATTACGAACCGCTCACGCGCGGAATTCAAGCGGCTTTGCCGCACATTGACAATTTTCTGCCCGTGCATAATCTGGCGAGTCTGGAAGATTTAGCGAACCGCTTGGCTGACCTTGATCAGCGATAAAAAGAATTAAACACAAAGGACACGACGGACACGAAGGTTTAAAGCCTTAAGGCAAAAACGAACGGAGATACTTATGCGCGATATTTTGCCTGACCTTGATCATTGGTGCGCGGAAAACAAATCCATTGCGCTTGCGACCGTGATTCAAACTTGGGGCTCATCCCCGCGCCGTGCAGGCGCCAAAATGGCAATTACTCCCGATGGAAAAATCACCGGTTCCGTCAGCGGTGGCTGTGTGGAGGGCGCGGTTTTTGAAGAGGGGGTTCAGGTGTTGAAATCAAATCATCCAAAACTTTTGCATTTCGGTGTTGCGGACGAAACTGCCTGGGAGGTCGGTCTCGCGTGTGGCGGAAGTATTGATATTTTTGTTGAACCACTCAGTACGGAATTGTTCAAGTCACTTCGCTCCGTGTTAGTTGAGGAACGTCCAGCAGTCCTTGTCACAGTGGTGAAAGGCTCTGATAACTTATTAGGTCAAGAGGTGTTGCTAAGAGATGATGGCGGCACGACAGGAACTATCAGTGACGAATTGAATGAGCAGATATTAGGTTTAGCAAGAGAAACCCTAGTACAAGGTGAATCGCGTCGCGCCATGTTGAATGAGGATGTGGAAG
>Ga0070699_100004511_pt1 | contig 12318 bp, 10 predicted proteins | sample KBSK1503metaG_FD_65473 | JGI IMG/M metagenome (GOLD analysis project Ga0070699, IMG submission 65473) | Corn, switchgrass and miscanthus rhizosphere microbial communities from Kellogg Biological Station, Michigan, USA - KBS K1-50-3 metaG | ecosystem: Host-associated > Plants > Roots >...
GGCTTCCTGGCCCACGCGCGGCTCATCACCGAGCGGATCGCGGCCGGTACGCAGGACCCGGCCATCGGGGCCCGGCTGATCTGGAATGACCGGCTCGACGCGGCGCTGGCCGGCATCTTTATGACAATTGTGGTGGCGCTGGTGATTGCGTCGGTGCGAGAATGGCTGGCGGTGATCCGGGGACGGAAGCCGGCGGTGCTCAAAGAGACGCCGTTCGTGGAGAGTGTGTATGCGCAGTGAGACCAGACGGGAGGACGGGAGGACGGGCGGACGGGCGGACAGACGGACAGACGGACGGTGGGGACGGTTTTTGTCGATACTGAAGCGCGTTTCCGGGATGCCGGACTATCCAGGGTACCTCCACCACATGGAAGAGCGGCATCCGGGCTGCCCGGTGCTGTCGGAGCGCCAGTTCTACGACGAGCAGGTGATGGTGCGCTACGGCAACGGGGCGTCGCGCTGCTGCTGAGGATTCTCTAGCTCGTCCCGATCCGCCGCGCGGCCACCAGCCAGAGCGGCATGAGCAGCGCCAGCACCGCCGCGGACGTCATGAACGCGGCGGGTCCTCCCGCGTCACGATAGATCCACCCGAACGCCAACCCCGCCGGCAGCGCCGCGAGCCCGGCCAATCCCTGATAATTGCCGAAGCCACGCCCGGTTCGCACCGGCGCCAGTTTCGCGACAGCCACCCGCTCCGCCGGCTCGATCAGCCCCGCCACGAGTCCGTGCCCGAGGAACACCGCGAGCGCCGCCGCCTGACCTAGCGCGGCCGACAGCGCGGCGACCGCGGCGGCGTACACCAGAATGCCGAGCGCGAGCGCGGCGCGCGCGCCCAGCCGGTCGGACAGCCATCCGCCCGGATACGACCCCGCGCTCCGCACCACGTGCAGCGCGGCCCACGCGAGCGGAACGGCCGCGACCGGTACGCCCAGATCCTGGAGCCGGAGAAGCATCAAGGTTTCCGGCAGGCGCGAGACGGTGAGGAGAACCAGGACCGAGATCGGTATCCAGAACGCGGGACCGGTCTCGTCGGTCCGTTCGCCCGCAGATTTCACAGAACGTTTTGAAGTCTTTGCGGATTCTGTGTCATCTGTGGGTAACGGGGCAGAGACCCTGGACGGACGCACGCCTCGGAGCACTATCACGAGGACCAGTACCGCCACGACGCCCGGGACCACGCTCCAGCCGATCACGCTGCGGACGCCCACCTGCGATTGGAGCAGCGCCCAGGCCGTGAGCGACCCCAGCACCGCGCCAAGGTGATCGGCCGCGCGGTGGAAGCCGAAGGCGCGGCCGCTCTGGGCCGATGGCGTCAGCGATACGATCATCGCGTCGCGGGCCGGGGAGCGGATTCCTTTGCCGACCCGATCCGTAACCCGGAGGCCGATCACCTGCCACGCCGCGGAAGCCAGCGCGATCACCGGCCGAACCAGCACCGCGACGACGTAGCCCACGAGAACGAGCGGCTTGGCCCACCCGGGCCGATCGGCCAGCCGCCCGCTGACCCACTTGACCAGCGCAGCGCCGAGATCTGCCGCGCCGTCGAGCGCGCCGAGCGCGATCGCGCTTCCGCCCAGGGGGCCGGTCACGAAGGCCGGGAGCACCGGGTAGACCATCTCGCTGGCGAAGTCGTTGAAAAGAGAAACCGCGGAAAGCCCTTTGACCTGCGGTGGGAGTGCCTCGTCCTTCTGCTCAGCCATCGAGCCCCAGTCCCCACCGGATCAGCGGGACCGGCAGGCCGCCGTAGGCCAGGACGGCGTCGTGGAAATCGTCAAGGGTGAACCCGGCGCCCCGCGCGGCCAGCACATCGTCCCGCAACCGGATCAACTCCCGCCAACCCAGAATCGCGGCACACGCCTCCACCGGGAAACACGCGATCCGCCGCACGTCCGCCTCCGCGGTGCGCCGGTCCACCGGCAGATGCGAGGTGAGATGGCCCACCGCGTCCTCGGGGGTGAACTGCCGGGTGTGGAGACCCAGGTCCACCACCGCGAGGTGGGCATCCCGGAGAAAGAGCACCCGCTCCGCCAGCCGGGACTCGGGCTCCGCCGAGTATCCCAGCGAGGCCATCAGCTCGGCGGCGTAGAGGCTCCAACCCAGCGGTGTGCTCGCCGCGGCAATGTGGCGACGCACCGGACGGCTCAGTCCGTCGGAGCGAACCCGGTGCAGATGAATACCCGGGACGCCAAGCCGGACGGCGAGCCAGGGCACAACCTGACGCTCGGTCCCCGCCACCACCACCATGGCCGGGGTGAGCGTACCGGCCGGCCGGTAGAACGCGGCCGGCTCGAGCACGCGTTCGTAGGCGGTGGCCTCGATGGGGACCAGCGGCGTGGCCGACGCGGCATCGAGACCCTCGGATTCGGCGAACCGGCGCGCCGCGCCGAGCGCCGCGCCGACGGAAGGGAGCATGGTGTCGGCCGAGCCGTTCCCGTTCTGCAGCCGTTCATACACTTCGCGCCACGGCCGGGAGGCATCGATGGTCGCGGCCAGCGCCACCACCTCCTGCTCCACTTCGAGCGCGAGGCGGAGCGCGGCGCGCCACACCTCCGCCGAATTGTGCACGCTGGCGTGCTCGTAATGCAGCCGCCGGTCCACCTCATCCTCGCCGATCGCCGCGGCGCCGGGGCCGGTATCGGCGGTGATCTCGGAACGGAGCGCCTCGCGCAAGTGCGCGATGGCCTCGTTCGCTTCGATGACCGGCTTGCCGCCGTGATCCTCGAGCGCCTCCCACACCGCCGAGAAGCGGGCTCGCGCCGCGAGGATCAGCGTGCTGAGACCCTCGAGCTCGGCGAGCGCCACCTCGACCAGGAGAAGGGGTGGCCGGCGCAGTGTGGCGCGGGCTTCGGTGAAGAATCGGGGCAGCGCCCGAATCCGGGCGAGCAGAGCCGAGGCGGTGCCGGCATCGGGCACTTCGCGGGCGAGCAGTCCGTCGAGCGCCTCACAGGCGTGCCGGACCCAGAGCGCGGGATTTCGGCGCCAAGGGTGTTCGTGCTCGAAGCGAAAGAGCAGGACCCGGAGGTGATCGAGCAGCGCGGTGCGGTCGATCTCGTCGTCGGTGTCCTCGACGTCGAGATCCTCCACCGCCCCGGCGATCGACCGGAGTGCCGCCACGTGCAGCCGAATGGAGTCGGCGTCGAAGGACCCCAGTCGCTCGTCCTGGCCCGGGATGCCGGCGCGCGTCGCCGCGGCCGGATCGAAATGAAACCAGAGATCGAGAAACGAGCGGCAGAGATCGTCGGCGCCAGCCACTATCCGGTTCCGATGATCTCGCTGTGATCGCCCAGGCTCACCGAGCCGCGAACGTCCCGCAGCACCACCGAATTACCCAGCATGCTGTGGGTGAGGCGCGCCCCCGCCAGGCTGCACTGCCGCCCCACGATGGTGTGGGCCAGCTCGCAGTCGCGCAGGACGGTGCCTTCCTCGATGGTGACGTTGGGACCGACCCGGGAGCGTTCGATGGTGACCCCGTCCTGGATCAGCACCGGGTGATGGATGGTGACTCCAGGGTATTCCTTGGTCCTGGCGGCACCTTTCCGGAGCAGGATCTCGTTGGTTTCGAGCAGGGTGTCGAGCTTCCCGCAGTCGTACCAGCCGCCCACTTCGGCGGTCAAGATCCGGCGGCCCCGCTCGATCATCCACTGGAACGCGTCGGTCAGGAAGAACTCGCCCAGGTTGGCCGGCGCGGCGAGGGTGTGGGCGATGCCCTGCCAGAGCGAGTCCACGTCGCGGATGTAGTAGAGCCCGATGTTGGCCAACTTGCTGATCGGCTCCTTGGGCTTTTCGATGATCCTGGTCATGTAGCCCTGGGCGTCGGTGACCACCACGCCGAAGCGCTGATAGTCCTCGACCTCTTTGGCCCAGATGATCCCGTCGGCGTCGGTGCGGTTGATCAGGGTCAGATCCGCCTCGAATACCGTGTCGACGAACACGATGAGCACCGGGCCGGTGACGTGCGGCCGGGCCAGGGCCACGGCGCCGGCGGTGCCGTCCTGCACGGTCTGCTCGATGTAGCGGCAGGGAATCCCGTAGCGATCGGCAGAGTAGGCCTCCACCTGCTCCTTGAGATGGCCGGTGATGAAGATCAGCTCGCTCACATCCAGGGGAGCCAGCGTGTCCATGACCCAGTCGATCACCGGCCGCCCGGCCACCTTGAGCATCGGCTTGGGCACCAAGTGGGTGTGGGGCCGGAGACGAGTGCCCTTCCCGGCGAGCGGAATGATCACCTGCACGCGTCAGCTCCTTCCATAGCGGTCGGACAGGCGAACCAGATCGTCGAGCTCCGGCGTGGAGGCCTCGAGCACGTCGCTGTCCACCACCGCTTCGATCTGGTGAACCAGGCCGGCCGGAATGTGGACCGACTGGCCGGCCAGGAATCGGCGCTCGACGAGGCCCTTCCCCCGGCCCAGGCGGAGAATGACCTCTCCCACCAGCACGTGCATCGTCTCGTCCTTCACGTTGTGGTACTGGCAGCTCAGCACGTGCCCGGCGGTCACGTGCAGGATCTTTCCAGCGTACCGGTCGGTAAGCGCCCAGATGAGCTCGTAGCCCCAGGGCTTCTCGACCTTATACGGAACCGCGGCCATCAATCCTCCAGGATGCGCAGTTGGTACGACGAGGGAGACGTGATGCACTCGCGCATGCACACCCCGCAGCCGACGCAGCCCTCGAGTCGGATCACCGGATGCCCCGCCTCGTCGCTGGTCAGCGCCCGCTCGCCCACCGGGCAGGCATCGACGCAGACGCGGCAGGCGGTCCCTTGATAAGTGACACAGCGCTCCGGCAGGAACTCGAGCGCCGCCATACGATACCCCTCCCAGCCGTTGCGCGGCAGGGTGAGCGCACCGGTGGGACAGGCCTGCACGCAGGGCATGTCGTGACAGGCGACGCAGGGCTGGATCTTGGGATCAATCGCCGGGGTTCCGGCCGCCAGGCCGCCGCTGGACGGAACCGGCTGAATGGCGTGGGGGGGGCAGACCGGCTCGCAGGCACCGCACCGGCTGCAGGCGGCCAGGAACGCCACCTCGGGCAGCGCGCCGGGTGGGCGAAAATACTTCTGCTGGACGATCCGATCTTCGGTCTTCTCGAGCAGCCGCTCGGCCCACTCGCCGAAGCTCTGGCGGAAGAAATCGCGACGATCACCGGGAGAAAGACGCACCCGGGAAATCTAGCGGAAGAGGGGCCAGACCTCCTTTGCCGCACGGGCCAGGATGTCAGAGATGATGAACGCGATGTCGGGGTGCTGGTTAGGGCCTTCGTTGGCCGGGGCGGTGTTGAGGGCCGCAATGATGGCGGTGCCGCTCGCCGGCTCGAGGTAGAAGAAGGAGCGGAATCCGCGCTGACTCCCGGTGTGGCCGATCAGCCGGACCGCCCCGGCGTGGCGGATGAAGAAGGAGAGCGCCACCGAGTCGCCCGACGCTTCGCCGGAAGTAGGCAACGCCGACCGCCACATCTCCTCGAGCGAGCGGCGCGCCAGCACCGGAGTCGGCCCCGCGGCCCCGGGCCCCTTGCCGAGGAGAAACGCGAGGTACTTCACCATGTCCTCGAGCGGGGCGTTCAGGCCCCCGTTGGACACGGTGATCCCGGTATCGAAGTCGAGGCCGTTGACGACCGGTTTCCCGTCCTTCACTTCGTAATTGTTGGACCGGTTGGGCAGCAGATGGTATGGGGTCACGTCGAAATAGCTGCTGAACATCCGGAGCGGCTTCAGGACGTTCTTGTCGGTGTAGACCTCGAAGTCTTCGCCCGCGAGCGCCTCGATGGTCCTCCCGACGAAGATCAGGCCGGGGTTGGAGTAGCTGTACTTGGTACCGGGCGCAGTGCGGACATTGGTATAGGGCATCATCGCCACGAGCTGCGACCACTCGGTGGGCTCGAAGGGGTGCCATGGCTGATCCCCGCCCCACGGCCAGGTCGGATTCCGAAAGCCGGCCGAGTGGGAGAGGAGGTGCCGGAGCGTCACGCCCTCGATGGGGCCGAACGGATCGTGCGCCAGCCGGAGCTCGGGCACGTATTTGACCGCGGGATCGTCAAGGGAGAGGCGACCCCGGTCGCGCAGCTGCATCAGCGCAATCGACGTGAAGGTCTTGGTGATCGAGGCCCAGTGGTAGATGGTGCGGTCGTCGGTGCGGCGCTGCGCGTTGAGATCGGCGTAGCCGTGGTGCACCCGTCCCAGCACGCTGTCCCCCCGCACGAAGACGAGGCTGCCGCCGATAACGCCCTCCTTGTCCAGGGTGGCGTGGAACGCGTCAGCTATCGAGGCCCAGGCACGGTCGAAGCCGGCGGGGGTCTGGGCGTGCGCCGAGCCTGGAAGCCCAAATACGGCGAGGACAAAAGCCAGTTTTCTCATGCCTGCTCCTTGCAGTTACCGCTCACCTCGCACCGCTCTCCGCTTTCCAGTACCCGTTGCCCACAGATTACACGGATTTGAAAAGCGATAAGAGGACTGCGTTTGATTGTTCTGGTTGAGTCTGTGAAATCTGTGGGTCCATGTCCTAGGCGCACGATACCTACAAGAGCGCCCTGATCCAGCCACCATCGACCGCCATGCTCTGCCCCGTGATGTAGCTCGCCCGGTCCGACGCCAGGAATGCCGCCAGCGCGGCGAATTCCCTGGGCTCGCCCATCCGACCCATCGGCACCGCGGCCGTGAACCGCGCCAGCGCGGCTTCCGGGGTGATCTTGTCCCGCTGGGCGGTGACCTCGGAGAGCTCCACCATCCGCTCGGTCCGGGTGAATCCCGGCAGCAGATTATTGACCGTGACGCCGAACGACGCCACCTCGGTAGCCAGCGTGCGGGCAAATCCGATCACCGCGGCGCGGATACTGTTCGAGAGCATCAGATTGTCCACCGGCTGCTTGGCGGCAATCGAGGTGACGTTGAGGATTCGTCCCCAGCGCCGCTGCTTCATGCCCGGCAGCGCGGCGCGGCAGAACTCCACCACGCTGGACAACACCAGCGCGGTGGCCTTGTCCCATGCTTCGGCGTCGAGCGACTCGAAGGGACCGGCCGGCGGGCCGCCGCTGTTGGTGAGGAGGATGTCGATCTGCCCGAACCGCGCGATCCCTTCCCGCACGACCCGTTCCGGCTCGCCCCGCTGCCCCACATCCGAGGGCAGCGCCAGCACCGGAACACCGTGGCGGCTTCCGATGTCCTTCGCGGTGGCGTCCAGGGCCTCCTCGCCACGCGCGGTCAGTACCAGGGAGACGCCCTCCGCCGCGAGCTCCTCCGCCACCGCGCGGCCTAACCCGCGGCTCGATGCCGCCAGCAGGGCCACCCGTCCCTTCAGTCCCAGATCCACTATTTCTGCCGCAGGTAGTCGTCGGTCTTGTTGAGCCAGTCGGCCCGGGGCGGCGAGAAGACGTCCACGTCGAGTGTGTCCTCCAGGGCCTCGGCCTTGTGCGGCAGGTGGCTCGGAATATGGAGCACCTCGCCGGCGCGCAGGTCCAGCGTCTCCTGCTGATCCTCCCCCAGCCAGAACCGGAGACACCCCTGCAGGATGTAGGTAAGCTGCTCGTTCTCGTGGCTGTGCTTCGGCACGATGCAACCCTTCTTCAGGTACACGTGCGCCAGCATCATCCGCTCACCCGTGATGAGCCGGCGGTCGAGCAGGTCGGTGACCTTCTCCTTCGGCATCTTCTCCCAGCAGTAATGCGTGGCTCGTTTGGCACCTGCTGCGGGCGGCGGTGAGCTGGTCACGGATTTCCCCGGTCAGAGTTGAGGATCAGAGGATCGGCTATTGGCTGCCGGCGACTCGCGCGGCCGGCCGCTCGTCCTTGAGCCAGTAGCCGAACCACTGCCGCAGCCGTCCGAGACGGTCTACCAGCAGCCACGGCTCGCCGCTGCGGGAGAGCTCATGGGTAGAACGCGGGTAGCGCACCAGCTCCACCGGCACACCCTGCTTCTTGAGCGCGAGGTACCAGATCTCGGCGTTGCCCATCGGGGTCCGGAAGTCCTCCTCCGATTGCACCATCAGCGTCGGCGTCTTGACCCGGGTGACTTTCCGGATGGGTGACAGCGAGTCGTACATCGCCTGATTCTCCCAGGGCTTGCCGTAGAACTCGAACTCGGTGAGTCCCTGGGCATCCGAGGCGCCGTACCAGTAGGTCCACTCGCTGATCATGCGGTCGGTCTGGGCAGCCTTGAAGCGGGTCGTCTTGGCGGTGACCCAGGCAGCCATGACACCGCCGTAAGAGCCGCCGGTGACGCCCATCCGGGTGGAATCGACGTCAGGGCGCTTGGCCACCAGGTCGGTGGCCCGCATCAGGTCCTGGTAGTCCTCGTTGAACCAGCGCCCGCGGGTAGAGAAGGTGAACGGCGCCCCGTATCCGCTCGATCCGCGCGGATTGGTGAACAGCACCCACATTCCGGCGCCGGCCAGATTCTGGAACTCGTCGAACCAGTTCTCTCCATACGCGGAGTGGGGCCCGCCGTGGATGTAGAGCGCCAGGGGATATTTCTTGCCGGCTTCGTAACCGTACGGCTTCATCAGCCAGCCTTCGATCTCCAGATTGCCTACCGACTTGAAGGTGAACCGCTCGGCGTCGGACCAGGCGATCTCCGAGTTGAGCTTGTCGTTGAAGCGGGTGAGCTGGCGCTCGCCCTGGCCATCGGCATTCGCGACGTAGAGCTCGCCCGGCTTGGTCATACTGGTCGACACGTAGGCGACCGTCTTCCCGTCAGTGTCCCAGTCGAAGCCCGACATCCGGCGCCGCCCGCTCAGCAGCTCCATCGGTTTCCGGGTGGCCGAATCCAGCGTCAGCATCGCGGTCCGGCCGCCGATCGAGGCGGTGAACCGCATCCGCCCGTCGGGCAGCCAGGCAAGCTGCTCGGGCTCGTACTGCCAGTCGCCCAGGAGATTCTCCGGCGTGCCGCCCGCGGCATCCACGACGTAGATGCGGTTCGATGCCGTACGCGTCGGGCTCGCGGTGAAGGCGATGCGCCGGCTGTCGGGCGACCAGGTCAGCTGGCCCTCGTCGCCGTTGGTGGTGGTGACCCGCCGGGGCGTGCCTCCCGCGGCCGGGATCACGAAAATGTCGGAGTCGTTGCGCGCCGCTTCGTCGCGGCGGGCTTCATAGGGAAGAATGCCCAGCGAATCGCGCTCGGCCCGGACCGCGGAGTCGGACCGGAGCTGCGCGTCGGCCACGAAGGCGATCCATTGTCCGTCGGGCGAGACTGCCACACCCCGATGGGAGTACGACGCGCCGGTGATCTGCTTCTTGGCTCCCGTGGCGAGGTCGCGCGACCAGATCTGGGCCGGCTGGGCGCGGCGCGGTTCCCGGGGGCCCGGCAGGAATCCGTTGTTGTTCGACTTGTACACCATCTCGGTGATGTGCCGGCCGTCGAACCGGGCCGGATCCAGGGGCGAGGTGATCGCGCCGAAGGGCGGCCGGGCCATCGCCGGCATCTTGCCGAAGGGATCGCGGACCGTGGTGTCGCGAGCCGAGCCGCCGGCGGCGGTGTCGGTGTAGAACACCATTTTCCCGTCCCGCGGCGTCACGCCCGCGGGGATGCTGTCCACTTCGTAGGCCTCACCACTCACCCGGTCCATCCGGAGCGCCCAGGTGCGGGCGCGGCTGCCCGGCCGCGTGGAAGTGAAGAGCAGGAGCTTGCCGTCCGGCGACCAGCGCGGATTGGAGCTCTCCACCCCCGGCGAGGTGAGCCGGGCCGGCTCTCCGCCCCCAGCGCTCACCAGCCACACCTCGGAATGCCGCTTGTTCTCGGCGGTGACGACCGTGGTCACGGTGAAAGCCACCTGCCTGCCGTCCGGCGAGACCGCCGGGGTGCTGACGTTGGTCAGCCGGTACCAGTCGTTCGGCGTGAAGGCGCGGCCTTGGGCGGTGAGCGGGTAGCGGGGAGCCGAGAGCGGGAGTGCCGCCAACCCGAGCAGCGAGGCGCGGACCGTGATTCTGATGAGGTGACGCATGACGCATGCTCCTTCAGTGGGATTTCGTTCAGCGACAACCGACCGGGCCCACGCGGGGCCCCGTTGTCGGCCGCTCACCGGTGATGAACGCCGAGCTCGTGCTGACCACCCAGCGGAATGCGAACGCGTTGCTGCCCTCGGACACCGCGACCCGCGGCCGGGTCACCAGCACCGGGAAATCCAGCGCGGTGGTGAACGAGGTCTGCCCGATGCAGTGGGCGATCCGGATGCCGACGCCGACGTCGGCGACCAGCGACGTGGACTTGCCCGCGGGCGGAATGTCCCCGTTACCCAGTGCGGCATCGGCGAACCCGGCCAGCCGCACCTCACGAAACAACCGAGCGCGTCTCCGGGTGACTACGCTGCGCTCGAGCTCCCCGTTGATCGCGAAAAGCCTCGTGGCGGTGGTGCCCCGGGCCAGACCGCGCACCCCACCACCACCGGGAAGTTGATAGTGAACGTCGGCTCCCGCCAGCAGCGACCCGCGGGACCGGAGGAAGGGGTGGGCAAATTGTTCGTACGAATCGGCCCCCGCCACGAAGAGCTGCCGCTGCTTGAGGACCCGGCGGCCCGATTCCACCCACCCTGCATAGGTCCGGAGCGACAGGCCGGTTTTGCTTCCGAACGAGCGATGCGCCTCGGCCTCGCCGGTCAGGCGGCCATAGGGTTGCGCGTCGTAGGAGCTCTCCGAGGTGACGCCAGGGCCCCGGTTCCGGTATTCCACCCCGCCATCGAGGCCGAGTCGTCCAGCCACGGTCCACGCTCCGCGCTGCTCTCTGCTGCGGATCCAGGTCGAAGCCTCCACCGTCCCCCCCGCGTCCCACAAGGCTGGATCGAGGAAGTCGGTCTCAGTGGTCACCAGCCAGCGGAGCCCGGCGCCGCGATAGGTCTGCGCGCCGAAGGTCCGGTGCAGATTGGTCTGCCGCTCGGCGCTTCCGGCCAGGCCGGCGCGGCCTTCCACGTAGTACGCCTCCAGCGTCTGTGTGGTGTGCGCCGCCTGGAGCGCAACCGGGTTCCGGAGCCGCAGGTATCCGCCCACCCGGTCGTGCTTCTCATCCAGCAGCTTGGTATTGACGGTGACGTAAGCGGTGCCCTGCTGGAATCGGCCGAGGTAATCGCTGCGCATCCGGCCACCGACCACGACCCCGCTGGCGTCGTTGTACCAGAGCGCCGGGGCCAGCCCAAGCGTCAGGCGATCCCGCCGGGTCCGCTGAGAAAAGATCTGGTCGAAGTAGACGTCCTCCCGCGGGGACCGACTGAACCCGAGGAGCCCCTTCCGCTTTCGGTTGTTGAGCATGTTCCAGTCGTGGGAGAGCACCCCGGGGTCGATCTCCACTTCGCGGGGCCGGTCCCCGGTGACCAGCTGCACCCACTCGCGCTCCGCGCTGCCGTCGGCGCGGACCCGGGCGGAATCGGTCTTGGAACGAACGACCACATCTACCGGGTACACACCGGGAGACTCTCGCACCACTTCGACCCGTGTGGTCCACCCGTCCGTCTGTCCGCCCGTCCGTCCGTCCGTCCGCAATGACCTCACTTTGCCAACCGCATAATCGTAGAGCACGGTCGTATGCAGCCACTGGGCGAAGAACTGGGACAGATCACGGTTGGAGACCTCTTCGGCTACCGCCCGGAAGGCCCCCTCGTCCACGTGCTTGAGCTTCCAGCGCTGATAGTAGGTGCGGAGGATCTGCCGCATCGCGGTGTCGCCCACGATGCTCCGAAGCTGATGGTAAAACAGCTCGCCCCGATCATAGATCATGCTGTTGTACGTGCTGAAGTCTCGATAGCGGTCGCTCAGGAGGCTGGTGGGCTCGGACCATCCGTCCAGATCGGAGAGCAGCATGTTCCGTTCGTCAACGGCGTAGACGCCGGTCACTCCCTGGGTCTCGTTGTACCAGGAGGTCTGAAAGCTGGTGAAGCCTTCGTCGAGGAAGCCCTCGCGCCACTCGTTGTTGGCGAGGATCCCCATCAGATAGTTGTGCCCCACCTCGTGCAGGATCAGGCCGAGCCCGGCCGATCCGTCGTGCACCATCATGGGGAATTCGGTGCCGCCTCCCTCGATTCGGTGCACGTTGGTGAGCTGCGGCCAGGGAAAGGGTCCGAACAGGCCGTCGAGCCAGCGGAGCGCCGTTTCCGTGTTGAGCACCGCGACGCCGCCGCCCCAGGTGGCCTCGTCGCCCGGCTGATAGAGCACGTGGACCGCCACACCCCCGTATCGCCCGCCTTCGTAGCGATAGGCTGGATTCATCGACATCGCGAAGTGGTGCACCTCGCGGGCCTCCCAGACGATGCGCTTGCGGCCCGGAGTAGGAACGGCCGGCTCGCACCGCGGCGATCCGTAGAAGTCGCGCTGCAGCTCCACGGCACGGGCACGGTCCTGGTTGGCGCC
>Ga0070699_100004512_pt1 | contig 12317 bp, 10 predicted proteins | sample KBSK1503metaG_FD_65473 | JGI IMG/M metagenome (GOLD analysis project Ga0070699, IMG submission 65473) | Corn, switchgrass and miscanthus rhizosphere microbial communities from Kellogg Biological Station, Michigan, USA - KBS K1-50-3 metaG | ecosystem: Host-associated > Plants > Roots >...
GGACGATCTCGATGCCCCGGCTTGCGTAGCGCTCCTCGAAGAACGTGCAGCCTGAGACGAGGCCGTACTGGAAGCGGATCGTCAGGATCCGATGCGGCGTCTGGCGGGCGCGGACCAACCCGTAGAACGGGAGCGTGAGCGTCGAGACCTGCGTGTGCTCGTATAGCCACGTCTCCGTTCCGTCCCGCCCCGGCGTGACCGAGGTCGGCGCGCCGAAGAGGTGCCGCACCTCGCCTCGGGTCGTCCAGCCGATTTCGAGCGTGCGCCGGCCAGCGGGATCGAATGGCCGCCCGGTCTCGCCCGACGAGGTCGAACACGCGCCGACGCCGAGTGCGGCGGCGACGGCCAAGGCCAGGGGGCGGCGGAGACCCGCGAGCGAAATCGGGGCGAGCGGCATCGATCGCCAAGCCTAGCAGATCCGGGGAAGCCTCGGGCTGGCCCGTTCCGCGCCCGCGCGCTAAGCTCTGACTCGGGCTGGCCACGCCGCGCCCGGTGGCGCCCAAAGGAGTGAGGATGCGCGAGGAGGAGCACACGGAGCCGCTCGAGATCTGCTGGCGGCCGAGCCGGGAGCTGGTCCTGCAGAGCAATCTCCGGCGGTTCATGGACCACCAGGGCCTCCGGAGCTTCGATGAGCTGCTCCGGTGGTCGGTCGCCGACGTGGCGCGCTTCTGGGAGGCGGTCGTCAAGGACCTCGGGCTCGAGTGGTACGAGCCGTACACGAAGGTCCTGGACCTTTCGCGCGGCACACCGTGGGCCACGTGGTGGACCGGCGGCCGCTTCAACTATGTGCACAATGCCCTCGACCGGCACGCGGCCGGTGCGACTCGGGACAAGATCGCGCTGATCTGGGAGGGCGAGGATGGGAAGACCGCGCGCCTGACCTACCGGCAGCTCGCGGAGGAGACGAATCGCTGCGCCAACGCGCTCCGCGCCCTCGGCCTCGGGAAGGGCGACCGCGTCGGCCTCTACCTGCCGATGATTCCCGAGGTCGTGGTCGCCCAGCTCGCCGTCGGCAAGCTCGGCGCCGTCTACACGCCGATCTTCTCCGGGTTCGGCCCCGACGCCGTCGCCGTCCGCCTCCAGGACTGCGAGGCGCGGATCCTCATCACCTGCGACGGCATCGCGCGCCGCGGCAAGCCGGTCCCGACCAAGGAGTTCGCCGACCGGGCGGCCGCGCTCTCGCCGAGCGTCGAGAAGGTGCTGGTGGTCGATCGCCTCGGGCGTGCCGACACTCCCTGGGACGGGCGCCGCGACGTCTGGTGGCACGACCTCGTCCCACGCCAGTCCGCGCGCGCGGAGACCGAGCGTACGGCGCCGGAAGACCCCTGCATGATCATCTACACCTCCGGGACGACGGGGCGGCCGAAGGGCGTGGTCCACGTGCAGGGCGGGTTCCCGATCAAGGGCGCGCAGGACATGGCCCACTGCTTCGACGTCAAGGCCTCGGACACCGTCTTCTGGTTCACCGACATGGGCTGGATGATGGGCCCCTGGCTGATCAGCGGCGGCCTCATTCTCGGCGCGACCGTGTTCCTCTATGACGGCACGCCCGACTTCCCGGACCCCGGGCGGGTCTGGGAGATGGTCGAGCGACACCGGCTGACGATCGTCGGGATCGCGCCCACCGCCATCCGCGCTCTGATGCGCGCGGGTGATGAGTGGGTGACGCGCCGCGACCTCTCGAGCCTCCGGATCCTCGGCTCCTCGGGCGAGCCGTGGAACCCCGGGGCGTGGCGCTGGTTCCAACAAACCGTCGGGGGCGGCCGCTGCCCGATCGTCAACTACTCGGGTGGCACCGAGGTGAGCGGGGGCATCGTGGCGAGCACCGTGATCACGCCGCAGAAGCCGACGAGCTTCGCGGGCCCGGTTCCAGGCATGGACGCCGACGTGGTCGACGAGCACGGCGCGCCGGTCCGCGGCACGGTCGGCGAGCTAGTGATCCGCCAGCCGTGGCCCGGCATGGCGCGCGGCTTCTGGCGGGAACGCGAGCGGTACCTCGAGGCGTACTGGTCGCGGCTCCCGGGCACGTGGGTCCACGGCGACTGGGCCCTCGTCGACGCCGACGGCTTCTGGTACATCCACGGCCGCTCGGATGACACGATCAAGATCGCGGGCAAGCGGCTCGGACCGGCCGAGGTCGAATCGGCCGCGGTCACGCATCCCGCGATCGCCGAGGCGGCGGCCATCGGCGTCCCCCACGAGATCAAGGGCGAGGCGCTGGTCGTCTTCTGCACGGTGAAGCCGGGTCACGAGGAAGCCGACGCGCTCCGCGCGGCGGTGGCGGACGCGGTGGTGCGGGTGCTCGGCAAGTCGCTCCGGCCCGCGCGCGTGCTGTTCGTGCGCGAGCTCCCCAAGACGCGGAGCGGCAAAGTGATGCGCCGCCTGATCCGCGCCGTCCACCTCGGCCGGGAACCGGGCGACCTGAGCTCCCTCGAGAACGTCTCCGCCCTCGACGAGATCCGCGCCGCCCGCTGAGCCGCTCTCGTGAGCGACGCGACCGACATCGAGCAGCGGGTCGTCGAGACCCTGCGGGGCCTCGGGGTTCCCTGGGAGCTGATCCCGATCGATCCCGCGGCCGCGGACACCGTGGTGTTCTGCGAGCGTTATGGGGTCCCGCTCGACCACTCGGCCAACACGATCGTCGTCGCGTCGAAGAAGGAGCCGAGGCGGTTCTGCGCGTGTGTCGTGAAGGCGACCACGCGGCTCGACGTCAACCATGCCGTGAAGAAGCTGCTGGGCGCGTCGAGGGTCTCGTTCGCGTCGGCCGAGGAGACGCGCGCGCTCACCGGCATGCTGATCGGGGGCGTCACCGTCTTCGCGCTCCCGGCGGACCTCCCGATCTACGTCGACGACAGGCTGCTGGCGCTGCCGTGGATCATCCTGGGCGGCGGGAGCCGCTCGTCGAAGATCCGGATCTCGCCCGCGGTGCTCCGGCGTCTGCGGGGCGTGACGGTCGTGGCCGGCCTCGCCGTCGACGCGTAGCAGGCCACTGCCAAAGGCGGGGCTACGGGAGGATCGCGATCGCGCGACCCGGACCGCCGTGGTTCCCCTCGTACTTCGGGCTGAGAAAGACGAAGAATGCACCGGTCGGCGGCATTGCCCCGACGTTGATCAGGAACTCGATCCACGGCACCTCGCGGGAGGCCGCCGCCCAGTGGGTCATGACGGCCTCCTCGGGGTTGACCGAGCCCATGCTCGGGCCGTCTGTCCCCAGGCACCGGACGCCCTTGTCGATGATGTAGGTGACCGTCTCCGGCGTCGGCGCCGGCCACCCCTCGGCATGGCCGTTGAGCGGCGCCGCCGTGTTCGGGTCCTCGATGCCGCGCGCGAGTGGCCGGAAATGCGCGTCGGTGTGGCCGCTACGGAAGATGACGATCTCACCCGCCTTGATCGGCCCGTAGAGCTTCTCGTGGGCCTGGACGTCCTCGACGCGGATGGCGGGCGAGGCGGGCCAGATCCTCGGATCGGTCGTCCCCACCCGCTGCGCCACGTCGATCACGCGTGCGGGCCCGAGGCAGTAGTAGGCGGGCACCTTGTCGGATGTCATGTCGGTCGTCTTGATCTTCCCGTACTTGGCTTCGTACTTCCGCTGCACGTTCTTGGTCCAGTCGTTGTAGGAGGTGAAGTCGAAGCCGGGCGGCGGACCGAAGTGGGCCGGCGGGTCCATGTGCGTGCCGGTGTGGGCGTCCATCAGGTGGTTGTTCACCTTGTAGGGGCCCATCCAGCCGGTGTAGGTGTTGGTGTAGAAGACGCGGTACGGATAGACGTAGTTCGCCACGCCCGCCCCCGGCCACGAGACCGGGTAGTCCTGCGAGAGCGGGACGGATAGATCGACCACCCGCTGCGCCCGCGTGGCCTTCAGGAGCTCGGCGGCGAGCTTGAGATCCGTGATGGCGACCGAGCGGGCCTCCGCCGTCGGCGAGCCGAGGTGGTTGACCGGCAGCGTGATGTAGAGCGAGCCGTTCGGCACCTTGTCGAGATTGTCGATCCCCTCGGTGTGAACGGCGCCGTGCTTGAAGTGGCCGAGGTGACTCTCGAGAGCGAGGGGGTTCTGGAAGATCGAGGCCGGTCCCTTGGTGACGTAGCGCGGCGGGCCGAAGGCGCCCATGCTCGGGCTGTCGATCCCCATCAGGCGAACACCCTTCGAACCTACGTAATCGGCGGCGTCGAAGTCGGGGGCGGGCCAGGCCGGGCTCGTGCCGGCGAACGGATCGACGATCAGCCGCTTGCCCTCGGGCATGGGCAGGTCGTACTTGTCGTCGTAGCCGCTCCAGTACAGCACCGCGTCTCCGGGACGGAGCGACCGGTGCGCCTGCTCGGCGGCCTGGACCAGGGCCTTCGTGATGATCGGACTCTGGCCGCTCGGCGCCTGGTCCAGGATGCTGCGGGCGTCGACCTTGAAGACCTCGCCCATCCACTGCCAGACCGGAACCTTGTCGCAGGTCAGGAAGCCCCAGTACCCCTCGTTGGGAAGGCCGCTGCCGAGCGGCGGCATCATGTGGGGCGGGCAGTCGATCTGGGTGCCCGTGTTCTCGTCGACGATCAGGAGATCCGAGGCCCACGGCCCTTGCTTGCCCCATCGATGGTAGGGGACGATGATCGGCTGCTCGTGGCCGCCCGGCCAGTACTGCACCCGATCGAGGTAGACGGTTCCCGTCAGGTCCACGACCGTTGTGGGCCCGACCGGGCCATACTGGGCGACGGCGGGACGGGGACCCGCCACCACGAGCCAGCCCGCCACCAGCCCGACTGCGAGGGACTCGAGTGCTCGACCAGCTGTCATCGAAATCTCCTCCTGTACAGCCCTGGACGAGAAACGGCTCGCTCCGGGTACTGAGGCGAGTAGGGATGCTATGCTCGGGCGTGCTCGAGCGTCAAGCGCGGGGAGAGAGGCCACGGAGCCGTCGATCATGATTCGTTCACCCGCCCGGCGTGCCCTGCTCGCGATCGCCCTGAGCGCGGGTATCGCCCTGCCCGCCGCGCGAGGCGGCGACGCCACGTGGACGGTCGAGAAGGTGCGCGAGGTGCTCGGGACGACGCGGAACTTCCGCGGCGGTGACCTCCACGGGTTGAATCTCACGGGGCTCGATCTGACCGGCGCCGACCTCCGCGGCGCCGACCTGCGCGAGGCCGAGTTGAGGAAGGCGAGGCTGGAGGAGGCCGATCTGCGCGGGGCGCGGCTGGGGGACGCGGACCTGCTCGCGGCCAACCTCCGCGAGGCGGATCTCCGCGAGGCGGATCTGAGCGGCGCGGATCTGCGGGGCGCCAAGTTCATGGACGCCGACCTCCGCGGGGCCCGGCTCCGCGGCGCGAACCTGATCGGGGCCTACCTGAAGGGCGCCACCCTTGTCGGCGCCGATCTCGGCGCCGTGCACCTGAGCGAGGCCAACCTGAGCGGGGCCGACCTCAGGGGCGACGGCCTCCGTGGCGCCCGCCTCATGGAAAGCAACCTGAGCCGCGCCAACCTGGAAGGCGCCGATTTGCGCGGAGCCGATCTCCGGGGTGCCGATCTGAGCGGCGCGGACCTGCGGGACGCGGACCTCAGCAGCGCCGACCTCCTCGGCGCCGATCTGCGGAGCGCGCGCCTCGGTCGCGCGCGGCTCTCCGGCGCCCGGCTCAACGCCGCGCGGCTCGCGGGTGCCGAGCTTGGGGCGACGGACCTCACCGAGGCGAACCTGATCGGGGTGGACGCGCGCGGCGCGGACTTCCTCGGGGCCACGCTGGCGCGAGCCCGGCTGCGCGGCGCCGACCTGCGCGGCGCGCGGCTCACGGGAATGGACGCGAGCGGCGCGAACCTGAGCCAGACCGATCTGTGGGGCGCCGACGCGTCGGGGGCCAAACTCGCCGGCGCCGACTTCCGCGAGGCGATCCTCCGCGCCGTTGATCTCGGCGGCGCCGACCTGCGCCGGGCGCGGTTCATGTCGGCGGATCTGCGGCAGGCGCGGCTCGCCGGCGCGAACCTGACGGGCGCGGACCTCCGCGGGGCCCGGCTGACGGACAGCGATCTCCGTGGCGCCGACCTCGCCGGCGCCGACGTGCGAGGCGCCTTCGTGAGCGGCGCCGATCTCGGCGGCGCCGATCTCGACCGGGCCGACTTCACCGGCGTCAACGCGAGCGGCGCCAAGAACCTCCGCAGCGCTCGGCACCTGGAGACGGCGCGTGGGCTCGTGTTCTAGCGGTGCCCCAGGTTGCGCCGGTAGATCGCGTTCGGTATGCTCAGGCGGGGTCTTGAAGGACCCCCCTTCAAGGGCGGCGCGAGAGTGGCGAAATTGGCAGACGCGCTGGACTTAGGATCCAGTGGGCCCACAGCCCTTGGGGGTTCGACTCCCCCCTCTCGCACCAGCATTCTCGACCTCGATCGCGGGCCCGAGGCACGCGGCGACGCGGACGGCGAGTGAGCGCAAGGAGTCCGGAGTGAAGGTGGACGTCGAAGCTCTCGAGGCGTGCAAGCGTCGCCTCTCCGTCGAGGCGCCCTCCGAGGTCGTCCAGACGGCGTGGGAGGCTGCGTACGGGCGCGTGCAGAAGCAGGCGCGGTTGCCCGGGTTCCGGAAGGGCCACGTCCCGCGGAACCTCGTCAAGCTCCATTTCGCCGACGACGTGCGGCGCGAAGTGGCGCAGCAGCTGATCCCCGAGGTGTACCGCCAGGCGCTGGCCGAGACGCAGCTCGAGCCACTCGACGAGCCGGATCTGGGCGACGTCAAGCTGGAGGAGGGCGCCCCGCTAACTTTCACGGCGACGGTCGAGGTGAGGCCGCGGATTACCCTCGATGCCTACCAGGGGCTGGCCGTGCGACACGTCCCGACCGCGCTGACGGACGAGCAGGTCGCGGAGGCGCTCGGGCGCATGCGTGAGAGCCAGGCGGAGTTCCGAGCCGTCGACCGGCCGCCGGCGGCCGGCGACCTCGTGATCATCGACTACACGCTCACTCCGGAGGGCTTCCCCCCCGTAGAGGAGACCGGGTATGCCTTCGTCGTCGGCGATGGCTCGGTGATGCCGGAGATCGACGAGGCGCTGGTCGGCATGGCGGCCGGGAGCGAGCGCCAGGTCCCCGTGCGGTTCGCGGCCGACCACCGGCGGGAGGACTTGCGCGGCAAGGCCGGCGTGGCCCGCGTCAAGCTCGCGGAGGTCAAGGAGAAGATCCTCCCGGCGCTCGACGACGAGTTCGCCCGGAGCCTCGGCGACTATTCGACGGTGGCGGCTCTCACCGACGTCGTGCGGAAGCGACTTGAGCGGGACCGCGAGCAGGAGGACCGGCGAGGGCTCGAGGACGCCGTCGTGGACGCCCTCCTGGCCCGGCACGAGTTCCCGGTGCCGGACGCGATGGTCATGCGCCAGATCGCGCACGTTATCGAGCACATGCGGGAGCGCATGCGGCGCCAGGGTGTGGACCCCGATCGCGTGCGTTGGGACTATGAGAAGCTGGCCGCCGAGCTGCGGCCCGGTGCTGCGAAGGCGGTGCGCCGGGTCCTGCTGCTCGACGCGGTCGCGGAGGCGGAGGGCCTCGCTCCCAGCGAGGCCGACGTCGAGCGCGAGATCGAGGCGATCGCGGCCCAGAGCGAGCGGGCGCCGGCGGCGATCCGTGGCATGATGGAGAAGAGCGGTGATCTCGAGGGGCTGCGGCACCGGCTCCAGGAAAAGCGGACGCTTGATTTCCTCATCCACCACGCGACCATAACGGCGTAAGGTAGACGCATGGCAAGGAGACGCTCGATGGGATTGGTTCCGATGGTCGTGGAGCAGACGCCCCGCGGCGAGCGCGCGTTCGACATCTTCTCCCGGCTGCTGAAGGAGCGGATCATCTTCCTGCCGACGTTCATCGAGGACGACCTTGCGAACTTGGTGATCGCCCAGATGCTCTTCCTCGAGGCCGAGGACCCTGACAAGGACATCTACCTGTACATCAACTCGCCCGGAGGGTCGGTGACGGCCGGCATGGCCATCTACGACACGATGCAATACGTGAAGCCCGGGATCTCCACGATCTGCATGGGCCAGGCGGCGTCGATGGGGGCCTTGCTGCTGGCCGCGGGCGCCAAGGGCAAGCGCTTCGCGCTCCCCCACGCGCGGATCATGATCCACCAGCCGTTGGGGGGCGTGCAGGGCCAGGCCACTGATATCGACATCCAAGCGAAGGAAATACTCAGGATGCGGGAAGAGCTGAACCGCATCCTCGTCCACCACACCGGCCTGCCGATGGAAAAGATCGAGAAGGACACCGACCGGGACTTTTTCATGACCGCCGAGCAGGCGAAAGACTATAGAATCGTCGACGCGGTAATCTCATCGAAGCCGACGACCCGGCCGGTGACGCAGGAAGCCGCGCTCACGGCGGTTGTCACCGCGAAGTAGGGAGACGGGATGGCCCGGACGCGAGAGGGGAACGGCGCACTCAAGTGCTCGTTCTGCGGCAAGAGCCAGAACGACGTCCGCAAGCTCATCGCCGGCCCCACCGTCTACATCTGCGACGAATGCATCGAGCTCTGCAACGACATCATCGCCGAGGAGTGGGAAGAGGAGAAGTCCCGGGAGATCCGGAGCCTCCCCAAGCCGGCGGAGATCAAGGCCGCGCTCGACCAGTACGTGATCGGCCAGGAGCGCGCCAAGAAGATCCTGGCCGTGGCCGTCCACAACCACTACAAGCGGATCGAGGCGGGCGGGCAGGCGGGGGAGGTCGAACTCCAGAAATCGAACATCCTCCTGATCGGGCCGACGGGCTCCGGCAAGACCCTCCTCGCCCAGACCCTGGCCAAGATGCTGCACGTGCCGTTCACGATCTCCGACGCCACCACGCTCACCGAAGCCGGCTACGTCGGCGAGGACGTCGAGAACATCATCCTGCGCCTGCTCCAGGCGGCCGACTACGACGTCGAGCGGGCGGAGCGGGGGATCGTCTACATCGACGAGATCGACAAGATCGCCCGCAAATCGGAGAACCCATCCATCACGCGTGACGTCTCCGGCGAGGGCGTGCAGCAAGCCCTGCTGAAGATCCTGGAGGGAACGGTCGCCAACGTCCCGCCCCAGGGCGGCCGCAAGCACCCCCACCAGGAGTTCATCCAGGTCGACACGACCAACGTGCTGTTCCTCTGCGGCGGCGCCTTCGTGGGCCTGGACAAGAGCATCGAGAACCGGGTGGGCAAGAGCGGCATGGGCTTCGGCGCCGACATCAAGAGCCGTGAGGACCGTCGGGTGGGCGACCTGCTGGCCCTCGTCCAGCCGGAAGACCTGCTCCGCTACGGGCTCATCCCCGAGTTTGTCGGGCGGCTGCCGGTGGTGGCGACCCTCCACGACCTGGACGAGGGTGCCCTGATCCGGATCCTGAAGGAGCCGAAGAACGCGATCATCAAGCAGTACCAGAAGTACTTCGACCTCGAGAAGGTGCGGCTCAAGTTCACCGACGACGCCGTCGCCGCGATCGCGCGCCAGGCGCTCAAGTGCGGGACCGGCGCGCGGGGCCTCCGGGCGATCCTCGAGGAGGTCATGCTCGAGATCATGTACGAGCTGCCCTCGACGGAGGGGCTCAAGGAGTGTCTCATCACGCGCGAGGTGATCGTGAACCGCGAGCGGCCCATCCTCATCCGCGAGCCGAGAGAACAGACCGCGTAACCCCGTCGTGTGAGGCGCCGCCCGCACTGCCTCTCTATGTAGTCGCCACCCCGATCGGGAACCTCGAGGACGTCACGCTGCGGGCGCTGCGCGTCCTCCGCGAAGCCGACCTGATCGCCTGCGAAGACACCCGCCGGACGCGCGCGCTGCTGACGCACTTCGGCATCTCGACGCCGACCACGAGCTACTTCGAGCAGAACAAGCGCAGGCAGGGCCCCCGCCTGCTCGGCCTCCTGCGCGAGGGCCGGACGATCGCGCTCGTCACCGACGCCGGCACGCCGGGGATCTCGGACCCCGGCTTCCTCCTCGTGCGTGACGCACGGGCCGCTGGCATCTCGGTGGTTCCCGTGCCCGGGCCCTCGGCGGTCACCGCCGCGCTCTCGGTCGCCGGCGTCCCCGCCGCGCCGTTCGTGTTCGAGGGGTTCCTGCCGATCAAGCCGGGGCGCCGGCGTCGGCGCCTCCAGGCGCTCCGCGAGGCTCGCCTGCCCGTCGTGCTCTACGAGTCGCCGCATCGGATCACGGCCACGCTCGAGGCCGTCCAGGATGTCTTCGGCGAGGTCGATCTGCTGGTGGCCCGCGAGCTCACGAAGCAGTTCGAGGAGATCGCGACCGGCCCCCCCGCCGCGCACCTCGAGAGGCTTTCCCGGGCGGGCGCCCGCGGCGAGTTCACGCTCGTGATCCCGGCCGGCCCCGCGGTCTCCTGAGGGCCGGTGTATACTCGACTGTCTTATGAGCAAGGCCGTGGGCAACGCCTCCTCGCACCCTGCCCCCGCTGTGTTTCGAGCGCCGGTCGTCGCCGGCCCCCCCTCCGAGTAGATGACCGTTCCGAAAGCGCTCACCATCGCGGGCTCTGACTCCGGGGGCGGCGCCGGCATCCAGGCCGACCTCAAGACCTTCTCGGCGTTCCAGGTGTTCGGGATGAGCGTGCTGACGGCGGCGACCGCGCAGAACTCGCTCGGCGTCCACGGCGTGCACGAGCTCCCGCCCGCGTTCGTCGTCCGGCAGATCGACGCCGTGCTCGGCGACTTCGGGGCCGATGCGGTGAAGCTCGGCATGCTCGCCTCGACGCCGATCGTCACCGCCGTCGCCGCGCGGCTGCGTCACCACCGGGTGGAGCGCCTCGTCGTCGACCCGGTCATGGTCGCCAAGTCGGGGGACCTGCTCCTCGCGGCCGACGCGCGCGAGGCGCTCGTCGCGGAAATTCTGCCGCTGGCGCTGGTGGTGACCCCGAACCTGCACGAGGCCTCGGTGCTGGCGGGGATCCCCGTGGAGACCGTGGCCGAGATGCAGGAGGCCGCTCGCCGGATCCTCGCCCTGGGCCCGCGCTGGGTACTGGTGAAGGGCGGGCACCTGAAGACCGACCCGACGGACATCCTGTGGGACGGACGGGAGGTCACGCGTCTCGACGCCCCGCGCATCGAGTCGCGCAACACCCACGGCACCGGCTGCACCTTCTCGGCGGCCATCGCCGCCGGTCTCGCCCGCGGCCGCCCGCTCGCGGACGCGGCCCGCGACGCGAAGGCCTACGTGCGCCGCGCGATCCAGGAAGGCTTCCAGCCGGGCCACGGCACGGGCGTGCTCCGCCACTTCGTCAGCGGGTGGTGAGCTGATGGCGCGCAAGGCCCGGGCCGACACGATGCCGTTCCTCGAGCACCTGGGCGAGCTGCGCACGCGCATCATCCGGTCCGCGATCGCGATCCTCGCCGGGCTCGCGATCGCCCTGAACTTCACCGACCGCATCATGAAGTTCGTGCGCCGGCCGTTCGACGTGGCGGCGCCCGGCCAGAAGCTCGTGTTCCTGACCCCGACCGAGGCGTTCTGGGTGTACATGAAGGTGGCGCTGATCGCGGGCCTCATCCTCGCGATGCCGGTCATCCTCTACCAGATCTGGGCGTTCATCTCACCCGGGCTGCACACGCACGAGAAGCGGTACGCGGTGCCGTTCGTGCTCATCGGCTCGACCTTCTTCCTTTTCGGCGCCGCCTTCGCCCTCTTCGTGGTGATTCCGTTCGCGATGCGGTTCCTCGTCTCCTTCCCCGGGCCGGACCTGGCGCCGATGATCTCGATCGGGTCGTATGTGGACTTCGTGCTGAAGTTCACGCTCGCGTTCGGTGCGGTGTTCGAACTGCCGGTCGTCATCACGATCTTGGCGCGCCTGGGCGTGGTGACGCCGAAGATGCTCTCGAAGAACCGGAAGTACGCGATCCTGGTCAACTTCATCCTCGCGGCCGTGCTCACGCCGACGCCGGACATCTTCAACCAGACGCTGATGGCGGGACCGCTCTGCCTCCTCTACGAGCTCGGGATCATCTCGGCTCGGATCTTCGGCCGGCGCCCGGAGCGGGTGGAGAAGCGCGTGGAGCAACCGAGCGAGACATGAAGGCGGCCGAGCTCCTGGTGCGGTGCCTCGCCAACGAGGGGACAGACACGATCTTCGGGCTTCCGGGCGAGGAGACGCTGGCCCTGACCGACGTGCTCCTCGACTCGGGCATCCGCTTCGTCCCCTGCCGGCACGAGCAGGGCGCGGCGTTCATGGCCGACGTCTGGGGCCGCCTCTCGGGCCGCGCGGGGGTGTGCCTGGCCACGCTCGGGCCCGGCGCCACCAACCTCATGACCGGCGTCGCCGACGCGAACCTGGACCGCGCGCCGGTGGTGGCGATCACCGGCCAGGCCGGGCGCGACCGGATCCACAAGGAGTCGCACCAGTACGT
>Ga0070699_100004513_pt1 | contig 12316 bp, 10 predicted proteins | sample KBSK1503metaG_FD_65473 | JGI IMG/M metagenome (GOLD analysis project Ga0070699, IMG submission 65473) | Corn, switchgrass and miscanthus rhizosphere microbial communities from Kellogg Biological Station, Michigan, USA - KBS K1-50-3 metaG | ecosystem: Host-associated > Plants > Roots >...
CTGCGCATATGTCCTCCGAGTTGTGGGTGGCTAACGCGTCAGGTCAGCCGAGACTGTTCGGAGGCGGAGGGGTGGGGGTGAAAGACGGGGAAGGGGGAAGCGGGAAGAGGGACAGGTACACCAGAACCTGCTCCGGCAGCGCGATCGCGGGCGGCGCGGGCAGCGGCGCCGCAACGGCCACTGACAGGGCGAGGTCCGCGCTGCCGGTCATCTCGCCGCAGAAACACGGCCCGTCGGATGGGAGCGTGTGGTGTCCACCCCCACCCCCACCCGCCGCGTGGTGTGTCGCATGGTGGCGGCACGCCAGCAACGCGCGGGTGGTCGCGCCGCCCGGCCCCGCGGCGAGCCAGCAGGCTGCCGCGAGCGTGAACAGGATGAGCCGTGGTGTGCTGCGCATCGCCTCAAGTGTACGGTCGACGTTTCGCCTGGCGCAACCCCGCCCGGGCCGTGTAGACTGCCTGGCCATGGGCGAGCGCATCGAGTACCGCGACGGCCGTTGGGTGGTGCCGAACCACCCCATCATTCCTTTTATCGAGGGCGACGGCACCGGGCCCGATATCTGGCGCGCCGCCCGGCGGGTGTTCGACGCCATTGTCCGGAAGGTATCCGGCGGTAAACGACAGATCGAGTGGCTCGAGGTCCTGGCCGGAGAGAAGGCCTTCAAGCAGGTCGGGAACTGGCTTCCCGAGGCCACCCTGGACGCCATCCGCACGCACCGCGTGGCCATCAAGGGTCCGCTGACCACTCCCGTCGGAGGGGGGATCCGATCCCTCAACGTCACCCTGCGCCAGGTGCTGGACCTCTATGCCTGTATCCGGCCGGTGCGCTACTTCGAGGGCGTGCCCAGCCCGATGCGCGAGCCGCAGAAGCTCGACGTCGTGATCTTCCGCGAGAACATCGAGGACGTGTACTCCGGGATCGAGTACCGGGCCGGCAGCCCCGAAGCCGATGCCGTGATCGGATTCCTCACCGAGCGGTTCGGCGCCAAGATCCGCCCCGGGAGCGCGATCGGCATCAAGCCGATGTCCAAGTTCGGCTCCCAGCGCCTGGTCGCGAAATCGATCGAGTACGCGCTGCGCGCCGGTCGTCGCTCGGTCACGCTCGTTCACAAGGGCAACATCATGAAGTTCACCGAGGGCGGGTTCCGCGAGTGGGGGTATGAGCTCGCGAAGGAGCGCTTCGGGGACAAGACGATCACCGAGGACGAAACGGGAAAGGGAAAAGGGGAAACGCGAAAGGTGATCATGAAGGACCGGATCACCGACGCGATGTTCGCCCAGCTGGTGTTGCGCCCCGACGAGTACTCCGTGATCGCCGCGCCCAACCTCACGGGCGACCTGCTCTCCGACGCCGCCGCGGCCCAGGTTGGCGGGCTCGGGCTCGCGCCCGGGGGCAACGTGGGCGACGGCTACGCCGTGTTCGAGGCGACCCACGGCACCGCCCCCAAGTACGCGGGGCAGGACAAGGTGAACCCGGGGAGCGTGATCCTGTCGGGGGCGATGATGTTCGAGGAGCTCGGGTGGGACGACGTGGCCACGGCGATCGCGCGCGGGCTCGGCGGCGCGATCCGGGCGCGGCGCGTCACGTACGATCTCGCGCGCCTGATGCCCAATGCGACCGAGGTCTCGACCTCGGCTTTTGCCGAGTGCATAATCGAGCATGTCTAGGATGACCAGCGGCGTCGCCAGCACGCCGCTTTCCCAGGTCGACACGCCGCTCCTCGCCGTCGCCCTCGCGCAGGGGAACGCTGTTCCCACCTCCCTCGCCGAGCTCGATCGCGCGGCGGGGGGTGTCGTGGCGCGCGCCATCACGAGCGGCGACTTCAAAGGCAAGCGCGACGAGACCACGCTGCTCTATCCCGGCGGCGCCAAGCCGGAGCGCGTCCTGCTCGTCGGCCTGGGGAAACCGGGCGAGGTCACCCGCAACACCATCCGGCGCGCCGCCGCCGTCGCGGGCAAGCGGGCGCGTGCGCTTGGCGCGAAGCAGCTCGCCTTCGCCGTCGTCCCCGAGGCGCGCAACGGCGTGTCGGCCCGGGACCTGGGCCAGGCGACGGTCGAGGGCGCCGCGCACGGCGCCTGGGCGTTCACCGAGCTCAAGAAGGCGGCGCCCGACGAGCCGAAGCCCGAGGTCGAGGGCGTCACGCTCGTGTGCGATCAAAAGGAGATGAAGGAGGTCGCGGCCGGCCAGCGTGTGGGCGACGCCGTCGCGGCGGGGCAGCGGCTCACCCGACACCTCCAGATGCTGCCCGGGAATGTGTGCACGCCGACCTACCTGGCGGAGCGGGCGAAACAGCTGGCCGATCAGCACGGCTTCACGCTCACGGCGTTCGACCGGGCGAAGCTGCAACAGGAAGCGATGGGGGCGCTGCTCGCCGTGGCCCAGGGCAGCGACCAGGAGCCGCGCTTCATCGTGCTCGAGTACCGCGGCGCCGGTGACGCGCCTCCGGTGGCGCTCGTGGGCAAGGGCGTCACATTCGATTCGGGCGGCATTTCGATCAAGCCGGCGCAGAACATGGAGGACATGAAGTTCGACATGTCCGGCGCCGCGGCGGTGCTCGGCACGTTCGAGACGCTGGGGCAACTCAAGCCGAAACTGAACGTCGTGGGCCTCATCCCGGCCACTGAAAACCTCCCCTCCGGCCACGCGGTGAAACCGGGGGACGTCGTGAAGAGCCATTTCGGCAAGACGATCGAGATCATCAACACCGACGCCGAAGGGCGCCTCATCCTGTGCGACGCGCTGTCGTACGTGCGGCGCTTCAAGCCGTCGGCGGTGATCGACATCGCGACGCTCACCGGTGCCGTGGTGGTGGCCCTCGGCCAGGTGGCCATCGGCGCGATGGGGAACGACGAGCCCTTGCTGACCGAAGTGCGGGAGGCAGGGGAGCGCGCCGGGGAGCGCTGCTGGCCGTTGCCGCTGTGGGACGAGTACCGCGACCTGCTCAAGTCCGACATCGCGGACGTGAAGAACTCGGGTGGGCGGGGGGCGGGGTCGATCGCCGGCGGGTGGTTCCTGCGGGAATTCGTGGAGGGATATCCCTGGGTGCACCTCGACATCGCGGGCACCGCGTACACCGAGGGCGAAGGGCCGCACCAGGCCAAGGGCCCGACGGCGGTCGGCGTCCGGCTCTTCACCGAGTTCATTCTCAAGCGCGCGGGGGCGTGACCCGCGGCCTCGCGGGCGCCGCCGCGCTGCTGCTCGTCGCGGCCGGAGCCGCCGCTCAGGTCGACAGTACCGCGCGCCGCGATACGCTCCGACGCGATACGCTCCGACGCGATTCCACGGCCCGCCGGGACACGACCGCCCGCGACACGACCGCCCGCGACACCCTGCCGCGCTACCTGCCCACGCTGCCCGAGCTGATCCCCGCCGGGCCGCTGCCGCGCGGCACGCGCTACACGTTCAACACCGACTCGCTCGTGCTCTCGAACGTCCAGACGCTGTCGGACCTGCTCGCCCACATTCCGGGCGTCTACGTCGCGCGCGGCGGCATCTACGGCGCCGGGGAGATCGTGATGTACGGCGGGCGCGGTGCGGCGGGCCTCGAGATCTACTGGGACGGCGTGCCCTACCTGCCGCTCGGGCGGGACTCGCTGTTCCTCGACCCCGCCCGCATCTCGCTGGCGCCGCTCGAGCGCATCGACGTGATCGTGCTGCCGGCCTCGCTCCGCGTCTATCTCGTCACGCTCCGCCAGCGCTCTACGGAGACCACGTCGCAGGTCGGGGTCGCCACCGGCGAAGTGAAGACGGCGAACTACCGCGGCGCGTTTCTCCGTCGCTGGCGCTCGGGATTCGGCCTCTCGCTCGTGGCCGATTACAATAACAACGACGGCATCGAGGGTACCTCGAGCACGCCATTCAACTCCGTGGACCTGTGGGTCAAGGCCGAGTACGTACCGAGCGCCCGGTTCGGGGCCTCGTACCAAACCTTGAGCTCGCGCTGGCACCGCAGCGCGGGGCACCTCACGGCGGACTGGAATCCTCAGCGGCGCGACGGGATTTTCCGCGTGTTCGCGGCCGCGCGTGACGACGGTGTCGGGCTGCGTGCCCAAGCCACGTTCGCCACGACCAGCGTGACCCGCGATGGCGCGCTGCCTGATCGCAGCCTGTCACAGGGCACCCTCGAAGTCACGAACGACTGGTCCCGCGCGCACATCGGTCTTGCGCTCCGCCGGCTGGACGCTGCCCGGCCGTGGCAGCTCGAAGGCACCGGCGCCTGGAGCCCATTTCCCGGCCTCACCCTCGCCGGCGACGCGCGCCACGCCGAATACAGCCGCGGGCGGTCCGGCAATCGCGCGCACCTCGCCGCGGGCCTGATTCTGCCGGCGGGGCTGTCGCTCCACGGCGACCTCGCATGGGCGCACGACCTCCAGGCACCGCTCGATTCGTCCGACCTGGGACAGCGCACCGTGGACGCGTCGGGCGCGGTGCGCTGGGACCGCAGCTGGATCACCCTCGAGCTGGGCGGCGCGACCCGCGATCCGTTCGCGCCAATCGGCTTCCCAGTGGCGATCGCGGCGATCGACAGCTCCGGTCCCCTGCGCCTGAGCCCGACGCAGCGCACTCGCTATTTCACCGCGCACGGCGCGGTGCGGTTGCTACCCGGCTTCACGCTCTCCGGCTGGTATTTCGATCCCTTGGTGCGCGGGGGAAACGACTTCGAGCCGCCCTATCACGGACGCCTGTCGCTCACGTTCTACTCGAAGTTCTGGCGGGTGTACCGCAGCGGCATCTTCGCGCTGCGGGGCGAGTGGGCGATAGACTCGTGGAGCCGCGGGACGGCGGGCCTGGACTCGGCGGGCGCGCTGCGCACTCTCCCGGGGACGACCGTCGGGGAGGTCAACGTAGAAGTACGGATCGCCGGCGTGACCATCTTTTGGGTCCAGCGCAACGTCAGCCTGAAGCGTGTCAGCTACGTCCCCGGGCTCGACTACCCGCGCCGCTTTCAGTTTTACGGCGTGCGCTGGCTGTTCACCAACTGAAGTTGACCTAAGTGCTTTCCGCGACTAGCTTTAAAGTCTGTGCCGCGGAGCATGACGGGTTTCGGTTCGGCCGAAGGGAACGTCCTCGGCGGGCGGCTCTCGATCGAGATCCGCAGCGTGAACCACCGCTATTACAATCCTCAGCTCAAGCTGCCGTTCGAGCTCGGCGGGGTCGAGGCACCGCTGCGCGAGCGGCTGCGGCAGCTGCTGGAGCGCGGCCACGTAACGGTCGCGGCGCGGTGGATCGAGGCGCCACAACGCGACGGCGCCGTCGCGGTGGACCTCACCCGGGCGCGCCAGCTCGTGGCGGCCGCGAAGGAGCTCAAGAAACACCTGAAGCTCAAGGGCGACGTGGACCTCGCGTTCGTGGCGCGGCAGCCTGAGGTGCTGACGGCGCATCAGGACGGGGTCGCCGCGGCGCAGTGGAGCGAGGTCGAGCCGATCGCGGAGCGTGCGGTGCAGGAGTTGCTCGGCATGCGGGCGCGTGAGGGAGCGGCGCTCGCGGTGGAGCTCGGGGGACGGCTCGGGGCGCTCGAGACGGGCGCCGCGACGATCGAGCAGCGGGCGCCCGAGCGGCTCTCGGCGGAGCTCGCGCGGCTGAAGAAGGCGGTGGCGGAGCTCGCGGCGGGCGTGCAGGTAGACGAGCAGCGGCTCGCCGTCGAGGTCGCGCTGATGGCGGACCGCGTGGACATCACCGAGGAGCTCGTGCGGTTGCGGACTCACCTGGCGGCGTGCCGGCAGGCGCTCGCGTCCGACGGGGCGGTGGGGAAGCAGCTCGGCTTCCTCGCGCAGGAGCTGCTGCGCGAGGTGAATACCATCGGGTCCAAGGCCAACGATTCCGGCATCACGCACAGCGTGATCGCCATGAAAGGCGAGCTCGAGAAGTTCCGGGAGCAGCTCGACAACCTGGAGTGACCCCGCGGGTCGTCGTCCTGGCCGCCCCGTCCGGGGGCGGCAAGACGACCATCGCGCGCGAGCTGCGGACGCGGCTGCCCGACACCTTCGGGTACTCGGTGTCCGCGACGACGCGCAAGGCGAGACCGGGCGAGCGAGACGGCGAAGCGTACCATTTCCTGACGCGCGACGAGTTCGAGCGGCGGCGTGAGGCGGGTGAGTTCCTCGAGTCGACCGAGTATGCGGGGGAGCTGTACGGCACGCTCCGCGGCGAGGTCGAACGAGTGCTGCGGAGCGGGAAGCACGTGGTGCTCGACGTCGAGGTGACGGGAGCCCGACAGGTCCGGAAGGCATACCCGCGGCCGGCCTCCCTCGTGCTGTTCGTGATCCCGCCTTCGCCCCGCGTGCTGATCGAGCGGCTGCGCAAGCGGCGCACCGAGTCGGAGGCCGAGCTGTCGCAGCGGATCGACATCGCGACGCGCGAGGTCGAGACGGCGCGGCGCGAGATCGGGGACGTGTACGACCACGTGCTCGTGAACGACGACCTCGAGACGGCCGTGCGTGAGGTCATCGACCTGGTGCAGGGAGCGCGCGAGGGGACCGAGCGCGCGCCCCGCGACATGGCTAGCTTGCTGTCGGATTTCGTGCGACAGCTGAGGAGCGAGGCAGCACAACTGAAGCAGTCTACCGGAAGGAGCAGGTGATGAGGATCGTGACCCCGAGCGAAGTCGCCACGCAGACCCAGAACAAATACCTGGGGGTGCTGGTGGCCGCCAAGTTCGCCCGTTTCGTGAACGAGTTCCCGCGCGACCGCTCGGTGGACTTCGAGGAGAAACTCACCACGCGGGCGCTGGACGAGCTGGTACGCGGCCGGCTGACCTACAAGCTGGTGCGGCGGCGGCGCCAGGAAGGCTGATGGCGTTCGCCGGCCGGCACGTCGTCCTCGGCGTGTCGGGCGGAATCGCGTGCTACAAGAGCTGCACGCTCGCCCGGCGGCTCACCGAGGCCGGAGCGACGGTGGATGCGGTGCTCACCGCGTCCGCCGCCGAATTCGTGCGGCCGGTCACCTTCGAAGCGCTCACCGGGCGCCCGGTCCTCACCTCCTTGTGGCAGCCGGACCGGGCGCTCGCCCACGTCGGGCTGGCGCGCGAGCCGGACCTCGTGATCGTCGCGCCGGCCACCGCGCACGTCCTGGCCCGCGCCGCGATGGGCCTCGCCGACGACGTGCTCACGGCGTTGCTGCTCGCCCGGACCGGGCCGGTGCTCGCGGCCCCCGCGATGAACGACGCGATGTACGCGCATCCCGCAACGCAAGCCAATGTGAGCACGCTCGCCGCGCGCGGCTGGGTCTTCGTGGGCCCCGAGACGGGCCCGCTCGCCGAAGGACCGAGCGACCGTCCGGGGCGGATGAGCGAGCCCGAAACGATCCTCGTGGCGGCGGAGCGGCTGCTGCTGCAGCGTGCGCCGTGGCAGGGGAAGAGCGTCGTCGTGACCGCTGGCCCCACCCGCGAGCATCTCGACCCGGTGCGGGTCGTCACCAACCCGTCGAGCGGTCGCATGGGCTACGCGCTCGCGGCGGCCGCCTACGCTCGCGGCGCGGACGTCGTCCTGGTCTCGGGACCGAGCGACCTGCCGCTGCCGTTCGGCGTGACCGCGCAGCGCGTCGAAACCACCGCGGAGATGCAGCGCGCGGCGCAGGCGTTGGTGGCGCGCGCGGACCTCTTCGTCATGGCCGCCGCCCCGGCAGACTATCGCCCCACGCAACCGTCCGCCGCCAAGCGTCCCCGCGCCAACGGCGGTCTGACCATCGAGCTGGAAGCCACCCCCGATATCCTCGGCTCGCTCAAGCGTCCCAAAAAATGCGTGGTGGTGGGGTTCGCCCTCGAGGTCGGAGGAAACGGATTGGCCCGCGCCCAGGCCAAGTTGCGGGAGAAGGATTTAGATGCGATCATCCTGAACGACGCGCACGAGCCCGGCGCGGGATTTGAAGTGACCACGAATCGCGTCACCATCATCCGGAGGAACGGTGAGCCAATCGAGCTGCCGCTCCTCTCGAAGCGGGACGTGGCCGACAAAATCCTCGACGCGGTGGAGCAATCGCTGACGTGACCGACGGGCGGGCACTGGCGCGCGAATTCCTGGAACAGCAGCGGCTGCTGGGGGGCGATCCGGTGATCCTGCCGGAGCCCGCGATCAGCGGGATGCGGGATGCGGGAAGCGTAGCTCCGCAACCCCCCGCACCCGCGCATCCCGCATCTCGCATCCCGTCTCCCGTTCTCCCCCCACCGGGCATCTCCTACGATCCCCCCGGCGGCGATCTGTTCTCGAACGATCCGGTGCCGCAAGCGATGTCGCTCGAGGCGATCGCGCAGCTCGTGGCGGGCTGCACCAAGTGCCGGCTATGCGAAGGCCGCCGGCACACCGTTCCCGGGGAAGGGGCGGCGGCGGCCCGGCTGGTCGTGGTGGGCGAAGGGCCGGGACGGGTGGAAGACGAGACCGGACGGCCGTTCGTCGGGCCGGCCGGCGAGCTGCTCACCAAGATCCTCGGCGCGATCGAGCTGCCGCGCGAGCGGGTCTTCATCTGCAACGTGGTCAAATGCCGTCCGCCCGAGAACCGCCTGCCGCAGTTCGACGAGATCGCCGCGTGCGTGCCCTACCTGTTCCGCCAGATCGACATCGTGAAGCCGAGCGTGATCCTCGCGATGGGCGGAACCGCCGCGCAGACGCTGCTCAATACCAAACAGTCGCTGGGATCGCTGCGGAACTTCGTGCACCGGTTCCGTGGTATTCCCCTGATCGTGACCTATCATCCGGCTGCCCTGCTCCGCAACCCGAATTGGAAGAAACCGACCTGGGATGACGTCCGCATCGCCCGCCGTCTCATCGCCTGAGCGTTCCTCCGAGTTCACCGGCCGCCAGACTCCGTGGAGCAACGAAGCGGAGCAGGCGGTGCTCGGCGCCATGCTGCTCGATCAGGACGCGGCCCTCAAGTCCGCCGAGCTGCTCGACGACACGATGTTCTATCGCGAGGGCCACCGGCTGCTGTTCCGCTCGATGATCGCGCTCACCGAGCGGGGCGACGTGATCGATCCCGTCACCCTGCGTGACGAGCTGATGCGACGCGGGGACCTGGATCGCGCCGGGGGGATGGAGTACCTCGGGGGCCTCATCGACGTGGTCCCGACCGCCGCGAACGTCGAGTATCACGCCAAGATCGTCCGTGACAAGGCGGTGCTGCGGCGGCTGATCGAGGCGGCCACGGCGATCATCCAGGACGCGTACGAGGGCCGCTCCACGTCCATCGAAGTGCTCGACAACGCCGAGCACCGCGTGTTCCAGGTCGCCCAGTTCCGGCGCGCCGAGGAGTTCATCCGGCTGAAGGAGCTGATCTGGCCGACGATGGAGCGCATCGAGCAGCTGCACACGAGCCAGGGCGCGCTCACCGGCGTGGCCACCGGCTTCACGGACCTGGACCGGCTCACCGCCGGGTTCCAGCGTGGCGACCTCGTGATCGTGGCGGCGCGGCCGTCGATGGGGAAGACGGCGCTCGCGCTCAACATCGTGCAGCACGCCGCCATCGAGCACAACGTGGGGATCGCGGTCTTCTCCCTCGAAATGTCGAAGGAGCAGCTGGTGCAGCGGCTGCTGTGCTCCGAGGGCCTGGTGGATGCGCAGCGACTGCGCCGCGGCCAGCTGCGCGACGACGACTACCCGAAACTCGCCCGCGCGGCCGGCCTGCTGGGCACGGCGCCGATCTGGATCGACGACTCGGCGATGCTCTCGCCGCTCGCCATGCGCTCCAAGGCGCGCCGCCTCAAGGCAGAGCACGACATCGGCCTCGTGGTGGTCGACTACCTCCAGATGATGCAGGGTCCCACCGACTCCGAGAGCCGGCAACAGGAGATCTCGTTCATCTCGCGCTCGCTCAAGGCCCTGGCCAAGGAGCTCGACGTTCCGGTGGTCGCCCTGTCCCAGCTCTCCCGCGCGCCCGAGCAGCGCGGCGGCGAGCACCGGCGCCCCCAGCTCTCGGACCTGCGGGAGTCCGGCGCGATCGAACAGGATGCCGACGTCGTGTGCTTCATCTATCGCCAGGAGTTCTACGACGGCCCCACGGACCCCAAGACGAACGACAGCATCGAGGGCGTCGCGGAGCTCATCGTGGGCAAGCAGCGCAACGGCCCCACCGGGACCGTCAAGCTGTTCTTCAAGAAGGAATACACGCGCTTCGACAATTACACGCCGCGCGCATCTCCCCCCGAGGCCATCCGTGGCTAAGGGAGGCTCGGTGTTCCGCTGCACCGACTGCGGCGCGGACCAGCCCAAGTGGGGCGGACGCTGCGAGGCGTGTGGGGCCTGGAATACGCTGGTCGAGGAGCCGGTGGGGCGGAAAGGCGGTAAGGCGGTAAGCGGAGCCTACCGCCCTACCGACCTACCGCCCGTCCGGCTGTCCGCCGTGGGAGCGGCAGGGTTCGAGCGGTGGCAAACGGGCCTGCGCGAGTTCGATTTCGTCCTGGGCGGCGGCATCGTACCGGGATCCGTGGTGCTCGTGGGCGGCGAGCCCGGCATCGGGAAGTCCACCCTGCTGCTGCAGTGCGCGGCGCGGCTCGAGCAGGCGGGGGTTCCCACACTGTACGTGTCCGGAGAGGAGTCGCCCGATCAGATCCGGTTGCGGGCCGATCGGCTGACAGTCGATGCCGGCGCGGTGCACGTGCTGGGCGAGACGCGGCTGGAGGCGATCACCCATCACGCCCGCGCGCTGGGCGCCCGCGTGGTGTTCGTCGACTCGATCCAGACCACGTACACCGACGAGCTCGAGGGCGCGCCCGGCAACGTGGGCCAGGTGCGGGAGTGCGCAGCCCGGCTCATGCGCTTCGCGAAGGAGGCGGGGCCAGCGGTGCTGCTGGTCGGGCACGTGACGAAGGGCGGCGGCATTGCAGGCCCCAAGACGCTCGAGCACATCGTGGACACAGTCCTCTACTTCGAAGGCGAGAGCACGCTGGATCACCGGATCCTGCGCGCCGTGAAGAACCGCTTCGGCTCTGTGGACGAGATCGGCGTGTTCGAAATGACGGGGGCCGGTCTCGAGCCCGTAGCGGACCCGGCCGCGGCGTTCCTGGCCGGGCGCACCACCGGCGTCTCCGGCTCCGCCGTGACCGCGCTGATGGAAGGGACGCGCCCGCTGCTGGTCGAGATCCAGGCGCTGGCGGCGAAGAGCGGCTTCGGCACCCCACAGCGGGTCGCGACGGGACTCGACCATCGCCGGCTGGCGGTGCTGCTCGCCGTGCTCGAGCGCCGTGGCGGCCTGCCGTTCAACGAGCGGGACGTGTTCGTGAACGTGACGGGCGGGGTGCGGCTGGTCGAGCCCTCGACCGATCTCGCGGTCGTGGCGGCCCTGGTCTCGAGCGTGCACGACCGACCGCTCCCGGCGGACGCCGTGTTCCTGGGCGAGGTCGGCCTGGGCGGCGAGATCCGCCCCGTGGCGGCCGTCGAGCGACGCCTGAGCGAAGCGGCGCGCCAGGGATTCCGCCGCGTATTCCTGTCCGCCCGCTCGCGGGTGAGCCTGCCCGGGCTCGATCTGGTCGGCATGGACGGCATCGGTGAGCTCGCCCGGCGACTCGCGGCCTGACGCGGGTGTCGTGGTTGTGGCCGCCGGAGCCGGGGTACGCGCCGGCCCGGGCGAACCGAAACAGTTCCGGCCCATCCTCGGCGTGCCGATGCTGTTGCGCGCGCTGCGACCGTTTACGTCCCACCCCGACGTCGGGCAGGTGGTCGTGGTCGTGCCCGCCGGATTCGAAGCGCGACCCCCCGAGTGGCTGGGCAAGCTGGTGGGCGACCGGTTGGGACTCGTCGCCGGCGGTGCCACGCGGGCCCAGTCGGTCCGGGCGGGCCTCGGGGCGCTGCCGCCGTACGCCGTCGTGGTGCTGGTCCACGACGCCGCCCGCCCCTTCGTGACCCGGGAGACGATCGACGGGGTGCTCGCCAAAGCGCGCTCGGGGGTGGGTGCCGTCGCGGCGATTCCGGTGTCCGACACCGTCAAAGACGTCGACCAGGAACGTATCACACGAACCGTAGCACGAGATCGTCTGTGGCGGGCGCAAACTCCGCAGGGGTTCCCGCGCGCGATGATCGAGCGAGCGTATGCGGGGCTTGCGAACGGCGATGCGGCGCCGACCGACGACGCGGAGCTGTGCGAGCGCGCCGGCTTCCCCGTGGAGGTCGTCGCCGATTCGCCGTACAATCTCAAGGTCACGACCGCCGACGATTTCCGGGTCGCCGAGGCGCTGGCGCGTGAGCTGCGGTGAGCGGCGTCCCATTTCAGACGGACGAGGAAGTGACCGCCGCGCTTCCTCGGGCGGTCGCGCATCTCCGCGGGGGCGGGCTGATCGCCTATCCGACGGAAACGGTGTATGGCCTGGGCTCGCGGGCGCGGGGTCCGGAGG
>Ga0070699_100004517_pt1 | contig 12312 bp, 11 predicted proteins | sample KBSK1503metaG_FD_65473 | JGI IMG/M metagenome (GOLD analysis project Ga0070699, IMG submission 65473) | Corn, switchgrass and miscanthus rhizosphere microbial communities from Kellogg Biological Station, Michigan, USA - KBS K1-50-3 metaG | ecosystem: Host-associated > Plants > Roots >...
CAGGAGGCTCCGCGCATCCCGGCATAGAAGGCGCCGAACAGCCCGGTGGGGCCGGCCCCGATGATGGTGATATCCTTGAGCTCTTCAGTCGCCACGTGTCCGTCCATTGTTCAAAACGAGTGTTTGAATATACATCGTGGTGGATTCACAGACTGCAACCACAAAACGCAAAGACACGAAGTCGCAAAGAACAGGCAGAATGCTCTTCTTCGCGGCTTGGCGCCTTTGCGTTGGCAGTTGGCATGCAGGGTTGACTGGGAACTCGAACTGCCCGAAGATTGGCAGATACTCTCACTCCTTCAGGTGCCATGACCCGTCACATCCGTTCGCTCGTCGTACTGCTGGCGCTCGGCACGGCTGCCTGCGGGATCACCCTTGGCAGTCTCTTCGAGGAGCGGCCCGCCCACGCGCTGGACCGCTTCACCAGCACCAGTGATGCCTGGGTGGATTCGGTTGGCGGGCTCCGGGGAAGCTTCGTGGGCGAAGGCACCTCCCACGCGGTCCACCTGATCTCGACCGACACCGGGCTCATCGCGGACCTGGTCCGCCGCTACCGGCCCGACATCATTCACGGAGATTTCTGGACTTCGTTGAGCCGGGCCGGGACCGTGGTGCTCGATCCGGTCGCCATGCAATCGCAGAACAACGCCTACCGGCCGCTGGTGGGTTCACCCGAGGGCCATACCGAGGTGCAACTCACCGGCGTCCTCGCCCGCGGCAGCCGTTGCGGCTGGCGCGGCGCCCAGGCCGAGCTGATCGTGGTCTCCCCGCCCAAAGAAGACGATGTGCCCGGCCTCCGCGGGCCCGTAGTGGGATCCTTCCGGTTGAAAGGAGAGGTCGGTGATCGCCAACTCCGGCGGGCACCCCCGTCGCCCTCCGACCCGCTCATCGCCACCCTGCTGGACCGCACCCGCCACGCCATGGATTCGATGCTCGATGCCCGGCTCTTCCGGCGCGACCAGCCGTTGAGCCGCGTGGGCAATGAAGAGATCCCGATCAATTCCCTCCTCGACGTGGACGCGGCCGACATCGTGCCGCTTCGGACCACGAGCGGGCATACCCGGTATGCCGTGTCGCTCCGGGAGCGGCGGGTCACCGCGTCGGGCGATTCCACGCTCGCGGCCGTGGTGATGGTCTGGGACAGCGCGGGCCAATGGCAACAGACCGTCCTGGGACCCGCCCTGCTCCGGATGCAGCGCGGTCGCATGGCTCCCTATGGCGACAGCTGGACCGCGGTGTACTGGCGCCGGCTGCAGGCGGTGAGCGGCTTCGAGTATCCCCGGGACTATCTCTGGATGGAGCAGGTCGATCCCCGGGACGGCAGCGTACTGTGGGGGATCCTGGACCCTTCGGGCAATGTCGTGGTGGCAGCAGCGGAGATGCAGGGACCCTGCATACAGTGACAAGTGACAAGTAGCATGTGACAAGGCCCGGTTGATCAGCGATCTTAGTGGAAGTACCTGTTCTCTCGTTCGCCCTGCTTGTCACTTGTCACCTGTCACTTCACTTGTCACTTATGAAGATCTATACCAAGACGGGCGACACCGGCGAAACCGGACTCTTCGGAGGGGGTCGAGTCCCCAAGGACCACCTGCGCGTCGCGGCCTACGGCGACGTCGACGAGCTGAACTCGGTCCTCGGCCTGGTCCGCGCGACGCCCCCCGCGCATGACTTCGACCCGCTGCTCGAATCCATCCAGCGCGACCTCTTCTCGATCGGTGGCCACCTCGCAACTCCGGACCCCGACAAGGTGAAAAAGGCGCTGGAAAAGGCCGACCTGTCCGCGGAGCGCATCACCCTCTTCGAGAGGAACATCGACTCGGCGGACCGGGAGCTTCCGCCCCTCAAGGCGTTCGTGCTTCCGGCCGGCTCGCCCAAGGCGGCCGCGCTGCATGTCGCGCGGACCGTGTGTCGCCGAGCCGAACGCAGCGTCGTTCACCTCGGCCACGAGGCGCCGGTCCCCGACCTCTTCCTGGTCTACCTCAACCGGCTTTCCGATCTGCTCTTCACCCTGGCCCGCCTGGCCAACAAACGCGATGGTGCTGGAGACGTAACCTGGTGAAAAGAGTGACAAGTGACAAGTGACAAGTGCCCGGCGTAAATGAACTCCCTGTTACTTGTCACTTGTTACTTGTCACATGTCACTTATGAACCCATGACAGCCTTAACGATTAACCATGCTTTGGGCAGTTACCCGGTTCACATCGAGCCCGGGGTCCTGGTGCTGCTCCGCGAGCTGCTCGGTGCCGCGGTACCGAACCGCCGGCTGGTCCTGATCGCCGACGAGACCGTGGCCCGGCTCTACGACGAGTGGACCAGTGGAACTCCGGAGGCGCGGCAACTGGGTGCCCGGGCCAGTGACGCCGGCGTTCGGCCCAGCTTCACCGCCCGGCTGACCTTCCCCGCGGGAGAACCTTCCAAGACCCGGGAGACCTGGCAGCGGCTCACCGACGACCTGCTGGCCGCGCACATCGGCCGCGACGCCGCGATCGTCGCGATCGGCGGCGGAGTCACCGGAGATCTCGCCGGGTTTGTCGCGGCGACCTACCTGCGGGGGATTCCCCATATCCAGGTTCCCACGACGCTGGTGGCGATGGTGGACGCCGCCGTCGGCGGCAAGGTGGGCGTCGATACCGCACTGGGTAAGAACCTGGTGGGCGCCTTTCATCCGCCGGCGCTGGTGGTCGCCGACCCGCTCACCCTGATGAGCCTGCCGGAATCCGAGTATCGCATGGGGCTGGCGGAGGCGATCAAGCACGGACTCATCGCCGACCGGGAATACTTCGAATGGCTCGGCACCAATGGCCGGCTGATTCGCAGCCGACAACCCGCCACCGTCACCCAGCTGGTCCGCCGCAGTATCGAGATCAAGGCGTCCATCGTGACTGAAGACGAACGGGAGCAGGGACGCCGCGCGATTCTCAACGCGGGCCACTCGGTGGCCCATGCGCTGGAGCAGGTCTCGGCCTGGCAACTGGCCCATGGTGAAGCGGTGGCCATCGGGCTGGTGATGGAGTGCCGGATCGCCGAAAAGCTTGGCGTGGCCGAGGCCGGACTCGCTGAGTCGGTCTCCGCAGTGCTGCAGCGTTTTGGCTTGCCGGTCGGGATTCCTCCCCGAGTCTCCCGAACCGAGGTTCTCGGGGCCATGCAGCAGGACAAGAAGAACCGGGACGGCTCGATTCGCATGGCCTTGCCCCGGACGATCGGAGCCATGCACCAGCAGGAGGGCGGGTGGACGGTTCCGGTGGAGCCCCACGTCATCCTCGCCGCGATGGATCAGCCGGGCGCGCACATCTCCACCTGAGCGGTTTTCCACTCAGTAACAATCCCGTAACCCACAGAGCAACCGTTCTTTACGGAGCACCGTGTGGACAATAGTTACCCTCAAATCACGCCTGGGCGTGGAGAAACATGAGAACTTGATGTTGTCAAATGATTTGTGATGTGGACAACAGAATTTTCTTGACCGGCTTCTCTGGTATTCCTATATTGGCTCGCCGTTTCAGAACAACACTCCCGTAAAAATTTGCGTCCCGCCGCACACCAGAATTCTCAAAATTCGGGGTAGGTATGGCTTCTGCCAGAGTTCGGGTTAGCAAGGCGCGTCCGCTTGCGCGATCGGTTCCGTCGTCATCCTTCGACCAGTACCTGCAGGACATTCAACGTCTCCCCATGATCACCGACCCGGCCGAGGAAACCCGGCTTGCGCGGCGCGCCCAGAAGGGCGATCCCGTGGCGGCCGAGCGACTGGTCACCGCCAATCTGCGGTTCGTCATTTCCTACGTGAAGAAGTACCAGGGCCACGGGCTGGACCTGTCCGAGCTGGTGGCGATAGGAAACGAGGGCCTGCTCAAGGCCGTGAAGAAATTCGATCCCGAACACGGGGTGAAGTTCATCTCCTACGCCGTGTGGTGGGTGCGCCAGGCCGTGCTGAAGGCGCTCGCCGAACAGACTCGCAGTGTTCGTATCCCGCTCAACCAGAACTCCGCCCTCATCAAGATGTCCCGCACCGAGACGTTCCTGTCCCAGGTCCTGGGTCGGGAGCCCACCGACCAGGAGATCGCGACCGCGCTCTCCGACACGGTGGACAACATCCGCGCGGCGCGGCGGATGACGGCGACCGAGCTGTCGCTCGACGCGCCGATCGAGCGGGGTGACAAGGGCGCCACGACCCTGGGCGAGCGGTTCGCCAACCCCGAGGGTGGCGACATCGAAGAGCAGACCGATGCGCATTTGATGCGCGAGTTCATCGACCGCATTTTCGAGCGCTACCTCACCCCCCGCGAACGCAAGATCCTCTACCTCTACTACGGCATGGACGAAGGCTCCGAGGCACTCACCCTGGAGAAGATCGGCGAGCTGCTCGGCGTCACCCGGGAGCGCATCCGGCAGATCCGGGAGCGCGCCTTCGAGAAACTCCGGGAATCGCCCGATGTGCGGGGACTGAAAGGATTCTGGGTCGCGGCCTGACCGCGCCGGAAACCGGAGGGGAACGAAAGCAGGGGCGCACATCCGTGCGCCCCTGCTATTTTGATATATGACACCGCAGGTCATAGCCGATCTTGCACGAATCGTGGGAGCTCAACGGGTGCGCAGCCGCCCGGCGGAGCTCGCGACCTATCGCTCCGATGGATTGCCCACCCACGAGTCGGTGCCCGGACTGGTCGTGTTGCCCGGCTCCCGGGAGGAAGTGATCGCGGTGGTGCAGCAACTGCAGCGCCGGGGAATTCCCTTCGTGGCGCGCGGGGCGGGAACCGGGCTCTCCGGCGGCGCGCTGGCCGACCCTGACGCCGTGCTGATCACCCTCACCCGGCTGAACCGGATCAAGTCGGTGGATCCGGCGCGAAAGCGGGCGATCGTGGAGCCCGGCGTGGTGAATGCGCGATTGTCGGAAGCCGTCGCCCGGTATGGATTGCAGTACGCGCCCGATCCGTCCAGCCAGAGCGCCTGCACGGTGGGCGGGAACGTGGCGGAGAACGCCGGCGGCCCGCACTGTCTCAAGTACGGGGTCACCACCAATCATGTCACCGCACTGGAGATCCTGCTGCCCGATGGGTCGCTGGCGCGGCTCGGCTCGCCCCAGGGCGAGGCGTGGGGCCCCGATCTGGTCGGACTGTTCGTGGGGAGCGAGGGAATGTTCGGCATCGCGCTGGAAATCTGTGTCCGGCTGGTTCCGCTCCCCGCCTCGGTGCGAACCATGCTGGCCGCCTTTGCCAGTGTGCGGGAGGCAAGCCAGGCCGTCTCCTCGATCATCGCATCCGGCATCGTTCCCGCCGCGCTCGAAATGATGGACCGTTCCTGCGTGCTCGCCGTGGAAGCCTCGATGTACGCCGCGGGGTATCCCACCGACGCGGCCGCCGTGCTGCTGGTCGAGCTGGACGGCGCGCCGGAGACCGTGGCCGCGGAAGCGGTCATCGTCGAGCTGCTGCTCGCCGGCCACGGAGCCCGGAGCGTCGCGACCGCTTCCACCGCGGCCGAGCGCGCCCGGTTGTGGCAAGGCCGGAAGAAAGCCTTCGGCGCGATGGGGCGGCTGGCGCCGGACCTCGCGGTGCAGGACGCCGTGGTGCCCCGCTCCTCGCTGCCCGACGTGCTCGATCGCATCGAGGCTATTCGGCTGCGCCACGATCTCGTCATCAGCAACGTCTTTCACGCGGGCGACGGCAACCTGCATCCCAATATCAGTTTCGACCGCCGCGACCCGGAGTTGTCGGCGCGGGTGCGCGAGGCTAACCGGGAGATCATGGAGGCCTGCCTCGCGGCCGGAGGCTCGCTCACCGGTGAGCATGGTGTGGGTTCCGACAAGATCGACTACATGCCCCTCATGTTCGATGCCGCGTCGCTCGGCGCGATGTGCGATCTCCGTCGGGTGTTCGATCCCGGGGAGCGATCCAATCCCGGGAAGGTGGTGCCGATGCACGCCTGTCGAGAATGGCGGCGGGGAACCCCGGTGGAGCGGAGGATCCCGGTATGACCGACACCGTCTACATCAGGCTGCGCCAGCTGCTCGGCAGCACGTCGGTCGAAAGGGATGCGAGCGGCGTGCCCCGCGCCTCGCCCGAATCGCCCGAGGCGATGGCCGAAGCCTGCGCCCTGGCCCACGCCGAGGGTTGGCGGGTGCGGGTAGAAGGCCGCGGCACCTGGCTGCCGCCGGATGCGCCGGCTGACCTGGTGCTGACGGCGCGGGCGCTGGACCAGGTGGTATCCGTCGCACCGGCCGACCTGGTGAGCACCGTGCAGGCGGGCACCACGTTGGAATCTCTGCGCCGCCAGCTGGCCGACTCCGGAATGTGGTTCGCCGCCGATCCGCCGGGCCGGCCCGATCGCACCATCGGATCGATCCTGGCCACCGCCACGCCGGGCCCGCTCCGGCTCGGGTTCGGTCCCATCCGCGATCACGTGCTGGGCTGCACGTTTGTCACCGGCGACGGCCGGGTAGTGACCGCGGGCGGGCGGGTGGTGAAGAACGTGGCGGGGTTCGACCTCACCAAGCTCCATATCGGCGGCTTCGGCGGCTTCGGCATCCTGACCGAGGTCCACCTCCGGTTGCGCGCGCTGCCCCGGGCCGATGTCACCGTGGTAACCCGGGGTAGCCGGGACGATCTGCTGGCGGTATCTCGCGCGGCGATGGAGGAAGGCCTCGCGCCGGCCGCCATGGAACTGTTCTCCCCTGCCCTTGCCGCCGATCCCTCCTGGCTTCTCGCGGTACGCCTGCTGGGGCTCGAGGAAGCAGTGCACGCGGATCTCAATCGATTGCCCGGCGACGAGGGTACCACCTGGCAGCCGATACCGGCGGACCAGAGCAGCGTGTTCTGGACCCTGACCGGCCGGGCGGCGCTGTCGGGCCCCATCGCGCTGCGGCTGGGAGCGCTGGCCGAAGGCCTGGACGAGACCCTCGACCTCCTGAGTCATCATCTCGATGAAGGGATGGTCTCCGCGGGAGCCGGCGATGGCACCGTGCGCTGGATTGGCGAGACTGGAGTAGACCGGGTTCGGGCGCTCCGGAAGGCCGCGGCGGCGCGGGAGATTCCGCTCACACTGGAGCGCGCGCCCTGGGGTTTTCGAAAAGTGGTCGGCCACTTCGGCGCCTATCGCGAAGGCGTGGGCCAGCTGGTCCAGCGGCTTCGCGAGACTTACGATCCGAGCGAACGGTTCAGCGTGGCGCTGGAGAGCCGCGAGGATGGTTAAGACGTACGACGGGCGTCCCCGCCCGTCGATGAGCGCATTGGATCCCTGCGTGCACTGCGGCTTCTGCCTGCCCGCCTGTCCCACGTTTCTCGCCACCGGTGATGAAGCCGACAGCCCCCGCGGGCGGATCGTGCTTATGCGCGCGCTGGAACGGGGCGAATTGTCCGCCCGGGATCCCGCGCTGCGGGAACACCTGGACGCCTGCCTGGGCTGCCGCGGGTGCGAACCGGTCTGCCCATCCGGGGTGCGCTACGGTGAAGGGCTGGAGACTGCCCGGGAACTGATTGCCCACGAGGCGGGACTCGGCGGCCGGGCCCGGCTCGTGCTCGGCGTGTTTCGGCATCGCTGGTTGTGGAGTCCCCTGTTCCGGCTGGCTCGGCTGGTGCGGGAAACCGGGATTCCCCGTGCACTCGCCGGCGCCGGGAGTATGGGGTTCGGCATGGGCATGCTTGCGGCATCGGCGCCGGAACCTGCAGGGGTCGATCTTAGATCGACCCCTGCAAAATCGACCCCTGCAAAATCGCCCTCGGTTCTCGTATTCACCGGTTGCGTGATGGATCGGTTGTTCGGCCACGTTCACGCGGCGACTCGACGGACACTGGCCGCCAATGGGTACCGGGTCGTCGACCCCGGGTCGACCCCTGAGCAATGTTGCGGCGCGCTGCACCTTCATGCGGGAGATCGCGCTGGTGCGGTCGCGCTGGCCCGGAAGAACCTGGCCTCGTGGGCGGACGATGTGGACTTCATCGCAGTGAACAGCGCGGGATGCGGCGCCCTGCTCAAGACCTACGGCGAGCTGCTGGACACCGAGCCGGCTCGGCGATTCGCAGCCAAGGTCAGAGACGTCAGCCAACTCCTGGCCGCGACCGGGCCCAGGACAGGCGCTCCGCTCGATGTTTCCGTGGCGTACGATGCCCCCTGTCACCTGCAGCACGCCCAGGGTGTCCATGCCGAGCCGATCCAGGTGCTGCGCTCGATCCCCGCGCTCCAGCTTCAGCTGTTGCCCGGGTTCGACCGCTGCTGCGGCAGCGCGGGGATATTCTCGCTGCTCGAACCCGCGATGTCGCGCGAGGTCCTGCGTGCCAAGGTCGAGGCCATCGCCGCGGCCAATCCCCGCCCCGGCTACCTTGCGACCGGCAACCCGGGTTGCCTGATGCAGATCGGCGCCGGCCTCAGCGCCGCCGGGCTGGATACCCGAGTGGTGCACCCGGTAGAATTGCTGGACCATTCCTATGCGAAGGCGGACTTCTACCGGTAGGCTTACTTTTCTGCCATGGCTGAAATCGACCTGACCTTCGACGAGACCCGGCTGCAGCGCCTGCTGCACGGCGCCGTCGTCGCATCCCCCAAGTCGGCGGTGTTCGAGATCAGGGGTGCCGGCAGCCTGGACTGTCTCCAGGGGCTCCTCACCACCGACCTGGTCAAGCCCGGGCCGGGCAGCGTCGTCTACGGCGCGCTGCTCACGCCCAAGGGGATGATCGTCAGCGACGCCTGGATTCTCCGGCGGCGCGATACCATCACCCTGGTCCTCCCCATCGAAGGCCGCTCCCCGGCGCTCGAAGTGTTTCAGCGCACCCTGCCGCCCCGGCTGGCCCAACTGGAAGACCGGACCGGCACCGTCGGCGTCGCCTGCCTGCTGGGCGATCAAAGCCTGCCCGTCCTGCTCAATACCGACTTGCATGCGCCCGACATCGTGGGCCGGGTACGCGAACCGGAGGACGGCACCGGGGTCTGTGTCGCGCGGGTGTCGGGCTCGTACTTTCACGCGCTGTTGCTCGCGGATGTCGAGCAGCTGTCCCAGGCGGTCGGCAAGATTTCCCGGGCCGACGGCGAGATCGGCGATCAGTCCGACCTGGATGCCGCCCGGATCCTGGCCGGGTGGCCGGCGCTGGGGGCCGAGATCGATGGACGGACTTTGCCCCAGGAAGTGCGGTTCGACCAGATCGGCGGGGTGTCGTACACCAAGGGCTGCTACGTGGGGCAGGAAACGGTGGCGCGGGTGCATTTCCGGGGCCACCCCAACCGGGAGCTGCGCGGACTCCGTTGGGACCAACCCACGCCCCTGGGCGATCGCACCATCATGGCGGGCGAAAAAGAAGTAGGCACGGTGCGTTCCACGCTGGCCCTCTCCGATCGCCGGCTTGGCCTGGCACCGATCCGGCGTGAGGTCGCGTTGGGGGACCTGGTCATGGCCGGGGGAGTTCCTGCGACAGTGGTGCCGTTGCCCTTTGAAGGTCTGGTGGAGGACGCGGTCAGCTGACAAAAAAGGCCCCGACACTCGTCGGGGCCTTTATGCGACAGTGGGCTACCCATCAAATTACATCTGCTTGGTCGTATCCCGCGGCATGGCCATGCTGTCGGTGGTGCTCATGCTGTCGTGCATCATCGTGGTGGTGTCCGGGGCCATCATCGCGCTCGAATCAGCGGCGGGCGGCGTGTCGGCCTTCTTCTCACAAGCAACGAGGGCCACAACCGTGGCCAGAGCCAGGAACTTCTTCATGGGTTCTCCTTGGGGATACGGTACCAGGTGATGACGAGCAGGTTTGCCGTCACTGTCGCTGATGTCGCGGGGGGCAAACTATTGAATGAGCGGCATTTGTCAAGCAGGACCCCGCACCCATGTCGGAGCTCGGGCTGGCGGGACTAAAGTCCATGGTAGCAGCCAGTTTCCGGGGCCGCTGATGTAACTCGTTGTTGTTCCGCCACATATAGATTTGGCGCCGAAGCCTGGTTACACTACATCATGACATTGCCACGCACATTTGGAGACCTGAAACAGAGTCCGTGGGCCGAAGCCCCGCTGCGGGGACGCGGGATCCGGGATGAACTGCGGACCAATCTGGTACGCGCGCTCGAGTCCGGCGCCGAGCTGTTCCCCGGCATCGTGGGCTATGAGGACACCATCCTCCCCCAGCTGGTCAACGCGATACTCTCCCGCCATCATTTCATTCTGCTCGGCCTCCGGGGTCAGGCCAAGAGCCGCATCCTCCGCGAGCTGGTCCGGTTTCTCGATGAGCGTCTCCCCATCATCGCCGGGAGCGAGGTCAACGACGATCCCTTTGACCCGATTTCCCGCTATGCCCGGGAGACGCTGCAGGAATGCGGCGACGCCACCGGCATCGCCTGGCTGCCCCGGGAACAGCGCTACGTCGAGAAGCTGGCCACGCCCGACGTGACCATCGCCGACATCCTGGGCGATGTGGACCCGATCAAGGCGGCGCGGGGCGGGCACCTGCTCTCCGATGAACTCACCATGCACTACGGGCTGCTGCCCCGGGCCAACCGGGGCATCTTCGCGATCAACGAGCTGCCCGACCTCAGCGGGAAGATCCAGGTCGGCCTCTTCAACATCATGCAGGAAGGCGACGTCCAGATCAAAGGCTACCCCGTCCGCCTCAAGCTCGACGTGCTGATGGCCTTCACGGCGAACCCGGAGGACTACACCGCGCGCGGCAAGATCATCACGCCGCTTAAGGACCGGATCGGTTCGGAGATCATGACCCACTATCCCCGGCGGGTCGAGTGGGGCATGGAGATCACCCGGCAGGAGGCGTGGACCGATCGGCGCACCGCGGGAGAGACTCGCGAGCTGCTGATGCCCGAGGCGGTAGCCGAGCTGATCGAACGGATCGCCTTCGAAGCCAGGGAAGACAAACGGGTCGACAAGCGCTCCGGCGTGAGCCAGCGGTTGCCCATCAGCGTAATGGAGAACGCGATCTCCAACGCGGAACGGCGGGCCCTCGATTTCGGCGAGCCGCAGATTGTTCCCCGGGTGAGCGACGTCTACGCCGCGATTCCCTCCATCACCGGTAAGCTCGAGCTGGAATACGAAGGGGAAATCCAGGGCGGGGACTCCATCGCGCGGGAGTTGATTCGCCGGGCCGCCGGCAAGGTGGTGGACGACCGGCTGCCGGACGAAACCTTCGACGCCATCGTGGGGTGGTTCGACCAGGGCGGCGCGCTCAAGATCGCCGGCGATGAAAAGATCGAGACCTGCCTCAAGGGATTCGGCGTCGTGCCGGGCCTGGTGGAAACCGCCCAGCGCCGGGCGCTCGGAGAGGAGCGCCATCCCGGCGTGACGGTGGCCCTCTGCGAATTGATTCTGGAAGGCCTGGCGGCCCATAAACGGATCAGCCGTTCCGAAGAGCTGGGCTATACCCGGGTCAAGCCGGAGCGGCGGGAACCGGGTAGTGGGTATGGCAAGGGAGGATTGAGTATTTGAGTACTGCAACGTCCCCTCGCGAAGTAGCGCGAAGAACGCGAAGGAAAAGCCAAAAATAAGAACCACCCCGGATTCAAAACCAGGGTGGTTCTAGTTCTTGTTGTGGTTGTTTGGTGCTGTTCTTCGTGGCCTTCGCGCTACTTCGCGTTCTTCGCGTGGAGATGTTGCCGGGCTTGATGGCCGGTACCATCTCGCGGGACACTCACCCCCAGCCAAGTGATTTCGCCCGGTTCACGATCAGGGCTGCGGCGCCGTCGAAGCCCAGCGGCTCGGTGTTGAGCACCATGTGGTAGTTGACCGGGTCGAGCCAGTCCCGCTGGTAGAAGTCCTTGTGATAGCGGGCGCGGCGATTGTCGGTATCGTGCATGGCCTTGAGCGCCGCTTTCTCCTCCACCCCCAGCCGCTCCATGATCACCCCGGCCCGGAACGGCTTCGATGCCACCAGCAGGACGTGAATCGCACCGGGATGGCGGCCCAGCACCGCCACGGCCGCCCGGCCCACCAGCACCGCCCGGCCCATCCGGGCAATCTCCACCACCACGGTTTCGGTCGCTTTGACCAGGGTCGGCTCGTCGGGATTCTCGGTGGGGGCGGCGGGAATGAGCGGTACTTCGGGCGACGCGGCCAGGGCCTGGGCCAGGCGTTCCCCAAAGCTGGGTCCCCGCTCCTCCCGTTCCGCCACTTGCTCTCTCGGCATTCCCGCTTTTCGCGAGACCGCCTCGATGAATTCGTTGTCCACCACCGACCAGCCCAGCTCCCGGGCCACGATCTCGGCCACGGCAGAACCACCGGCACCGTATTGCCGCGAGATGGTGATGAGCATGGAACCTCCTTATCATTCGTTATCCTGACGGCCTTACCCCGGACTCAATCGCAGGACCCCAGCGACATCACCCTCCGAGGCG
>Ga0070699_100004518_pt1 | contig 12312 bp, 16 predicted proteins | sample KBSK1503metaG_FD_65473 | JGI IMG/M metagenome (GOLD analysis project Ga0070699, IMG submission 65473) | Corn, switchgrass and miscanthus rhizosphere microbial communities from Kellogg Biological Station, Michigan, USA - KBS K1-50-3 metaG | ecosystem: Host-associated > Plants > Roots >...
CGTTTGCGAGGGCTCACTTCGCATACTGGATACAGCGGATTCGCTCAGTCAATGGGCGCACGTGTGGTCTTTCCACGGCCGCGCCGATACGCTCCGCCCGCGAGACGGGCGCGAGCGCGCAAGCGTCAATCGATAGCCGGAACGTTAGAGGCTAGCGTGGGTCGCAGATGGTACGGGCGGAGCCGGTACGTTAAACGGTTACCTACGGTCCCGCGCCACCTTCCTGCCCTCTGAACACTCACGGACAGTGTTTGGCCCAGGCACGGATCGTGCCGATAGTGGGCAGGACAGTGGGCACGGGCGCGGAATCCCCAGCGTGCTAGGCACGGACGTATCGATTGGAACTTTCCAGCGCCGGCCCCGGGTAGTGGTATATGAGGCTCCACGCAGAAATCCCGCAACACAGTTTTCGACCCCCCTGCAACATCTGAGACAGCTGTTGACCAGCACGTTGAAGGGGGATCGTTGAACCGAGCAGAGACGAGGGCCCTGGGCCGCGACATCGCGAAGCAGATCGCGGCGGGCGGGGTCGACCTTGCACCAGCCGCGCAACGGCGCGTCCCGATCTTCCTGGGGTACTGCGCCGGCGCAACCGTACACACCGCGTGGGTCTCGAGCCTGTTGGCTTGTGCCGCCCGCAGCCCCGCCTTGGGGCTCGCGCTGCGCCCCCGCCTGTGTGAGTCGGGCCCCATGATCCAGAAGGCCCGCAACCTTCTCCTCCGCGCGTTCCTCGAGACCGAGGACGAGTACCTGCTCTTCGTGGACACGGACATCGTGTTCTCGGCGGAGGACATCAAGCTTCTACTCGAGGCAGACGCCCCGATCGCCGGCGCACTGTACTTCACCGCGGCGACGGGCATGGAGCCTTGGCCGGTGGCACTCGAGCGGCGTGACGAGGAGGCTGAGCCGGGAGTGGAGGTGTCGGACGGCAAATCCGACACTCGAGCCCCGGGCCTCGTCCCGATCACGCTGCCCGAGCCGCCGGAAGACCTACTCGCCGGCAAGCTGCGCGAGGACGCGACCGCGGAGGAAGTTGCCGCTGCCGACGCCCAGGACGCGAAGCTGCTCGAGTGGCTGGAGACGGAGACGCAGCCGCGGCGCGTTGACGCCGTCGGCGCCGGGCTGATGCTAGTCCGCCGGGACGTAGCTGCCGCCCTCGCCGAGGCGCACGACGGGCGCCCATTCGCCTACGTCGACGACATCGGCGAGGACGTGACCTTCTGCCTGCGAGCCGCCGAGCTCGGGTTCGAGACGATCCTCGTGCCGGCCGCCCGCGTCGGCCACGTCAAGGCGGTGGTGCTGTGAGCACCTTCCGCGCGATGGTCGACCGCCGGCCGTTCGAGATGGGCACCCGCCTGTACATCATCGAGGACCGTTACCCCTACGCGCCGAACCGGATGCTGATGGGGGACGGGACCTGGACGGAGGTGCCGGACGGTGTTGACCTCTCTGGCTCCGGCGTCATCATCCCCGACGACGCGATCCAGCCGGTGGCTGAAGCCCTCGCGCGCCACCTGGGTGACACGTTCCCAAGCGCCGCGGAGGTCCGCGTCCTGAGAGAGTCGCTCGATCTCGAGCGCGCCCGGGTCGACCGGGTCCTGGAGGCCCGATGAGAGACTGGCCTGCCCACAAGTGGATCGGGGCCGCGATGATGTTCCTCGGCGCCGTCCAGGTTCTCATCGGACTGCGACTCCTGCTGTGGGGGCACGTATGAAGACCCTGAAGATCAACCTCGAGAAGCTCGCCGCGCAGTACGGCTTCGACGTCCTGGTGGACGCGCACGTCGTCCTAACCGAGGACGGCGAGTTCAGCCTCGAGTTGACAGGAGACAGCAAGAAGAGATGAACGAGAAGCTGTACGTCGTCTACGTGGCCCAGCTGAGGTACTACCTCGCGGGCCTGGCTTGCTTCATCTTGGGCCGATGACCCCCGAAGACCAGTTCCCCCACTCGAGCCCCGACACCCTCCAGCGCATGATCCAGGGCGCGGAGGATGAAGGCGTGACCGCGGACACCAAGTTCACGAAGGACGAGGTGAACTACCGCGACGCCGGCTCGAGCAACACCCGCTGCGAGCACTGCTCCAACTTCCGCTGGGGTGGGGGCGAACGCGGGACAGGATCTTGCCGCATCGTGCTGGGACGAATCGAGGCCGGCGCGGTGTGTGACGAATACGACGGTGGTGGGTCCGGTCTCGTGGACCTGATCACCGGCGAACCAACGTACTGAGTCGAAGCACCACTACGGGCGACGTACCGAGTAGCCCAGAAGGAGTCACTGATGAGTGCATTCAAGGAAGCCCTGCTTCTCGCTTCGCGCGCCGACGAGGCGGTTGTCACCGACGACGTCACGATCTTCAACTGGACGGCCACCGACACCACGCTGACCCCGACGAGGGTGGACACAGCGACGGCCGGTTCGGCGACGGGCACGATCACGTTCAGCGCGACCGATGCCACCGCTGCCGCGAACATTCAGACCGCGATCCGGGCGCTCGGCGGGATCTACGCCGACGCGACCTGCGTGGCCGGGGTGACCGCGGACAACATGATCATCACGGTCTACGGTGGATACGACATCACCTGGTCCAAGACGGGCGGCACGGGCACGATCACCGAGTCCGGTGCGGCCGGTTCCGACACGGCGACCCCCGGCTCTGTGTCCTACCGCAAGGTCCTCGGTATCGGGAAGTTCGCCGTCGCCAAGAAGGTCGTCCTCAAGGGATGGAACGACAACTCGCTGGACGTCTCGTTCAAGGATGCGGACGGCAAAGACATCTTCGTCAAGACCGCCATCGACACCTCAACCACCGCGGCAGACGTTCCGTACGTCAAGCTGCTGACGGCTGACGGTGTCGCCGGTGAAGATGGGGCAGCGGCCGCGAACGTGAACGGCGGCCTGTTCCGAGGTGGCGTCACGGCGATCGTGACCACGTCGGCTCCGGTTGCCGCGCGGGGTCTGACCCCGTACGCCGCGGTGACCTTCGTTCGTGCAGGAGGTGGGCCCCGCCGGTTCCTCGAGCGGACCTCAGGACCGATGACGGCCCTGGCCGGCTCGTTCCCTCTCGGTGCCAACGTCGGCATCATCCGCAAGATCAAGCTGGCAGCCTCGGCCGACACCTCCGTCGCGCCGACGGTTACGGATGCTGACGGGCTGGTCGTGTACACCAAGACCTCCACTGACTACACGACGGCTGTCGTTGCACAGCTGTCTCACGAGGGTGTCGACCAGGCGGCGAACGCCGTGGCCGACCTCCTCGACGTGGTCGCGAAGTCCCCGCTGACGGTCTCGGGCTCCGGCCTGGGCTCGGGCACGTTCACGATCACGACCTGGACGGAGGTCTAGATGAGCGCCGTTCGGGACGCGAAACTCAAGCCGAAGGGCTACCAGCAGATCTTGGCCGCCACACTAGACGCTGGTGCCACGAACCTGACGGTACCCGCCGGAGCGTCGTACGCGCTGCTGAAGGCAGAGGCACAGGCGATCCGGTGGCGAGATGACGGTGTTGCTCCGACCACGTCGGCCGGCATGATCATCGACGTCGGCGACGAGTTCTGGTACACGGGCGAGCTCAGCGCGATCGAGTTCATCTCGGATACCGCCGGCGCCATCCTCAACGTCAGCTACTACGCGTAGGGGGTTGCATGGGTCTGTTCAAGCGCACCAACAAGTCCAAGACCGTCCGGATCGTCCCGAACCAGTTGTTCCTCGACGGCCGCGACCGGTACGAGAAGGGTCAGGTCTACGAGGTCGAGATCGGGAACGCGCGCTACTTCGAGCGGAACGGCTGGCTAGAGGGCACAGACCTCCGGCCATCCGACGCCTTCAAGCTCGCGATCGATAAGAGCGTGCTCGGACACGACGGAGGGTTCTGATGGCAAAGTCAGTCCACGACAGCGTTCTGGACGGGGCGTTCGACGTCCTGGACCAGGCAAACCTGATGACCGTGTGCTCCTCGCAGCCGACCACGCGGACCGAGGCCGTCACCACGTTTGCACTCGCGGACGTGGCGATGACGGTCAACACGGACTACACCAAGGCGAACGGCGACACTAGCGGCCGCAAGGTCACAGTGGCGGCGAAGTCGGGTGTGACGATCGACTCCTCGGGCACCGCGACCCACATCGCGCTGGTCGACGGAACGAATCTGCTCTACGTCACGACCTGCACCTCGCAGGCGCTGACGGCCGCCGGCACGGTCGACTTCCCGGCGTGGGACATCGAGATCGCTGACCCGACGTAGTTCATCCCGGGAGGAGCCTAATGCGAAAGACCCTGGCACTGCTGTGCGTCTTTTCCGTCATCGTGATCGGTGGTGTTGCATTCGCCGATGATCCGGACGGAGATCTTCAGCTTGCCCGCGACAAGGTCGCGCAGATCGCGAGCCTCGCCGGCGAGGTGGACGCACTGCTTGCACAGGAGCAGGCGAAACCCCCCTTCGTGACCACGGTCACGGAGACGGTAACGACCACGGTCACGGAAACGGTCACCACCCCTCCGACGACCCCACCCCCGACCACCCCTCCTCCCACTACACCACCCCCGACGGGTTGTACGGGAATCGGTGTGCCACCCGGGAGCGGTCTTCGGTCAGCCATCCAGTCGGCCCCGGCAGGTTCGACCTTCTGTTTGTCGGCGGGTACCTACACGGTCAACGCTACGATCGACCTTGACAGCGATCGCGTCATCGGTGCGGGGATGAACGCCACTCACATCGACGGCAGCGGCGTTCCGTTGGATGACACCAACAGGGGACACATCTTCGACAACAAAGGGTCGTCCTACTTCCAGGATGTTGACGTTTTCGGAGCCAGCGCCCCAGCCCCCGGCACGGCGACGGGTGCCAAGTACGGCAAGGCGTTCATCAACTCGGGTTCGAGCTTGCAGTTCCAGAACGTGAAGTGCCACGACAACGAGGGTGTGTGCGTGGGCGAGGCGGGTAACGTCGTCGCCGACAACCTCGACTGCTACAACAACGGCAGCGCCTACTCGATGACGTCAGGCTTCGCGTACGCGGCGTGCATCAAGACCGCCGCCTCGTACAACTCAGCCTTCGGCGACGTCACGATGACCAACTCGTTCATCCACGACCAGCCGGGCAACGGCCTGTGGTGCGACTACTGCAAGTACGCAGACTGGGACATCCGCAGCACTGTGTTCCGAGCCAACGGGAACCATGCGATCCAGTGGGAGATGTCGGGCAACTGGACGTGCTGTCAGGCCGGTGCCGTCGTGTCGGGGAACACCTTCATCGGCAACGGGACGAACCTTGCCAAGTTCGCTCCAGGCGGCATGATCATCTCGACGTCGGCCAACATCACGGTCGAGGGAAACACTTTCGATGGCACGAACACGAACGCCATCACCATCATCTACTCGAACGGTCGCATCGACGCACAGAACTTCCCCGCGTCACGGAACGTCATCGTCCGCAACAACACCCTGAACGGTGACCCCTTGGTGGGTTGCAGCCTTTCGGGCGTGACATGTACCGGTAACGCCTAGGCGGCGCAGTGGCGATATCCTTCGTCAAGTTCCAGAACACAGTTCGCATCACGATCACGGCCCCGTACATCCCGGTGAGCGAGCCCGTCTACGACGCTAACGGGAACATCATCCAGGACGCCGTCGGGACGCAGACCGAGGTACTTGATCCGCCTCTGGCGTCGCGGCTCTTCGCGGAGTCGCACATGCCCAAGGTCGGAGACATCATCATCTTCAACGCTCCCCCGACCCCGGATCTGTACGTCACCAGTCGGCGGGTCCAGGGCCGAGACATGCCGAAGACGACCACCATCCCAGGTAACAGTCCGAACCCGGTGACCTACGTCTTCGCGGTCGCGAACGGACCCTCGAGGTGGACAGTGTCTGCGGTCGGTCAGGACGACTCCGTGACCATCCTGCGGGGTGATACCTGATGCCGACCCCCATCAAGATCGACTCGTTCCAGCATCGGGTGCTCCGCGTATTTGACCAGGGCTCGGTGGCGACGGACTGGTACTCCCAGATCACCGACACCGGTACCACTGCACCGTCTCATGGTGGTGGCAACATCACTTTCGACACGGGTGTAGTGCGGACGGCGGACCACGCCTGCTCGCTGAAGATGGCGTACCTCGCCGCGAGGGGCATCCAGGTCCGCAACACGTTGCCAGCGGGTAACCGAGACGTCAACGTCTCGTTCTACTTCCGCACGGTGGACGGTACCAACCCGGCGGCGGCAACGACCGTCCTCTTCGCGTTCGGGACGACCGAGAACGGCAACATCCGCATCAACACCAGTGGTCAGATAACTGCCAAGCAGGGAAGTGGTGCCGAGCAGACGGGCAGCACAGACGTTTGTGACGGGAACTGGCATCGCATCGACGCTCGGTGCGTGACCAGCACCACCAACGCCATCACCCTCGATGTTCAAGTGGACGGTGTGGCCCTGACCCAGGCCACCGATACCACGATGACGGCAGCTGACATCACGGACTGGAACTTCGGCAGCACGGCAGGAACGACCGACTACACGATCTACTACTCCGATTTCGTGATGTCGGCCACGGGCGCCGACTACCCGATGGGCGACCACATCTGTCGGAAGCTGGAGATCAACGGCACTGGAACGCACTCCCAGTCAACGGGCGCGTTCACCGACCAGGCAGGCGGCGTTTCGGACGCGCAGATGCTCGCCGCTGTCGACGACAACTGGGACGGGACCACTCCCGAGCTTTCACAGACCGGCGAGGACTACACCCAGCAGACGGCGAACGCTGCGGCCGGGTACGTCGAGTTCACGCTCGACGATCCGTCTGAGAGCGTTATCTGGGGGGCGCAACTCGGCACCCTGATGGCGTCCGAGGACGCCACGACGGCGATGAACTGCGAGACCCGCCTCGTGGACAGTGGCGGTAGCACTCTCGCTACCACGGGGCTCGTCGACCCGTCCGGTTCGTCCTCCATGTACAACGGGTACCGTGTCATCGCCTCCGCCCCCGGCGGAGGCTGGGACGGGACCGCCCTCTCAGGGTGCAAGGTCCGATTCGGGTTCTCGACCGACGCGGCGCCGGACGCGATCTTCAACTCCGCGATCGTCGAGTACGCAACGGAATGGACGGGCAGCACCCCGCTCGTCATCGCCGACGCGACGCACAGCCATGCAGCTGACAACCTCGCGCTCACGCAACACAACGTCCTCGCCATCCAGGACGCGACGCACGGTCATGCAGCCGACAACCTGGCGCTGACCCAGCACAACATCCTTGCTGTCCAGGATGCGAGCCACGGCCACACGGCCGACAGCCCTACCCTCGGGGTCGGGCTCGTCGTTCAGGACGCGACCCACGGGCACACAGCCGACAACCTCGGCCTCACCCAGCACCACGTCCTCGCGATCCAGGATGCAGCCCACGGGCACGCGGCAGACAACCTTGCTCTGACGCAGCACAACGTGCTCGCGATTCAAGACGCAGCGCACGGGCACGCCGCGGACAACCTCGCGCTGACGCAGCACAACGTGCTGGCCGTCGCCGACGCGCTCCACGCGCACGCGGCGGACAACCTCACGCTGACGGCGCACGATCCGGGCGGCCCCGTCGCTCTGGTGATCCAGGACGCGGCCCACGCTCACGCGGCGGATAGCCTCGTCCTCGGCGTCGGGCTCGTCATCGCTGACGCGTCGCACGGGCACGCTGCTGACAACTTGGCGTTGACCCAGCACAACATCCTGGCGATAGCGGACGCGCTGCACGAGCACACCGCCGACAACCTGGGACTGAGCCTCCCGGGCGAAGAGCCCGAGACACAGAACGTAGTCCGACTGCGGCGCCGCAAGGCACCCATCGGCACTGGTTAGTACTCGCCGCCTACCAAGTGGCACCCCGTCCTGCCGGGGTTTTCCCGGGGTGGTTCCCGGCGCAGGCGGGAGGGCTGGCCTCCTCCCGGCAATGACCTTTCGTACGACCCCCGCAAGGAGCTCGCATGGCACTGCACGAACGTACTCACCCAGCGCCCGTTGACGGCTGCTTCGGGTGCAAGGTCATCGGTCTCAGCTACGCGACGGTACCGGGGGCCTACCGGGACAGCGTCTCCAACGCCCGCGTCGACATGGACGCGATCGAGCGCGACCTAGGCGATGCATTCTCCGAGGAGCGCGTACGGGACGCCCAGTCCGGCGCGCTGAAGGCCATCCACGAGTTCAACGAGGCCGGCGCTTGAACGACGTTGGCCGTCTCCGGGCGGCACGAGCCAAGGCTCGCGGCGCTACGAATGCGGCCGCAGCCCGCGATGCCGATGTAGACCGAGCAACCATCGCGCGCTGGCTGAAGGAGCCGGCCTTCCAGGACATGGTCCTGAAGGCTGGCAACGAGGACGACACGCCGCAGCAGCAGGCGGCCAAGGGTCTCCAGGACCTTGTCCCGATCGCCATGCGGGTGCTCGAGGACGCTCTGAATGGGGCGAGCATTAGCCCGCAGCAGCAGACCGTCGCCCTGAACGTGATCAAGGCAGCGAAGCAGCTGGAGCCCGCGCCGGCTGAAGAGGTCGGCCCCAGCACTCTAGCGTCCCTCATCGAGGAGCTCGATGGTCGTCAAGACTGAGTTGGGCCGCTCCGAGACGCTTCTCCAGACGATGGCCCGTCTCCGTGAGGACCGGTTCCTGTACGCACAGGCGGTGCTCCGCATCCGGAACAAGGCGGCTCAGCTGGTCCCCCTCGCACCGAACTTCGCGCAGCGGTACGTGGAGGAGCGGCTCGAGGCGCAGAAGCGCGAAACCGGACGTGTCCGGGCAGTAGTACTGAAAGCCCGTCAGGAGGGAGTCTCCACCTGGACGGCGGGCCGCTTCTTCCACCAGACCCACCTGTGGTCGGGGAGCAAGGCGCTGATCCTCGCCGACGCCCTCGACCGGGCGCAGGCCATCTTCGGGATCTACGAGCGGTTCTGGACCGAGCTCCCCGAAGACCTCAAGCCGGAGGTTCGATCGCGTGGTGCGCGGAGGCTCCTATCCTTCGCCCACGACTCCGAGATCGGGGTACGGCCGGCGTCTGACAAGGACGCGGGGCGCGCGCAGACGATCCGCTTCCTGCACTGCTCCGAGATCGCCTTCTGGCCCGAGCTCACCCAGCGAGACGTCTGGGTCTCGGCGATGCAGGCGGTACCGGACATGGGCTCGGAGATCCTGGTCGAGTCCACGGCCAACGGCGCCGGCGGCCTCTTCCACGAGCTCTGGGAGCTCACGCAGAAGCCGGGCTCCGGTTGGATCGGCATCTTTCTCCCGTGGTGGATCCACGAGGAGTACGACGCCAACGAGCACACCGGCCTGCCGACGCAGGAGGAGCTCGACGGCATCGCCGCTAACCCGGATGACTTCGAGGAGCAGGCGCTCACCGAGGGCATCCCATTCGACGGGGAGCAGCACGTTCTCCCGCTCTCCCGACTTGCGTGGCGGCGACGCACCATCATCGAACGCTTCGGCGGTGACCCGGTAACCCTGGGGAAGGACGCGACTCGCGACTTCATGCAGGAGTACCCGGCCACAGCCGAAGAGGCGTTCCTCATGTCGGGGGCCACGTTCTTCGACGAGGACAAGCTCCGCCTCCTGGCCCGCCGCACGAAGGCGCCGGAGACGGTCGGCAACCTCGAGGAGCGGTTCCACAAGAACGAGGACGGCGGGATGGAGCGCTACCTCTACCTGCATCCCTCGCGCCGCGGCTTGGTCGAGGTCTGGGAAAGACCCCGGCCCCTGGACCACTACACGATCGGCTGCGACACGGTCGAGGGGAAGCTCGTGCAGAAGGCACGGGTCTCCTCCGACCAGGCGGCGCAGGAGTCCGGCGGCCGCGACTTCTCCGCGATCAGCATCTACCGGCTGGCTTCGGAGGACCGGATCGATCCGAGGACGAAGCAGAAGATCCCAGGGCGACCGGCCGCGCAGGTAGCGACGATCCACGGCCAACCGCCTATGGACATCCTGGCCCGCCAGGTCGCGCTCGTCGGCGAGTGGTACGGATGCGGCGGTACGAAGGAGACGCACGACAACGCTCGGGTCGCTGTTGAGTCCAACCACTCCTCCGGCCAGCGTCTGCTCGAGTACCTGCGGGACGTCCTGAAGTACAAGCCGATGTACTGGCAGCGCCAGATCAACACCCGCACGAAGCTGTTCGAGCCGCGCATCGGGTGGCGGACGGACGAGAGGTCCCGGTGGGTCCTCCTCGACAGTCTCGGGGAGCTCATCCGCAAGGAGCTCATCGAGATCCCCGACCCGAACACCGTGCGCGAGCTCACGACCTTCGTCTACGAGGACACGACCGGAAAGCCGCAGGCTGCCGAGGGCACGCACGACGACCGCGTCATCGCCCTGGCGATCGCCGCCTTGATGGGAGAGCGAGAGCACCGACACGCGTCGACCGTTGTCCCCGAGGCATGGAAGGGAGTCGCGTGAACATCCGCCCGTCTGACGTCCACCAATGCACCTTCGCCGGCAGCTGCTGTATGTGCGGCCGCGCGGCGGAAGCGGTCGGCGCAGACTGTACTGCACTCGTCCGGGGCGGCGGACTAGAGCTCGCATCCGTGGAACTCATCTACGTGGTCTGCGACTCGCATGACCACGCGTACGTGACCATGGACAAGGAGCGAGAGGTGCTCGACCCATTCACCGTAGATGAGACCGTCGCCATCTTGGAGGGACAGTAGTGGCTGGATTCGCGAGTGACTCCCCCGTTGACCTCTCAGTCGACGGCGAAGACCTGTTCCCAGAGGACGAGGAGGCCCAGCGCCGGCTCGTCTCCTACGTGCAGCGCAAGTTCATTCTGGCCGAGACGGCCCGCAAGCCGCACGAGGACCGGTGGCTGCGCTATTACAAGATGTACCGGTCGTTCACCGCATCGAAGCGGTCGGGCCAGTGGCGTTCCCAGTACTGGATCCCGATCGCGTTCTACACGATCGAGACGATCACCCCGCGCCTGTGCGCCAGCCTCCCGAGCGCCAAGGTCAACCCCGTTGGACCGGAGGACGTCCATCCCGCCGAACTGATGGAGGAACTCCTCACCTGGGCCGGTGACAAGTCCGAGCTCTTTCCCGAGATGGTGAAGGCCGTCAAGTCTTCGCTCCTCTACGGGACGGGGATACTGAAGACCGGGTACGTCGAGAAGAAGGGATTCAACATCACCGAGGAGCCGGTGATGGAGCAGACCACGATGTCCGTCGCCACCGGTGACGTCGACATCGACGGCAAGCCGATGATGCAGGAGGTTCCCGGAGAGCCCCAGCCGGTCATGGGCGAGGACGGCAAGCCCGTCACGCAGACGGTGCGCGAGGAGTACCTCACGTACGCCGGTCCCGAGGCCAAGTCTGTCGACCTCGAGCACTTCTTCCCAGACCCGATGGGCGACGATGTGCAGTCTTGCCGCTACGTCGTCCACCGCGTGTACCGGGACGCCGCCCACATCAAGGCGAAGATCGACTCCGGCGAGTACCGGGTGCCGGACCCCGAGCGCTGGCGCATGTTCCTCGACAACCGGACGACGAACGCGGCGCTGGACCGCCTGGCTGAGATCGAGCGCGGCGCCGACTACAGCGAAGAGGGCGACGGCAAGGACTACTTCCCGCTGCTCGAGTACTGGACGAAGGACTTCGTCGTCACGATCGCAGGCGAGCGCGGCGAGGGCATCCTGCTCCGCGCGATCCGCAACCCGTTCGGCCACGGAGAGATCCCGTTCATCCGGATCGTCGACCACATCGTCCCGAACGAGTTCTTCGGCATCGGGGAGATGGAGCCGCTCGAGGGCCTCCAGGAGGTCCTGAACCAGATCTGGAACAGCCGGATTGACAACGTCAAGCTGACGCTGAACAAGATGTTCGCGGTCGTCGCGGACTACCTGATGGACCCGAACGAGCTCGTGGTCCGGCCGGGTGGCGTCGTGAGGATGCGCGAGGGTCTGCCGCTCGAGCAGGTCTTCAAGGAGATGGACTTCGGCGAGGTCACTGCCTCGTCGTACACCGAGGCGCAGGAGATCGAACGCGAGGCCGAGAAGGCCACGGGCGTCTCTCCGTTCCAGACCGGCCAGGACACCCCGAACTACGCGCGCACCGCGACCGCGACCGCGCTGGTGTCCGAGCAGGGGAACACACGCTTCAGCTTCAAGGTCACGCTCGCCGAGCACACCGGCTACAAGCACCTCGTCCGCCAGTATGCCTCGGTGCTACAGCAGTTCCTCCCCGAGGACCTCGTCCTCCGTATCAAGGGCGGAGAGGTCCAGCAGAAGTTCCAGCAGGCCCAGATGCAGGCACAGATGCAGATGCAGCAGATGATGGCCGCCGGGATTCCCCCGGAGC
>Ga0070699_100004519_pt1 | contig 12311 bp, 9 predicted proteins | sample KBSK1503metaG_FD_65473 | JGI IMG/M metagenome (GOLD analysis project Ga0070699, IMG submission 65473) | Corn, switchgrass and miscanthus rhizosphere microbial communities from Kellogg Biological Station, Michigan, USA - KBS K1-50-3 metaG | ecosystem: Host-associated > Plants > Roots >...
CAGGCCCTGGCCGAGGCCAAGGACGGCTCCGGCTACGTCATCACGGGGCTGAGCGCCGGGCCGGTGACGGGCCTGGACGTGCTTCTGCTGAAGATCGATTGCGCGGGCGAGCCGCCGGCAGCCGGTGACGTCCGTGCGGCGTGACACGCGCATCCCCATCTGTCCGTAGCGCGTCCACGACGCGACCAACCGGCCAGGCGGGCGCCTAGCCGCGGCCGAGCACGTGGCGCTCGATGGCGATGGCCACCCCGTCCTCGTCCGGAATGCGACGCGCTCCGCTCCGCGCGCCGGACGCTGGCGTGGACCGAGAGTTCTGCTCTGAGAAGCCGGTTGTTGGCCTAGCCGCGGCCGAGCACGTGGCGCTCGATGGCGATGGCCACCCCATCGTCGTCGTTGCTCGGGAGCAGGGGCAGGCCCAGCGCGCACAGCTCCGGGTCGGCGTTGCCCATGACGAGCCCGAGGCCCGCCTCGGCCAGCATCTCGTGGTCGTTCCAGTTGTCGCCGACGGCGAGCGTCTCCGCGGCGCCCACGCCCCAGCGGTCCTGCAGGAAGCGGACGGCCTCGCCCTTGCCCACCGACGGCTCGAGTACGTCGAGGATCCCCACGCCCACGTGGGGGTAGAGCGTGCGCTCGATCTTCGCCGCGCCTCCGAGTCCGCCGGCCAGGTGCGGCCACAGCGCCGTCATGTCCGGAATGCCGCCGCCGAACATCACCTGCAGCGGGTCCTCCTCGAGGGCCGTCTCGAGGTCGGGCACCGTGACGACGTCGGGATGGGATTTGTCCAGGTAGTAGACGAGGAGCGTGTTCGAGGGCTCGATGCCTTCCACGAGCAGCCGCCCTTCGCCGCCGGCGCCGCAGTGGATCACGGGATCGGCCTTCCGCTCGCGCCCCAGGCGCACGGCCTTCCGCGCCACGTCGCGCGGGAGCAGGCGGCGCCGCAGGATCTCGCCGTTCTCGAAGATCAGGGCCCCATTGTGCAGCACGAGGTCGAGCCGTCCCCCGATCATCTCCGCCACGCGGCGCGCCGCCGGGTAGCGCCGCCCGGTGACGAGCACCAGGTGCGCACCGCCGGCGCGGGCCGCGTCGAGCGCGGCGAGCGTGCGCGGAGAGATGGTCTTGTCGCTGCGGAGGAGCGTGCCGTCGATGTCGAGGGCGAGCAGGCGGAACGCGGGCCGGCTCACGGTCCCGTCCAGATCTCGACGCGCTCGATGAGGTCGCCGGGCCGGATCCTGTCCACGACCTCCATGCCCTCGGCCACCCATCCGAACAGCGTGTAGCCGCCGTCGAGATGGGGCTGCGGCGACTGGGTGATGAAGAACTGGCTGCCCCCCGTGTCCTTGCCCGAGAGCGCCATGCCCACGGCGCCGCGTCCGTAGGGCCGCTCTCCCACCTCGCAGCGTATCGGATAGCCCGGCCCGCCGTTGCCGTCGCCCCGGGGGTCGCCGCCCTGGATCACGAAGCCGGGGACGACGCGGTGGAAGCTGAGACCGTCGTAGAAGCCGCGGCGGGCGAGGTCGATGAAGTTCGCGGTCGTGAGCGGCGTCTCCACGACGTCGAGGTGGATCTCGATCCGGCCGTACCGGGTGTGGAGGATGGCGCGGGGCGTGTAGAGCTTCACGTCGGGCCGCGGATCGTAGACCGCCATCGCCTCGCGATAGTCGAGGGGCGGTCTCCGGACCGGCTCCCGGCCCGCCCACGGCCCCTCCTGCCCGGAGCCGCGCAGGGCGGCGCCGGCGCGCTCCCGCACGACGCGCGAGGGGTCGCTCGCGGCGGCCGCGCGCAGGGTGTCGAGCGCGCGGGCATCCTTCTGGACCGCGAGCGCGGCCACGAGCGCGAGGCGCGCGTCGAGGTCGGCGTCGCGGAGCGAGCGCTCGTAGGCGGAGGCGAGCACGTCGGACTGGCCCGTGGCCTTCAGCTCCACGATGCCCTCCGCGGCGGCGGCGCGCACGGCGAAGTCGGGGTGCTCGAGCATGCGCCGCAGCGTGTCGAGCGAGTCCGGGCCGCGGGCCTTGCGCAGCGCCTCGAGCACGGCGGGAATCACCCGGGCGTCGGGATCGCGCAGCATGCCGTACAGGATCCCGAGGCTGACGTCGTCGCCCGCCACGCCCAGCGCGGTCGCGAGCGCCCCGCGTACCCACCACACCGGATCCGGGTCGAGGCCGGAGAGGACCAAGGCGAACTCCTCGCGGTCCAACCGCGCGAGCACGGGCAGGGCGGCGGCCCGGATCCACGGCTGCTCGTGGCCGACGAGGTTCACGACCGCCCCCCGCAGCGTGCGGTCGGGAGGGAGCTGGGCGAGGGCCTTGAGCGCCTCCCACACGAACGTGAGGTTCGAGGAGCGGAGGCTGGGCGCGATCATCGCCACCCCGCGGGCGTCGCCGATCGTCCCCACGGCGCGCAGCGCGTTCACGACCACCTGCTCGTCGCGGTCGCGCAGCAGCGGGGCGATCACGTCCAGGCCGGCGGGCTCCTTGAGCGCCCCGAGGCCGCGGGCGGCCAGCGCGCGGGAGAGCGGGTCGGAGGACGACGCGGCGGCGACGAGCACCGGCCGCAGCGGCGGCGCCTCGAGGCGCATGGCCGTCCAGGTGGCCGCCCACCAGTCGAAGCGTGACTTGCCGTCCGCCAGCAGCGCGCTCTCCGCCGCCGGCACGTTCTTGAGGCGCACGAGGGCAAAGAGACCGAGGCGCAGCGCGAGCCACGGGTCGTTTGCGCGGCCCGGATCGTCGCCGCGTATGGTGAGCACCGCCGCCCCTTTCGGGACGGCCTCGACGACGGCCGCGGCGAGCGCGGGGGCGGTCGTCGCGTCCCCGATCCGGCCTACCGCCTCCGCCGCGCGCGCGCGCACGGCGGTCTCGGGATCCTTGAGCGCGGCCACGAGGGCCTCCTTCGCCCGCGGGTCGCCGATCAGTCCGAGGCCGAAGGCGGCCATCTGCCGCACCTCGGGCTCGCCGTCGGCCAGCAGCGGCAGCAGCCCGGGGACGAGGGAGCTGTCCCCGATCCGTCCCGCCGCCAGCGCCGCCCGGCGGCGCACGCCCCGGTCGCGATCGGCGAGATCGCGCTCCAGCTCGCCATCGCCCGGGTTGCGGGCGTCCTCGAGGGCGAGGATGAGGGCCATCTTGTCGATGCGCGACGCCGCCGGAGACGGAGACGCGGCGCGGGCGGCGACGGGCGATGGAGCGGGAGCGGGAGCGGCAACGGCGGCGCCGACGAGGAGGTGGGTGAGAAGGCCGGTCACGGCGGAGCACAATTATACCAGCCGGCTCCGGCACACCGGCCGGTCAGGCCACGGCGATGAGGCCGTCCCCCTCGCGCAGGCCCAGCTCGCGCGCCGCGGCGCGGATGCGGGCGCGGGCTCCCGGCCGGCCGACCGCCGCCAGGTGCAGATGGTCGCGGAAGGCCGACGCGCCGGCCACGTCCACCACCCTTGCCCCGTGGATCCGCTGGCCGATCTTCCGGCGGTCCACCTCCACGAAGGCGCTGACGTCGTGTCCCCGCCCGCGGAGCGCGCGCGCCCAGCCCTTCCCCACCGGGCCCGCGCCCCACACCACCACCCCGCGCGGCGTGCGGAGGGGACCACGCCCGAGCGCGTCGAGCTTGAGATCGCGGAATCGGTCCGCCGCGTAGCGCGGGTCGGCGCGCGTCAGCCGGCCCGGGCGGTCGCGCCAGTCGAGCAGCACCTCCCGGCGTTTGCCGAACCGCCAGCCGCGCGCGTGGGCCCGCAGCCAGAGGTCGTAGTCCTCGGGGCCGTCGAAGGCCCGGTAGCCACCGAGGTCCCGGAGCACTTCCGCGCGCATCATCACGCTGGGGTGGACGAGGGGCGACTCGACGAGAAGGTCCCGCACGATGTCCTCGTGGGTGAGCAGGCCATTGAGCCACGCCACGTAGTCGCGCATGCCCCCGGCCACCGGACCGGCCTCCACCCGGCAGCCCAGGATCGCGCAGCGCGGATCGGCCTCCAGCCCCCTCACCTGCAACACCAGCCGATCGGGATGACAGAGGTCGTCGGCGTCCATGCGGGCGAGCAGCGGCGCGCGCGCGTGCGCGAGGCCGGTGTTGAGGGCGGCCACGAGGCCGCGGGGCGGCGTGCGCACCACCCGCAGGCGGGAATCGGCCCGCGCGGCGGCGGCCAGGATCGCGGGGGTCGCGTCGGACGAGCCATCGTCGACGGCGACGACTTCGTGATCGGCGAAGGTCTGGGCGGCGAGCGAATCGAGGCAGGCCGGAAGCGTCTCCTGCCCATCCCGCACGGGCAGGAGCACGGAGACGCGAGGGCTAGTGCCGTTACAACTTGATGGACCTACGATGATCTCGTGGGACGCAGCATCGACACTCGTGCCAAGCTCGGTGCGAAAAGTTGGAACGGCACTAGCCGTAGCGGACGAGGAAGTCCCGGGCCGCCCGCAGGGCGCCTTCGGGGCTGCCCGCCTCCACGACGAAGAACGGACCGGCGACGCCGGGCCGCCATCCCGCGCGCGTGGCGCGGCGGATCTCCGCCTGCCAGCCCGTGTCGCGCGGCACCGGCTCCAGGATCTCGTACACCCACTCCTCACGCCGCACGGTCGAGTGGATGCCGTGCGAGAGCTCCTGCTTCGAGGGGAAGAGCGGCAGCCGGCGTCCCACCAGCGCGCCCACCACCTCCTGGCTCTCGGGAGGCATGAAGAGGAACTCGACGCCGTACCCGAGGTACGGCCAGCCCACCTCGGGCGCCTCCCGCACGACCCGCCCCAGCGCCCGCAGCCGGTGGGCGATGCCGCTCACGCTGAACTCGAGGTCGAGATCGGGCGACGCCCCGAGCTTCACCGGGCTGGCCAGCAGCATCCCGTTGAGGCTCACGTTGCGGGTGAGGCCGCAGAAGTGCAGCGCCGCCGGACGCGGCGTCCCCACCACCTGACCCTGGACGGGGATCCGCGTCTCGATCCGCCGCGGTACCGCCAGCAGCTTGGCGATCCAGCTCTCGAGCACGCCGCGGTCCAGGGGACGGCGCAGGGCCGCGTTGGCGCCCGCTTCGATGGCCGCCGCCTCCACGCCGGGAGGATCGGCGGCGGGGATGAGGACGAGGACGGAGACCCGCCGCGTCACCGGCGACGAGCGGATGCGCCTCACAGCCTCGGTCAGCTCGAGGTCCGGCAGGCGGGGGCCGAGCACGACGAGGCGCGCGCCCGTCTGGGCGATCCGGGGCAGCAGCTCGCGGGCCCATTCCTCTTGAATGATGAGGTCCTGCTCCCGCTGCAGCACGGGCGCCTCGAGCAGCAGGCTGCGCGCGTCGAGGCCGGCGACGAGGAGTGGAGTGGGCGGAGTGGGCATCTTCGGGGCCCGCTGCGCAGTCTACGCCCGCCTCCGGGGACGCGGCAAATCAACGATAATTCCTCGGTGAAGGTCGGCATCATCGGAGTTTCGTCTTCGGGCAAGAGCACGCTCTTCCAGCTCCTCACCGGCGCGTCCGCCCCCCCCGCGGGGGGACGGCCGGAGCCTCGTCTCGGGGTCGCGCGGGTGCCCGACCCACGGGTCGACGCGCTCGCGCGGATGTACCAGCCGAAGAAGAAGACGCCGGCGACGGTGGAGTACGTCGACGTGCCCGGGGTGGCCAAGGGCGAGGGATCGGCCCTGGTGGACCTGCCGGCCCTGCGCGGGGTGGACGCCCTCGTCCACGTCGTGAGGGCCTTCGAATCGGACACCGTGCCCCATCCCGACGGGTCGGTCGATCCCCTGCGCGACGCGAAGATGCTCGAGCTGGAGCTGATCCTCGCCGACCTGGGGATGGCGGAACGCCGCCGGGAGCGGCTGGAAGCCAACATCAAGAAGGCCAATCGCGCCGAGGACGTCGCCGAGCGCGCGGTGTTCCTCAAGCTGAAGGCCGCGCTGGAGGCCGAGCGTCCCCTGCGCGAGGTCGTCCCCGGCCTCTCCGACGAGGAGCGCAAGCGGCTGCGCAGCTACTCGTTCCTGTCCGAGAAGCCCCTCATCCTCGTCGTCAACCTGGGCGAGGACGAGATCCGCGACGCGGCCGGCCAGCTCCAGCGCCGCGGCCTCGCCGCCTTCGCCGCCGCGCCCGGGATGGCGCTCGTCCCCGTTTCCGCGCCCATCGAGGCGGAGATGGCGCAGCTCTCGAGTGACGACGCGCGGGCCTTCCGCGAGGACCTCCACCTCGAGGAGCCCGGCCTCGACCGTGTCATCCGCGCCTCCTACGCGCTGCTCGGCCGGATCTCGTTCCTCACCGCGGGGGAGGACGAGTGCCGGGCCTGGACGATCCGCAATGGCACGAAGGCGCAGCCGGCCGCGGGCGCGATCCACTCCGACATCGAGCGCGGCTTCATCCGGGCGGAGGTGGTCGCCTTCGACGACCTGATGGCGGCCGGATCGCTCGCCGCCTGCCGCGAGCGGGGGACGCTGCGCCTGGAGGGCAAGGACTACGTGGTCCGCGACGGCGACGTGATCAACTTCCGCTTCAACGTGTAGCCGCGGGCATGCCGCCCAACCCTCGCCTGCTCGTGCTCGTGCAGATCGGGGACGCCGACCCCGAGGCGCTCGCGCGCGCGCTCGGGCTCGCGGCCGCCGACGCCGCCCACCGGGTGCGGCGGGGCGGCTGGCAGCTCCTCCGCATCGCGGAGCCGGCGGCGGCCCGGGAGGAGGTGGCGCGGCTCGGCGAGGCGGGCCTCGTGTCGGCGCTCGTTCTGGAGGCGGACGTCCGGGTGTCCGCGCGTCCGGTGGTGGCGCTCGGCGGAGAGTGGACGGGGCAGGAGCTGTCGCTGCGGACCACGGACGGGTCGGTGCGGATCGAGACCTCTCACCTCATGCTCGCGGTCCAGGGACCGATCGCCCGCGAGTACCAGACCTCGCAGGAGGTGAAGAGGTCCCGCACCGCGACGCTGGAGGGCGGGTACCGCTTCCACCTTCACCGGAAGGGGGTGGCGCGCCCGGTCGAGCTGGATCCGGGGGCCTTCGATTTCGGATCCCGCGCGGCGGGCGCCTCCTCGCGGCTGCTGCTCTCGGGCTGGGTGCAGGAGCTGACGCACGGCGTGATCGTGGACGACGCGTTCCGGCGTCTGCCCCCGGAGCTGGGAGTGGCCGAGGCCGCCGCCGCGGGGCCGCTGGCGGCGGCCGACGCCCTCGGCGCGCGCGCGGCGGTTCGCGGCGAGGCGACGCTCGTCCTCGACAACCTCCGGCAGTTCCGCTTCTACTCCGCCTGGCGCGCCGCCGTGGAGCGCCCGCCCCGCTAACGGCGCCGCGAGCCCCTGTGCTACCGTTCGGGCGGCCGCCGCGAGCATGAAACTAATCGTCCAGATCCCCTGCCTCAACGAAGAGACGACGCTGCCGGAGACCCTCAAGGCGGTCCCCCGCTCCATTCCCGGGATCGACGTCGTGGAGGTGCTGGTCGTCGACGACGGCTCCACGGACCGGACGGCGGAGGTGGCGCGCGCGAACGGGGCCGACCACATCGTCCGCTTCACGCGGCGCAAGGGCCTGGCCGCCGGCTTCATGGCCGGCCTCGACGCCAGCCTGCGCCTGGGGGCCGACGTCATCGTGAACACCGACGCCGACCACCAGTACCCCGGCCACGAGATCCCGCGCCTCGTGGCTCCCATCCTCGCCGGACAGGCGGACATGGTCGTGGGCGACCGCGGCGTGGACGAGGTCGCTCACTTCTCGTGGACCAAGCGCCGGCTCCAGGGCGCGGGCTCGTGGGTGGTGCGCAAGGTGTCGGGCACCGGGGTCGCCGACGCGACCAGCGGCTTCCGGGCCCTGACCCGCGAGGCCGCCCTGCGCATCAACATCGTGAGCGAGTTCACCTACACGCTCGAGTCGATCATCCAGGCGGGCAAGAAGCGGATGGCGGTGGCCCACCTGCCCATCGCGGCGCGGGAGACCCGCCCATCGCGGCTCGTCACCTCCACCTGGGACTACGTCAAGCGCTCGGCCGCGACGATCCTGCGCATCTATGCGATGTACGAGCCGTTCAAGGTCTTCGTGCTCACCGGCACCCTCCTCCTGACGGCGGGCGTGGCGCTCGGGCTGCGCTACGCCTGGTTCTGGGCGCAGGGCGAGGTCGCGCGGGCCGCGCACCTGCAGTCGGCGATCCTCTCGGTCCTGCTCCTCATCCTCGGCTTCCAGACCCTGCAATGGGGAGTGCTGGCGGACCTCATCGCCAACAACCGCAAGCTCATCGAGGACCTGCTGTACCGCATCCGCAAGATGGAGCTGGAGGACCGCGGGCGTGGCTGAGCCGGGCACGGTGTCGGTGGTCATCCCGGCCTACAACGAAGAGGACGCGATCGGCGCCGTGGTGGCGGACGTGCGCAAGGCCGGCTCCTGGCGCGAGGTGCTGGTGGTGGACGACGCCTCCCGCGACCGGACGGCCGAGCGCGCGGAGGCGGCGGGGGCGCGCGTCGTGCGCCATCCTTACAACAAGGGCAACGGCGCGGCGGTGAAGACCGGCGTCCGCGAGGCGCGGGGAGACGTGGTGCTCCTCATGGACGGCGACGGCCAGCACGATCCGGCGGACATGCCGCGGATCGCGGCGCCGGTGGGCGCGTACGACCTGGTGATCGGCGCCCGCGCTGCCGCCGACCAGGCCCCGGTGCGCGCGCTGGGCAACGCGGTCTTCAACCGCCTGGCCTCGTGGCTCACGGGACGGCCGATCGCCGACCTCACCTCCGGCTTCCGCGCCGCTCGCCGGGACCGGCTGCTCGACGTGCTCCCGCTGCTGCCCAACGGCTTCTCCTACCCCACCACCTCGTGCCTCGCCTTCCTGAAGGCCGGCCACAACGTGACGTTCGTGAGCGTGAAGGCGCGGGCGGGAACGGGGCGGAGCAGGATCCGGATCGCCCGCGACGGCGTCCGCTTCGTGCTCATCATCTTGAAGATCGTCACCCTCTACAGCCCGCTCAAGATCTTCTTCCCCCTGAGCGCGGCCTCGTTCCTCCTTGGCCTCGCCTACGGCGTCTGGAACGTCGTGCGCTTCGGCAAGATCCCGATGGGATCGGCGCTGCTCATCCAGCTCGCGGTGGTGGTGTTCCTGTTCGGCCTCATCTCGGAGCAGATCGCCGCCGGCCAGGAGCGGAAGTAGCGCGTTTGGTGATGACGACGACGACGAGGGCCGGCGCGCGCCGCCTCCGCGTCGTGCTCCTCCCGGTTCTTCTCGCCCTCCTTCCCGTCATCGCCTATGCCCCCGCGTGGTCGGAAGGCCGGCTGCTCGGCCCGGGAGACGGCGCCGCCCTCCATTTCCCGCTGCGGGCGGCGGCGTGGGAATCCTGGCGCGGCGGCGACCTCCCGGACTGGAACCCGGGGATCTTCCTGGGCACGCCGCTGCTCGCCGCCTACCGGCCCGGGGTCCTGTTTCCGCCGATGCTTCCGCTCGCTCTCCTCCCGCCCTTCCCCGCGTTCCAGATCCTGGTGCTGGGATCGCTGGCGCTCTCGGCGGTGATGGCGTTCGCGTACGTCCGGCGCCTGGGCGGCGAAGGCGTCGGCGCCTACTTCGCCGGCCTGTCCTTCGCGCTCGGGCCGTATCTGGTCGGGCATCTCGACGACACCGCCACCGTGCTCGCCGCCCCCCTTCTCCTTCTGCTGTTGATCGCCGTCGAGGCTCAGCTCGCCCGCGGCGGAGCCCTCCGCGCGGCGGGGCTGGCCGCCTCCCTCGCCCTGCTGCTGCTCGCCGGCTCGCCCGAGGCGGACCGGGCAGGGGCCGCGCTCCTCGCCGGCCGCCTGCTCGTGGCCGGGTGGACGCGTACCTCGCGGGCGCCCTGGAGCGAGACCCTGGTCGCGATCGGCGCGGGCCTTCTCCTCGCCGCGCCCCAGCTCCTGCCCACGGTCCTCGCGGCGGAGCAGGCCGGGCGCGCCGTGACCGGCCTCGCGCCCACGGGCGAGAAAGCGGTGCCCGGACTGACCGGCCTCGTCCTGCGCTACACCTCCCACACTCCGGCGCCGTCGCTCGCGCTCGCCGCCCTGCCGCTGGCGGTGAGCCGGACGCCCATCCGCGTCCTCGGCGCCGCCCTGGCCATCTGCCTCGCCCTGCAGGTGGGACGCGGGCCTCTCTCCGCGCCCGGCGCCCTGGCGCTCGTCTTCGACATCACGCTGTCGGTGCTCGCGGGCCTGTCGCTCTCGGCGCAGTGGCGCTCGCGCCGCGAGGCCGCGGGCCGCCGCCTCCGCGCATACTTCCTCTTCGGCTCGGTGGCCTCGGCGCTGGCTCTCTCCGCGGCGGCCGCCACCCTCGGCCCGCTGCCCCAGACGCTGGCGGGGGCGCTGGGCGTGCTGGCGCTGGCCCTGATCCTCTACTTTCCCAACGCCTCCGCGCCCGACCCGGTGAGGGCCGGGATCTGGCTCCTGCCCCTGACCGCCTCTTTCCTTCTTCAGCCCCACGGCCGCCGCGTGTGGGAGAGCGCCCCGACGCGAGCGGAGCTGCTCCGGGGCAGCTCCACGCGGGAATCGATCGACCGCGTCCTCGGCGCGCGGCGCTCCGAGCCGATGCTGACGCTCGCGACCGAGTGGCCGGCGGGGGAGGAGCGCGACCTGGGATGGGACAACCTGGGCCCGCTCTCCGGCCGGCGCACCGTCAACGGCTACGAACCCATGGTTTCGCTGCGCCGCCGGGAGGCGCTCGGGGGCATGGGGCCGGGGGGCACCCTGCCGCCGGGCTTCCTTCGTAGCGACGCGTCGCGCCTGGAGATGCTCGGCGTCCGCTGGGTCCAGGTGCCGGCCTCCGCGCTGCAGGCGAGGGAGAACCCGGCCGGTGACCGTCTCGACGTTCCGGTCGAGCCCGGCCGGCCCCGCTTCCTGCCCCTCGCGCTCGGCCCGGCCACGGAAGTCCGCCTGGTCAGCTCGCTGTCCGAATCGCGAGACGTCGTCCAGGAAACGGTGGTGGCCTTCGTCCACGCGCGCCTGGCCTCGGGCCGCGAGATCTCGCTACCGATACGGGCGGGCCTGGACACCGCCGAGTGGGCCTGGGATCGTCCCGACGTGAGGGCCCGGGTCGCCCACTACCGCGCGCCGGTGGCCGAGAGCTGGCCCGGGCCCGACGGCTCCTTCCAGGGCCACCGCTACCAGGCGGTGCTGCGCCTCCCGGGGCGCTACTGGGTCGACGGGGTCCGATTCGAGCGCGCGCCGGGGCGCGGCGTCTTCACGCTCGACCGCGTCGCCGTCTTCGATGCCGTCACCGGGCGCGCCGCCGCCGCGTCCGTGACCGCGGGCTTCGTGAGCGACACCGGCCGGTTCCGCGAAGCGGCCACGACGCCCGGGGTGCGCCTCTTCGAGCTGCCGGTGACGTCGGGACGGGCTTTCGTCGTGGAAAGGCTGCGGCGGTTGCCGAGCGAGCCGGTGGTCCTGTCGACCCTGGCCACCCTCGCCCGCTCGGGCGTCGACCCTCACCGCGAGGCGGTCGGTGTCGAGAGCGACCTCGCTCACGTGACGCTGCCGCCCGGGAGCCGCGCCTCCCGCGCCGAGGTCGTCCGCTCGCGGGCGGATTGGATCGACGTGCGGGCCGAAGGGCCGGGGTTGCTCCTCGTCACCGACGGCTGGGACGGCGGCTGGCGCGCGAGGCTCGACGACGCGCCCGCGCGCGTGCTGAGGGTCAACCACGCCGAGATGGGGGTGGTGCTGCCCGAGGGGCGGCACCGCGTCGTCTTCTCCTACCGCCCGCAGGGCCTTTGGGCGGGGATTGCCCTGGCCGCGGTCGGCGCGGCCGCGCTCGGCCATCTCGCGCGACGAGGGGGGTCGGGGGGGGCCCGCCGGGGACCCCCCAGCTCAGGGGCGAGCGCGGATGGCTCCGTGCGAGCGAACGTTTGACCCTCCGCGGAACGGCGTGCTACGGTCACGCGTTGACCCCATCGCGGCCGAGCCTCTCCATCTTCTTCCCCGCGTACAACGACGCGGGCACCATCGCGAGCCTCGCCCTCGTCGCCCACATCACGGCGCGCCAGGTGACGGACGACTACGAGGTCATCGTGGTGGACGACGGCAGCCCCGACCACACGGGGTCGCTCCTCGACGAGATGGCCGCCCACTTCCCGTGGCTCAAGGTGGTCCACCACGGCGCCAACCGCGGCTACGGCGGCGCGCTGCGCACGGGCTTCGCCACCGCGGCCAAGGAGCTGGTCTTCTATACCGACGGCGACGCGCAGTACGATCCCCGGGAGCTGCTCAAGCTGTACGAGGCCCTGGGCCCGGGGGTGGACTTCGTGAACGGCTACAAGATCGGCCGTTCCGATCCGCTGCACCGCGTCGTCATCGGCCGGCTGTATCACACCTTCGTGCGCACGCTCTTCGGCCTGCGCCTGCGGGACGTGGACTGCGACTTCCGCCTGATGCGGCGGGAGGTGTTCGAC
>Ga0070699_100004520_pt1 | contig 12309 bp, 9 predicted proteins | sample KBSK1503metaG_FD_65473 | JGI IMG/M metagenome (GOLD analysis project Ga0070699, IMG submission 65473) | Corn, switchgrass and miscanthus rhizosphere microbial communities from Kellogg Biological Station, Michigan, USA - KBS K1-50-3 metaG | ecosystem: Host-associated > Plants > Roots >...
AACGTCAGGCCGACGAGATCGTCAATCGCCCCGTCCGGCGAATGCTCGCCCGGCAGCCACTTCGGATAGACCAGCGTCAGCGCGCCCGGCGTGACGGTGAGCGTTTCGCGCGCGTGCAGCAGGCGGCGCGGCGTCTCGCGCGCATCGAGCGAAAGCGTGATGACGCCAGTGACGCGCGACTGCGCGGGCGCCTGCGCGGATGGCGATGCCAGCGCGCACGACGCGACGAGAACAACGAGGGCAATTCGTCTCATATCAGTCCTCGCCGGGTCCGCGACTTCTGGCGCCGGTGCGTCGCGGCACCCGGCCTACGCCTACGTACGTAGGGCGGGTCCCGCGGAGCGTATGCGCCATGCGTCGCGGCACGCGGCCTACGTACGTAGGGCGGGTCCCGCGGAGCGTACGCGCCATGCGACGCGGACCCGCCTATAGATAGCTTAACCACCAATCGCGGCGCCGTTGTTTGACGCCGGCGAACCAGCGGCACAGCGGGTATTCGATCGCGATGACGCACGCCCAGCAGAGATAGACCGTCCAGAGGTGAAAACCGGTGCCCCAGGGCGCGTTGAAAAAGGCGGGCGGCTGCGTCAGCAGGTAATCGAACGGCCTCCCCGCCACGATGTTCGCGACGATCGCGGCGACGTGCGCGAGCGGCCATTGCAGGAGGTAGAAGAACAGCGGGACGCGGCCGAACGTGATCAGCGCGGCGGCGGGTCCGCTGCGGCCGGGCATCGGTGCCGCCGAGGAACCCGCCCTACTCGTCCCACCCGCCCTACTCGCCCCACCCGCCCTTGTGTCGAACCAGGACAGCGCGAACAGGGCCGGGCCGAGCGTCATCAGCAGGTACAGCAGCGACGGTGGGTACTTCGTCGTGTTGATGAACGAGAGCACCGTGAAGAGCGCCGTCGGCTGCGCCGACCACCGCGACGGGTCGCCGTAGATGTTCATCGCCCGTATGACGACGAACGCGGCCATCAGGAACAGGCCCGCGCGCCAGACGAGGCGAGTGCGGCGTTCAGCCTCGAGCTCGTACACCGCGCCGAACGCGTAGCCCGCGGCCATCACGCCAATCCACGGCACGAGCGGATACTGAACCCAGACAAGGGGGCCGGACGCGATCGGCATCACCAGCCCGGCCCGGTGCAGCACCATCCACAGAAACCCCTGGCTGCTCACCCCATCGAGCGTGTTGTGCAGCGCGAGCATCGCGACGCCGAACACCGCGACCGCGCGAAGCGGAAGGTACACGAGCCCCGCGAGCACGACCATCGACCACCCGATCGCCCAGATCACCTGCAGCGGCCCGACGAAGCTGAAATCGAGGTTGAACCAGATGAGCGCGTGAAGAACGACGATTTCGACGGCAATCAACCAGATGCCGCGGGATAAGAGGAAGCGCGCGAGATCCGGGATCGATTTGCCGCGCATCTTCTGCAGGTAAGCGCTGACGCCGGAGAGAAAGACGAACACCGGCGCGCAGAAATGCGTGATCCAGCGGGTCATGAAGATGGCAAACGAGGTGCTCGCCAGGTCGGTCGGGTCGTAGCGGAGCGCGGGACCGTGCACGAAATCGCGCGTGTGATCGAGCACCATGATCACCATGACGATGCCGCGGAGGAGATCGATGGAGTCGAGGCGCGCGCGGGTCGGCGTCGCGGGCCGGACCGAATACGCGGGAGCGGCAGTCGCCATCGCCCGCGAATCCTATCGCAGGTTGTCGATCGTGATGGGAGTCAACTCGCCTGCCGGCGTGAAGCGGAACACGGCACCGTAGAAGTAGAGCTCCGACTCGAGACACCTGATGATCGTCTCAGCCCGCCGAAACCCGTGCTGCTCGCCTTCGAAGGCAATATAGGCGACGGGCAGCCCCTTGGCGCGCACCGCGTCCGCCATCTTCTCCGACTGATCCGGCGGCACCACCTTGTCCTCCAACCCCTGGAAGAGAATCAGCGCGCACGACAGGCGATCGGTGAAGTGGATGGGCGACCGCTCGTAGTAGAGATCCTTCGCCGCCGGATACGGGCCGATCATCGTGTCGAGGTAGCGCGACTCGAACTTGTGCGTGTCCTTCGCGAGCGCCTCGACGTCGCTGACCCCGTAGTAGCTCGCGCCGGCCCCGAACATCGCCGGATGGAACGTCAGCGCCGCGAGCGTCGTGTATCCGCCCGCGGAGCCGCCGCGAATGATCAGGCGATCGGGATCCGCTTTCCCCTGTTCGACGAGATACCTCGCGGCGTTGATGTTGTCGTCGACGTCCACGATCCCCCATTGCCAGTTCAGCCGCTCGCGATACTCGCGGCCGTAGCCCGAGCTGCCGCCGTAGTTCACGTCGACGACGGCAAAGCCGCGGCTCGTCCAGAACTGCACCTGCAGGTCGAGCACCGCCTTGGTCTGCGTCGTCGGCCCGCCATGGCTGACGACGATGAGCGGCGGACGATCGGACGGGAGCGCGGTGAAGTCGGCGCTGGCCGGCGGGTAATAGAACGCGTGCGCGGTCAGCCCGCCTTCGGTCGGAAATTCGATCGCCTCGGGAATCGAGATGTGGCGCCGCTCCAGCTTCAACGTCGCAGACGAGCGGATCAACTCGGTGCCGCCCGTCACGAGGTTCGTCCGCGCGACGGTCGGCGGCGTGTCGGGTGACGCGGCGACGTACACCGCGTGTGTCGGCGTCGCGGTGAGCCATTCGAGCGGCTCGAGGTCGGTTGGAACGTCGGTGAGCGTGCCCGACTCGGTGTCGATCGTCGCCAGCGTCCATCGGCCGCGGCGGACGTACGTGACCGCCATGCGCCCGTCGTCGGCACACGCCCACGTCGACCAGCCGAACAGCCATTGCGGCCTTCCGAACTCCGCCTCGTCGAGCAGCTGCCACAGGACGGGCACCACGTCACACGTCACGCCTCGAGGATCGCACTTGTACAGGGACCACCATCCCGTGCGATCGCTGGCGAAGTACAGCGTGCCGTCGGGCGACCATCCCGGCTGATAGATCGATTCGTGCGGACCGCCGGCCACCAGCATCGGGTTCGCCAGCGTGCCCTCGTCCGTCACCGAGGCCACCCACAGCTCGGTGCCGTCCCACGGCATCTGCGGATGGCGCCACGACAGCCACGAGAGCCGTGAGCCGTCGGGGCTGAGCCGCGGCGTCGAGTAGAAGTCGTACCCGGACGCAATCACCTCGCCGGCATTCGGATCGCTGTCGAGCCGAATCGACACCAGCGTCGTCTCCGGCTCGTGTCCATCGCGCGAGTGATCCTCGCGGACGCAGACGAGCCGCTGGCGCTGTTCGTCAATCGTCGCGTCGGCGTAAAACCACTTCCCCTCCGGGGTGACCGCATCGGGCGCGCCGGACCCGACGATGCGATAGATCCGCTGATCGAGGAAGTTCGAGTAGTAGACGAACGATTTCGAGACGACGTACGCGCCGCCGCCGTACTCGTGCACGCGCGTACGTACGTTGTGGTCTCGCGGCGTCACGTCGGCGATGGTGCCGGCGGCGTTGCGCCTGACGAGCGCGTTGCGGCCGCCCTCGTGCGGCCGCCCCTCGAGCCAGTAGATGTCGTCGCCGTCGAGCGCGACGAAGCCGAGGCGGAGCCCCTGCTCGGCGACGGTCTTTGCGGATATGGGGGAGGTCCAGGTTCCGTACGGCGCGACGCTAGCCACGAGCAGCAAGCATAGTTCACGCGGAGATGCTGCACATCGTGACGTGAGTGTCGTGCGCACGTACGCGCGACGGGCCGAGCGACCAGGGGCCGGACGGCTGCGGGCTCCGACGTCAGCTCCCGTCCCGGATGATCCGCCCCGCTTCGATGTCGCAGGTGCCGCTGCCAATCGCCAGGCGCGTCTGGTCGCGCAGGCTCTCGGCAAACTGGATGAACCGGTAGGCGTCGGCGAAGTTGCTGACGAGGCCGAACGAGACGCGGATCGCCCCCGCGCTCTTTCCGCCGCGGCTCGTCACGAGCTCGAGGAACCGCGCGAGGTTCATGTTCGCGTCGAGCTCCAGCGCGGCGCGCACGTCGCTTTCGTTGATGCCCTCGGCGGTCTCGCCCGCCCCCGGGTTGCAGAAGCAGCCGGTGCGCAGCGAGATGCCCTGGGCGCCGGCCATCTCCTCCACGCGGCGGTAGTCGAGGAGGTGTCCCTCCGGATCGTAGAAGTTCAGCGTGATGGTGCCGCCCCGCGAGTCGGTCGTCGTCGGCCCGTAGATGCGCACCATGTGATGGCCATTGCTGTGCTGCAGGTCGACGAGCCGCTGAAGCAGCCAACCGGTCAGCGTGCGCACGCGCGTATGGATCACGTCCAGGCCGACCGAGCGGAGGTGCCGCAGCCCGATTTCGACGGCCGGGATCGCCAGGTAGTTCAGCGTGCCGTCCTCGAAGCCGGCCTCCCCCGGCGACAGGATGCACGCCCGCCCGCTCACCGTCGCGAAGTTGACCGTGCCGCCCGCAAACCAGGGCCGCCGCAGCGTCGCCAGCACCTTGCTGCGCGCCAGCAGGCATCCGACGCCCGTCGGGTAGCCGAACATCTTGTAGAACGAGACGCAGACGAAGTCCGGTTTCACCGCGGACAGGTCCAGGTGGTTGGTCGGCACGAATGCCGCCGCGTCGAGCAGCACGTCCCACCCGCGCGCGTGCGCGAGGTCGACGAGATCGAGCGGGTGCCTGACGCCGGTGAAGTTCGACTGGGCGGGAAACGCAAGCAGCCCCGGCCCCGTTGACGGCGCCGCCAGCATCCCGTCGAGCTGCGCGCGGTCGATGCGAAGGTCGGGAATGGTCAGCGGCGCGTAGTCCACCGGCGCGCCCTTCGCGCGCGCGAACTCGCGAATGCCGTTGACCGAGTTGTGATTGTCGGCCGTCAGCAGCAGCTGCGTCCCCTGGCTGAACGGATACGACTCGCCCACGTGCTTCAGCGCACCGGTCGCGTTGGCGGTGAAGATCGCGGCGTACTCGTCGGGCGGCGCGTTGAACCACTCGAGCACCGCCCGCCGCGCCTCCTCGACCAGGCTCGTCATCCGGTGCGACGAGGGGCTCGCCGAGTGCGGGTTGCCGTAGACGTGCTCGTTCAGCAGCGCGGCATGCTCGAGCACCTGCGATTCCGCGTGCAGGCTGCCGCCGGTGTAATCGAGGTAGGCGTGATGCTGATCGTCGAGACGGCGGTACTCGCGCACCCGAAGCGCGTCGATCTCGTGCGTGGAGGCGTACTCGGGAAAGGCGGCCAGGAAGTCCTCGTAGGCGTCGATCACGGGTGATCAATCTTCATCGCGAATTCGACGGGATCGCGCAGCGTGCCGAGGTCGTACACCTGCACGCAGTACTGCCCGGCATCGGCGGCCGTGCTGATCTGCGGGCTCGACCCCGCCGCGGTATTGACCGAGACGCCCAGCCGGCAGCCGCCTCCCGTCACGCGCGGCAGGCCGACGCCGAGCCCCAGCGTCGCGCCCGCGGCCGTCAGCGTGACCGCGATCGTCCCGGACGAGTTGACCGTAAACGATCGGCTGCTCTGGCCGCCGGGGGCGACGACGCTAGACCAGTTTTCGCTCGTCGGCGTCGAGGTGTTGCTCGGTGTGGTGGACGTCTTGCCGTCCCCACAACCGGCGGCCAACAGCGCGATCACGAGCCACGGAAGCACGAAGACGCGGAGCAAAGAGGTTGCGACGTTCATGGATGGGTGATCCGCATCGAGAAGTTCGCCGGCGCGCGCAGCCCGATGACCCTGTCGACATCGGCGATGTTCGCGCAGTAGTCCGAGGCCGGGACGAGCGTGTCGGTTATCTGCGCGGTCAGCGCCGGCGTGGTCTGCACGACCTTCGAGAGCGTGCAGCCGATCACCGTCCCGGCGTCGTCTTTGACGGTCTTGCCCCAGCCAATCTCCAGCGTCGCGACGATCGTGCCGGGCCGGTCGATCGGCGAGAGGCTGGCGAGGTTGATGGAGGTCGTGCCGTTGGACCCCACGGAAAACGCGTAGAACTTCGACTCGCGCACGTTGAGGATGTCGTCGAACCGTTCGGTTGCCAGGCTCGGCGTCGTCGACGACGGGCTCGTCGGGGTCTTGTCGCCGCAGGCGGTGCAGAGTGCAGCAAGGATGGGTAGGAGAGCCGCGAATCGCATGAGTAGTAGTCGATCTTATCTGACGCGGATGGGGCGGGTACGGCTGGCCTACCCACCCGCCTTACCCGCCCCACTCGCCCCACCCGCCCTATTTCAGGTGCTTGTTCACCAGCTTCGTCATCTCGAACATGTTCACACTCGACTTGCCGCCGAAGACCGCCTTGAGGGGCGTGTCCGCGTTGATCATCCGCCTGTTCTTCTTGTCCTGCAGCCCGTTCTTCTTGATGTAAGCCCAGAGCCTCTTGGTGACCTCGGTGCGTGGAATCGGCTTCGAGCCGACGACTTCCGCGACGGTTGCGTCGGGCGTGACCGGCCGCATGAACGCGGCGTTCGCCGTGCGCTTCCGTCCACCAGTCTTCTTCTTCGATCCCTTAGCCGCTTTCCTCGCCATCTTCTTGGCCATGTAAGCTCCTCCGCCTCGCCGAAGCCCGACACAGGGTGCGAGGGGCGAAGGCGGGCGCGACGTGTCGCGCCGGCGATGCGTGCGCACGCGAGCGAGCGACGGACCTGATTATCGCCCGAACGCCGTGTTTCGCGCCGGTCGAGGTCGCCACTGTCGTAAACAGCCGGGCGCGCGCCGGAACCGCCCTGCTTGAATCGACGACAGACGACCCTTACTATGAAGGACCCGGACCCACCATCCGAAAGGTTTAGAAGAGCTGATGCGAAAAGGTTTCGTCACCGCTGCGCTCGCGATGCTCGTCAGTTCCGCAGGCGCGTCGGTCATCGCGAAAACGGCCCCGGCGAGCGCCGCGCCCGCAGCTCATGCGGCGGTGGCGCGCCAGGCGTCCGTCGCTGTGCCCGGCGTCACCCTCGATCGGGCGATGGCTGTCAAGTCGGGCGTGAACGCGGACGTCCTCGGCCTGGCGCTCAGCGCGGTGTCGTGCGGCGTGGCGTCCGGCGACCTCCAGGCGCCGCCGACCTTGACGCTCATCGACTACTCGCTGCCGTCGACGACGCCGCGGCTCTGGGTGTTCGATCTCCGCTCCGGGAAGATGCTCTTCAACGAGCTCGTCGCGCACGGCCGCAACAGCGGCGACAACGTCGCCACGCGCTTCTCGGACGTGGCGGAGAGCCGCGAGTCGAGCATCGGCCTCTTCCGGGCGGCCGACACCTACGTCGGCCACAATGGCTACTCGCTGCGTCTCGACGGGCTGGAGCCCGGCTTCAACGCCAATGCGCGCGACCGCGCCATCGTGATGCATGGCGCCCCGTACGTCGATGCATCTGTCGCGAAGGCAAACGGCAGGCTGGGCCGGAGCTGGGGATGCCCGGCGCTGCGCGAAGCGGTCGCCCGGCAGGTGATCGATACGGTGCGCGGCGGCGGCGTGATCTTCTCGTATTACCCGGACGCGGCCTGGCTGAAGACGTCGCGGTTTCTGAACTGCCGGGGCCAAAAGGACCCGGCCTCCACTACGGTTGTAGCGACGAACTGATCGAATCGAGGAGCGCGGCCTCGCGCTCCACCGCCTTCGCCACCCTCGCGATTTCGGTTTCCGCCTCGGCGTACTGCTTCTCCTCGATCGCCTCGCGCACGCCGGGCATCGTCTTCACCGCATATCCCGTATAGAACCCGGGCGCATACAGCAGGTGCCGGTACCACGGCCGCTTCGGCAGGCCGGCCTCGTCTGTCAGTTGCCGCTCGGCCTGCAGCAGCTTCGCGTTCGCCGCGCGAACCGCGGCGCTGTTCGAGGCCAGCTTCGCCCGCGCGGCGTCCACCGCGCGCTGATAGCGCGCGGCCGCCTGCGTGAGCGCCTCCGCGGCGTTCTCGAGCGGCGCGAAGTTCAGCGCCGGCGCGACCGTTTCGGTCTTCGGCGCCTGGAGCGGCCGCTTCGGATCGTTGATCGCCGCAAACACGCCCTCGTCTATCTGCCTGTTCCGCTCGCGCGCGTCATCCTGCTGGGTCTTCAACAGCGTCTGGAGCTCTTTCACGTAGGTCTGGACCGTGTCTGCCAGGTCGGTGAACTCGAACGGCAGCAGGTCCGCATCGGCCAGACGGATCATCGTCGTGCCGGCCACCTGCGCAAGCGTCCGGCCGTAGGCGAAGTCGGTGTCGAGGAACTTCGTGTAGTAGTAGAAATCGTCGTAGATCGAGTGATAGACGCCGTCGCTGCTGTCGAAACCGCTGAATCCAAGGTTGAGCGACGGTATGCCGGCGTGCTGCAGGAACGACGAGTAATCGGACCCCGACCCGAGCGCCGCGATGCGCAGATCGGCGCGCGTGCGGGCGTCGTTGCGCTCCTCGCGCGAGCCCCGCGCAATCGCCCTGGCCTGCGCTCGTTTCCAGACGCTTCCCTTCGTGTCCGGATCCTCGACGTCGCGCGCCACCCCGTTGACGAGACGCTCGAGCAGGTGCGAGCCGGACGGGTTGAAGAAGCCGCGGCCGGTCCCGTCGGAGTTCACGTACGCCACCGCGTGCTCGCGCAGGTCCTTGTCGTGCGCCTCCACCCACTCGGTCGAACCGAGCAGTCCCTGCTCCTCGCCATCCCACGCCGCGTAGATCAGCGTCCGCTTCGGCCGCCATCCCTGCTTCGCGAGCTCGCCGAGCGCGCGCGCTTCCTCGAGAACGACCGACATGCCGGAGCCGGGGTCGCCGGCGCCGTTCACCCACGCATCGTGATGGTTGCCGCGAATCACCCACTCGTCCGGATAGGTCGAGCCCTGCATCCGCGCGATCACGTTGTAAATCGGCGCGCGGTTCCAGTTGAACGCGAGCTTCATGTGCACGCGCGCCGGGCCGGGACCGAAGTGATAGGTGATCGGCAGCGCACCGCGCCACGGCTCTGGCACGACCGGTCCGCGCAGTGCGGCCAGCAGCGGCTGCGCGTCCGCGAAGGAAATCGGCAGCACCGGAATCTTCGTCAGCGTGGCGGCGTCCTTGACGTCGAGCCGCTTCGCATCGGGCGTGGAGCCGACGCCCGGCGTCAACGGATCGCCGGGATAGGTCGGCATGTCCATCACGCTGCCGCGCTGAACGCCGCTGCCGTTCCGTGTCGGACCGTCGGGAAAGATGTCGTCGACGTAGTACCCGTCGTCCTTCGGGTCGGAGTAGATCAGGCAGCCGACGGCGCCATGCTCGGCGGCGACCTTCGGCTTGATGCCGCGCCACGAGTTGCCGTAGCGCGCGATCACGATGGCGCCCCTGACCGAGATGCCGCGGCGCTCGAGGTCGTCGTAATCCTGCGGCCGGCCGTAGTTCACGTAGACGATGGGGCCCGTGACGTCGCCGTCAATCGAGTAGGCATTGAACGACGGCAGCTGCTCGGCCTTCTGTCCCGACGTCGGATCGGCCGCAACCGCCGGCTCCTCCAGCTTCAGCCGGAATGCCGTCGGCGCGACCATCTCGACCAGGCGCTCTTTTGGCGTCGGAAAGAGCGCGTCGAAGGTCTCGATGCGCGCGTCCCAGCCCCACTCCTTGAACTTCGCCAGGATCCACTCGGCGTTGTCCTTGTCGTACGGCGAGCCGAGGTGATGCGGGCGCGCGCTCATCCGCTTCATGTAGTCGCCGATGTGCTTCGCGTCGGGAATGGCGCGGTACTTCGCGTCCCAGGCGGGCGCATTCTGAGCCGCGAGCGGAAGCGTCAACGCAGCGGTCGCAATCAGGGCAAGCGCGATTCTCATCTCCAGCTCCTGGCACTAGAGCATACGCCGCGCGGCCGGCTCGCCGTGCTGATCGGCGGCCGGCGGCGCGGTGGGAACCGCCTCCAGGGGTCACTCAGAATCGGGTATTCCGGCCTCGAACCGCCCGCACGTGCGCATCGCGGCGCCGTAGTAGGGGTTGTCGAGGGTCTCGCCCGTTTGCAGCCAGTATTTGCGCGCCATCGGGCAGTACGCCACCTTCACGCCCGCGTCGAGCGGGCGACCCGCCCGTTTCGCCGTGCTCAGCATGGCGTCGCTCAACGTGCCGAACGCGGCGCGCGCCGACGCCAGGTCGGTGACGCGTTCAAACGCCCGCGCGGCAGCCACCACCGTCTGCCCTGCGGGACCGCCCTTCTCCCCATCGACGAGGATGTCGCGGGCCCGGTCCTTGACGCCGGCCAGCGAATCGGCCGCCAGCGCGCGTTGCATCGCGAGGTACGCGGTCAGCACGGGCCCGACGTTGACCTCTCCCGCGCGCTGCGCCGCTGGCGCCGGCGCAGCTGTCGCGACGGGAGCCCGAGCGCGACTCTGTTCGGCGACGTAACCGATGACCGCCTGCACCTCTTCGTCGGTCAGCAACAGGTTTGGCATCTGGACCTGGTACTTCGCCCGGAGCGCCAGCGCCGCGGAGTCGCCGGCCGCGCGCATCTCGTTCGGCGCGGCGATGAACCGCGTCAGCCAGGCGCGGTCGCGCCGGTCGGTCACGCCGAGCAGGTCGGGCGTGTGTGTGCCACCGCCGCCGATGGTATGGCACGCGGCGCACCGCTTCATGTACGTGAACGCACCGAGGTCGAACGCCGCCATGGGCGGCGCGTCGGCGTAGGAGATGGCCGGCGTCGCGGCTGGGTTCCGCCAGTTATTCATCCAGGTGCCAATCATCCTCGCCAGCGCCGACGGCTGGCTGGTGGCGACGTTGTGCATCCATTGCCCCGTCGCTTCGTTGCCGACGAGCAGCGACGGCGTGTGGCCGTCCTTGTTCGACGGGTTCGGCGGCGAATACAGACCCAGCTTCTTGCTCACAAGATCGATATCCGCCTGCGATCCTGTCAGGAAGGACCAGCCCGGTCCGGCGCCGAACTGCTCGGCGTAGGCCTTGAGCACCGCCGGCGTGTCGTGCTTCGGATCGATCGTGATCGAATAGAAGAAAACGTCCTTCCCCATCCGATCGCCGAGCAGCTTCTGCACCTGGGCGAGGCGCGCCGTTTCGAGCGGACAGTTGTACTCGCACGAGGTGTAGATCAGGTTGATCGCGACGATCTTCCCCTTGATCAGATCGTCGTAGAAGCGGACGCTGCGGCCGTCCTGGGTCGTCAGCGTCACGTTCGGGAAGTAATTCGCGCCCCAGCGGGAGTTGTCGGTGGACACGCGAACGGAGGCCGCGACCCATATCGCGGCCACCAAGCAGCCGGCCATCGGCCAGCTGACCAGCCGTCGCCTGAGGGGATGCACAGGTGTCATGACGTGCCTCCCTAAAACGCCTTCAGGAGAATGTCGTCCGGTGGCTCGAACAAGACTCCTTGCGGCGTCGGGATCGGCGTCGGCAATGGCCCGAGGTACGGATCGCCCTTGTCATCTATTTCCCATCGCAGCAGCATCGCGTGGTCTTCGTGTGTGGTGTTGTGGCAGTGCTCCATGAACATCCCGCCCCAGTCGCGGAACTGCATCGCGAGCGTGACGGTGCCACCCGGACGCAGGCGATAGACGTCTTTGCGGCCTTTCTCCCACGGCGGGACCTGCGAGGGGCTGCCGTTGCGAGCCAGAATCTGACCCTCCTCGAAGTGGATGTGAATCGGGTGGTCCCAGCCGCCGCCGTCGTTGACGAGGTGCCAGACTTCGCAGGTGCCGTATCGGGGCGCCGCCGAGATCCGGCCCCAATCGGCGGACAGCCTGTCGCCGTCATCGGTCTTGATGCCCCACGCGGAGAGCAGCTCGGGATAGGTTGACGCCGAGCCGAACGTGGTGTTCATTCCCCCGCGTCCGAACACGAACGTTCGCTCGCGAACGGCGTTCGGCAGCGTGGGGTTGGGAATCAGGACATCGGGGACCAGGCTCTTGTCCTCGACTGACGGATCGCGCACCACGCGGAATTCGAGGAACCTGCCGACGCACGGGTCGTCGGACCTGCCGGCGAAGGCGTCGCCGAGCCTCAAGTCCTGCTTCGGCCCACGGCCGTCGTCGTGCTCCGCGAGGTTGACCAGGTACAGCTTGTCGTTGATCTTGTACTTCGAGAAGTCGATGACGATGTCGTACCGCTCGGCGATCCCCTGTTCGTCCAGCGCCGTGAGCTTGACGGTCCTCGGCAGCAGATTGCCGTCGTTGGCGATTTGGATCATCTGTTCCGCGCCGCCCGACGCGTTCGCCAGCGCGATCTTGAAGAAGCGCGCGACGGCCGCATTGAGAATCCGGAACCGGTACTTCCGCCGTTCCACCTCGAAGTACGGCCTGAAGGCAAGGTTGACGGTCATGCAGTCGCCGATGAAGCCGTCCTCGTTGAAGATGTCGAAGAGCAGCTGGCCCTCGCTGTCGAACGCCTTGTCCGCGAGCATGAGGTTCACGTCGTAATCGAGGT
>Ga0070699_100004522_pt1 | contig 12308 bp, 15 predicted proteins | sample KBSK1503metaG_FD_65473 | JGI IMG/M metagenome (GOLD analysis project Ga0070699, IMG submission 65473) | Corn, switchgrass and miscanthus rhizosphere microbial communities from Kellogg Biological Station, Michigan, USA - KBS K1-50-3 metaG | ecosystem: Host-associated > Plants > Roots >...
ACCGCGCGCAGGCTGAGCATGTACTCAAAGAGATTCGTAAAGCGAATTTGAAGCTGCGAAATCGAAAGATCGTTGCGCAAGAGATTGAACTCTTAGAAGCTTGCCAGGGTATCGCGGCTGACAAAACGCCAGGGAACGCCGATCACTTTGTCGTGCATCCCTACCACGAATTTTAGGAATCTCTCGAAAAGCGTGAATTGAATTAACTTAGGAATGATTGTACTCGCGGTTCACGACATGTGCTCTCACCTTGATTCGCTCCTTAGCGGTACGATATCGCGCAAATAAGCAAGTCACCCTTAACGGACGCCCTTTAAGTTTGCAGGCCTCGCGAAACCAAGAGACCTCTCAAAAAGCTCAGCCCTTCGGTGGCGAGTTGCTCGGGCGAATCGGCCAGTTTGCGCCAGATACAGCAGAGTTTCGCGATATTTTCGAAGTTAGGATCAAAAGATTCGATGGTGACAACCCCTTGATAATTCACGTCGGCCAGCGCCTGGAAGAAGTCGCGCCAGGGCACTTGGCCACGGCCCGGAATGCCGCGCTGGTTTTCGCACGCGTGAATGTAGCCTAACAACGGACCGGTCTCGCGCACCGCACCCACAAACTCATCCTCCTCACGGATCATGTGGAAGCTGTCGAGGTGCACTTTTACATTCGGCGGCGTCCCAAGGTCGCGGATGAAGCGAACGGCATCAGCAGCGATGTTAAGGAAATGCGATTCGAAGCGGTTCACCACCTCAAGCGCGATTGTTAGCTCCGGCGCTTTCGTAAGCCCGTAGTCGACTACCTTAAGAAAGTTCTCCAGGCCCCACCGCCATTCTTCGGCGGTCCGCATCCGGCCGGTGAAGTAACCCCAGCAGGCGTAATTGACCCCGCCAAACACCTTCGCGCCGGCTTCCGCGCTCAGATCGATGAGCCGTTTGGTGAGCTCCACGCCGGCCGCACGAATCGCCGGATCGGGCGAAATGATATTAGCGTGTGCAGGCATGCCGATCTCGGTAATGATGTCGAGCCCGAGATCCGCGGCGCGCCGCCGCACGAGCTTTGCGGGGAAGTTATCGACGTCAAACGGGACGATGTCCATCGCGTCAAAGCCCATGGCTTTCGCTTTGTCCAGCAGCGGGAGGTCGCGTTCGGTGAAGGTTTCGCTAAACAAGAGGGAGTGAATGCCGAACTTCATGGTCGTCAGTTGGTCAGGAGTCCGAAGTAAATCGCCGACTGGCTCCAGCATCACCCGGCGATGGCGCCGAAGCTGAGGCCGCGGATGAGGAATCGCTGTATCGAATAGAACAGTACTGTCAGTGGAACAATGAGGACGCTGCCCGCAGCGGACATTTTGCCCCATTCAATACCACGATCCGTAACAAACGAAGCGATGGCGACCGGCAGCGTCTGAGCCGTGCTACTCGTGAAAATCACGGCAAACAGGCACTCACTTCAGCAGAGGATGAACGCGAAAATGGCGGTCGCGATAATTCCAGGAGCGGCGATTGGAACCATGATACGACAAAGGGTTCCAAGAATTGTGGAGCCATCCAACGCAGCCGCCTCGTCGAGTTCAATCGGAATTTCCTCGAAAAAGCTGATCATGGTCCAAACGACGTAAGGCAAATTGAATGCGGAATAGATTATAATCAGACCGATCCGAGTGTCGAGCATGCCTAACTGGCCGAGAAGCAGGTATAGCGGAATAACGACTGCGATCGGCGGCAACATTCTGTTCGAGAGGATCCATAATGATAGCCGTTCCATGCCGCGAGTTTTCAATCGAGCAAACCCGTACGCCGCAGGAACGCCGGCAAGAGTCGAAACGATGCTCGCCAGCCACATGGCAACATAAGCCGCCGCGTCTTTGTGCTTGGAATAGTCAGAAACTCCGAATGCCCAGCCGCCCAGTGCGGCAGAATGGTTCGGCTTCGTGTCGGCAGATTGGAGCGGGAAACCGGATGAGGTGTCATTGCCCTTTACCGGTGAGTCGGGAGCCTCAATTTCCGGCGTGATCGCCGATGCGCTGACTCCCATTGCCACCTGGCCGTGCAGAACCGACTGATTAACTTCATGCTCGCCGAACGAAATGACGTCGGGCGGCGAGTATTTTTTCAGTTCCAGCAAGAGATTCAAAGCGTCGACGCCGGCTTGGCTGTCGAACGCGGGTTTTCCATCTTTGAAAATATCGCCGCCGGCTGCATAGACGAATCCAGGCCAGTGTTAGATTCCAGCCGCGCTGCCCGGAAAGATGAATCCATATTGAGCATCCTTACCATCCGCGGCCGGCTTGGTTAGCGCTTTCGCCGCCGTCAACAGATCATCCCAGGTCTTCGGGTCTTTCCGAAGAATTCCGCACAGAATTAGAAAAGGCGGGAATTCGAGTGGAGATCGTTGATGTTCCGAGATAGGGCGATTAGCCCCGTGGCGAGCCTTAGAGCGGGCCGCCTTCACCCCTTCTTTTATCAGTGCCCGGGCACCGGCGATCCCACGGCCGATCTCAATCGGGCTTCAGTTACCTGCGTTCTGTGAGGCTCAACATCCTGGACCGAACTCTCGCTGGCGACGTGCAGCGAATTCCTGCGTCCGATTGCCACCGAGGGGATCGCGTTCTCGGCTAAATTATTGGATAGTTAACCTTGGCCGTAATCCAGAAAGCGCCTCAGTTGGCGCTGTAGGATCCGGTAACGATCGAGAGCAATCTTTCGGTCTGACTCAGCCAGTGATGTCAATTCTCGCATTCGAGAAAATTCCATTCTTTAGGCGTGCTCAATGCCTTGCGGCACGCAATCGATGGTGTGCAGTCCGAAGTTGTCCGTAAAGATCCCGGTAGACTTCGTGGTACCGCGCCTGCAACCGCTTGGAACGCTCTAAACTCGGTTCGACGATGATCTCTTGTCGGCGCGCAGCCTTCACTGCAGCAGAAGGATTAGCAAACATCCCACAACCTATCCCGGCCAGAAGAGCGGCCCCTAAACTGACCGTCTCTCGAACCGGATTTACATGGATAGGGAAACCGTAAACGTCGGCTTTGATCTGGGTCAGAAACCGGTTCTCGAATGAACTTCCGATGGTAAGGATCTTTTCAAACGAAGGTAGTCCTGCAATGGTGATCATCGCATCGGCTATCGCCCGCGCCTCGAAGGCCAGCCCTTCCAAAACCGCTCTGAACATGGCCCCCCGGGTGGTGCTAGACCTGATCCCGACAAACGCTCCCGAAGCCTGGGCGTCCGGATAGGGTGTCAGGCTACGTATCAAATGGGGCAGAAACACGGGCACCGACTCATCAACCGATGTCGCCTGTTCCACTAGCTCCGCGATGCTCGCGCTGCCTCCGAGTTCCCGACGAAACCACTCGACTGCAGCTCCGGCAGTCTGCAGTCCTCCAGTCAAATAGTAAATAGGTTCGTCGATCCAGATCGCACCTTGCGCCAGTCCGTGCGCAGCGATGCGTTTATCTGAAAGCGGTTTCTGGAAAACCGAATTCAACGATTCGGAAGTTCCTATACTGTCTAATAATACGCCGGCACTTAGTCCCCCGGCAGCAAATGCGCCACAGATGTGATCGTGAAGTCCGACGCTTACAACTGTGGTTTCCGGGAGGTTCGTTGCAACTGCGCTCAATGGCGTGATGTGGCCGAGCGCGGTTCCGCTCTTACAGATGGGAGGAAAGCAAGACAGCTCGAGGCCAGCGGCTTCTATGATTTCGGTTGACCAAGCTCTCCGGTGCACGTCGTATGCGAGGGTACGACAGGCCAAGCTGGGGTCCGTTGCCGGGACACCGCAAAGGCGGAACGCCACGTAGTCAGCCAAATGAAGCCAGCAACGCGCCTTCTCAAACGCAGCGCGATTGTGATTCTTTACCCATAGAATCTTACAGAGCCCGAACATTGGATCAGGGTTAAGGCCCGAAACCTTGAACAGTGTCTCGTATCCGACTCGGCCGCAGATCCATTCGTATTCCGCGGTTGTCCGCAGATCAAACCACGCGATGGCGGGCGCCAGCGGTTGACCTTGCGAATCGATCGGCACAACCGATTCGGCAAGGCTCGAAACGACAATCCCTCTGATTGCTTCACGCTGCTCCAGTTGCAAGACCACCGCGCGAATGGCTTGGCAGGCCGCATCCCAAATGGGGCCGGGTTCGAAATCCGTCCATCCCGATCGAGGATGAGAGCGCGGAGTCGGTTCAGACCCCTGAGCGACAATCCTTCCGTCCGCATCGAGAGCGAGACATTTGATATTGGTGGTTCCTACATCGAGCCCGAGAACCAAATCTTGTTGCGGCATAGGTACTATGGCAGAAAAAATGGAGGTGATATGGCTTTCAATATGCGGGCGTCACCAGCCACAATACGGGTGAAACCGGTGGTCACTCAGACTCAGCTGGGCGCCACAATGACCTCAACATTAGCTTGGCCAAGAGCTTGGCGGAGGTCAGCCGGTGGCGAGGAATCGGTCACCAGGATGTCTATCGCGCTCAACGGAGCGATCTGAGCGAAGGCGTTGTAGCCAAACTTCGAGACGTCCGCGATAACAATGGTCCGCCGAGCCGAAGTAATCATTCGGGCGAACATCGAAGCTTCCTCCAGGAAAGTGGTGGAAAGGCCGTCCGTACTCGTCAAGCCGCTCACGCCCAACACAGCCGTATCGACGCTGATGGTCCCGGAGCTGAAGCCCACGGAACCTACGGTCGATCCCAAGTTCATGTTGTATTGACCGCCAAGAAGGTAAACGCCTTGGATCGCCTCAGCCGGTAAAACGGTCAGCATTGCCACATTGTTAGTGACGATAGTCAGGTTTCGCCGCGGCCCGAGATTGGCAGCAAAAGCAAAGGTAGTTGAACCTCCGTTAACGATTAGCGTTTCCCCGTCCGAGATCAATTGGGCCGCCGCCCTCCCGATCCTGGTTTTGGCGTCCGCATTGGCATTGGCTCGGATCAAAAACGGCGTCTCCCCATGAACTAATAAAGCGGTAGAAACCGCGCCGCCATGCGTCCGCAGGAGCAACTTGCGCCGCTCGAGATTCTGAAGATCCCGGCGAATAGTGTCATCCGAGACAGCGAAATGACTGGCCAAATCATCCACACTCATTTGGCCATTGGCCTCCACTAGCTGAAGCAGCTGCTGATGGCGCCGAGCGACCGTTACGATCTGTTCTTTGCTCATGGGTGCTGTTCCGCTGGAATCGGTAGAATGCATCTTATGCGCCGCGCGCTTGATTGGAAAGGTACATCCAGTCGTCCGCAATAATCACGAATAAAATTGCGGTAAATACGCAAATACAGCGATAGTTGTTGCAGAAATAACGCAGACGGGCGTATAAATGCACATGTTGCTCCTCGATTCGCTGATTTAGCCGGGAGTTCAATTCATCTATGTACGTTACTAAACCTCGCCTGTTCTTTGATTACGCCCTTCGCAACCACTTCGCTTTGCCATCTTTTAACGTGTGCAATCTGGAGATCGCTCGCGGCGTAATCTCAGCCGCTGAGGCGGAAAACGCCCCAGTGATGTTACAGACCTATTTTGGGGACCTCTACCATGGCGGTTTCAATGTTTTACCTCAGCTGCTGCGGATATTAGCCGAGCAGTCAACCGTTCCGGTGCTCGTTCATCAGGATCATCCCGACAGCGATCAAATGATTCTTCGGACCCTTCGGCGTGGCTACTGCTCGGTGATGTATGACGGAGGCCATTTGCCTTTGGATGAAAATATCAAAGGGGCCGCCTACATCACCGAAATCGCGCACGCAATGGGAGCTGCGGTCGAGGCAGAGCTTGGCCTGTTTGGAGGTGAGAATCAGGGCGGACGCGTAGAGAAAGCCTCACCGGCAGAGGCCAAAACTTTAGTCGAAGAAAGCGGTATCGACACTTTAGCCGTCTCGGTCGGATCCGTTCATGGCCAAAGCAGTCGACTCGATCTTCCGCTCCTGGAAGAAATCGCCCAAGTGACACCGGCACCCTTGGTCTTACATGGAGGTAGCGGAATCCATCCTGACGATCTGCGGGAGGCCATCCAGATGAATGTCGTGAAAGTCAATATCGGAGCGGACATCGTACGGGCCTGGATGAAGGGCCTCAATGAAGGCGCGTTACTGGAAAGCGGCGATGAACCTCCCCATCAAGTCATGATGCAACACGCCGCTACCAAGGTGAGCGAAGTAGCGCGAACCAAGCTGTCCCTGATGGGCGCCTCCCAACGTGCGAAGGCGGTGCTCCAGCGTCTCGATGAAGCGAGCGCGGATCTGTCGGCGATTTCGACCCCGCCGCCGTCGTTTACGGTCGAGCTCCAACGGTAAACCGCATCTGAAAAAAGAAACTACCCCTACCCTGGAACCAGCTGATGAGTCACCGTCCCGAATCCCCCCTGAAAGACCAATTCGCCATTGTGACCGGTGGCGCTGGCGGCATCGGTTTTGAAACTTCCAAAGCTCTGAGAGAGAACGGAGCGGTTGTCGTGATTTCGGACCTTAATGCGGACCGAGGAAAGAACGTGGCCGAAGAGCTCGAAGTGGAATTTTATCCGGCCGACCTGACGCGTCCGGAGGATGTCTCTAATCTGGCTCCACACGTGCAAGAGAAATACGGCCGGATCGACATCGCTTTTAATAATGCTGGCATCGCTTATGCCGTTCCGGCAGAAGAATGCAGCGACGAACAGTGGCTCAGGGTCATCAACATCAATTTGAACGCGGTGTTCTACTGTTGTCGCGAATTTGGCAAGGTGATGCTCGCCCAGGGGAAAGGCAGCATCATCAACACGGCTTCCATGTCGGGGCTTATTTCGAATAATCCGCAGCCTCAGTGCGCATACAACTCCGCGAAAGCCGGGGTCATTATGCTGACCAAATCGTTGGCGTGCGAATGGGCGAAACGAGGTGTTCGCGTCAACAGCATTTCCCCCGGCGTACCTCAAATAGGTGAGAAGCGTGTTTGCGCGGAAGTGGAAGTCCTCGGATGACCTTAGCGAGGCAGTAAAGCCTCATGAACAAACGAAGGCCTTACCAAAAAAACTTGGTAAGTTGTCTTTCGAAGATTTTCAAACGCAGCAGGATCCTTTGTTCCTCTTTGGCTCAGGCAAGGCGTTGCTGACGTCAGAGGTCAACCGGTCATCATGTTTTCAGTATAGAATTGGTTTAGCGCGTCATCCGTTGAATCCGTGGGGGTAAGTTTCATTTTTTTGTAAACTGCACCGGGTCATCGTTCTTATCGATGGAGTCCAGGCGCGCGGTGATGCGCAGCTCATCCGCTAGCTTTTCCGCCTCCTTAATAGTCGAGCTGAGTATTTCCGGATCACGGAAAATTTGTCGACCGTACTTAATGAAGGCAGCGCTGTAAAGGGCGATGGTCGCTTGAGCAACTGTATCTTTGTAGTTCATACTTAACTCACAGTAGCTCCAGTCGGTGATTGATCAGAATTAGAGATAATAAAAATTTAAAAGCGGGCTTAGCCGATACAAGAAAGATTAACGCGATACCATGCTTCTCCTTTCCCCGGGCATCTTGCCACAATGCGCAGCGCAGGTTGTTCACCAGGCAAATTCTTGGTCGTCTTTCGGCAACCCATCCCGGCCAGCGGATAAATCTTAAGCCACACATTCAGGCATGGGCTATGCATTCGCGTTTTGGGCAATCTCGCTACGAAATTCCCTGGATGCTGGGCCTGATGCCGACACTCTATTAATTGACTCGCTTGCTCGTGGCCTTCGGAGATTTGTCGCCGATAAAAAACAACGGCGATCAAAAATTGTTTTGCAGAAGGACATCATCAGAATCCTGAACGCTGAGGTTGGCTGGGTGGTTGCGGGACGCTCGGCAACTGTTCCCAAGAGGCACCATCGGTGTGGACGGAGAATCTCCAAATAGTGCCGTCGTCACAGATAACAATGTACTGGTTATTCGTGTAAGAGGAGATCGCGAACGGTTTTCTTTCCATGCCAGATCTTTAAACTGGTGAACGCTCTGCTGCGAGATCATCCTGTCTGGTTCTCCTACCAAACTCTGTTCGAATCCACGAATGTGGAGTGTTTCAGCTTCGTCCTAGTGGAACAGCGACAAAGCGGAGCATAGAAAAGCTTTCCTAGGCCGTTCCAGTGTCGCCGGCGTCTACGGTAGCAAGCAGGGCATCAAAACGTGATTTTTCTGGACCCTTCCCTTTGCGGCTATAACGCCAAAGAAACCATGGTTTATAGTCATCGCTCTGAGGCTGACGATTGTTCGCAATAATCATATATTCTGCTCCTCCCTTGTCCCTTACTGCGTAAGAACAATAATTTAGACCAAACCATGCTTGTTCTTTTTTTGGCACATCTTTATAAGACACCACTCGTAAGAGAACAAAAGAGCGTTTCAGTTTTTTACGAATCAGGGTCAACCCGGTACCAGGGACTAACGATTCTCCCAATTCAACCGGACGCATATTGAAGGCTAGCACAGTACACAACTTAGTACACAGTAAATAACTGTTAGGATTATGGCAACCAGTAATCAAAAAAGTGCTAGCCTAGCAGTTTTCTTTAACCGGTCCGCTTTGACGCTGCCGGAAAGCGCGGCGGGGTAGACTAGTGCGGCGGGAGGGTCCTTTTCGAATGATAATCCCTTATACCAGGCTTTCGTTTACCGGGCCAAGTCAGCCAAGCAAAAGCGACGAAGATTATCCAGGCCAACCAGTTGGTCGGATTCGCTATCACACAGCAGAGCGCAGCGAGCGCGATTGCTCCGAAGGTTAAAGTAGCGTACATAAATTTTCTTTTTTGTTGCTTTGTCTCCGTTGCTGCGGGGAGGGGCCTTTTCTTGTCTTCACTTAGCGCCAAAGCGCGTCCTTATCCGCTTCTCGGCGTTCCTCGTCTCTCTGCTCCATTGCCGCCATGCCATCTAAGTATTCGATAAACTCTCTAGCGGTAACCGTAGCAGTAGGTTTTTCCTTGAGTGCTTCCCACGGATAGCAGACCTCGCCCTCCGAGTCGTAGACAATAACCTTTTGCTCGCCAACGCCGTTCGGGTAGGATTGAGCGATTTTGAGGCACGAGTCCCTATCGCGCCCCCGGTGCACAATCACATCCGGACAGCCGCGTTTCGTAGTGACGACAGTAAACCTTTGGTTCTTTTGTTCCTCTTGTTTCATTTAGCTCTTTTCGGATTTCTTCTGCTTTCGTTTTGCCCATCGGGCTTTTGCTGCCTTTGCCGCTCGTGCTTTCGCCTGAGGCGTTCCAGCCGCTGCCTTGCCGCCTTTGGCTCCGATGCGCCTGAGATATTCCTTAATGGACTCGTCCACAGTTGTTTGCTTTCCTTACCACCGGATCGGTCCAATCAACCCCAAACACTGGAGAAAGAGTAAAATGAACACTCCCACACTGAACAGGGTGAGGAGGACGGAGACGGCGGCATGGGTGTAGCCTGGCCAACAGATTTCGGTAGCGGTTTTCATAGTATCCTTGTTTCCTGGATACTATCGTGCTTAGCGGCTAAGAAAGCGAACTGACCAAAAGAAATGACTAAACTTACGACTCAATCCGATCAGCGCTAGATCAGCCATAGGAGCTGATCGCCAGGTGGTTAGTTATTAATACCATTAATGGGACGACCTTCCGACCAGCCGCCGATCCTTTGTCAGAGACACTTTAGCAACTTTATACTTATATTTTCGGTGCCTACTTACGTAAGATGCGGTCCTGTCGCCAACCAGAAAGGCAATCCACGGCTGTTTCAACCCTTGCTCCCACTGCTTCGCTAAGCTACCCCCAGGGGACATAAAGAGATCCGGTTGGAACATTTTCTTTCCAAACCAAATCGGTCCACAGCCTATTACTCAACGTGTCGCCAAGTGACTCGACCACCAATGAACACCAAGCCGGGCGACTTTATTTAGCCGAACGTGTAATGAATATGGAGGCTAAGCGTTTCGTTACCTAGCGGCTAAACCTCTCTCAAAAACGACCGTTGTGGAGTTTAAGCCCACGCTAATACGTCGACCGATTATTTTCGGTCCCTCTCAACACCTGTAGTTCAGGTGTAGCTGCGGTCGGCCCGATGGAATTGTCGGCGAAGCCCTGTCTGGACCATGGGTCCAATGTGACTGGAACTACGACGACGTATTTCCGTCAGCTTAAGGAATCACAAAGCAGCCAAGTACCCCTGGGAATAATATGAACACAAAATTGTTTACCACCGTGATAACGGTGTTGGCCGTCTTTCAGGCGGCTCTTCTCGGTCTCGAGATTGGGATAGGACTATGGCTATGGGTAGTGATCGGGGTGGCAACCCTTGCCTTTCTTTGCGTGCTTTATTTCGCGATGCTTTTGAACCGTGAATAACCAACTATTTCTCTGGGTCAGGACTGATGCCGAGCTTTAGACGCTCAAGTGCGTTTTGGTAGGCCGCTTTTCGCTCGATCTTATTCCATCCCTCGGAAGCCTTCCCCCATCGAGGAGAGCGGTCTTCTTTCCACCGTTCAAACACGATATAGTGACACTCGGTCGCATTGAAAACGTGTCCTTTTGGTGCGGTGATGGCCCACCTTTCCAAGTCGAGATCTGCTCCTATTCTGACACACTCTTTTTTGAGTTTTTGTAGCGTCGTCTTTGCGTCGCTTCCTGCTGTTAGGAGTTTTCCAGGTCCTAATTTTGAAAGCTCTTTTGTCAGTCTCATTTTTGGTTTTGTTTTTTCTGTTTTCGTTTGGCCCATCGTGCTTTGGCGGCTTTCGCTGCTCGCGCCTTAGCCTTGGGTGTTCCGGCAATTGCCTTCGCTGCCTTCGCCGCTGCCTCTGTTTTCGCTTGGGGATTTGCAGCTAATGCCTTACCGCCTTTAGACCCGATGCGTCTGAGGTATTGCTTAATGGATTCGTCCACAGAACCGCTAATATACTACTTGACTGCCAACAAGCAATCGGAGCCTTTCAGGGAGGAGAGGTGCCCCGTCATTATCTGGACTGTATCGCCCTACCTCGCGCTGGGTTTCCGGTCCTGATTGCCACCTTGCTCAACACTACCTCTAAGCCGAGCAAGGCCACCGTGTTCGCAATCAAAGCTACCAGACCAAAGTTCACCCCAAGCACTATACTGGTACCGGTTGCCGCAAACACAATCAAGAGCGCCAGTCCAACCAGAATTCCGATTGCCACACTCCCTGGATGTGGCGGCCGTTTCCGGAGCGAAAGTATCAATCCTGGAAAAATCTGAGTGATGCCGCTATAGGCGATCAGCAGCAGACTGACCAGTGTGGTTCGCGCAAATACCCACAGTCCAAGGGCCAACATCGAGAGCAAAACGATCCAAAGACGAGTGACTGCCGTGCGCTGTTGCTGTTTTTCGGCCGGTAGGTCGAAGCCACTGAGATTCCGCGAAAGGAGACTCGCTGCCGCCAGAATTTGTGCGGCCGCCGGGACCAATGCTGCCAGACACCCGGCTGCACTAACGAACCCCAGAATCCAAGGCGCGTAACGCTCTTGCACAACCAGCATAAATGACTGATCGACGTCCGAGCCTTTCAGCCCAGGTTTGATCAGGAGAGCCGTGAACCCGGCAAAATAAACCAGCAAGAGCATGATCTGATAAAATGGCAGAATGATCGCGTTACGCCTGACCGCTTCCTCGCAAGACGATTCCGGCGAACAACACTGCTCCCAGAACCAGCGCATCCTTGATCAGACTCGCCCAGGCCGCTCCACGAAGCCCCGAGACCAAGACAAAAGCCACGATCAATCCAAAAGCCAAGCCGGCAGCCAGAACCGAATCAATTGTGCCGTAACCGGCAATCTGCAGCAGGATTTGAATACCGGTAAGCTGCAGAGTGATATACGGCACCAGAAAAACTACGCCGACCAACGCAACCAGCGCGCCGAGCAACGGGCTCTGATACTTCACCGCAAAGTAGTCTGCGCTGGTGAGCAGGCTGTGCCGGCGTGCAGTCCGCCAAATCGGCGGCAGATAAAAGAACGAGAGAATGCAGGCGACGGTTAGATAACAAATGATATAGAAGGCAGGAGCTCCCTTGCTATAAGCCCAGCCGGCCGCTCCGAGAATCGTGAAGCCGGAAGCATTCCATGTGGTGGAATCCAGCGATTTCTGCGGTTCCCCGCCATACGGAAATAAAGACTATACGGCGCGCGGAATTTGCCGATCGTTGGAGATTCCTTAGCCATGATCCTCCCAAGCGCACGTCAGGAGTTTTTGGAAACCATTCCGATTTTTGCTGGACTAAACGCAGACGCGGTATCAGAGATTGCTCATGCCGTCGAAGAGGCGGAATTTCGGGCCGGCGAAATTATCGTGAGGGAAGACGAACCCGGTAATCGAATGTTCATCATTCGCTCTGGACGAGTGG
>Ga0070699_100004527_pt1 | contig 12305 bp, 12 predicted proteins | sample KBSK1503metaG_FD_65473 | JGI IMG/M metagenome (GOLD analysis project Ga0070699, IMG submission 65473) | Corn, switchgrass and miscanthus rhizosphere microbial communities from Kellogg Biological Station, Michigan, USA - KBS K1-50-3 metaG | ecosystem: Host-associated > Plants > Roots >...
CTGGTGCCCCAGAAGGATTGGCTTCACCTCTCACACATGATGATCCTTCATGGACGAGCTATCTGCCTTGCGCGCAAGCCGCTTTGTGAGCAGTGTACGCTGGCGAAGCTCTGCCCATCGGCTTTCGTAGTAAAGAAGTAATTGAAGCAATTACTTGTAAACCCCGCGGTTCTCTTCTGGGAGCATTGAGGCGATGCGTGTCATCATGTTTTCCATGACAAGTTGTAGCCCGGCTTTACGGGAAACACCTTCCGGCAGGGTCAGTGTATAGGGCTTACCTATCTTTATGTCTACACGAGGAAACCAGAAACGCGGCGAGCGCAGTACACGACGTGTCCCTGTATGCGCGATGGGCAGCACAGGAACGCCAGAGCGAATTGCGAGCATCGCTGCTCCCATACGAGCCGCTATCATCTGTCCTTGCTGCGCAACTGATCCTTCTGGGAAGACCACCAGCACTTTACCTTCCTGAAGGTAGCTAAGTCCCTTTTCAAGCGCGGCTCGGTCACTTTCGCCACGATGCACCGGTATCTGTCCTGTTAACCGGCACCCCAGGCCAAGGATAGGCCAGCGGAAAAGTTCCACCTTGGTAAAAAACCAGGCTCGCCTGGGTAGCACAACCCCTACAAGGATAGGATCGTACCAACTGAGATGATTGGCAACGATGAGAAGAGGACCCTGCGAAGGTATATGATCCAGACCACTTACACGATAGCGACAAATCAAATGGGTGAATACCCAGAGAGCCGAACGCAAAATTTTATAGAGCATTACTTAGATTCGCACCCACAACGCGCCAGGTAAAATCCTGGCATTATAGCACTTTGAGCTTGTCGTTTCACCATCCATCTGCATATTCACAGGATACTGGCTTTCAATATATACCGATTTAGCCCGGTAAAACTTGACTTCTGGTAGACCTGCATGTTCACCTTTCTTAACGATTGGCAATAACTTGAATGCCCGGAATAATGGCATATAGTCAATCGTACAGATATCAAAAAGTCCGTCGGTTGAATCGGCGGTGGGGTTAATGCGAAAGCCAGCGCCATATGTTGGGCCATTGGTTACAGCCATTAACACATAGCGCTTGAACAGTTTATTGCCTGCTGGCTCATCTCGATCTAGCTCAAATGAAAGCCAGGGACAACGGTGATAGCTAAATACTAATTGCTTGACCGTGGAGGTGTAGTAGAGTCGCGCTCCACTCATCAGTGGCATGTTCTTCATACGGTTTGCTGCGACAGCGATATCAGCATCCAGGCCAACACTGAACGAGTTGACAAAGTAGCACCCATTCACTGTACCTGCATCCACTGCAACAAGCTGCCCGCCAAACGCACGCTCGATTGCAGCGACAGGATCACGAGGCAGTTTCAGTGTATTCCATGCAAAATCGTTGCCTGAACCAGCAGCAATGATCCCCAGGGGAACACGCCTCCCTGAACCCAGGATGCCATTGACAGCCTCATGGACAGAACCATCTCCCCCTATGATAATCACAGGACGGCCTTCTTTGGCAGCAGTTAAAGCGAGTTCTTTGGCTTGGCCGGGTCCGGTGGTTTCTACATATTCGGCACTTTCACGTGCTGCGCGAACACGCACTGCTTCACGATGCCTACCCATCTTGCCGCGATTTGCAGCAGGATTGAGGATGACAAGAGGATTAGCAGAGGATTGTGGTGTTTCCAATATTGAAAATCTCCCTGGGTCATGGATTTTAGCCGATAGCAAGCTGATTGTATCACGTTTTTGATGAGTTCTACAAATGTGAAGAATTGCATTGAAATTTAGAAAATTATAGGGTATAGTATGTTGGGGGAAGAGCCGGGCAAATATAACCCCAACTTTGCATAGGCTGACGCAGCCAACGAACTTCTCTTACCTGGTTAAGTACATGACCGTGTATGCGAGGCGCTGCAAAAATATCTCGTGGGGGTCTTTTGAAAAAGCGTCTTTATATAGCTCAGTAAGCAATTGTGATTATCAGTTTCAGCATCCAGCAATATGACTATGGAGTACGTATGGAGTCGTAATATGGAATCAGCCTCACAAACGTTCCGCACGTGGCTTAGCACCATTGCTCATATCTGGCAAAAAAGTGCCGATTCCTCCGATTTTGTGTGGTTAGCACGCTTCCGCTTATTGTCCATCTACACACTTTTCAAAAGCCTGCTGTTCCTTGCTGCAGGACTGGCCGGCTTGAGTTTAAGCGCTCTATTATCTCCTTCATTAACATCATGGCTCTGGCTCGGGATTATCCTGGGTTTGGGTGCAGCCACCCTCCTATTGGTTCTGGGGTTAGTGCTGGCGAGTAAACGTAGACCGCGCTCTATTGGGCTGGTGATCCTGGGTGCGAGTGACATTTGCGTACTGCTGGCTGTAATATACGCATTTATCTTGAATAATTTATTTTTATTACTTGTTGTACTTGTGTTTATCTCGTGTACTACACCATTACTTGTAGAACGTATCAGCCGTTATGCCCAACGTTTGTTGCAGAGTAAAGATGAACTCGCAAGCCTGAAACACGAACGGGATATATTATTACTACAAGCTACTCAGCAACTCGCCAAGGCGATTGAGGATGAACGCCAGTCCTTGAAACGTGAGATTCACGACGGGCTGATGCAGGAACTGAGCACATTATTACTCCAGGTAAGTGTGATGATTATGCGTAACTCGGAGGGCGGTGTGTTACAACTAAACGCTGATGATGTTGCTAAGCTGGAAGCATCATTGCGCCGGGCGGTTGCTGAGTCGCGTAATCTGATGAGTGTTTTAAATGCGCCAGAGGCTGTTCTTGAAAAGTGATAGATGATGAATGCTTTTGTATCTTCTTCTAACAATAGAGAGATGTCCTTACCGGAACAACCCCTGCGAGTACTGATTGTTGACGATCACGAGATTTTCCGGCATGGTTTGCGCGACCTTATTAACAGCACAGAAGGATTCCAGGTTGTAGCCGAAGCTGGCTCTTGTAAGAATGCGCTGGAGCTAGCAGAACAGAGGCCTATCGACCTTGTTGTCCTGGATATGTACTTACCAGATGGAGATGGTATCGAAGTCACGCGCCAACTAAGACAACAGGTTATACCCCCTCCTCGTGTAATCATACTTTCCGCTGTCATCTATGATGATACCCTCGTTGATGCAATCCTGGCAGGAGCACAAGGTTACCTTACCAAAGACATGCCTGCAAGTGATATTGTAAATGCTCTTAAAGGCTTTCAGCGTGGCGAATTAGCATTACTGCCGGCGGTAGTAACCAATCTTGTGCAAATGCTTGTACAGAAATACAGTGAGGCTGAAGCGGAACTATCTACACAAATGCACAATAGCATCATAACAACTGGCATACCTGTGTCTCAAAAAGAGGAGTTGCCGAATACGGCCACGCGCATACTTACCCCGCGAGAAGCTAAAGTCTTTCAACACTTGCGGCAGGGAAATAGCAACAAACAAATAGCATCGCAACTCGCTATTTCACCCTACACCGTTGGGAAGCATGTGCAAAATATCCTGCACAAACTGGGTGTTACGAATCGCACTCAGGCAGTCTCATATACCTCATTTGAGGGGGGTGATCTTCAGAAATGAATAATTGTACATGTAGAACTGTGCGAATACCTACTGCATTTGAGGAATTGTAAATAGAGAGAAGAAATGTTTTAATAATGTATGTTCTATTGTTCTGACTATTCACGGAGGTACGGAATAAGAGCATTTAGGAGTAAGGAAGAGGGAGCGCGATGAAGTTATTGATTGTCGATGTTGATCGTGATTTAGTAGAAATGTTGACTAGTTGGCTAAAAACACTGGGATACGAAGTCTGCCGGGCCTATACGGGGGAGCGGGCAAAGATTGAGTGGGAGGAACAGCAGCCGGACCTCGTTTTGATGGACACCGCTTTGAGGGATGTAGATGCATTAGCAATGTGCCGGGATATGCGACATAAGCATGATGCACTGGTATTAGTCATCACTGATGGCAAGGATGTGCAAGATGAGGTGCGGTGTTTAGAGTCGGGTGCCGATGATTATTTACGCAAACCCTTCTTTCCGTCGCAACTTTTAGCGCGTATACATGCCCTGAGCCGAAGAGGGCGTTCTAGTCTTGCACAGCGGCCCTCCTCCATTATCACCGTTGGTCCGATTCGTGTCGATTCGCTTCATAACGAAGTCACCATTGATGAGAGAAAGGCCCGCATGACACCTACAGAAAGTAAACTCCTGCATTTGCTGGCAGTCAATGCGAATAATGTATGTACAGCCAGCCAGATTGTTTCCCACATCTGGGGGTTCGGTAATGAAGGAGATACTTGCCTTATTAAAGCGCATATACGCCACTTACGTCAGAAGATTGAGCCGGATCCTGGTAAGCCGACCTATATTCTCACGGTTCCAGGCGTCGGTTATACCTTGATACGTCATACATCCGAAGAAGTGAAGTACTCTTCCAAAGAGTTAACACGCGCGTTGCATGCTGTTTCCGTATAGCGTAACTTTACCCGAGTACCTGATTACTATCTCAATATGTTTCAGCCAGCCAGGAGACGAAGGGATCGAAATTTATTGTTTCTCTTTGTCTCTATTTTGTTTTGTTAAGACTTCATCACAATTTAAGCCATTCTGACACCATAATTTCGTATGTATTACTATCCCGTCTGCACTACGATCCTGTACAATTTCTAAAGGTACAGGTCCCCAAAGATCTGTACACATGAGGCTAACCTCTTTGCTCTAAAAATATGAGCGGCCTACGCAAGGACGCGCAGGTAAAGATATCAAGAGAGGGAGACCATATGCAGCATGGGAAATATGAAGGATATTGCGAATAGCGTGCGTGGCAGCCTTATACCCCAGTTATATGTCTTAAGACGTGTACCATTGCGTTACCGTCGCATGCTACCATTGTCAATTATGAAGAGGTTTCAGTGTATAGTAGTTGGTTCTGCACAAGGGGTACTGACAGTGGCCATTACAGACCAGCAAAATACTTCTGTTATCGAGTCGCTCAGGGAAATTACCGGTCAAGCTATTTTCCCCGTTTTGATTGACCCTGACAGAATGCGTCTACTTATTCAACGCATCGAGCGATGTGAACAAAACAGGCAAGCGTTTTACTCAACACCGGGGCAAGCTAGGGAGCAGATATATTATTTCTATATTAAGCGTCAGTTGATGGTGAGTTCAATAATGATATTGCTTTCGAGTCAAAGGACCAGTCGCACCTGATAATTATGTCACTATCAGTATTCCAGGTATTAGTGGTGCTATTGAGTGAAGATATTCATACGCCCCCACGCCCCTGGAGCATGACCGGCAGGGTCAGAGCAATAAGCTTGAGGTCCTGCCAAATAGACTGTTGTTGAAGATAGGCAATATCCATTTCCACCATACTGTTAAACGATACCCGGCTGCGTCCATAGACCTGCCACATGCCTGTCAATCCTGGTTTTCCGCCCAAGCGCAGCTGATCGCGCGGACCATATGCTTCGACCTCGTAGGGAAGAGGTGGGCGGGGGCCGACCAGGGACATCTCGCCGCGCAACACATTTATAAATTGGGGTAACTCATCGATGCTGGTTTTTCGAATAAATCGACCAATCCTGGTGACGCGAGGGTCATTGACCAGCTTGTAGGGAGCATCAGTCCGAGCATGGCCATTAAGTGATGCCCCGTTCATGTACTGCACGATGGCTTCACGGTGAACTGAGTCATCAGAATTTACATACATCGAACGAAACTTGATCATGTAAAATTCTTTACCATTCAGACCTGCTCGCTTCTGCCGAAAAAATATAGGGCCTTTGGAGTCTAAACGAATCAACAACGCAACGATTATCAAGACAATACAAAAGGGAAGCAGGATCAACAATGTGAAGAGGATATCAAGTATACGTTTGGCTTTTAGATACCCCGGATTAAAACTAATGACGGCTTCGATTGGTGGTGAAAGAACAGCCATAACAATTCTCCCCCTTTATTCAGATGCTAACTCATCGATATGGCATAACTCCATTGTTCCTTAAAGCATAGTTGATGCCGGTGTATAAATGGTGGGTTTTGGTATATAAAAATGGGTCAGAATTGGGGTAAAAGGTTGTAATAACTCAAGCATGAGTTTTACTTATACCTGCTGTCTGCTTTGCTGCGGTTTGATATCCTGAACATAGAGGAAAGAGTTTAACCTGTTCTCAACCTTTTCGACAATCGCCTGAGTACTTGTAACTCTTACTATGTAGAGGAGATATTGTCCGATTTTCAATGCAGGATGTTTATGCAAAGGTGAGCGAATACATATGTTGATACCTCTAGTAGATCTACAGGCGCAATTCCGAATTATTAGGCCAGAAATCATGGGCGCAATTGAAGGCGTGCTGGAGAGCATGCAGCTTTTTCTCGGCCCGCAAAGTCAGGAATTTGAGCGAGAATTTTCCCAATTTTGCGGGTGTAGCCACGGAGTCGGTCTCTCAACAGGAACAGATGCTCTCGCACTTGCCCTACGAGCCTGTGATATTGGTCCTGGAGATGAAATCATCACCGTTGCGAACACCTTTATTGCGACTGTAGAGGCCATTGCTCTGGTCGGGGCAAGGCCGGTCTTTGTCGATATTGATCCAGAGACTTATACCATGGATTGGCGACAACTTGATCGGGTTTTGACTTCCCGCACCAGGGCTATCATCCCAGTTCATTTGTATGGCCATCCTGTAGATATGCAACCAGTGCTTGATTTTGCGCAATCACATGGTCTGCGTGTGATTGAAGATGCCTCTCAAGCGCATGGTGCCACATACAAGGGTCAGCGAGTTGGTAGTATGGGGGATATCGGTTGTTTCAGCCTCTACTTCAGCAAAAACCTGGGGGCCTATGGCGAAGCAGGTATATGCGTAACGAACGACGCAAAACTTGCAGAGTCCCTGCGAAAGTTGCGCGATCACGGTTCACTCATACGCTATCAGCACGAGGTGCTTGGAGTTAATGCTCGCATGGATGAAATACAGGCTGCCGTGCTCCGCGTGAAATTGGGGTACCTGGAGGGATGGAATGCGGCTCGCCAGGCCCATGCCAGGTTCTACACGGAGCAACTGCAGGGAGTAGTCGAGGCAGTCCCGGTTGTTCAACCATGGGCAACACATGTCTATTACATGTATGTCGTACAGGTGCGGGAACGCAGCTATTTCCGTAATGCATTGCAGCAAGAAGGGATCGCTACGGGTATCCACTATCCAACACCCATACACCTGCAGCCGGCATGTGCAAGTTATGGATATGCACGCGGCTTGCTGCCTGTGACGGAAGACGTGACGGAGCGTATCGTCTCATTGCCTCTCTATGCGGAACTGACGGATGAGCAGTTACAAGCTGTTGTGAATGCTGTCAAGAAAAATTCGGCGATCCCCACATTCGCCAAGGCCGAGATTAACTAGATGTGAAAAGTGCGAGGTGAGACTCATGATGCTAGCGGATTTACATTTCGGGATCATTGGATGGGGATATTGGGGGCCAAAGATTGCGCGAAATCTGGATGGCTTACCACATGCCCTGGTTACAATGGTAGCTGACCAGGATGCACATCGTCTAGCTCCGTTGACAGTAAACCAGCCCTGGTTTCAGACGACGACCCAGGCGGAAGAGGTTTTTCGTTCAGATATTGACGGCGTCATCATCGCCACTCCTGTGAAGACCCATTATCGACTCGCTAAAGCGGCCTTATTGTACGGCAAACATGTACTGGTAGAGAAGCCTCTTACCACCAGTGTTGCTGAGGCAGAAGAACTGGTTGAGCTGGCAGCTCAAATGGGGCGTATTTTGATGGTAGGGCATACTTTTGAATATAGTCCTGCAGTCAATGAGTTACGCAAATTGGTGAAGAGTGGAGACCTGGGGAAGATTTATAGTATTGAAGCTGAAAGGGTAAATTTAGGGCTATTCCGTAACGATATTAATGTGATCTGGGATCTTGCTCCGCACGATGTATCTATTCTCTTGTACCTGCTTGGCAAAAAGCCAAACCAGATCAAAGTGCAGGCGCATGCTCATCTACAGCCACATATCCATGATATAGCGCATCTCGATCTCGGTTTTGAGGATGGCATGACTGCTCACATTCACGTAAGCTGGCTACATCCCTGCAAGATTCGTCGTGTGACAATTATAGGCGATGCAAGGATGGCAGTTTATGATGATACCAATCCAGCGGAAATGTTGAAAATTTATAATAAAGGGGCTGACGTGCACGCAGATCCGGTCGTTTCATACCGATATGGGGCAATCACCATACCCCATATCGATTGGATCGAGCCACTGCGGCTCGAGTGCGAGGATTTCATCAATGCCATTCGCACAAAAACACAGCCACGTGCACATGGTGAAGTCGGTTTGGAAGTCGTACGCATACTAGCAGCCGCTCAAGAGGTGCTGGATTTACAGGAAAAGCAAAACGCTGCAATCATACTCTAGCCGGTGGATGCCCAACGCCGCCCTTTTTAGGCGCCAGGTAGTTCACGGAATGTTAATGCGCATGGCATCCAAAGTGCGAGCCAGACCTTCTCGGAATCCAACGGCAGGCTGATAACCCAGGAGGAGGTGCGCAAGACTGATATCCGCAAGGCTGTCTCGTACATCGCCAGGACGCGGTTCGCGATAATCAGCTCTGACAGTTGTGCCTAAAAGTTCGCCGGCTAAGTGCAGTAGTTTGTTGAGAGAAATGCGTTCTCCACAGCCGATGTTCATAACACGGCTAACTGCATCCGGCGAGGACGCCGCCAGCAGATTAGCCTGAACAACGTTTGTAACGTAAGTAAAATCGCGTGTTTGCTCACCGTCGCCGAAGACGATGGGACGCTGGCCCTTTAAAAGAGCTGTCAAGAAGCGTGGGATAACTGCCGCATACTCGGAAGCGGGATCCTGCCTGGGACCAAACACGTTGAAATAACGCAGGGCTACAGTTTCGAGCCCGTATATGCGTGTAACCACCTCGCAGAGTAACTCACCTGTGAGTTTCTGAACAGCGTAGGGCGACATCGGGCGGGTTTGCATCTGCTCATGCTTAGGAAGTGTAGGCGTATTTCCATAGACAGAGGAGGAACTAGCGTAGACAATACGTCGCACACCGGCATCACGTGCCGCCAATAACACGTGTTGTGTCCCATTGATGTTTGTCTCGAGTGACTCGACAGGAAGTGCAATGGATCGTGGAACCGAAGCCATTGCCGCTTGGTGGAATACTACCTCAACCCCTGTCATTGCAGTCTTGACAGCACCAAAATCTCGTATGTCACCATGTAGAAATTCGGCCCGACCTTGAAGTGCAGACAGGTTTGCCTGCCTACCAGTAGAAAGATTATCGAAGATGCGCACTGATTCTCCACGATCAAGCAGAGTTTCTGCAATATGCGAACCGATGAAGCCTGCGCCACCTGTGACAAGGTACTTAGATGTCATCGCTTGTCCTTTCCTTTGTTCTTCGTTCATCATAAACGTTTAGTTTAAATTGTCAAGAGCAGTCACGCGCATTTACAGGTAAGAAGTTCTCGGCAAAATCAAAAGAGGGCTTCTGGGAGCGCCGATCAAACTCTTATTTGCCTCTAAATTATTCCCCTTTCCTCACACAAGGAAATCCCCTCTGGTGGCCTCAGCCATGAATGTTTTGACCGCATGTGGGTGAAGGCTTGCCATGCGGCTCGGGCCCAACCCATCCAACTCCGGGTTGGGTGCTCAGTGATCACTCACGACCAGGTGAAGGCATCAGGGGAAAGGCGCAGACAAAGTAAGCCGAAGTGAGCAAAAAAGGAGACTTGTTGAAGAGGTCCCAGATCTTGGTTCATGCTAACCGCCTACACAAGCGAGATTTGTAATTCCCCTGCATCTTCTGCGAGGATGCTCTCGATGTTCGGCTGGAAGGGTGTCAAAATGGTATCAGCAATCCAACATCTATAAAAGCCTGTTCTAAAAGATCAGCGAAACTTATCATTGTTGTAGATTGCCAGGCGATGCATACGGTGTCACGTCGAGGGTCGCCAGTCGCTCAATATTGTCGTAAATCCAGGTGGCTCCTTCCTGCACGTCGCCTGTTGTTGGATCCGTCCGCCCGGAAAAGCTCTAGCTTCTATATATACTCAAGTATCGAGAGCCATACAACGAGACGAAAAGAGGAACGAGTGCATGCATCTATTATATTATTAGTCGAAATATTAGCGTCTGTCAACGCAAATGTTCACAGTGAATATATGTCTATTCTCATGCGGATAAATAGTGTGCCTGAAACTTCCTCAAAACATGAGTTACCTCTGCGATGGTCACGACACTGAAAGGAGGTTAGAGGTACTCGAACTCAGTGCGCGGGAGAAACACTCCAAAGACCGTAGTCGCTAAATTTTCCTGCAGTCACCTCAAGACTGCAATACGTTCCTGCGAGATTACCGTCTGATTGCATCACGCCATTAAAAGCAAACGTAGCTTGCCCTGTGTTGTCCATAAGTGAGAACTGAATTTCTGTAGAGGTATTGAGAGTTCCCTGGAAAGAGCCGCTCTTGGGCATTTCGCTGAAGAGATTATTCCCAGGTAGACCGAAGTAGCCATTAACATTCTCTTGCTGCTGTTCAATTGATGTGAGAGATATTTTTGTAGTTACCCCGGCGGGTATATCGAAAATTGTACCCGTATAAAGTTTGGAGAGCTTTGGAGAGGAGGGTGATACAGAAGCAGAGGTAGGTCTAGATGCAGATGATGCAGCGTGGGATGCCGGGGTGAACCGCTGTTGACAAATTTACGTATCTCAGGTAATCTATCCTCGTTATGAGAACGGAGAAAACGAGATTACTCCGATCAGGAGAAGTCGCCAAGCGCCTGGGATTGCATCCGCTGACGGTGCGGCGATGGGTCAAAGAAGGCAAGATCGCAGCTATCCCTATTGGGCGAGAGGCGCGTATTCCCATCACTGAGGTGGAGCGGCTCTTGGGGGAGCAACGAGCGGGCTTGGTCGTCCTCTATGGGCGTGTGAGTGGGCATGATCACAAGGAAGAGTTGCAGCGGCAAGTGCAACAACTTGAGCAGTGGGCACTGCTTGCACGGACCGGACAAAAGACGATGATCTTGACTGATATCGGATCTGGCCTCAATACTGAACGCAAAAACCTCCACAGATTGCTTGCCCTCGTGCAGGATTATCAGGTAGCCGAAGTGGTCGTCACGTTCTCCGATCGCCTCACCCGCTTTGGGCTTGCTTATCTCCAAGCGTTGTTTTCTGGGTATGGAGTGACCTTGACCGTGGTGCATCCTGATGAAGACACCACCCCTGAAGAAGAACTAACGCAAGATTTCCTGGCGCTTATTGCCTCCTTTGCTGGCCGCTTGTACGGCTTGCGCTCTCGTCGCCAAAAAGCGCTCTTGGACTGTGCGAAACGGGTCCTCGCGGAACAGGAGGAGTGAAGTGGCGAAGACACAAACGCTCTCCTTTCCCATCCGCTTGCCCGATGGACAACAAGCCGCGGCCCTGCGTCTCTTAGCTGCCAGTCGTCCCGCCATCAATCAAATCCTCATGGATGTGTGGCCTTCCCTCGATCTCTTTGCGAGCGAGCGCACCGGACGAGCATGGAAGCAGGTCGAAAAACATCTCGTGTCTCGGTCAGAGCATGGGAGCAGGCAGGAGCGCTGTGAGATGGAGCAAGCCGGACGCATCCTACGAGCGCAAGCCACCCGCAAGCAGGTGTTCCTGAGTGTCCTGCCTCTGCTTTCCGAAAGGTTGATCCGCCCAGCCGAGGGGACCCGTCCTGCCAAAACAGACTATCGGGCGATCAAAGAACAGGTCCGCAAACTCCGGGAAGAGTCAGAAGATGCTGATGCCTTCATGGCGCTAACCAATGTGGTCGAGCAAGCCTGTAATGTGTTCCTGGAAACAGGCATCTTTCCTACTACCTATGAAGAGCTCCAGCGGGTCCCCGTCCTTGCGGTAGGGCAGCTCACCTTTGCTGGTGATGATGGCATGCACGCCGGACAAACCTATCGGGCGCGGATCGAGGTGTCGAAGTTTTGTGACGTAACGACCCGTCAGGTACATGAGCAAGCCACTCTCTTCCTCAAGCTCCGTGCACCGACCGCCCAAGGGAAATGGGCCTGGGGAGAGTGGAGTAAAGCGATCCTTCTTCCAGAGGCGGTGTTCCAGTATCTTGACCAGGGAGCTGCCCCCCTGGCTCCCACCTTGCGGGAAATCCGCAGCGATGATGGAAGATTCGTGGCTGTCCTCGATCTGATCCTGCAAGTCCCTGCGAAGTACGTGTCTGCCCTCGAACAAGAACA
>Ga0070699_100004530_pt1 | contig 12302 bp, 10 predicted proteins | sample KBSK1503metaG_FD_65473 | JGI IMG/M metagenome (GOLD analysis project Ga0070699, IMG submission 65473) | Corn, switchgrass and miscanthus rhizosphere microbial communities from Kellogg Biological Station, Michigan, USA - KBS K1-50-3 metaG | ecosystem: Host-associated > Plants > Roots >...
TGACACCGCTCGACCCGCGGCGGGGCCAGCCGGCCGTGGCCCACGTGCGCGCGGCTCTCCGCGGCGGGCGCCACGTGGTGACCGCGAACAAGGGACCGCTCGCCTTCGCGTACCGGAGCCTGAAGCAGCTCGCGAAGCGCCGGGGCCGCCTCTTCCTCTACGAATCGACCGTCATGGACGGCGCCCCCATCTTCAACCTGGTGGAGCGCTGCCTGCCGGGCGCGCGCGTGCTCGCCTTCCGCGGAACCCTCAACAGCACCACCAGCCTCGTCCTGACCCGGATCGAGCAGGGAGCGAGCGCGGCCGCGGCGGTGCGGGAAGCGCAGGCGATGGGCATCACGGAGGCCGACCCGAGCCACGACCTCGACGGATGGGATGCGGCCGTCAAGGGCTGCGCGCTGGCGAGCGTCCTCATGGGAGCGTCGATCCGGCCGGAGCGCGTGCGCCGGCGGGGGATCCGCGGCCTGTCCGACTCCGCCGTCCGCGCCGTCGCCCGCGCGGGGCGGCACTTCCGGCTGGTGACGCGCGCCGAGCGCGGGGGGGGCGCGGTTCGGGTCAGGGTGGCGCCCGAGGAGCTTCCGGCCGGCGACCCTCTGTGCGGGGCGGGCAGCGATTCCGCCCTCGTCCTGGAGACGGACCTCATGGGTGAGATCGCCGTCCTCGAGCGCGGAGGGACGGTGGAGCAGACCGCCTACGGCCTCCTGTCCGACCTCGTCACGGTCGCGCGCGCGCACCGCTCGCGGAGCCGCCGGCGGTGACGCCGCTCATTCCCTGAGCGCCACGAGCGGATCCACGCGGGCGGCGCGCCGGGCGGGCAGCCAGGAGCCGGCCGCGGCCACCGATGCCAGCAGCGCGGCCACCGCCGCGAACGTGCCCGGGTCGGTGGGGCTCACGGCGAAGAGCATCCCCGAGAGCAGGTGTGTCAAGGCGAGGGAAGCCGCCAGCCCGACGGCGGCCCCGGCCGCGGCCAGCAGCAGGCCGCGGCCGAGCACCATGCGCAGGATACGGCCGCCGGGCGCGCCGAGGGCTATGCGGATGCCGATCTCCTGGGTGCGGGTGGCCACCGAGTACGAGACGAGCCCGTAGAGTCCCACGGCCGCGAGCAGGAGGGCGACGAACGCGAACGCGCTCACGAAGATCGCGGGCAGGCGGCGCAGGAACACGGCCGGGGAGTCCGCGATCGTCTCCTCCACCGTGCGCACTCCGTACACAGGGGCCTCCGGCTCGAGCGCGCCTACCAGCTGCCGCACGGGCCCGGCCATCGCCCCCGCATCCGAGGAGGTCCGCACCACGAGCGCCAGCGCGGGATCGCCGTCCTGCGCCTGCGGGAAGTACAGCACCGGCGAGGGGCCCAGGTCGAGCTGCCGCACCTGCTCGTCGCCTACCACGCCCACGATCTCGCTCGGCTCGGGCATGAACGCGAAATGGACTCGCCGGCCGAGCGGATTCTCGCCCGGGAAGAGACGCGAGGCCAGCGTGCGGTTGACGATCACGACCCGCGGCGCGCCCGGGCGGTCGCGGTCTTCGAAGAAGCGCCCCCTCAGCAAGGGAACCCGCATCGTGCGGAAGTAACCGGACGTCGCGGTCCGCAGGTCGGCTTCGACCGCCTCGTCCGGCCTCGGCTCGGGGCGGCCCTCGATGAGTGGCACTCCGGTGCCGCCGCCGCCGCTCAAGGGGACGCTGTCGATCGCCGCAGCGTCCACCACGCCGGGAAGGCCGCGCACGCGCTCGAGGAGTTGCGCGTAGAACGGGCCCGCGCGGGCGGCGCCCCTGTATGCGGGGGGCAGGCTGACGCGCAACGCGAGCACCGAGCGCGGGTCGAAGCCCGGATCTACGTCGAGCAGCCGGTGCAGGCTCCGGATCAGGAGCCCCGCTCCGGTCAGCAGCACGAGGGCCAGCGCGACCTCGCCCACGACGAGGCCGTCACGGATGCCCGGCCGCAGCGACTCGTGCGCGGACCGTCCCTGAGCGAGCTCGCGCCCGGCCTCGCTCCGGGCCGCCCGCAGCGCCGCGGGCAGCCCGAGGAGCAGTCCGCTCGCGATCGACAGCACGAGCGTGAACGCGAGCACCGGGAGATCGACGCGCACGGACGCGAGATAGGGCATGAACTGGCGGGACGCCGCGGGAACGAGCCCGACGAGCACGTCGGCCAGCCAGGGCGCGGCGAGCACGGCCAGGGCGCCGCCCGCGAGACCCACGAGCACGGCCTCGGCCAGGACCTGGGCCCGCAGGCGGCCGGGCGCGGCGCCGAGCGCGAGCCGGATGGCCATCTCCTTCTGACGCGCGGTCCCTCGGGCCAGCAGCAGGCTGGCCAGGTTCGCGCAGGCCACGAGCAGAACGATCGTCACCGCACCTAGCAGCAGCAGCAGCACCGGACGCACCGGCCCGACGATCTGCTCCTGCAACGGCACCAGCGTCAGTCCCGCGCCCGCGTGCCACTGGGGATCCGCCTCGCGCAGGCCGGCGGCCACTCCCGTCAACCCGGCGCGTGCGCTCTCGAGGCTCGCGCCCGCGCCCAGCCGCGCCACCACGTGCACCCAGTGGAAGTACCGGCGCGTCGCGTCCTCGGGGGTGGGCACGAGCGGCAGCCACAGGTCGGGGGCGCCCACGGGAGCGAACTGGAAGCCACGGGGGAGCACGCCGATCACCGTGCGCGCGGCGCCATCGACGGTCACGCGGCGTCCGATCACACCGGCGTCGGCACCGAAGCGGCGCTGCCACAGGCCATGATCGAGGATCACCACGGGCTCGGCGCCCCCGCGGTCGTCGCCGGCCGCGAAGTCGCGCCCGAGAGCGGGCGCGACGCCCAGGGTTCGGAAGAAAGAGTCCGTGACGAGCGCGCCTTGCGTCCGCTCGGCCCTTCCCCCGTCGCTCAGCGTGAGCCCGCGCGCGTTGAAGCCGGCCACGCCGGCGAACGCGCGGGCGCGCTCGCGCACGTCGAGGAAGTCGGGGTACGAGAGCTCGCGCCGGCGGACGGGCCGCTCCCGTTCGATCTCCCAGAGCTGGACGAGCCGCTCCGGCTGGGCGTAGGGCAACGGTCGCAGGAGGGTGGCGTTCACGACGGAGAAGAGCGCCGCGCTCGCGCCGATGCCCAGGGCCAACGTGGAGACGGCAACCGCGGTGAACGTCCGCGCCCGGGCCAGTCGGCGGAGCGAGAGGCGGAGCTCGCGGGCAAGGCTCACGGCCGGTCGTATGACAAATCGCGTGCCGCCCCCCCGCACTTCGCGGCCCTGGCGCCGCCGCGACTTGAGGGCGCCACGTTCAACGGTCCGGAGGCGCCGTGTTCGGCCCTGGGACGGCCGCGTCCCGATCGCGGGATGATCGAGCCTATAATCCGCACGGATGGCGTTCCGCGCTCGAACTCGATGACCAGCGTCACGCCGGCGGCGCCCGGGCCCTCGCCGCTCGACGCGGCGCAACAGGCCATCGATCACGCGCGGCGGCAGCTCTTCCCGTTCCGCTTCGAGCGCTGGCTGATCCTCGGCTGCGTCGCGTTCCTCGACCAATGTGGCCGCCAGAGCGGCATGCGGGGCGCCTTCAGGATGCCGGCGCCGGGCGGCTGGGGCAATGCGGGTCCGAGTGAAGGCGACGTTTCGAAGGCGGTCGAGTGGCTGGCCACGCACGCCCCCATCGTGGCCGCGGTCGCCGCCGCCGTCTTGACCGTCGTGATCGCGTTCACCGCGCTCCTGCTGTGGCTCAACAGCCGGGGTGTGTTCATGTACCTGGACAACGTGGCCAGTGGCCGGGCCGACTTCGAACGCCCGTGGCGGGAGCACGCCGCCCGCGCCGACTCGTACTTCGCGTGGAGCTTCGGCCTCGCGCTGGCCACCCTGGTCGGGCTCCTCGTCCTCGGCGCCGCCGCCGCGCTCGCGGTGGTGGTGCTGGTCAGCGGCCCGCCCGGCTCGGGGCTGACGGCCGGGCTCGGCCTCGGCGCGATCTTCGTGCTGTTCCTGGTGCTGATCGTGAGCGCCGGCCTCGCCTCGCTCGCGCTCCGTGACTTCGTGGCCCCCCTCCAGGTCCGGGCCGGCGTCGGCTGCCCCGACGCGATGCGGCTGCTGCTCGGTCTGCTGCGCGCCCATCCCAGCGTGTTCGTGGTGTACGTCCTCTTGAAGATCGTCTTCAGCATCGTCGCGGGGATCGTGCTCATCTTCGCGGCCTGCCTCACGTGCTGCTGCGTGCTGTTGCCGGTGGTGATGCAGACCGCCCTCCAGCCGATCTTCTACTTCGAGCGCGCCTGGTCCCTCTTCCTCCTGCGCCAGCTCGGCTACGACCTCGTCTCCGCCGCCTCCGACTGAGACCGCATACACGGCCGCGACGGATCGAAAAGCGGTCGGGCGCGGGGACGCTCATGTACTGACAATGTATACAAATAAAACGTAGCGGAAGTGGCACCGAAAAATCTCACAAATGGGTCAAATAGATATTGACGAGGAGCGGCGGTCACCCGAGAATCACTCGTCGTTTCGAGCTTCGCGGAGGTCTTGGTGCCTTCGGTCCGGAAGCCTGGCTGCCGGCGCTGCGCGTCGAGATGACACGCATCCTCCTGGCCGAGGACGAGCCCCTGCTCCGCGAGATACTCGTCGAAGGACTGATCGACGAGGGCTTCGAGGTCGAGGCCGCCGTGGACGGCCTGGAAGCCCTGGTCCTGTACCGCGCGAAGCGTCCCTTCGACGCCCTGCTCCTCGACGAGGAGATGCCCGGGCTCACCGGCCGTCAGCTCCTGCGCCTGCTGCGCGGCGAAGGGGACCGGGTGGCGGCGGTGATCTTCAGCGGCAACCTCGTCCTCGAAGCCAGCGAGCAGGCCGGGCTCGGCGTGGGCCCCGTGCTGCGCAAGCCCGTGTCGATGCGCGACCTCTGCGCCGCCCTGCACGCCGCAATCGCCGCGGCAAAGTAGTGTAGGCTCTTCCTGACGGAGGAGCCATGTTCTTCAGCGCCGCCGGGCGCGAGGAGCGCATCGTGCAGTACGAGCGCGGCCCGCTGCTCATCCGCGACGCGCTCGCCGTCGTCCCCGACGAGGCCGTGCGGTGGCGCCCCGGCCCCGGCCGGTGGTCCGTCCACGAGGTGGTCTGCCACTGCGCCGACTCCGAGACGAACGGCGCCGCGCGCATCCGGTACCTGGTGGCGCAGAAGGAGCCGACGATCCTCGGCTACGACCAGGACGAGTGGGCGCGCGTCTTCGATTACCACGCGCTGCCGCTGGAGCCCGCCCTGCGCACCATCGAAGCGGTGCGGGCGAGCACCACGCTCCTGCTCCGGACGCTGCCGGAGGAGGCGTGGCGCAAGGAGGGCCGGCACAGCGAGTCGGGCCGCTATACCGCCCAGGACTGGCTGAGGATCTACGCCGATCACCTGGAGAAGCATGCCCGACAGATCGAGCGGAACCTCGCCGCCTGGAAGGAGTCGTGAGGGCGTCGCTCTTCGCAATCCTGGCCCTGCTGTCGGCGGTCGGAACCGGTTCCCCCGAGGAGGTGACGGTCTTCGCCGCCGCCAGCCTGGCCGACGCCGTCGAGGAGATCGGCCGGGCCTATGAGAAGGACAGCGGAAACAAGGTCGTACTGAACGTCGGGGCCTCCAACGATCTCGCCCGGCAGATCCTGGCCGGAGCCGGCGCCGACCTGTTCTTCTCCGCGGACCGCGCGCAGATGGACGTCGTGGAGAAGGCGGGGCTCGTGCGCGGCTCCGACCGCATCGAGCTGCTCTCCAACGTGTTGGTGGTGGTGGTGCCGGCGGCCGCCCCGACCAGGGTCGGCTCGCCGGCGGACCTCGCTCTCTTGCGCCACATCGCGCTCGCCGATCCCGAGGCGGTGCCCGCCGGCGTCTATGCGCGGGGCTACCTCGAGTCGGTCGGGCTGTGGTCGGCCCTGAAGGACCGGGTGATCCCGACGCTGAACGTCCGCGCCGCCCTCGCCGCGGTCGAGTCCGGCAACGCGGACGCCGCCCTCGTGTACCGCACCGACGCCGCCCTGTCCCGCCGCGTTCGGGTGGCCTTCACGGTACCCGCGGAGGGGGGGCCCGGGATCGTCTACGTGCTCGCTCCCCTCGTCATCTCGCGCAAGCCGGCGGCGCTCGCGCTGGTCCGCCGCCTCGCGGGCCCCGAGGCGCGGACCGTCTTCGAGAGATACGGGTTCCGGGTCCTCGCTCCCCGCTGAGGGCCGGTGCTGACCAGGGACGAGGTCGAGGTCGTCCTCTTCACGCTCGAGGTCGCCGCCCTCGCCACGCTCCTCATCTTTCCGCTCGGGCTGGCGGCCGCCCTCGCGCTGGCCCGGTACCGCGGGCCGGGAAAGGGCGCGCTCGAGACGATCCTGTCGCTGCCCCTCATCCTGCCTCCGACCGCAGTCGGACTGGTGCTGCTCGAGGCCCTTTCCCGGCACTCGCCCCTCGGGGCCTGGCTCGCCGCCCGCGGCATCGAGATGGTCTTCACATGGAAGGCGGTGGTCCTCGCGATGAGCGTCATGTCGTTCCCCCTGCTCGTGCGCTCGGCGCGCACCGCCTTCGAGGAGGTCGACCCGCGGCTGGTCGGGCTGGCCCGGACGCTGGGTTGCCGGCCGGCCGCCGCGTTTTTCCGCGTGACGCTGCCGCTGGCCTGGCGGGGCGTGCTCGCCGGCACCGTCCTCGCCTTCGCGCGCGCGCTCGGTGAGTTCGGCGCCACGGTGATGGTGGCCGGCAACATCCCCGGCCGGACACGCACCCTCGCCCTGGCCATCTTCCATGACAACCAGGTCGGCCGCGACGACCGCGCGGCCGTCCTCGCCGCGGTCACGGCGGCGCTGGCCTTCGCCGCGCTATGGACGACCGAGCTCCTGTCGCGTCGGCTGGGGCGGAGGCCGGAAGAGTGATCGAGATCCGCATCGACGTGCCGCTCGTCGGCTCCGAGCTGCATGTGGAGGCGGATCTGCCGCCGGCCGTCACGGCGGTGATGGGCCCGTCGGGCGCGGGCAAGACGTCGCTGCTGGAGGCGATCGCCGGCTTGCGGCGGCGCGCCCGCGGCCGGATCGCGTGCGGCGACGCGGTGTTCCTGGACACGGAGCGCGGCGTGCGCGTCGCCCCCGAGCAGCGACGCGTCGGTTACGTGCCGCAGGACGCGGGCCTGTTCCCGCATCTCACCGCGCTCGGCAACGTGCGGTTCGGCGCGCGCGGCGATGAGGGCCGGGTCGAGACGGCCATCGAGACGCTGAACCTCCGGCCGCTCCTGCCGCGCCACCCGGCCTCGCTCTCGGGCGGCGAGAAGCAGCGCGTCGCCCTCGCCCGCGCCCTCGCCACCTCGCCCCGGATCCTGCTCCTCGACGAGCCGCTCGCCGCCCTCGACGTCGAGCTGAAGGAACGCGTGCTGCCCTATCTCGTCCGCATCCGCGACGAGTGGAAGGTGCCGATCCTGTACGTCACGCACAACGTGGGCGAGGCGCTGGCCCTGGCCGGACACGTTCTCCTGTTGCGGGATCGCCGAGTCGAGTCCCAGGGCCGCCCCCTGGACCTGCTCTCCTCCCCCGGCCTGTCCGTCGAGGCGGAGGCCGGCATCGAGAACCTGCTTCCCGGGCGCATCCTCGGCCACGATGCGGCGGGAGGCGTGAGCCGCGTCGAGCTCGAGGGCGGCATCCCACTCTCGGTCCCGCTGGCCGCGACGCGGCCGGTGGGCACGGCGGTCGTGGCCGCGATCCGGGCCGAGGACGTGCTCGTCTCGTCGGCGCCGGTGAAGGGGCTGTCGGCGCGCAACGTCTACGAAGCGCGGCTCGAGGGCCTGGAGCGCACCGGAGTCGATGTCACGCTCAGGTGTGCGCTGGCGGCGGCGCCGTCACCGTGGCTCGCGCGCGTGACGCCGGCCGCGGTCCAGTCGCTCGGTCTGAAGGCCGGTCAGCCCGTCTGGCTCGCGGTCAAGAGCCACTCCGTACGACTTCTCTAGCGCTCCACGTCGAAGCGCAGGAGGTCGATCAGGTCGGGCGTGGCGCTGCCCTGGCGCGGCCCGAGGGGCAGCCCGTCGGCGTCGACGATCCCCGGCAGGAGCAGGCACTCGATGCGGCGGCCCGGCTCCAGCGCGACCCCGGGATCGATGACGAGCGCGCGCTTGCCCTCGTCGTACGCGAGCGTCATCGTCGCGAAGCCACCCGCCGCGGGAGCGTCCGCGTATCGCAGGAGGACGTGGCCGGCGAAGCTGTCGTCGTCCATGTACTTGTTGAACTGGATCACGAAGCGCGCGTCGGACCGGACGCGGTCGCCGTCGAGGGGAAGGCTGAAGACGACGACGGGGCGCACTCCGCTTCCGGCGACCAGGCGCACCGCCTTGACCCGCGCGGCCGCGGGAGCGGGCACCAGGCCGACCTTCTCCGCGCGCACCACGACCTGGCCGTCACGCCGGACCGCCCGGCCGACGACCTCCAGCCAGGTCCGCGCATCGTCTAGCGTGTCGGGGTCGAGCTTGAAGTCGCGCCCACGCGGGGCGCGGCCCGTCACCCACACGGCGGCCCGCTCGTCCTTGAGCACCCAGTCGAGCCGGTGGCGGAAAGAGGGGGCGGGGAGGTCGCCGTAGAGGTTGTGACCGCGGAACTGTCCCACCACCCGCACCAGACGGTCCTTGACGGCCTCGGGGTTGGCGATCAGCTCCGGTAACTTGACCGAGGTCGCGTCCGCGGCAATGGCGGGGCGGGCCGGCAGCGCGGACGCATCGAAGTCCCAGAACGACACGGCATAGCGGGGCGACGGCGCGGACGACGTCGGGTCGCGACGGACGACGCCGGTCACCTCGATCACCTGTCCCGGCCAGCCCTTCGACTCGACGGCGACGAGGCGGGCGACCTCGGCGTCGGCCGTCACGAACACCGCGGCGCCCGACTCGTCGACGAGGCGCGCGGGGGCGTTCGGCGCCGCGGCTTCGAAGCGGCCGCGGACGCGCACCGCCTGGCCCTCGAACCCCGCGGGCGCCTCGGCGATCTCCGACGGGCTCACCTCCCACGTGGATCCGTAGAGGGCCTCGCGGATCAGCGTCGCGGGAGCCGGCGTCCGCCCGAGCGCGTCCCGGACGGCGTTGACCGCGGCGCGGGTGTCGGCGGTGACCGCCGAAGGCAGGTCCAGGTGCTCGATGATCGGTGCCGTGGAGGCGGCGGAGCCGGTCAACGGGAGCGACTCCCCGTCCGGACCCGGCACGTCGAGCCGTCCCTCCCGCACGAGCTGGGACATCTGTGGATTGCGCACCCGGCGCTCCCGCAGCAGCCACTGCGCGTGGGGACGAGGGATGAAGAGCATGCGCCGGCCCTTGCCCTTGCGGAACTCGATCGCGAAACCCGGCTCGCCGAGCGCCACCGAGCGCACGTCGTCGAACGAGGCCTCGACCTTGACATGGCAGCCCATGTCACCGGCGATGCCCTCCCAGATCACGACCCGCCGCCGCGGGTCGACCGTGAGGATGCCGCCGTCGAGGCGGTCCGTCTCGCGGTGGGCGAGGGCCAGCTCGACGGCGCCGTTCCGCACCGCCATCCAGTCGCGGGGCGGGGGAAGAGAAGCCTCGAACAGCAGCGCAAGCACGAGGACAGTCATGGCCGGAGAATCAGGAGATTCTAACCCGAGCCCGCGTCGTCGGGCAGCAAACGCTCGACCGCGCGTATGGTTCCTTGGATGCCGAGCCGCGACGTGTCGACGGTGCCGTCGGCCTCGGCGTAGAGCCGGTGTCGGGCCGCCAGCAGCCGTCGCAGCTCGGCCATCGCCTCCGGGTGCTCGGCCATCGGCCGCCGGTCGCCCTGCTGCACGACCCGGTTCCAATGGTCCTCGGGGTCGGCCCGCAGCCAGACGGTCCGCGCGCGGCGGCGCAGCAGCGCGTAGGTCTCCGGCGAGGTGACGAGACCCCCTCCCGCCGCGAGGACGAGACGGCGTCCGCCCGCCTCGTCGAGGATGCGCGCGAGCGTCTCCCGCTCGAGCCGGCGGTAGTACTCCTCGCCGTGGAGGGCGAAGATCTCGGCCAGCGACATCCCCGCCGCCTGCTCGACGCGGCGGTCCAGCTCGACGAAGGGTACGCGCAGGCGCCGCGCGAGCCGGCGGCCGATCGTGGTCTTGCCCGCGCCCCGCAACCCGAGCAGCGCGACCACCGGCCGGTCCGTCCCGCCTTCCGGCGGCGCGAGCAGCGCTCCGGGCGCCTGGCCGAGAGCGTTCGCGAGGCCGGCCAGCTTCCGCACCGAGATGTTGGCCCTTCCGGCCTCCACCTGGATGAGGAAGCGGGGGGACAGGCCCGAGCGGGCCGCCAGCTCGTTCAGCGTGTACCCCTGGAGTTGCCGCAGCGCGCGCACGCGCCGTCCCAGCCCGGCGAGCAGCCGATCGCACTCCATCGCTCATGCACTATAATACAGTCTCTCGATCGACGCAATGTACTATAGTGCTTGACCGCCGGCGGGACTCCCGTTATCCTGGGCCGCATGGAGCACCTCGAGACGGCGACCGCCGCCCCCGTCCGGTTCGAAACCCACCCTTCGCGCTACGTCCACTGGAAACTCGAGATCGAGCCGCCGCGGGCCCGGCTCTCCATGGATGTGGCGGAGGAGCGCGGCCTGCGTCCGGGCTACCCGCTGAAGCTCAACAGCTATGACCTGGGAGTCGACCTGGAGCTGGCGGACGCGATCCAGCGCCTGCGCTTCGAGCACCCGGAAGTGCGCGCGGTGGTGATCGCGAGCGCGAAGGACCGGGTCTTCTGCTCCGGGGCGAACATCTACATGCTCGGCTCCTCCTCCCATGCCTTCAAGGTGAACTTCTGCAAGTACACGAACGAGACGCGACTGGCGCTCGAAGACGCCTCGGCGAACTCAGGTCTCAAGGCGCTGGCCGCGGTCAACGGCGCCTGCGCCGGAGGGGGCTACGAGCTGGCGCTCGCCTGTGACGAGATCCTTCTCGTCGACGATGCTTCCTCGGCGGTGAGCCTGCCCGAGGTACCGCTGCTCGCGGTGCTGCCCGGCACGGGGGGGCTCACGCGGCTCGTGGACAAGCGCAAGGTCCGGCGCGATCTCGCGGACGTCTTCGCCAGCCTGGGCGAGGGTGTGAAGGGCAAGCGCGCGGTGCAGTGGGGCCTCGTCGACGAGGCGGCGCCCCTCTCGCGCTTTCCCGCCCGCGTCGCCGAGCGCGCGGAGGCGCTGGCCTCCTCGGCGCCGCCGCGCTCCGGGCCGGGCGTGGAGCTGCGTCCTCTCGGGGCGCGGTATCGCGAGGACGGCGTCGATTACAAGTACGTGACGCTCGACGTGGACGCGGCGGCGCGAGGGGCGCGGCTCACGGTGCGGGGTCCCGAGCTCGACGAGCCCTCGTCGCCGGCGGCGATGCGAGAACGGGGGAGCGACCTGTGGGCGCTGAGGGCGTTCCGGGAGCTGGACGATGCGCTCCTGGACCTGCGCTTCAACCGTCCGGAGATCGGCGTGGTCGTGCTCCAGACCCGCGGGGAGGCGGCGAAGGTGCTCGCGGCCGACGCCGCGCTCGTGGCGGGCCGCGAAGACTGGTTCCTGAACGAGGTGCTCCACCACATGAAGCGGGTGCTGAAGCGCCTCGACATCACCGCGCGCAGCCTGCTCGCCATGATCGACGCCGGCTCCTGCTCCGCGGGCTCGCTCGCGGAGCTGGCCCTGGCCGCTGACCGCTCTTACATGTTGTCGGCGGAGGACGGGCCGACCCTCGCCTTCTCGGAGCTGAACCGCGGGGCGCTGCCGATGGGGAACGGCCTCTCCCGCCTCCAGACGCGCTTCTTGAAGGATCCCTCCCGTGCGGACGTCCCCGTCGGCGAGGCCATGGACGCCGAGACGGCTCTCGAGGCCGGGCTCGTCACGTTCGCGCCGGATGAGATGGATTGGGACGACGAGGTGCGGCTCGCCATGGAAGAGCGCGCGAGCCTGTCGCCCGATGCGCTCACCGGGATGGAGGCCAACCTGCGCTTCGCGGGGCCCGAGACGATGGAGACGAAGATCTTCGGGCGGCTCTCCGCGTGGCAGAACTGGATCTTCCAGCGCCCGAACGCGGTGGGCGAGCGCGGCGCGCTCACCCTCTACGGCCGCCCGGAGCGGGCGCGCTTCAACTGGACGAGGACCTGAGGCCATGTCCACGGTCGACCTGACGTCGAAGATCCCCAACAACGTCAATCTGGATCAGGACAAGAAGCTGCTGCGCGCGCTCGAGCAGTGGCAGCCCGACTACATCAAGTGGTGGCTGGACATGGGTCCGAAGGACTTCCAGCGGCTGGACGTCTACCTCCGCACCGCGATCAGCGTGGACGCCGAGGGCTGGGCCAACTTCGACTACGTGAAGATGCCCGACTACCGCTGGGGCATCTTCCTCGCCGACCCCGTTCC
>Ga0070699_100004532_pt1 | contig 12298 bp, 9 predicted proteins | sample KBSK1503metaG_FD_65473 | JGI IMG/M metagenome (GOLD analysis project Ga0070699, IMG submission 65473) | Corn, switchgrass and miscanthus rhizosphere microbial communities from Kellogg Biological Station, Michigan, USA - KBS K1-50-3 metaG | ecosystem: Host-associated > Plants > Roots >...
CCTTCACCAATGGCAAGACGCAACGGTTGAAGTACGAAGGTCTCGTTGACAGCTTCACCAGGCGCAATCTCAAGCGTGACGTCGCCGCCTTGAGCGAGAAGACGCGCGAGCTCGCTGACCAGCTGTCCGGAACCGGCAACATCTACATCCTCGACGAGCCGACCACTGGGCTACACATGTCGGACATAGACATGTTGCTCGACCTGCTGCACGGCATCGTTGATCGAGGCAACACCGTGGTGGTCGTCGAGCACAACCTCGCGGTGATAGGGCAGGCGGACTGGATCATTGATCTGGGCCCGGGCGGCGGCAAGAACGGTGGTGAGATCGTGTTCACCGGGACGCCGGAGGAACTGGTCGGAGCACCTGGCTCTCTCACGGGCGCATATCTGAAGCGTTATCAGTCGGCCTGGGGGTACTCCCGAGCGCAAGACCATCAAAATCTCTGAAAGAGAGGAGGTTGATGAGACTCTTGTAGCAAAGCTTTTCACGTGATCGGCGACAATGGGGAAGCGCGTTGCTCACACGCGCACCTCTGGTATCATCAGGGTGAACGTCCCTGCATCAAGGAAAGGAATGTCCAGATGGATTTGAAAACAACGGTTCTGGTCGACACGCTCAGGTTCCCCGAATGCCCCAGGTGGCATGAAGGCACACTGTGGTGCTCCGATTTCTTCACGCGCCGGGTGATGCAGGTGGATCTGCATGCACAGGTTCAGACGGTGGTTGAGCTAGCGGACATGCCCTGCGGGCTTGGCTGGACCCCACAGCGACGCTTGCTGGTCGTTGCAGCGCACACCCGCCGATTGTTACGACTGGAAGACGACGGGCTGGTCGAGGTTGCTGACCTGTCTTCTGTCGTGAACGCTCCCAACAACGATATGGTCGTCGACGGGCAAGGCCGAGCCTATATCGGCAACATGGGTTTCGTTTTCGGGCAAGGCACGCCTCAGCCTGCCCCGATTGTGCTCGTCACAGAAGAGGGCAGCGCGCGAGTAGTAGCAGACGGGCTGGCCTTCCCCAATGGCATGGTGATCACGCCCGATGGGCAGACCCTCATCGTGGCTGAAAGTCATGCTGCCCGCCTGACCGCTTTTGACATTGAACCCGATGGGTCGCTCTCGCACCGTCGGGTCTGGGCACAGTTTGAAGACCGAGGGGATTACGGGGCCACTGCGGGTCAAATTACTCCCGATGGCATCTGTCTGGATGCCCAGGGGGCGGTGTGGGTCGCTTCCCCCAATACACGCGAAGTGCTTCGGGTGAACGAAGGTGCTCAGATTACATTTCGTCTCCCGCTTTCGACCATCCCCCTCGCTTGCATGTTAGGAGGCGAAGGCCGCCGGACCTTGTTTATCGCCACCACCGAAAGTCTGGATCCCACTGATCGCCAAGCCCGTGGCCGCATTGAAACCATCCAGGTGGATGTTGCTGGTGCCGGACTGCCATAGGGAACAACGCCTGACCGGCGCGACCATGCGACCACGAACGCGTTTCAGCTGAGTCCATGCAAAACCGGGTGCATATTAGCCAGCACCCGGTTTTGCATGGACTCTCATACATGGGCGGCCCTCACCGGCAGCTTCCCACGAGAACGTCCCGAACGACGGTGCCTGGATGGCAAAGGAGAGGCGCAGTTGATCGCGCTGGCGTGTAGCCAGGCTCCAAATGGGCGGCAGTGATGGACGCTGGAACTGCTAGCAGACCAGATGGTGCGCCTGGGCTATGGCGAGCACATTAGCCCCGAGACGGTACGAACGACACTGAAAAAAACGAGCTGAAGCCCTGTGTGAGCTTATTTCCCCAATTTCTTTTGACGCTCCATCTCGCGGAGTTCGACGCGGCGGATCTTGCCTGAGATCGTCTTGGGCAAGCTCTCCACGAACTCGACCTCGCGTGGATACTTGTAGGGAGCGGTGACCTTCTTAACGTGCTCCTGCAGTTCGCTTGCTAGTTCAGGGGAGGCAGTATAGCCCGGTGCCAGGATAACAAAAGCCTTGACGATCTCACCGCGCATTTCATCGGGGCTGGCAACCACCGCAGACTCGGCAACGGCGGGATGTTCTTTCAATGCACTTTCCACCTCGAAGGGGCCGATACGGTAGCCCGCGCTGATAATCACATCGTCGGCACGCCCCACGAACCAGAAGTAGCCATCCTCGTCCTTGTAGGCACGATCTCCGGTGATGTACCAGTCGCCGCGAATACAGGCCTTGGTCGCGTCTGGATTACGCCAGTATTCTTTAAACATCCAGGTAGGACGATGCGGCTTTATCTTTACCGCGATATCGCCCTCTTTGTTCGGAGGAAGTTCGCTGCCGTCGTGATCGATCACACTCACCTCGAAACCAGGCGATGGCTTGCCCATCGAGCCGGGCTTCACTTCCAAAGGGGGGAAATTAGCACAGAGCAGCACTGTTTCGGTCTGGCCGTAGCCATCGCGAATAGTCATCCCTGTGCTTTGTTGCCACGCTCTTATTACCTCTGGATTGAGTGGTTCCCCCGCGCCGACACAGTGCCGCAGCGCTTTAGGAGGATTGGCTTTCAGATAGGCCAGGGGTTCATCTAATACAAGCATACGGTAAGCGGTAGGAGGCGCACAGAGCGTAGTGATGGGATACTTATGCAACATCTCCAGTGTTTCGATGTGGTTGAACTTGCCACGCGCGTCCTGCATAAACATCGCCGCCCCCATCACCCACGGTCCAAATAAGTTGCTCCAGGCAGCCTTGGCCCATCCCATCTCGGATAAATTCCAATGCAAATCATCCTCGTGCAGATCGAGCCAGTATTTGCCTGTAATGGTATGACCGATAGGATAGCTGGCGTGTGTGTGCAGCACCATCTTGGGATAGCCCACAGTACCTGAGGTAAAATAGACCAGGCATGAATCATCGCTGCGCGTTTTGGGTCCGGTAAATTCTGGCGATGCGGCATCGACGACCTGGTGATAGCTCGTCCAGCCTTCGCGTCCGGCAGCATCCGCGTTCGGCTCGACCAATACTGCCACCCTAATTGTGGGACATTCGCTGCGTACCTGGTCAAATTTGGCTGCGCCTTCGCTATCCGTGATGAAGCCTGAAGCCTCAGAAACCTCTGTTCGGAACTGGATATCTTTGGGCGTCAGCAGGGTGGTACAGGGAATGGGAATGGCGCCAATCTTCATCAATCCCAGGACGCTTTCCCACCACTCAGGGATGCGCGGCAACATCACTAGCACGCGGTCACCCTTGTGGATGCCGAGTGCAGCAAAGGCGTTGGCAGCGCGGCTGGAACGTTCGGCAAACTGGGCGAAGGTGATGTGCCGCTCCTCGCCGTTTTGTCCAATCCAGAGCATCGCGAGCCGGTTGGGGTCGCTGGCCCATTTGCCGATTACGTCGATGGCGAAGTTAAAATATTCTGGCACTTCCAGGTGGAAACTACGACGTTCGGCCTCATAATCAGTCATATGCGGGGTTCTGGATACGACCATATGCAAAACTCCTTCCAGGGTAGGACGCAAAAGATATACAACGGTGTTGTTTGGCTACTACTTCTGTGTATCATATCATGAAAGCGCGATGAGTGCAGCCCCAACACATTACCTCAAGGAGCTCTGTGCTATACTACCTTCTTCTGCAATCCTTGACCAGTCCACCTCGGCCAAACGCTTCAACAGCCGAGCCAACGAAGTGGGCGTTGAGCAGCCCAAAGTGCGCCATCGCCACTCCGTCAAACATCTCAAGACCTTGACCTCTATGCTTATTGATTGATGGACGCGTTTTACAAGAGGCGAAATCGATCATAAGGGGACTTCTACAAATGAATTACTTGCGACCCTCGAACGGGCTTCCCAGGCTGTTTCGCCGCAGGATGACCTGTCGCCGTGGCTGGATGGTACACTACAGTGGCACTTTGAATGAGAGCTATTTTCCCCGGAGTTTTCCCTGGAAAGATCCCTGGATCAGAAAAAACGGCGAACAAAAGCCATTTTCCCTGGAATCTTCCCCGGACTTTTCCCTGGACTAGAAAAAACCTCATGCCATGCGCGTCGATGTGACAGACACCTCGCCATATGATGCTTGAAAGGGGGGCGCACTCGAGTTGGGGAATGCGAAGGCGAACCAACCGGTAGCCCACTCGCGCCTCCTCGCGCCTCCTCGCGCCTCAGAGGCCCGCTTCACCCTTCGCTCGCGCGACCCAGTCGAGCGCCTCGTCCGGGATGCTGTGCTGTCCGAGAAAGAGGCTCAGTTGGGCCGCATGTTCCTGCACGTGACGCATGGTGTACAAGAGCAGCTCTAAATAGCTCACCTGCTTTCCCCTGGCCCAGGGGAAAGCGACCTGTTGGTGCGCTTTCTCGTCTGACAACTCAGCAATCGTTGTCTGGCACTTCTGGCGCAGATGCACCAGATAGGCGTGTAGCTCCTCCTTGGTGTAGGGCTGTTCGGGAAGGGCACCTGCCGGGTCAAGCTCATCCAGGGTGAAGGGCGCAGGAGGAGCGAATCCTTCAAGTGAGCCTGTGAGATACAAGTCGAGCCAGAAGAGGGTGTGATGGGTGATCGACCAGAATGTCGGGTATTCTGGGGCTCTCGGGTCACTCCAGAGGAGTCCATTCCAATGCACGCTGGGACAGGCAAGCAAAGCGTTTTCGAGCATGTCGATCGTCGCGCCGAACTGCTGCCACAGAGCGGTGCGCAACGTTGTCTCCATCAGTTGGTCAGCCATAACGTGTGCTCCTTTCTGCTTTTTTTCTCACAATATAGCACAAAAAGCGGTGAAAAGATGTGCTAATATCGAAGGTTCTGCACTCGGTCGTGTCGTGCGTCAGTTTTCTCAAAAGAAGTGTACACCTTCCTATCGAAGGATCGGTCAGGTCGGTGATCAGGCGTGAAGTTTTTTGCCCAATTCGAGTGCCCCCCCTTCAAGCATCATATGGCGAGGTGTCGATGTGACACGCTAGAAGCAGCAACACTTCTTCGTTGAGCGGCCCCATCGAAAGCGAGAAAAGCATGAAGCCTCCGCATCCTACCACACCAGAGCCCGTCGAGCCAACCCTGGAGACCATTGGCAGGTGGCTGATGAGTTTGAACCAGCTGCATCAGCGTCTGCGTCCCCATTTTGCGCGTCCCGAAGTCCGCCAGCATGCCCTGCTCTATCTGCAAGCCATCCTGAGTGATATCCCCCACAAAAACGGATGGCAGATCGCTGAACACGCCCGACAAGCCAGGCCCTACGGCATGCAACGCTTGCTCTCGCGCGCCGTCTGGGACCACGACGGTGTGCGCGATGAACTGCGCGCCCTGGTCTGCCAGACCTTGTCCCCGCCCGGCTCTGCTCTGGACGAGTCACCTTTCCCGGTCCTCGTGCTGGATGAAAGCGGCTTTCCCAAACGCGGCCGCCACTCGGCAGGCGTCGGGCCGCAGTATTGCGGGGTGACCGGCCAGGTCGAGAACTGCCAGGTGGGCGTCTTTCTCTCCTACGTGACGGCCCGGGGCCATGCCCTCATCGATCGCGACCTGTATGTGCCCGAAGACTGGTGCGCTGATCTGACGCGCAGACGCACGGCCCACATTCCAGACACGCTCACCTTTGCGACCAAACCCGAATTGGCCACGCGGATGGTGCAACGCGTCCAGGCGGCAGGCTTGCAGATCCACTGGGTCGTCGCTGATACGGTCTACGGCCACTGCCCCGACTTGCGCGACTTCCTGGAGGAGCAAGGCTACGCCTACGCCTTGGCCGTTCCCGCGACCGAAGCCGTGTGTGTGCAGACCCGCACCGGCCTGCTGCTCAGTGATGTCGCCAGCATTGCGCACCAGGCGCTGCGTGCCCGGGATTGGCAGCGCCTCTCTGGGAGCCTGGGCACCAAAGGCGAGCGCCTCTTTGACTGGACGCGTCTGCCGGTGGTGTATGGGGGCACCGTGGATGAGCGCCATTGGCTCGTGCTGCGTCGTTGCCTCGACGACCCGCATGAGCTGGCTTATTACCTGGTCTTTGCTCCACTGGCCACCCCCTTGCCGATCATGGTGCAGGCCATTGGCGCGCGCTGGCGCATTGAAGAGGACCTGCAAGCCACCAAAGACCTGGGGCTGGATCACTATGAAGTGCGCAGCTACGTGGGCTGGTATCGCCATCTCACCTTGGTCTTGCTGGCCTACGCCTTCTTGGTCAGCCTCTGCGTGCAAGCCGCTCGTCCACTTGCGGCAGGGGCCGCAAGTGCTGTGGCCCGGCCGGAGCCCACGCTCATTGCTTTGACCCCCTCGGAAGTGCGTCACCTGCTAGCCCATCTCATCTGGCCTGCTCCCACTTCCGCGAAGCTTCTCTGTCACTGGTCCTGGTGGCGGCGGACCCACCAATATTGGGCCGGGTACTATCATCGTCGCCGTCGCGAAAAAGTCGGCTAAGCCTGCTGGCTCGCCCAGCAGGCCTTCCCAGGACTTCTCCGAGGAATCTTCCGGGGAACCTTCCTGGCACTTTTTCAGGGAAAACTCCCCGGAGTTTTCCCTGGAGGTCGTCAGGCTGGCTCTCGTTCTTGGTGCATACCCCATATGAAAGGAGTTGCTCTATGACCTTCCTGTCTTTGGCCCAGGCGTCTCGTCGCCTGGGCATCGATGCCAAAACGCTGCGTCGCTGGCTGGCGGACGCCCAGCTTCCCCAGCAAAGCTGTCCCCACGATGGCCGCAAAAAAGGGGTGAGCGGTGATCACCTGCAAGTCCTGGCCCGCCTGCATCAGCGCAGCCTGACTCCCCTGCCCGAAGTGCCGCCTGCATCTATCCCCGCCGAGGCACCGGAGCTTTCTGCTGCGCTTCTGGCGCTCCCAGAGCGGCTTGCCGCCTTGCAGACCCAGATCGCCGCCTTGCAGCAGCAAGTGGCTGATCTCACCCGCCTCATGATGCAGCACGGGCCAGAGCCCGTCATTCCGCTGGCTCCACCGAAACCAGCCAGCACGGCCAAGCGTCCAGCCAAGCCCACCTCCTCTGCTCCCCGCTCTCGTCCCGCTGCCTCTGCCACAGCCAAACCCCCTCCCAAGCCGACTCATGTTTTACCTCGCGTCGAGTATGGCCGCGAGGGACGCTATGTGATGATCTGCCCCAAGCACGGCTTGCTCCCACTTGAGCCAGATACCCCAGAGTGGTTTGCCTGGGTGGCAGAGCAGGACTCGTTTCGCTTTGTGGGAAAGTCTGGCCGCTTCACGGCGCATCATGAGTGGCGCGTTCCCAAAGGGGCCTGGCGAGCACATCGGCATCTCCGCAACCACAGCTACACGCTGCGCCTGGCACCCAGCCACGAGCTGACTATGGCGGTGTTGGAGCGAGCGGCTGAGGCTTTGCAAGCTCACCTGATCTAGCCGCTTGCTTGGTTTGAGCTTCCGAGACCGGTTCAGCCCACCCTTCTCAAAAAGAAGTGCCACTGTAGTGTGCCTATGGGTTTCAATCCCGCTCGGGCTTCCCTGGCCGCTTCGCCGCCAAGATACAGCAGTATGATAACGTTCCCTTCCCGTTTCAATCCCGCTCGGGCTTCCCAAGCCGGTTCGCCCCGAACGCACAACATAGAACTGATTGAATTGCAGCGGTTTCAATCCGGCTCAGGCTTCCCAGCAATCTCCTGTATTAATCGTGCCTGCCCCATCCCCATCGCTGTCTTATACCCAATCCCGCAATAAAATGCCAGCCGCGTCAGGAGCCATAGCTGCTGGCGCACCGTCAAGGGAGCCTCCTCAGTCACCTTCTCCTCCTCATCAGGACTCCGCACATCATACGTGCATTGCCCCACAAAGCCCGGCTGCACATGCGTTGTAAAACGTACCTGGTGCGGCTTGAGATCGTAATCGCTAATGACAACTCCTTCATCTTCAATATACTGTTCGACGCGCTCCATCTGCACCACCTGCGCCAACTCGGGTGGTGCCAACTCCTGCCAGCGCCTCACCAGCCCTGGGAAAAGATAGTGCGGCAACGGCAAACGCGCATAATGGTCGCCATATACCTGGCTCCTCCGATTAGCACGCTTAAACGTTGTCAGCGAGGCAAATTCCATTGCCATCGGCTCAACTTTCCCCAATCTGAGTGTGTGCGCCCTCTCCATCAGCGAGGCAAAAGACGTGAAACCTGTCCAACCTGAAGTATCATCATTGCCGGTGATCACCTCTTCGAGCGTGAAAAGCTGTTTGCCGATCTGCATAAAGGGTGGTTTTTTTGCTCCCGTCTCCTTCGTGTTGAAATGCATGAGGGCTTCGTGAAAGAGCGGGAGGAGTTCGCCAAGCAACAGAGTGATGCGCACGGTGTAGGTCTTTTCTGGGTCCAGCGGCAGATGCATATTCGTGCGTTGCGCCTCTAACATGCCCTGTGTTGGTATGGGGAACTGGAGGCTGGAGCAGGTGAAGAGTCGGCGCTTGTTTCCATCGTGAAGCCATGTCGCGACATCTGGCGCGGTGTTCTTTAACCAGCGCAGGAACGCGCCCTGCACGAGTTCGCCGGAGAAGGGCATGAGTGTGCCGCGTTGCAGTGGGCGCAATTTTAAGAGGAGGGCGTAGAGCCTGGCAGGGGCAGTAGGAGTGTATGGTGTGCTCATGGGAAAAATGTATCCTTTCATCTTCCAAAAAATCGCTGAGTGAATGTGGCGATAAAGCTGATCTCGATAAAGAGACCCACGACGGCTTCCAGAGCGGCGAGGGCCGTGACTGGATTACTGAGCGCAAAAGGGCCTGGGAAGAAGCCGCGTCCGTGAAATGCTGTGACGCTGAAGATGAGTGCTTCCAGTGATGAGAGGTGTCCAAGCGCAAGGTAGCAGGTAGCAAAGCATGTGATCATGAGAAGATAGATGAAGAGGCTCCTCCCCGGCCTGTATCCGTAGCCTGCTAACACATCGAGAAACCACGAGAAGATATAGGCTCCAAATTTTTGCGCTCTCCAGCGCAACTCCCGTACTCGTTCCCACAGTCCCTTGTGTCGTCCAGCCTGTACCGAGTCTGCCTCTGCTTTGCCCCATACTACTTGCCGCCAGAGCACCTTTTTTTGCAACTTCTGTGCACGATAGGCGAAATGAACGGCCTCTTCGTTCATTCCTTGTGCTCGCATGGCATTGGCCAGTTGACGATAAGCCCGGACTGCTTCGTGGTAGTCTTCTAGCAGCTTGCTTTTTTCTCGCGCTGTCCTTGCTGGTATGCTTATTTCGCGCTGGCGTGCCTTGTATTCGTCTCCCAGGATTTTGATGTGCAGCCAGTTCACCACGGAGAGATTGACGCTCCCCCATTGGACATCTGCGAGCAAAGCACAATCAGGCTTCTCTTGACTCAGGATGATCCTTTCCAGGTTGGTTGCGCTATCGAAAAAGGCATTGCGCAAATCGGCTCCTTGTAAGTGTGCCTCGGGAAGATAGGCACCTTCCATATGCGTGCCCCTGAGTTTGGCTTTCTCTAGATGGGCTCCACGAAGATAGGCATCTTTTAGGTATGCCCGAAAGAGATTAGCCTCTTCCAGGTGCGTACCTCGAAGGGTGGCACCGTCCAGATGTGCTCCCTGCAGGACAGCTCCCTCAAGATGCGTCTGACTGAGATCTGCTCCTTGCAAATGCACTCCTGCCATGTGGCGTTGCTCGAGTGTGGTGAGATTCCACTCCTCACGAGTAAGCCCGCTGCGCATGCGCGTTAACAGTAAGTTGCGCAGGTCTACCCTGCGAAGGTCAGCGCCGCGTAGATCCAATCCTATGCGGTTCCTTTGCTGTACATCGGTCCAATCGACGGGGCCGCGTCCACCTTCGTGGGTTATCAGCAGCCATTCGATATCAGTGCGGGTCAGCCTAACGTCCTTGAAGGGATATATGCCCCGTTGAATGTCGGGGGTGATGGCGAGTCGCTCGGCAAGGAATTTTTGCCGTTCGGTGTCGATTTCTGGCTCGGTGCGCCAGGCGGGACAGGTCGAGACAGGCGTTGAAGGTAGGTGGTCTGTATCAGTAGAGGTTTGCTGATCATTCATAAAGATCATCTCCTATTCTACTAGCAATTTCTACCCATAAGAACTCTTTTTGCTCATCGTTATGCTATACTGCTATAGTGGTAGCAAATATCGTCTAATGTCACATTATTTTTGGCATTGGGAGTCTCTTACCAAGCGGATGGGTCGCTACCTGTGAGTAGATAACAATCGCCTTATTATCGCGAGCGTCATTGAGTGCGATCCAAGGAACATCTCTTTGCGCGTAAAAGCGAGCAAGGGCGGTGAACAGCCAGAGCGGAAGCTTGCCGCTTACAATCACGCCGCGTTGCGGTAGCGGCTCTGGAAACACCAGTTGGTCCGCCACCCTAAAGTCAAGGTAGTTATATGTGGGGTAGAGAGCGATAGCATAGATATCGTCGCTTACAAAAGGTTCTTCTATAGAGAGATTGGATGAAGTTGCCTGATCTGCTGTAGCAGCGGCCTGCAAGGAAGGTGGTGTGACCCAACCGATGCGAGCATCGAACTGCTGAAATGGTCGCGTACCGGCATGGAGCGCGAGCGCACCATACAACCAGGCTGGACCGCGCCCATAGATGGAGAAGGCAGCCTGCTCTGACAGGCTGGCAAGCAATGGCTGGAGCACCCTTGGTGTCCACGCGTTGTCGTCGTTTTCGGGGGCTAATGTGGCGAGTCGCTTTGGCAGGTTCACAATTGACTCGAGCGGAACCTGAGACAGGTGCCACTGTTCTAGTTGTTCGGGCGTGTAGCGGCTGAAGATTTCTCTGATGCGCTCAACTAGTGCGCCAAATTCTATGTTATATCTGAGGTCTCCTGGCTTCAGTGTAGTCATAGGTCCTTCGCTACCTGACCCAGCAGATTCGCCGAGCTTTTGAGAGAAAATCTCCGCGAGGAGCTCCAGCTTGTCTCTTTCGATATAGGAACGCCAGATCTGAAAATCTTGCTCTAATCCGTCTTTTTTAAAGAGCAAGATGGCCCTTTGGCAGGTCGGGAAAATGCAGGTATCTTCCTCCTTGGGACAGCCACCAAGATCGACAATTAGAGGGAGCTGCCGATGCGGGAGGTCGTAACAGGCAATCGCTCTGAATATTTCTGACCACTTGTGTTTACCCTTGATAATGAACTCGCGCACGGTATCCAGGTCGCCTTCGAAAGACCAGTCTCCCTCACCGTCTGGACTGGCGCGAAACACGTAGTGAGGAACGTCCAACTTGCGTAGTGCGATTGTCAGGTTGTATGTCAGAACGGATTTGCCGGCATGAGGTGGGCCGCCAATAAGGATGGCGGGTAGACTTTTGGAGCTGATAGTGTCATTTGTCGTCTCTGTGTTATCTGTCATGTCCATATATACCTCCTTCTAAAAGAAATGAGAAACGGTAATGCAAGGGTACAAAGGGTATAAACATACGCTGGTGGCAACCCTCGGTGGCCAGCCCCAGATCGTGACCCTCACACTCGACCTGTTGCTCAAACGCGGCACCCCTATCTACGAAGTCATCGTTGTCCATCCAGCGTCCTCGCCGCGCGTGCAGCAGTCCCTGGAGCGGCTGCGCGCCGAGTTCGCCGGGGACCGTTACAACTTCGAGGGGTGTAGCCTGCCCATCCACTTTCGCCAGCAGGTTCTCACACGCTACGATAACAATGATATCGTCGATGATATCATTGATGAACCAACTGCGCACGGCACGCTCGATACGATTGGCGAACTGATTCGTGATCTGAAGCAGCGACAGCACATCATCCATTTCTCCATCTCCGGCGGGCGACGCCTCATGGCCTTCCTCGCCCTGATGCTCAAGCGCACGCCATCTGACACTATACGGACGCAGCGCGAGCAACAACAAGCAGAAAACCGGCTGCGTTGCAAGCAGGTTGTCGATGCCCTTACCGAAAAACAATGCGAGGTCTTGCAAGCGCTCGCACAGGGACTGCATCCTGACAAGGTTGCACATATGCTCGGCCTCAAGTCCTCAACTATCAGTCACCATACAAACATCATCTGTCGGGAATGTCGTAACGCCTGGAACTTGCCCGAAAAGCCAGTAGTGAACTACCTATTTGTCCAGGCACGATTCGCCGATTATTTCTCTCACGAAGAGAGTATACCTCATGCGCAGAAAAAAGTAATCCAAAGTGACTTGTAGATATATAGCAAGTGATTTGGATGTTTCCAGTCAAAAAATATGCTACTATTGCTGACAACGAAGGAAAGCAGAGAAAAAGATGAACACGTGCGCCGTCGAGGCGTAATCTCGCTTGTTGCAGGAGTGCAACCCACTGATGTCGAAGTGGTTAAAGCAGTGCCTTACCTTCTACCGAAAGGAGAGAGGGAACAAGAGCATGGCATGCAGAAGGCCGAACGGGAT
>Ga0070699_100004533_pt1 | contig 12298 bp, 13 predicted proteins | sample KBSK1503metaG_FD_65473 | JGI IMG/M metagenome (GOLD analysis project Ga0070699, IMG submission 65473) | Corn, switchgrass and miscanthus rhizosphere microbial communities from Kellogg Biological Station, Michigan, USA - KBS K1-50-3 metaG | ecosystem: Host-associated > Plants > Roots >...
CACGACATGCCGAGCCCCGCCGGGGTGAGCGCGCCGCTCAGGCTCACGCCGACCGTCGCGTCGTCCTCGAGCATGCGGCGCACGAAGAGCTGCGCCGCCTCGCGCAGCCGGGCGCCGTTGTAGGCGAGGAGCGCCCCGTCGATCAGCTCGCGCACGGTGGTCGTCTCCGTCACCGGGCGCGGGTCGATTTTCGCCCCCCGCAGGACCCGCTTCATCCCGCCCACGCGGTCCTCCGTACCATTTCGCAACGCAATTTCAAAAGCGGACGGTGCTTGACGGCACGGGCGCGAGCCTCTACGCAGACCGTCGTGCGTGCGCTCGCGGTGGCTCTCGCGACGGTCGGCGGCGTGGGGTACGCCCCGATCGCATCGGGGACGGTGGGCTCGCTCGTCGCGCTGCCGTTGCTTCCCTTCCTGGCCGGGCTGCGTGATCGCGCGCCGGGCACCTACGCAGCGCTCGTCCTCGGGCTGATCGCCGTCGCGGTCTGGGCCGCGGGGCTCGCCGAGCGCGCGCTCGGCGGCGAGGACCATCCGTACATCGTGATCGACGAGGTCGCCGGGCTCGTCGTGGCCGGCGCCTTCCTGCCCGCCACCTGGCTCGCCGCGGTCGTCGCGTTCGTCCTCTTCCGCGTCTTCGACGTCGTGAAGCCGTTCCCGGCTCGACAGATCGACGGCAGCGTCGAGGGCGGGCTCGGCGTGGTCGGCGACGACCTCGTGGCGGGTCTCTACGCGGGGCTCGCCACCCGGCTCTGCCTCCTGGTCGTCGCGTGATCGAGCGCGCCGCCATTCTCTCGACCGGCGACGAGCTCACGACCGGCCGCATCGTCGACACCAACGCCAGCTGGATCGCCGATCAGCTGTTCGCGCTCGGCCTGGACCTGGTCGCCGTGCTCACCGTCGGCGACTATGCCGACCGCCTGGCGTGGGCCTGGGAGCATGCGCTCGAGCTGGCCGAGGTCGTGATCTCGACGGGGGGGATCGGGCCCACGGCGGACGACCTGACCAACGAGGTCGTGGCTCGCGTGCTCGGGCTGCCGCTCGCCGAGGACCGCGCGTCCGCCGAGCGCATCCGCCAGCTCTTCGCCGCGCTCGGCCGCGAGATGCCCGCCAACAACCTGAAGCAGGCGCTGCTGCCCGAGGGCGCCGTGGTGGTCCCGAACCCGCTCGGCACGGCGCCCGGCTACCACATCGACCATCGCGGCCGGCACCTGTTCGTCCTGCCCGGCGTGCCGCGCGAGATGAAGGTGATGATGGAGCAGACGGTGCTCCCCTGGCTGCGCACGCAGCGCGGCGGCGAGGTGTACCTGTCGCGCGTCTTCCAGACCTTCGGGCTCACCGAGTCGGCACTCGACGAGATGGTGGCGGGCGTGGTGGACCCGGCCGAGGCGCGGGTCTCGTTCCGCGCGAGCTTCCCGGAGATCTCCCTCCGGCTCGTCGTCCACGGGGAGCCGGACGCCGCGGCCGCCCGTCTGGAGGCGCTCGCCGCGCGCATCCGCGAGCGCATCGGCCCCTACGTCTACGGCGAGGGACCGATCACGCTCGAAGAGGTCGTCGGCCGGTTGCTCGCCGAGCGCGGGCTCGCGCTCGCGCTCGCCGAGTCCGTGACGGGTGGTCTCGTCGGGCACCGCGTGACGAACGTGTCGGGCAGCTCGGCATACCTCCGCGGCGCTGTCGTCGCCTACGGCAACCGCGCGAAGTCCGAGGTGCTCGGGGTCCGTCAGGAGACCCTCGACGCGCACGGTGCGGTGAGCGAGCAGACGGCCACCGAGATGGCCGAGGGCGTGCGGCGCGTCTTCGGGACGGACCTGGGGCTCGCGACCACCGGCATCGCCGGTGCCGAGGCCGCGACGCCCGAGAAGCCCGCCGGAATGCTCTGGCTCGCGCTGGCCACCGGCTCGGGCACGGTCGCGCGGCGCTACCAGCTCTGGGGTGAGCGCGACTGGATGAAGCTCCTCGCCTCCCAGATCGCGCTCGACTGGCTCCGCCGCCACGCCCTCGGGCAGCCGGTGACCGACGCGCAGCTCTTTCGCCCGCGGAGCGGACGGGACGGACGATGACGCAGGTCCGGACCGCCGCGGACGCGCCCCGCTGAGCGCGACGGCGTGCGCTGCTTCGTCGCCATCGACCTGCCGGACGACGTTCGTGCGGCGCTCGCGCGCACCCAGACGTCGCTCCGACGGGCGGCGCCGCGCGCCGACCTGCGCTGGGTCGATCCGGCCGGGCTCCACGTGACGCTCAAATTCCTCGGCGAGGTGCCGGACGACGGGCTCTCACCGGTCGCCGACGCTGTGCGGACGACCACAGCCTCCCACACCTCCATCTCGCTCGGCCTCACCGGGCTCGGCGGCTTCCCGAGCCTGAGACGCGCCCGCGTGCTCTGGGCCGGCCTCGCAACCGGGTTGGCAGCGCTCGGCCGGCTCGCCGCCGCCCTCGAGCAGGCGCTCGAGCCGCTCGGATTCCCGCCCGAGAGCCGTCCGTTCCGCGGCCACGTGACGATCGCCCGGGTTCGCTCGCCGCGCGGTCTCGGCAGGATCGCGGCCGCGATCGAGGCCGCGCCCGACACGGCGTTCGGGGACTGGACGGCGGCCGACGTGATCCTCTACCGCAGCCGTCTGCGTCCGACGGGCGCGGTCTACGAGCCGCTCGCCACCTTTCCGCTCGCGGGGTGAGGCCTCACGGTGGCTGAAAATAGGTAGCGCGGCCGCTGGAGAGTCAGCCGCAGCGAGGGTAGAGTATGTCACCTCACGGGCACACCGGCGGGGGGGAGGGCGTCACATGGGCATCGACGTGAACCGCGAGCGGGCGATCGATCTCGCTCTCAGCCAGATCGAGAAGCAGTTCGGCAAGGGCGCGATCATGCGGCTCGGCGAGGGCGCGCTCGCCACCGACATCCCCGCGCTCCCCACCGGCTCGCTCGGGCTCGACATCGCGCTCGGCATCGGCGGCATCCCGCGCGGGCGGGTGGTGGAGATCTACGGCCCCGAGTCGTCGGGCAAGACGACGCTCGCTCTCCAGCTCGTCGCCGAGGGCCAGAAGCGGGGCGGCATCTGCGCCTTCATCGACGCCGAGCACGCGCTCGACGTGAACTACGCGCGCAAGCTCGGCGTCCGGAGCGAGGACCTCCTCATCTCCCAGCCCGACAACGGCGAGCAGGCGCTCGAGATCGCCGACACGCTCGTCCGCTCGGGCGCGATCGACGTGCTCGTGATCGACTCGGTCGCTGCCCTCGTCCCCCGGGCCGAGATCGAGGGCGACATGGGAGACCCGCAAATGGGCCTGCAGGCCCGGCTCATGTCGCAGGCGCTCCGCAAGCTCACCGGCACGATCTCGAAGTCGCGGACGATCGTCGTCTTCATCAACCAGATCCGCATGAAGATCGGCGTGATGTTCGGGAACCCGGAGACCACCACCGGGGGCAACGCGCTCAAGTTCTACGCTTCGGTCCGGCTCGACATCCGCCGGCTCGGCGCCATCAAGCACGGCGACGAGGTGATCGGCAGCCGCACCAAGGTGCGCGTCGTGAAGAACAAGGTGGCGCCGCCCTTCCGGGAGGCGGAGTTCGACATCCTCTACGGGACGGGCATCTCGAAGGAGGGCGAGCTGATCGACATCGCCTCCGAGAACGGGATCGTCGAGAAGACCGGGGCCTGGTACGCCTTCGGCGGCGACCGGATCGGCCAGGGCCGCGAGAACGCGCGCGACTTCCTGCGCGAGCATCCCCAGGTGGCCGAGACGATCGAGGCGAAGGTGCGCGAGAAGTTCGGGCTCAGGACCGACGCGGCCCCGGCCGCGGCGGAGGGGAACGGCGCGAGTGCAGAGGGTCAGCGGGCGGGAGACCCCGTCCGGCGGGGGAGGGGCGGAAAGGACTAGGACGTGGAGCTGGATGGGATTCTGCGTGAAGGGGTCGGTCGCGAAGCATCGGACATCCACCTGAAGGTCGGCGCACCGCCGATCTTCCGCGTGAGCGGCAGGCTCGCGCCGTGGGAGGGGCAGCCCCCCCTCACGCGCGACGACATGAACGGCCTCACGGCGTCGCTGCTCACCGAGTTCCACCGCCAGCGGTTGCGGGAGGCGCTCCAGGTGGACATCGGGTACGGCCATCCGGAGCTCGGCCGTTTCCGCGTGAACGTCTTCTACCAGCGGGGCGAGCCGCAGGCGGCGCTCCGCCTGATTCCGGCCCAGGTGCGCGGCATCCACGACCTCAACCTGCCGCCGGTGGTCGAGCGCATCGCGGCCGAGCGCCGCGGCCTCGTGCTGGTCACCGGTACGACGGGAAGCGGCAAGTCGACCACGCTCGCGTCGATGATCGACCACGTCAACCGTTCGGCCGACCGCCACATCATCACGGTCGAGGACCCGATCGAGTACCTGCACCGCGACGACAAGTCGGTCATCACCCAGCGCGAGATCGGCGTCGACTGCACGAGCTTTGCCGCGGGCCTGAAGGGGGCGTTGCGCCAGGACCCCGACGTGATCCTGGTCGGCGAGATGCGCGACCTCGAGACGATCGAGACGGCGATCATGGCCGCCGAGACGGGCCACCTCGTGCTCTCGACGCTGCACACGCTCGACGCCACCGAGACCGTCACCCGCGCCATCTCCGCCTTTCCCGACCACCAGCGGGACCAGGTGCGCATGATCCTCTCGAACATCCTGAAGGGTGTCGTGAGCCAGCGGCTCGTGCCCCGCGCGGACGGCCACGGCATGGTGCCGGCGGTCGAGGTGCTGGTCTCGACCGCGCTCGTCCGCGAGTGCATCTCGGTCGCCGAGCGGACGCGCGAGATCCGCGACGCCATCGCCCGCGGCTACACGAGCTACGGCATGCAGACGTTCGACCAGTCGCTGATGGCGCTCTGGCGCGAGAACCTCATCACCTTCGAGGAGGCGCTCGCCCAGTCGAGCAACCCGGACGACTTCGCGCTGAAGGCGCGCGGCATCTCGTCCGCCAGCGACGGTCGCTGGGACGACTTTGATCGCAAGGAAAAAGACGCGCCCCAGGAACGCCTCAAGGTCGACCGCTTCTAGCCGCGCCGAGCCCACCGTCACGCCCCTCGACGTGGCGGCACGCCTGCTCGCGCGCGCGCCGCGCACGGAGGCGGACCTGGAGGCGCGCCTCGTCCGCCTGGGCTACCGCCGCGAGACCGCCGCCGCCGCCGTCGCGCGCTGCCGCGAGCTCGGCTGGGTGGGCGACGCCGCCTACGCACGCGAGCGCGCGAGCGCTCTCCGGGCGCGGGGCGCGGGCAGCCTCAAGATCGCGGCCGACCTCGCGGCACGCGGGCTCCCCGACGCCCTGGTCGAGGCGGCGGTCGTCGAATCGCTGGCCGGTGAGCGGGAGCACGACTGGGCGCGGCGTCTCCTCGAGCGCCGGCGCGTGCACCATGCCGCGGCACGGCCGCGCGCCTGGAGCCTCCTCCAACGGCAGGGTTTCCCCGAGGAGGTCGTCGCCGACCTGCTCGGCGAGTAGGGAGCCGACCCGAGACTGCGTCTCGGGTCGGGATCGGAGCGAGTGTGCGGCGTTCGGTGGATTAAGGCGAGCGTCATGCCGCGGCCGGCAAAGCCGGCGCGGCACAACTTGGGGTTTTAGGGCAATCTGCCAGCGACCCGCGGCGGAGGCGCGATCCGACCCGCGCGCACGCTCGGCAAGGTTTGCCGCGCCGGCTTCGCCGGCCGCGGCATGACGTCGGCCGGTCCCCGTCGCGCGGGACTCTCGCTGTCTTCCCCGACCCGAGACAGGGTCTCGGGTCGCTCAGCAGTCGGCCGCGCCGTCCACGACCCGGACGAGCGCGAGGAAGCGCGCCACGTAGTCACGGCTCGCGCGGGGCAGCCGGCGATCGTCCGTCAGCTCCCAGAAGCTCGCGCCTGGGTCGCGCCGGCGGGCGCGGTCGACGCGCCCCTCGCCGACGTTGTACGCCGCGAGCGCGAGGGGCCAGTCGCCGTAGTGGGCATGCAGGAGGGTGAGGTAGCGCACGGCGGCGCGCGTCGCGAGGTCGGGCTCGAGGCGGTCGTCGCGCCGACGGCTGACCACGAGACCGAACCGGCGGGCCGTCGCCGCCTTGAACTGCCAGAGGCCGCGGCTGCCGGACGCGCTCCGCGCGTGGGTCCCGAAGCCGCTCTCGATGGCGGGCAGCAACGCGAGGCTCGACGGCAGACCGCCTGCGTTGAAGACGTCGCGCAGGTGCGGCAGGTAGACCGCGCCCCGCGACAGGGCGTGGACGGTATCCGCCCAGAGCGGGCGCTCGAAGCGCAGCCGACGCTCCCAGATGTCGATGTCGGGATGCGCAAAGCACGCGAGGTCCATCGACGGGGGCGAGGGGCGCGGCGCCGGGGCCAACGCCGGCGCGGCGACCGCCGGGGCCGGTTCCGGAGCCGGCACGTCGACGTGGACGAGGGGCCCGCACGCCGCGACGACGATCGGCAAGAACCCGGGGAGCCATGGTCGCAGACGCACGCGGGCGGCAGAAGCAATGCCCCTGCCAGCCAACCCGCACGGTCACACCGTCAGACGCCGAACGGGCAGCGCCGGCCACATGACGCTGCCGGCCAGCCTTGAACGCGAATCGCCGGGGTCAGTGCTCCCACCATCCCGGCAGGCTGAGGACGCCGAGCGCGATCGCGGGCAGGAAGACGCCGGGAAAGTCGACGAGCCAGTGAGCTGCCGCGAGGCGACCCGCACAGAGGTCGCTTACGTGCACCAGCGCGTGCAGGCCGTAGAACAGCGCCGTCGCGCGGAGCACGCCCGCGTGCTGACGCGCCGCCGGCGCCGCGAGCCAGAGCGCCACGCCGATGGTCGTGAACGCAGCCCCGATGTCGCGCACGAAGTGGACGTTCAGCGGCCCGGTGTCGGGCACGCCCGCCGGGAGTCCGTGATACCAGCTCGCCGGCGCGGCCAGCATCCAGAGACCGTTGGCGACGTTCGCCAGGCCGAAGAGCCGGAAGAAGAGCGACATCACGCTCTCGACGGCCGGCTCGCCACTTCCGGCTCGAGCCGCGCGAGCGCCCATTCGACGGCCATTGCGCGGAGGCGCGTCTTGGACGTCGCATACGCGGCCTGGTGGAGGGCGCCGAGCTGCGTCGCCGCCGACGCGGCCTCCGCCAGCAGGCGGTCGGGCGGAACCACGCCGTTGACGAGATCGCGCTCGCGGGCGTCGGCGGGCGAGTAGGCGCGCGCGTGGAGGATCGCCTCGGTGTGCCAGCGGTGCGGCACGGCGCTCTGGGCGATGACGATCGCCCAGGTCGGCAGCGGAAGGCCGATCGCCACCTCGTTCAGGTGCAAGCGATAGGGGCCGTCGGCCGCGTAACGCAGGTCGCACGCGAAGGCGAGCATGGCGCCACCCGCGATCGCGTGTCCGCTGACGGCCGCGACCGTCGGGATGGGGAACGTGAAGACCCGCAGCATGGCACGCCCGAAGGCGATGAGCATCCGCTGGAGCGCGTCGGGCGCGAGCGTCGGCATGAGCTTCAGGTCGAGTCCGGCCGAGAAGTATCCGGGCCGGCCGGTGATCACGACCGCACCCGGCTTCTCGCGCTCGGCACGGTCGAGCGCGGCGCCGAGCGCCTCGAAGAAGGGGAGGCTCATCGCGTTCACCTTCCCGTCGTCGAGCGTGATGCGCGCGACGTTGCCCTCCACGGCGTAGGCGATCGTCTCGGTCATGGGGCGTGTCATGGCATCTTCGGCCGGTTGACACCAAGGCGAACGAAAGGCGAAATAGAGGTATGTCCGCGGCCGCCGCCCTGCTCGACCGACTCGGGCGGCCGGGGGACGTCCGCCTGGGGACGGCACCGGCTCTGGCGGTTCCCCGGCTCTCGACGGGGCTCGTGGGGCTCGATCGGGCGCTCGGTGGCGGGCTGCCTCGCGGGCGAATCACCGAGCTCGCGGGCCGGCGGAGCACGGGGCGGACGGGGCTCGCGTGCGCCATCGCGGCGCACGCCACCCAGAGCGGCGAGACGATCGCCTGGATCGACGTGGACGACGCGCTCGAGGCCGAGACCGCCGCGGCAGCCGGCGTGGTGCTCGCGCGCTTGCTCTGGGTGCGGCCGCGCGGCGTGTGCGACGCGCTCCGCGCCGCCGAGATCCTGCTCGGCGCGTGCGGCTTCGGCCTGGTGGCCCTCGACGTCGGGGACGTCGCGCGTCCCTGTCCACCACCGGGCTGGCCGCGGCTGGCGCGCGCGGCCGAGCGGAGCGGGACGGCGCTGCTCGTGATCGAGCCGCGACGGCAGGCCGGCACGTTCGCGGCGCTCGGCCTCGAGGTGACGGGCCGGCGGGCGCGCTGGAGCGGCGGGCCGGGACGGCTGGTCTTGCTCGACGGCGTGGATTCGCGCGTCATGGTCGTGCGCAACCGCGTCGGGCAGCCGGGGCAGTCGCTCGTCCTGAGGCAGGCCGGTGCCTGAGCGAGCATTCCGTGCCGCGCATCGCCTGCCTCCTGGTCCCCGATCTGCCCGTGGCCGCGGTCTGCCGTGCCGACCCCGAGCTCGCCGGACGGCCGCTCGTCCTCATCGAGGGGAGCGGACCGCACACGCGTGTCATCGCCGCCTCGCGCACCGCACGCGCCCGCGGCGTCCAGGCGGGCCGCCACACCGTGGCCCAGGCCCGCGTGCTCGCGGCCGACCTCGCCGTCCACGCCCGCGACACGGCGGCCGAGCGCTCCGCCGCCCACGCGCTCGCGGAGGTGGCCGCCTCGCTCGCGAGCCGCATCGAGACCGCCGCCGACGGTGCCGTCTTCCTCGACGCGACGGGGGTCATGCACCTCGTCGCGAGCGAGGCCGCGCTCGCGATGGCGCTCGTCACGCGCGCCGCTCGCGTCGGCCTCGAGGCTCGTGTGGGAGTCGGTTCCGGCATGACGGTGGCGCGTCTCGCGGCCGAGCACGGCGACGGGACCGAAGTGGTGCCGGCCGGTGTGGAGCAGGGGTTCCTCGCCCCGCTCCCGCTCGCCTGTCTCGCCCCGACGCCCGACATCGCGACCACGCTCCAGCGCTGGGGCATCCACCGGCTCGGCGAGCTCGCCCGCCTGCCCGTCGCCGAGATCGCCACCCGGCTCGGACCGGCGGGGACGGCGCTCGTGCGCGCGGCGCGCGGCGAGGACGAGCGACCGCTCGCGCCCGTGCCGCTGCCCGCCGCCGTCGAGGAGGCGGTGGCGCTCGAGTACGCGCTCGACAACCTCGAGCCGCTCCTCTTCGTGCTGCGCGGGCTGGTCGAGCGTGCGGTCACGCGGCTCGGCCTCGCCGGAATCGGCTGTGCGCGCGTCGAGCTCGCACTCGGCCTCGACGACCGCGGCCGCGACGCCCGCGCGCTTCCCCTCGCTGCCCCGACGCGCGACGTGAAGGCGATCCTCGGCTGTCTCCGGACGGAGCTCGAGGGCCACCCGCCGCGCGCCTCCATCGTGCACCTCGTCCTCACCGCCGTGCCCGAGGCGGTCCGCGCCATGCAGCTGGGCCTCTTCGTCCCGCCGGGGCCCGCTCCCGAACGCCTGGCGACGACGCTCGCCCGGCTCTCGGCGCTCTGCGGACCGGATCGGGTCGGGGCGCCGGCGGTCGTCGACTCGCACCGTCCGGGTACGGCCCGCACGGTACCCTTCACACTTCCACCCGCAGAAGGACCGGGCTGCTCGCCGGCAGACACCGTCTGCAGGCTCGTCGTCCGCGCGCTCCGACCGCCGCGTCGGCTGGAGGTGTTCACGGAGCGCGGCGAGCCGGTCTTCGTACGCGGCGAGGGCCTCGGCGGGCGCGTTGTCGGCGCGGCCGGGCCGTGGCGGGTCGTCGCCGAGTGGTGGGGCGAGGACGGGGTGGCGCGCGACTACTACGACCTCGAGCTCACCGACGGCGGCGTCTACCGCTGTTACCGTGAGCTCGGCGGCGCGGCACCGCCCGCGGAGCGCGCAGCGTGGAGCGGATCAGCGGAGCGCGCAGCGTGGAGCGGATCATTGGATCGCTGGTATCTCGATGGCGTCTACGACTGATTCCGAACGGCTACGACTCGATGAGGTCGAACGTCCCCATCGTGGTTGCGGCCATGATCATTCGGCGATCGAACGTGACCACCGTCCGCGCGCCCGCGACGACCGCGAGCGCGAGGTGAAGTCCATCGGCAGCCCGCAGTGGCACCCGCTCGCCGAGCGTCATCAGCAAGCGCTCGGCCTCGCGGTGCACGCCCGCAGTGAGCTCCGCCCGCAAGAACCTGTGGTCCGCGACATGACCGGCGAGCGTGCGGTACGCTTCCGCCATGTCGCGGCGGCGGAGCTGCCGCTCCCGGACCCGACGCATCATCGCCGAGGCGACCTCCGTGACCGCCAGGTCCGAAACGACGAGATCCCGGCGGCCCGCGAGCAGGGACCCCAGTACGCTACTTTCCGGCTCCGGAATGTAGACCTTCGCAAGGGCGCTCGAGTCGAGATAGACGGGGCTAGAGGCGATCCTCACGGTCTTCCGCGATGGTCTCCGACAGGGGTTTGCCCTTGAGGTGGATCCGTGCGCGCAGGCGACGAGGGTCCTTGAAGGGCAGCGCCGACTGCCGGAGTGGTGGCACGAGCCGCGCGACGGGACGGCCGCGGTCGGTGATCACCACCTCCCGTCCCTTGCGAACCTCCTCCAGAAGCGCGGAGAGGTTTTGCCGCGCTTCCCGAATGCCTGCCGAGCGCATGCCGACCATAGTGCTACTAGTAGCACGTAGGCGTCAACCGGCTGCCGATCGAATGTGGCCTCACTGTGCCTGATTCCGACTACGTCGAGCTGCGCTGCCGGAGCGCCTTCAGCTTCCTCGCCGGCGCCTCGTTGCCCGAGGACCTGGTCGACCAGGCGGCCGCGCTCGGCTACGACGCGCTCGCACTCGCCGACCACGGCGGCGTCTACGGCGCGCCGCGGTTCTTCACGGCCGCACGCCGCGCGGGCATCCGGCCGCTGGTGGGGGCGGAGGTGATGGTCGAGGGCGGCGGTCTCCTCTGGCTGCTGGTCGAGGATCGCCGTGGCTACCGCAATCTCTGCCGGCTGATCACGGCGGGCGCGCTCGGACGGCCGAAGGGCGACGCGCGCGTCGACTGGACACGGGTGGAAGCGCACGCCCGAGGTCTCCACTGCCTCGCCGGCGGCAGCGAGGGACCGCTCGCGGGACCGGACGCCGCCGCCAACCTCACGCGGCTGCGCGACATCTTCGGCGAGCGCCTCGCCGTCGACGTCCACCGCCATCACGAGCGCACGGGCGAGCGGCGGGCGCGCCGCCTCGCCGACCTCGCCGCGGCGCACCACGTCCCCGTCGTCGCCACCAACGACGTCCGCCACGCCCGGCCGTCGGGCCGCGCGCTGCTCGACGTCCTCACCTGCATCCGCCTCGGCACGACGCTCGACCAGGCCGGCCGCCGGCTGCTCCAGAACGCCGAGCGCCATCTGAAATCCGCCCGCGAGATGGCGGCGCTCTTCCACGACGCACCCGACGCGATCCGCCAGAGCCGGCGCATCGCCGAGCGCTGCGCCTTCACGCTCGCCGACCTCGGCTACCGCTTTCCGGAGTTTCCGCTGCCGCCCGGCGAGACGCCCGACGATCATCTCCGGGCGCTCACGTACCGTGGGGCCCGGGGACGCTACCGAACGGTCACCCCGCGCATCCATGCCCAGCTCGAGCACGAGCTCGGCATGATCCAGCGCCTCGACCTCGCCGGCTATTTCCTCATCGTGTGGGACATCGTCCGCTTCGCCCGCGAGCGCGGCATCCTCTGCCAGGGACGCGGCTCGGCGGCCAACAGCGCCGTCTGCTACGCGCTCGGCATCACGGCCGTCGACCCGATCGGCATGGACCTGCTCTTCGAGCGCTTCCTCTCCGAGGAGCGCGGCGAGTGGCCGGACATCGACCTCGACCTCCCCAGTGGTGACCGGAGAGAAGAAGTCATCCAGTACGTCTACCGTCGCTACGGCGAGCGCGGCGCCGCGATGACGGCGACGGTGATCAGCTACCGTACGCGGAGCGCGGTGCGCGAGGCCGGGAAAGCGCTCGGCCTCTCGCTCGAGCAGGTCGACCGCCTCGCCAAGCTGCTGCGCGCGCACGGGTGGAGCGACGAGCACGACGAGCTCGCCGCCCAGCTCCGAAACGGCGGCGTCGACCCGGAGTCGCCGCGCATCCCGCTGCTCGTCTCGCTCGTGCGCCAGATGCAGGGGCTGCCGCGGCACCTCGGGCAGCACACCGGCGGCATGGTGATCGCGGCCGGACGGCTCGACGAGGTCGTACCGCTCGAGCCCGCCGCCATGCCGGGCCGCAACGTCGTCCAGTGGGACAAGGACGACTGCGCGGACCTGGGGCTCATCAAGGTCGACCTCCT
>Ga0070699_100004534_pt1 | contig 12296 bp, 13 predicted proteins | sample KBSK1503metaG_FD_65473 | JGI IMG/M metagenome (GOLD analysis project Ga0070699, IMG submission 65473) | Corn, switchgrass and miscanthus rhizosphere microbial communities from Kellogg Biological Station, Michigan, USA - KBS K1-50-3 metaG | ecosystem: Host-associated > Plants > Roots >...
AGATGTCTGATGTGTTGTGAATATTACGACCCGAGCCGGACCTTCATGTAGGAATTTCGAATGAGGATTGAGGTTCGCTTTCGTGACTATTCCCACTTTGACTGGATTGGGTGATAACCCGCGCGCAACTCGTTCAGCACGCAACGCCTCTGATTTCACAATTAACTTCGGGTCTTCATCGAGTAGAGTCCTGCCCCCTACCATGACCGCATCGGCTTCAGCACGGAGTATATCCACGCGTTCCTTATCACGCGGTGATGAGATCGCCGCGCCTTTGCGCGCAATCGTGTCTATTTTGCCATCGGCCGTCATTGCCACATTGATGAATACAAAAGGACGGTTCATATGTCTCTTAATTGTACGTCCGTTATGACCAAAATGGATTGAATTTCCACAGTCTCTTTGGAATATCTGCCAGCCAGAAATTCTCAAAGAAACCAGTTTTTCAGAATCCCCCTCTATAACCGAGTTAACGAATCGCCTGTTGGCTAATTTTATCCAATAAGAAATCAATCAGATAGTGATTTACTTCCTCGGCCGCGTCCAGATGCACCCAGTGGGTGGCTTCAGGGAATAGAATTAGATTTCCATCTTCTACATAGTCCATGCTTGGGCGAGCCATCCGGTGACTGAGAGCAAAGTCCTTCATACCCCACATCATTAAGGTAGGCACTCTGATGCAAGGGTCCTGTGGTAATGCTGGTTGGTAACGTATGATGGCGCGGTACCAGTTGACCATGGCTGTCATCGCCCCGGGTTGTGACCAGGCTTCCTTATACTTCTCAATATCTTCATTTGTGAAAGTGTGAATCTTCCCGCTACCACGCAATGCATATTCCGCGCCGCGCCAATTATCCCGCCTCATGCCTGCTTCAGGCAGCCACGGCAATTGAAAGAAGAAGACATACCACGAGCGGCGCAATTGTTCAAAATCACGTTGCAAGAATCGTTTCATCACCGCAGGATGCGGTACATTCATAATGCCCAAACGCTGAACTTTTTCTGGATATTTATTGGCCAACACCCAGGCCACTACGGCCCCCCAATCGTGCCCAACCAGGTTGACCTTCTCATATTCAAGCGCGTTAATCAAACCAAGAATATCATCCACCAGTGTGTAAATATCATAAGATTGGATACCCTCAGGTTTATCGCTTAGGTTATACCCACGCTGGTCAGGGGCAATAACCCGGCAACCTGCCTCCACCAAGGCAGGAATTTGTTTTCGCCACCCATACCAAAATTCTGGAAAGCCGTGCAATAGGATAACGGGAGTTCCACTTTTCGGCCCAGCTTGCACTACATGCAGGCGAATCCCGTTGGTTTTAATATATGAATGTTCAAGTTCCATGAGAAATAACAAGCCTCCGGTCAAAGGAGGCGGGATTGTACCAGAGAACCCTGGGGTCACAGGTTGTCTTATCTATTTTTAAGCGCCGACTGGCCATACACAGTGATTATCCAAATAGACCTCTTGCGAAAGTATTTTTTCGGCCACGGATTTCACGAATTCGCACGAATTTTTTGAAATCAATCCGTGAAATCTGTGGCTAAGATCATGATTCAGCATCAGTGTTATGGATGTCCAATACACGTTACAAATATTTGATTGCTTGCAAAACCTCAGTCTTCTGGTATTATTAATTTTATCTTCCAGCCAGAAATCAAAAGCCAGATTGTTGATAAAAGTTTAACAAGGAATTTAAGCTATTTTTATTTTTAATTGAGTATCCTCCTGATAAAATCTGGCGATTTCAGTTACTCACTAAATAATGAATTGAATTTTTCCATACTTCGGTCGCCTTACAGTTACCATTGTTAGAGAAAGAGAAGTATGCGGATGGAAGAGAGATCGGTTTTGAAAAAAGCTACCAAAGCAGTCAAGGTGTCACAGCGAACCAATAAAATTGATCATCTATCTGGTCAGGCTCAGACTGTACAGTTTCAAAAACTTCTGGATGCGTTACCTGTTGCTGTAATTCTGGTGAATTTGAGAGGTCGTATCCAATTCATGAACCGGATGGCAAAAGATCTGTTAGGCGAACCGTCCAAGCGTCTAAAACTGGAGGAGTGGCCCCAACATTTTGGGTTTTATCTGGATGATGGCAAGATACTGTATCCGTGGGAAAAATTGGCGCTGGCAGGCGCGTTGAATGGCAAAGCAGTCGATGAGTCTGAAGAAATCGTCCTGCGCAAAGACGGCGAGCAGCGGGGAATTTGGATCTCCATATCTACCGAACTTCTGAGGGATGACAACGGAGAGATTACTGGCGGGATTGCGCTCCTCAGAAAAATTAACTATCGCAAACAAATCGAACTTTCCCGCGAAAAATATATTCAACAGGTGGAGGCACTTTACAAACTCTCCCACATCCTCGCAGAGGCCGGTACTGATTTAAAAGAAACTGTACTTTTGGCCGCCAGTTTTCCTGCTGAAGTAATCGGCGGTATGGGTGTCGTTACTTTGGTGAATAGCAGCAAGGATAAGTTGCAAATTGCTGCTTTTCATGATACAGATTCAACCAGGCAGGCGCTCTTAAGGAAATTTCTCGTTCTGGATACTGAATATGATTTTTCTGAGGGTCTTGCAGGCGGTGTAGTTCGCACTGGTGAGCCGCTATTGGTGCCTTCAATTCCACCTGAGCAATTCCAGGCCATCTCCTTGCCGGCTTTCAAAGATATTATTGCTGAGGCTCACTTAAGCAGCGTGTTGATTGTGCCCTTGGTTGGGAGAAGTGGCGTGCTGGGCGCGATTAACTTATTCCGACCATCGGACGCCAAACCTTTCAGTAGCGGGGATCAATCTTTTCTGGTGGATATTTGTCATCGCGTCGCGCTGGCCATTGAAAATTGCCGCCTTTTCGAATCATTGCGTGAGGAAATTTCCAGGCGTCTCTCCACAAAGCAGGCCCTGGAAGTAAGTGAGGAACGCTTTCACTCGATCTTTGAATCGGTCACGCTTGGAATTAAGGTGCTGGACCAAGATGGCTCTATCTTACAAACTAATCCGGCATTTCAGGAAATGTTGGGCTACCGTGAGGAGGAGTTAACTGGAAGGCATTTTCACAATTTTCTGCATCCTGATGATATTACGCAAGCCTTAAGGCTCTTTGTGGATGTAAAAAATAAGGGTGTTTCCAGCTTTCACTTTGAGCATCGCACTCTGCATAAGGATGGTTCCACTGTTTGGGCAAAGACCCTGTTCACCATCGTGAAAAAAAGTGGCGAAGATGGTGGTCCCGCCTTTATCGTGGGCATTGTGGAGAATATTACCGAGCAGAAGCGGCTTGAGCTTGAAATGACAGAGTTAACCGACCGTCTGCAAAACAGCATGGAACTGGAGCGTCTACGCCTGGCCCAGGAACTCCATGATAATCCCATGCAGGCTCTCTACAGTGCAAACTACCGACTCGAGGAATTGCGCACAAAAGCAGATCCGCAATTGAACAAGGCATTATTGGAAGTCAAGAATATAATACAGGATGTGTTACAAGATCTGCGCACCACCGCCAAGGAGCTCAGGCCACCCACCATTTTCAGTTTTGGTCTTGAGAATGCCATTCGCTCACACGTCCACGATTTTCAGGAGCAACACCCGGAAATCAAGGTATCGCTTTCTCTCGCGCATGACCGCCAGATGCTGCCAGACAAAGTGCGCCTGACATTGTTCCGCGTTTTACAGCAATCCCTCGCAAACATCATACGGCACGCTCAGGCAACTGAGGTACGCGTACGCTTCCTCTTTGATGCCGAGGAGGCTCATCTGGAGGTTTCAGATAATGGCAAAGGCTTTGAGGTGCCACACCACTTAATCGAATTGGTGAGGCAGGAACACTATGGGCTGGCTGGCGCATCCGAAAGAGTATCAGCACTCGGTGGGATTCTGAACGTGGAATCCCAGCCTGGAAAATTTACAACTGTGCGAGCTATTATTCCCTTCCTGCTGGAAGAAACAGACAATTGATCAAACGAAAGGGTTGAGCTATGTCAGATATCCGTGTATTAATCGTAGATGATCATCCCATTACATGTAAAGGGATTCGGGATGTATTGGAACCTGCTGTAGGCATTAGTGTAGTTGGCGAAGCTCATAATGGCGCCGAAGCCTTGCAAAAGATTGTGGAGTTGAAACCCACTGTAGTTCTGCTGGATATGAGGCTGCCAGATATGAATGGGGTTGAAATCATCAAACGGGCCTATAAGACAGGCACCAATGCCAAAATTTTAGGTCTTAGCTCCTACAATGATCGTGAATTCATATCCGAGTTGCTCAGTTACGGCGCCTCTGGCTATTTGTTAAAAGATGAAGTCCCGGAGGAAATTATTGAAGCCGTGCGTGGGGTGGCCCATGGTGAGGCTGGCTGGGTCAGCCGTAAAGTGGCTGCCATGCTGAGTCAGATTTTGGTGAAGGAACAGGAAGTAGGGGCAGAATTGACCACCCGGGAACTGGAGGTACTAAACCTTGTGGTGGATGGGAAAACCAATAATCAAATTGGCCTGGCTCTGGGGATCAGTCCGAAAACCGTGGAAAAGTACCTCCACGTAATCTTTCAGAAATTAGGAGTGGTTTCCCGGGTAGAGGCGGCGATTTTGGCCGTGCAGGAAAGCCTGGTGAAAAGGGACATCAAAGGAAACGAAAATTTGCCGGCATTGGATTAAGAAAGCCAAAACTGAACCGATCATTGCGAATAGCGTTGAGAACGCAAGCTACATACCCTTAGGTGTAACTCTGTAACGGGGTTAGGAGCGCCTATTAGGGATATTCCCACTTAAGAAATCCATATAAATGATGTAGACTTTACTATATTATGATCACTATACATGCGCCAGAGGTCACATTTGTGGAAAGATCTGGTAAAAAAATGCTGATAACAAACAAGCAGATTAAGGTAGTAATTGTTGATGACCATGTCGGGGTACGTGAGGGCTTAAGGAATATGTTATTAGCGACACAGGATATGATCGTGGTTGGAGAGGGAGAGAACGGGACCGCAGCCATCGAGTTGGTTGCTACGAAAAACCCGGACATTTTACTGCTCGACATGGAACTGCCAGATCAGAGGGGTGATATCGTCATGGGCCGTATTCATGATATGCAACCTGAGATGAAAGTGCTTGGCGTTAGTTCCTATAGCGATCGCGATTACATTCTTGGCATGATGGAACATGGCGCAGCGGGCTATATTACGAAGGATGAAGCTCCCACCATGTTGGTGGATGCCATTAGAAACGTGATTTATGAGGGTGGCAGTTGGTTTAGCCCAATAGCTATAAAAAATAGTAGTCCCACTTCCATTGAACAACAAACCCTGACCAAGCGTGAGATTCAGATTCTCGAACAATTGATTCGTGAACGTTCCGTGGATGAAATGGCTGCTGTTGTAGGCATTAGCAAAGCCCAGGTGGAAAAATTTCTAAAATTACTCATGAAGAAATATGAAACCAAATCACTTGTTTCGCTAAAACAAATTGCCCGAAGAGTCCTTTCTCAACGCCCTTCCTAGAAAATGCAAAAGTAAAAATCAGGGTATGTATACAGATACCCTGATTTTATTTTAATAGTTATGCGAATAGGGTATCTCCCTGCCACATAGGTATATTCCCCATTGATATAGATATTAATAACTTTTATAGTAAATGTGCCATTCATTGAATTGAAAGATTTATGTCAATTCGATGGACGCAAATATATTTAGCCGATTACAGAAAAGGAGTTCAAAATGAGCGTGGATCGCCGTAAAAGAGTCGTTGTCCAACAACATGGCGATCATGTGCACGAAGAACATGTTGTGGAGAACGTCAACCTGGAGTATCGAGAATCGGTTTACAAGATTTCTCAAGTGATTTGGTTGCTTTTTGGAGGCCTGGAAGCTTTGATCGGTATGAGGGTCATCCTCATGTTAATTGGTGCAAACCCCGGCAATTGGTTTACGGCCCTGGTATATCAACTTTCACAGTTATTCCTTTGGCCGTTCCAAACCCTGATCACCAACCCAGCCATCCAAAATATGACGCTCGAAATCACATCCATTATTGCAATGCTGGTATACGCCATCATAGGCTGGATGTGTGTGCGTCTGATCTGGGTGCTCTTCTATCGGGCCCCAACCAGTGAAGTGACAACCTACGACCGGGAAGAAGACTAATCAGAGATATCAAAACGATGCCCTATCAATATATTAAAGATCTACCCGAATCTGTTCAAGATAATCTTCCCAAGCACGCCCAGGAAATTTATATGGCAGCTTTTAATAATGCCTGGAATGAATATAAGGATCCGGATGATCGAAGAGGAGATGACTCCCGGGAAGAAGTTGCACACAAGGTTGCCTGGAATGCGGTAAAAAAGCAATATGAGAAGAAAGATGGAAAATGGCAAAGCAAGAAAGAGAAAGTCTAAATTAAAAGGAGCTTTAAAATGAACCAGAATGTTTTAGAAGGAAAATGGAAACAACTCCGCGGCAATATCCGCGAAAAATGGGGTGAACTGACCAATGATGACCTGGATCAAATTGCCGGAAAGCGCGATAAGTTGGCCGGCATTCTTCAGGAAAGATACGGCTACACCCAAATGGAAGCCGAACGCCAAATCGATGAATTCCTGGAGACGTGGGAAGTTCCTGAGTAGGCCCACACACTAGACTAAGTTTTGCGGAGGGGAGCGCTGCTCCCCTCCGCACTCACGAAAGGAGAAAATCATGAGTACCATTTTGATCATAATCTTAGCTTTATTATTACTGGGGGCCCTGCCAGTTTGGCCCTATAGCCAAAGCTGGGGATATGGTGGTAGCGGATTGCTCGGCTTGTTACTGCTGCTACTGGTCCTCGGTTTGCTCTTCCGATGGTTCTAACGTGGAAAGGATAACACAACCAATGTGGAAGAAATGGATCGTATCTTTGGTATGGTTAAGTTTGTTGCTGACCGCCTGTAGTACAGGTGGTACAACTGCCACCGCTCCCGTAATACCAGCGCTGGAAGATGTTTTGCCCCCCGATGTAGCCCTCAATATTCGAAACCAGGTCAGCGAGATTCTTGGAGTAGACGTGGAAACCATCCAACTTAAATCGATAGACGAGATGGAGTGGCCGGATGGCTGCCTGGGTCTGCCTGAAGCAGATGAGGCTTGTACCGAAGTAATTACACCTGGTTGGCTATTGGTGTTTGAGGCCAACGGTCAGGAATATAGATTCCGCGTTGACCAGACCGGGACAGTAATTCGTCAGGAGCCATGAGGTCAACATCGTCGCCTGAAAAAGTAATCACGTGGACCACAAGTCAGGTTGTTTTGGCAACAGTATTTGTGGTCTGCGTTTTTTTAACTTTTTGGTTATTATATCGTTTGCGCATACTGATCCTGCTGTTTTTTGTAGCAGTAGTATTGGGAACAGCAATTCGTCCGGGCGTAGAATGGCTTCGGCGCAAAGGCATTGCACGGAATACAGGTATTATCATTATTTATGTTCTAATCGCGGCTCTAACGGTTGGTTTCCTCTACCTTACCCTTCCATTACTGGCTGACCAGGCCACCCAAATTTCTCAGACCATACCACAATACTACGGTGCGCTACGCGAAGGGTTGGTGAATTCTGGCAACCGTCTTTTACAAAACATTGGCCTGCGTCTTCCATCCCGCCTCTCTCTTTTTTTGAATAGAGATCCCAGTAGTGAGGCAGTAATCAATCAAGTAACCCAGACTGTTTTTTATGCCAATATAGGCGTAAAAGCCATTTTAAGTGTGTTGGCAGTATTCCTGCTTGCCTATTATTGGACCCAGGAAAGCAATCTTGCCATCAGAACACTATTGCGTTTGGTTCCAAACCAACGCAGAAACCGAATCCTGAATTTCTTTTCTTTGGCTGAAACCAAAATTGGTGGTTATATTCGGGGCCAGGGCATCCTTTGCCTGGCAGTTGGCACAGCGGCCTTTTTCGCTTATTTTTTGATTGGCCTTCCGTATATATTGATTTTGGCGATCATTGCCGGAATTATGGAGATGGTGCCCATTTTCGGCCCAGCACTGGGTGCCATTCCAGCGCTCCTGACTGCCCTATCCACAGAACCCGAAAAAGCGATTTGGGTTCTCGTCGCAACAGGAGTTATTCAAATGATGGAAAACGCGTGGCTGGTGCCGCGTGTGATGAGACATTCCATGGGCGTGAATCCGATCATTACTTTGTTGTCCCTGGTAGGCTTTGGTTCTGTGCTTGGTTTCCCGGGCGCGCTGCTTGCATTGCCATTGGCGGCCATCATCCAATTGTTATTCGATCAAGTTCTACTGTCACCCGAGAGCACCACCGAGGAATTGGCGGAGGATCTGCAATCATTAATTGACGAAAATACGCGACTTCAACAAATCCTTACCGAGGCCAGAGAGACCGCCCTTTTCAGTAACGTATCTGACTCGGATCAAACGGAAATCAAAGCCATCGTGCAGGAACTTGGCGATGCACTACACAAACTAAGCAATGGGAATAAAGCTGCATGACGAAAGTAATCAGATACGCGGTTGTGATCGTTACTACTCTGGCTATTCTGCTGCTACTTTGGCAATTCAGCATTGCCATTGTTCTGTTTATCCTGTCGCTGGCAGTTGCAGCAGCCCTGCGGCCTCTCATTAACAACCTCATGAGTAGCAAGGTTTCCAAACGGCTTGCTCTGGGAATAGTCTATTCTTTACTGGTCGCTTCCATCGCAGGCATCCTGTTTCTGATCGGCCCAGCTTTTCTGGATGACTTGCAAAGAGCCAGCGATGACTTCGCCGCCAATTATGATCGGGCAAAAACAGACTGGCCAAGACAGGGAACTTTGTTTCAGCAAGCCATTGCGGAACAACTTCCGCCTTCCGCCGATCTATATCAGATACTAACAAACGACGAAGGCATTCCCGCTTTAAAGGGGATTTTTGGGATCGCCCAAAATTTCTTCTCCATTCTTGGCAATATCGCCATTGTCATTGCACTAAGCCTTTACTGGAGCGCTGACCAGGTGAGGTTCGAGCGCCTGGGACTTTCGCTTCTGCCCAATGAATATCATTCCAAGGCCCTGCATGCCTGGCGATCCATCGAAGCAGGTGTAGGAGCCTATCTCCGTAGTGAAATCATCCAGAGCGTTCTGGCAGGGTTACTTCTCTGGATAATCTATCGGACACTTGATATACGATACCCCACTATGCTGGCGTTGTGGGGAGCGATCGTAAGATTGATACCGTGGTTTGGGGCTTTGATCGCTGTTCTTCCAGCATTATTCATTGCGATAAATTCATCTTCAGTGGGCCTCATGGCAGCGATATCCACCATTGCTGTTGTAATCCTATTAAAGGATATTATCGAACCCCGTTTGTTTTACAGGAATAAATACAGCTCATTGCTGATTGTTTTATTTGTCATTAGTCTGGCTGAAGCATTCGGGTTTATTGGAGTGATCCTGGCCCCGCCGTTGGCTGTTGCCATCCAAATCATGTTTAAGCAACTATATCCATTCCCCACCTCAACAATTTCACAGGAGGTATCAGAAACAGTCGCCAACGCCAGAATGCGTTTGATTGAGGTGAAAAGACGCACACACAATCGCACGAGGGGCAGAGGCAAATTATTGATCAACCGGATTTATTATCTGGTGAAGAGAACTACAGATTATCTGCAGGAATATTAAGCGGTTTCCATCCTACGGCGCAGCAGGAACCAATCAACCACGAAGAGCGCCACTCCTATGAGTAATATTCCCCGAAGTACAAAAGGCGCAGCGGAAGCTCCCCGCAGCATGATATCCTGTAGCATTCGGATGCCGTAAGTGGCAGGCAGCGACCAGGCCAGAGCGGTAATCGGTTTCGCCATCAAACGCAGATCCAGGAAAAATCCACTAAAGAAAATGCTTGCCAGAAGCAACAACATCGAATATTGAACAGCCTGAGTATCCGTTTGTGAAATCAACGAAATCAGGAAGCCTACTCCCAGCGAAGTGAAAAGTAAAGCTATGACTGCCAGGGCGTAATTCTGCCAGTGACCCAAAAGGGGAATGTGCAGTCCCCAAATGGCCAGTGCTGTGATGACACCAGCCAGAATGATTTCAAAAAAGAGATAACTGACATATTTCCCGATCAAAGTTTCAAAGGCCGTGATGGGAGCTACGCGAAACAGTTCCATGATGCCAGAGCGACGTTCCCGCACAATGGACAGGGACGCAAAAGTAATCGATAAATGCTGCAAAAGCAGGGCGATCACGGAGGGGGCAAAGAAGTTATTGACACTAAATTGAATGCCTGAAAGCCCATTCACTTTTACATAAAACGGGTTGACCACAATTCCGGAAGATAAGGAACGGAATGTGGTTAAATTTGCATGTAAATCAGTGAGGGTCTTCTCAAGTTCTTCCACTTGATTGGCAGTATTCACATCAGCGGCTGGCACCACCTGCCGTATAGACTGGGTTTTGGCAATGGCCTCTTCCAAACCACTTTGGAGGGAACCAGAATCCTGCTGGCCCTGTTCGGCTATATTCTGTAATATACGACTGTTGACCTCACCCACGTAAATACCTGCAATTGTCTGAATGTAGCCAGTCTGGAATGGGTCCACCTCGTTATGATATACCTCAAGCTCAGCTTGCTGGTTGTTTTGAATGGTTTCAAATGGCGCATCGGGTATGACAATCACCAAATCCGTTTGATTTAAAGCCAGTTTAGCGAGTGCGAGCTCTTTATCGGTCTCCACACCCTGATTGATAACAGCTGAGCTGTAAGCCTCGGTAAAAGCTTTCATTTCATTCTGAAAAGCTTCAGGGTCCGAAACAACAAAAGTTGTCCTCAATTTGCGGTTTTGATCAGGATAAGCCAGCCCAAATAAAAACATGATTAAGAACGGTCCCAATACAAGCGTGAGAATCAGACGTGGCTGGCGAAATATCTCTGTTAGTTCCTTGTTCAAAAAGGATGAAATTCGGATGAAAAACTTAAACATGGGCAGTCTCCTTCTCAATAAGTTTGACGAATACATCATCAAAAGGAGGAGACTTCTCCTCGATCGTTTCAACATTCAACCTCTGGGCCTGACACCATTCCATGAGTGACGGAGTGGCTGTGTTGGCTTCATCAACGATGACCTCTATTTCCTGGTCATTGATAATTTTTACTTTACTGCGCACGAAAGGAAGTTCTGCCAATAGATGGCGCTGCTCGAATCTTATAGCTTCAGTCGTTCTAATTCCGATAACATCGCCTCCAAATGCTCTTCTACGCAACCCCTCCGGGGTCTCGATCATCAGCAACCTCCCCTCATACATGACCCCAACCACATCACAATAGGCTGCTTCGCCAACATATTGGGTGGTGACGAATAAAGAGTGACCCTGTTCTTGTAACTCCTTGAAATAATCCCAAAATTTCCGGCGCAGGATTGGATCAATCCCACCGGTGGGTTCATCCAGAAAAAGTAATTCCGGATTATGAACCAGTGTTGCAGCCAGGCTCAGTCGTCTTTGCATACCACCCGAAAGATTGCTTGCCAGTTTGCCCTTGTCTTCGGCAAGCTCCACGAACTTGAGCAGTTTATTCAAGCGCCCGCGCCGGAATGGGCTCACACCATAAAAGGAGGCTGCAAAATTCAAATTCTCCCAAACCGTTAGTTCAGGATATAAAACGAAGTGTTGAATTAAGTAGCCAATTTTTTCCTGGTCAGATTTTGTAAATTCAGTCGGGTTTTTGCCAAGCACGCTCACCTGCCCGGAGGTTGGCTTGTAATACCCCGTGAGCAAGCGGACTGTCGTCGTTTTTCCACAACCACTGGGGCCGATGAATCCAAAAATGGTACCTTTCGGTACCTGCATGGTCAGGGATTGAACAGCAACATCTTCACCAAAGGTTTTGGTTAGTCCCTGTGTTTCGACGATATTCCCTGCTTCCCCATTATTTTGTGTTGTATTCATATCATCCTATCTGAACTTCGTTCAAAGAACCAAGCACAATGAACAAGTATGTAGTAATCAAATTTATTTCGTGAGGCAGCGATCATAATCTTTGCTTGCGAAGCCAGATATGTTTGTAACCTCGTTAAGTAGTTAATTTAATATCTTATAAATTTGTGATTAGATTCTATATATCGACAAGTGATTGAACAATGGGGTATGCTACCTAAACGTAGTAGGGGTTTCCCTAAAACCAAAATCTTGCTGAATTCTGCTTAATTTAGTATGGCTCAGTCCCTCTCTTATCTCAGATAGGCTGGCTGTGGAGCACAGCTTTTCACTACGCCAACCCCTGTAACGAGTTTTGTTCCCTGGCGCTTTAAGTGATTCGAGCTGG
>Ga0070699_100004535_pt1 | contig 12295 bp, 16 predicted proteins | sample KBSK1503metaG_FD_65473 | JGI IMG/M metagenome (GOLD analysis project Ga0070699, IMG submission 65473) | Corn, switchgrass and miscanthus rhizosphere microbial communities from Kellogg Biological Station, Michigan, USA - KBS K1-50-3 metaG | ecosystem: Host-associated > Plants > Roots >...
CGAACTCGGTGCGACCCAGCCATTGCACGGTGGGGAACTTCCTGGCGGTGACCCGCTGGACAAGATCGAAGGCGATCGGCCGCCTGTTCCAGGCGACGAATCCGATCCCGAGAGCCGCTACCACGAGCACGACGGCCAGGATCAGCCATCGCAGGCCCCCGACCGATCGGTGGATTCGTCCCCAGCGCCCGTTCTCTTCGTCGGCCACGGTTTTCTCCCGGGCGGCGCGGGAGCGCCGCCCTCGCGCATTCGCGTCTAGCGTATATCGGGGCGCCGGGATTCGAACCCGGGACCTCCTGCTCCCAAAGCAGGCACCGCCGGAACCAATCTACGCTAAGTTGCTGATTTTCCGAGGACGGCTGCCCTGCTCTGCCGCGTCTCGGAACCCGTTTGCCGGGGTCTGCCGGGTCCAATCGGGTACACATTCGGGTACACGTTCGGGTACACGTTCGGGCTCTCACCACGTAGTCTGCCTAGCCCTGTCGCCAACTTCAACGAGCAAGCGGGCGGGAATACGGTGTTCATCTTGAAGTAGGACGAGGGTCTCGTTCGAGCCGGTGGGAGGGGCACCGGTCCCCTCCCACCACCCTCGCGCGTTCCGGGACGTCTCTCTGCGAGACAACTGCTGAGTGGCAACCGGAGGTGGCAATGAAAAATGCGCGGAGGAGTGTTCAGCGCGCCACGTGAATCGCCGGTGTTGTGTGGGGATTGTTCTTGGCCGGAGGTCGGGAATAGCCTTCTTACATCTCGCAAAGGAGAGTGTCTATGGCTACTCACACCAAGGCTCAGCGCCAAGCTCACGCAGACCCAGTTGCAGTCGATCCCAAGCACTACAAAGTGGAAATGGAAAACGACCAAGTCCGTGTATTGCGGATCACCTACGGCCCCAATGACAGGTCTGTGATGCATGGGCATCCGGCCGCCGTGTTGGTTTGCCTGACCGACTTCCATGCCAAATTCACTTCGCCGGAGGGAAAGACCGAGGAGCGCCGCGGCAAGGCCGGGGAAACGGTCTGGACCCCTGCTGAAGAGCACTTGCCGGAAAACTTGGGCGCGAAGCGCTTGGAGCTCATCTTGGTAGAACTCAAGAGGTAGCCGCTACAAATTCTGAGCGGTTTGGGGCGCGACCGGCGGCGTTCCCCCGGTTCAGTGGAGGGGCTTGGGATTCGAGCCGCCTCGTACGTGATTGCGGACGGCTAGCGGAGCGCAGAGTGTCGGCTGACTTCGCGATTGGCTCGAGCATGATCGGCATTTCGTGTTGCTCGCCTCGGCCGACTTGCATCCCTGCGTTGCCTTTCTGCCATGTCACCCTGAGGTAGCTCGCACCCCTCGCCTCCCATTCGTCCCGCTCGAGCACGAGATACCGGCCCTGGATCCGGTCCGCCCAGGCCGGCAGGTGCTCCGCGCACGTGAACCGGAGCGTCTCCCCGCCCGGCCGCACCAGCACCAGCCCCGCCGGCGCGTAGCAGGGCTGGTAGCTGCCGTCGGGCAGGTACTCGCAGTAGTCGGCGAGCTCTTGGCCGCTAGACATGCTACTTCAAGATGATCTGCCGCAAGAGCCGATTCCCCATTAGATCACGCACTGCTCCACGCTCGACCGTGCCCTGGGCGGCTCGCTCGGGGGGATAAGCCCAGAGTACTGGTCATAAGAGACTCGGTCTTGTCTCGCAGGTCATCAAGGGCGGCCATGTTCTTGTATGTCACTGTTAGGATCATGTTCCAGTCACCCTCGTCCCGCTGGAGTGACGTGAAGACAGCATAATCGACAATCACACCCTGTTTTTTCTGGGCCTCAACGAGCTTCTTATAATCGGTATCGAGGTACTTCACGTACTTGTCGAACATCCCTGGCTTAATCCGAATGTACGAGACGACTACCACGTTGCCCTCGGTGTAGGGCCGCTCCTGCCCTACCGCCGGGGATGTGAGGGTGAGGATCAGAAGTGGCGCTGAGAAGATAGGGAGAACGCGGCGCATAGAGCCCCCCTGAGGGTTGGAATAAGGACGAACGGCGGAAGCCGCGGCGCAGGCGGAACCGAAGCCGCGCCGGCCACCCAGCCACTCGCAGAAGCCGGCGAGCTCGCGTTGAGCGTCTGTCGTCATGGGATCGGTTCGGGAGAAGCTACGGCGGGGGCCGGCCGCCGCCAGTCCCGCGGACGTTTGAGCCTTCGTTGACGCCGCGGGGCTATCCTGGGCCATGCTCCAGCTGCTCGATCGCCTCTCCCCCGCGGACCGTCTCCGGTTGCTCACCTTCGACGCCGAGCTCCGCCGACTGCCACGGCCGCTCGTCAATGCGCTCTGGGCCGGCGTGGATGCGCTCAAGCGCCCCGCCGCGCCCAGTCAGCCGGGTCGGATCTCGAAGTGCCGCTTCTGCGCGTGGGTAATGTCTGTCCCGACGAGGCTCATGAAGTCTGCGTGGTCGGGGGAGAAGAACGCTCGGTACGTTCGCCCGACCTCGATCCGCCCCCTGTAGTCTGGGAGATGACCGAACTCCGGGTTGAGCTTCACCAGGTAGGAGGGCTTGGCCCTCTCCGATTCGAACAGCCTCTGCAGAGCCCCCTGGCACGTCTCGAGGAGTGCCACCCGCCCCGCGGCTTCGGTTGCCTCCGCCTCCGCATCGGCATCGCGCAGGGCCTCCGCTCTGGCCTTCTGTGAGCGGAGGTTCTCCCGGACGATGCTTAGATCCGCGATGGTCACCCTCCCCTGACCTTCCGTGGCGAGTCGCTCCAATTTCGCGCCGAGCGCTCGTTCCGCGGTTCCCTGACCGGCGAGGTGCAGGGCCAGCTGTTTGATGAGCGCCCGCGTCTCGTCGTCACGTACCAGCATGGTCAAAGTCGGAGCAGAAGTAATCCTCCGGCCGGGTGCGCACGCCCGTTTCGCTTTTCCTACCTCGCCTCGCGCGTCGGCTCGGTCGGCTTAACGACGGGCGGATCAGCTGCGGGCGCATGATCCCTGGGAGGTACGGTCAGGGACACATTACCTTGCGGGACCAGGCCAGCCATCGCACGATGGCATTTGCTACTCTGCAACAGCAACAAACAGAGCGCCTGTCAACCGGCCATCTTCACTGGTGAGCGGGGCATAATTGGCGTCGTACTTTCGGCCAAATACGGTGGCATCCCCAGTGTAGGAGTGTTTTTGGACTAAAGCTTTATACGCTGGGGTGTCCCGCTCGAGTTTTGTATTGACGGCGGACTTGCCTTCTTTTGTGACCATCGTAGTCGTGGTTCGAACAAAATCCTGGCCATCATACTTGAAAATCGTGGCTTCGATCTTGGCCTTTGCGTGAGCCGCGACCCGCGAATTGCTGCCTTCGTAGACAAAAGCCAGCAGTGCACCTGAACAAGCCAACCCAAGAGCAAAAACGATCGCCTTGCTAAGCCGAGCCGATACGAGTTGATGTGAACGCATGAATTGCCTCCATCCTTTTTGAGGGAAGCTTGCCCAAGTTGGGCGAGGTAGCTCGGCTTTCGCCGGGTTTGCTGTGGTCAGGCGATAGGCTAGGACCTACAGGCCGGCAGCGGAAATGTCAAGCGAACGTTTGTTGGAGGCTCGGTTAAGCCTCACTCCTCGGTCTGGGGGCCTGACCTAGGACGCCCGCCTCCGCGCCCTGCCGCTCGCGGACCGGCTCCGGATCGCGGCCGTGGACCTGGCGGTGACCGGGGCGCCGGGCGCTGGTGGCGGCGGTGTGGGAGATAGTCGAGGCGATCACTCGTCGCGACGCCTGTTATGCCGGAAGCTCGGGATCATCCGGCGGTAGTACCGAGACCCATCTGGCCGATCGTCCCAACATGGCCACTTGAGAAGCCAGGTACGCCAGCAGCACGATCAAGGCAACGCCAAACAGAAATAGCAGTATCACCTTGTGCGATGCTGCCCGCGCCGAGAGAAACCAGAGCGGTATCACGACGCCGAAAGCGCTCAGGGCGGTCAAGCAGGCCCAAAGCACCCAGCTTGGTCGCGTGCGGCTGCGTAGATCCAGGATCCGAAGCTCTCTCGATGGTCGCTGGGCGGCATCACGGAAGGCGCCGGCGTGCTGCGCCAGATGCTCGCTGCTGAACTGAGGTCGCGCAGAATCAAGGTCCTGAAGAAACCGATGGACATCAGCCGCGGAGTTGCCGGCAAGGGCTCTCTCGACCAGCGGAAGTAGTAGCTTCGCGTCTTTGGTTCGGTCCTCCTCGACGCGGAGCATCCGGTCTGACACCTCCACCATTGAGCGACTCGCCATCTCGAGTGGCGAGTACCAAGGCGCCCGCTCGACCTGACCGCCGGATGAAAGGTGCTGACGCAGGAACTGGAGTTGGGCTTCTGTGTGCTCAAGGTACTCCGCCAGCGGCTTTCGCACGCTGATCAGACGGTCGTGAAGATCCTTCAAGCTCTGGGTCGTGGCCAATCGTTGCTCGCGAGCAGTGGTGATCTGGTCTTGTAGTCGGGTGGCGAAGATCGCGCCGAGGAGGCCAACGATCGCTGCGGCCGACTGTGTTATGGAGGAGTAGAACCAGTTCGGGTCAAGTCCCGGGAGGGTATTCGCGCCGCCCAACAGCAGCTCCATCTGTTGTCCCTCCATCACCAACCCGGGGTTCCACTGCCCACTGATGGCCCGGAACGAGAACCAGAGTGATGCTGTCCCCCAGAACGCGGTAGAAGTGCGACCAGACCACCGCATCAGCTTTCGAGCCGAGACGCCAACACCAATGTTTGCTTGACGCGCGGTGGTGTTCAGGTGAGAGCTAACAGCGAGATCTGGCGGAACCCGGAGCTGCTCTTCGCTTCGCTGGAGGATGGTCTCGTAGTATTCAAGCCACCCAATAGACCGCCGCTGGATCTCAAACCACAGTTGAGAGAGCAAGACGCCCGTGAGAGATTGTTCACGCTCGGCCGTTTAGGCGGGCGCCGGGAGTGCCGCGGCGACCGCCGCCATCAGTTGATCCAAGGAGAACGGCTTCGCCAAGGGGTGGACAGCGCCGAGTAGCTCAGTGCGACGAAGTACTTCCAGATCCCCCATGACCACGGTGCCCGACATGGCGATCACGGGAACCATTGGGCCCGCGACGCGCAGTTCGGTAATCAGCTCGAACCCCGTCATGTCCGGCATGGAGATGTCCGTCACCACGAGATCCGCACCGCCGTTGCGCCACAGGCGGAGCCCCAACGCGCCGCTCGCAGCGTCGCGCACTTCGTGGCCGGCTTCCGCGAGCATGCGCACAGTCACGCGGCGCACGTGCTCGTCGTCGTCAACTACGAGAATCCGCGCCATGCCGCAGCGGGTGAGGTGGGTTTCCCGGGGGCAGGCCCGAAATGTGGGCCGGCCGGCAGCGGTTCGCTAGGGTCCTCAGCACGAATCCCCTCAACTCCCGAACCACTACACGGGGGGTAGTGTGATGGTTGGGAGGTTCAGTCGATCAGCCTGCCGGCGGTCGGCCTCGGCGCACTCGAGTGGCCGGCTGAAAAGAGCACCGTCGGACCCAACGAGCTGCACAGGGGTGACTTGACTAGAAAGTCCGATATTTCTGGCGGGCTCAATCCAAATTTTTCGACCGGGCTCTTCCCGATTGCGATTTTCAGCAGGGGAAACGACTTTCGTTACCGGCACCGCCTCGCGCTCATGACCAAGCCCGAGCGCGGCGGGCGGCTGGGGCCCCAAGGCGGGGGGGCTATTGACCCCCGGGGGTCATTCTGGAATCCGCGGTTTCACATCCAGGCATGGGCACGCGGTCGCGGATTTCGCTCGAGCGAGATCTCGTTCAGCGGGAGCTCACCGCGCCGACTGGTCTTCAGGCCACGACGGTGCAGATAGCGGGTCGCCGCGCCAGACCGCCTGCACGGTCGAGGGATGGGCAGCTGATGCGCCAGTCATCAGGCCGCTCGCAGACGAGACCACTGGGAGGAGGTCAGACGCGGATGAATGCCGCGATCACCGGGTCGCCCCGGAGAGCCGCCAGCGCCTCAGCGTCCGGCCGCTCGGGAGTGTCCCGTCCACAGTCCACCATGCAAAGGAAGCCGAATGGTACGCCTCCGCCCGCGCGGAACTGATGCCAGGTGAGTGGAGGTACGCCCACCAGATCGTGGGTGGCCAGGTCCAGAATCCGGTCGCCGACCAGGGCCCGGCCCATGCCGCGGATGACCATGATGGCATGCGCGTGTCGGTGCCGCTCGAGGGAGGAGTATCCGCCGGGGTCGACCTCGAAGTAGCGAAGCTGGCAGGCGAGTCCCTCACCGCCGTCGAACAGCAGCTGCCGGCTGATCCCGGCGAAGTGGGTGCCGCCGGGCTTGTAGGCGGACACCGCGATGCCGTCCCAGCGAAACGGATCGGTTTGTCGAATGTGCGTGCTCATGCCGCCGGCTCCGCGGACGCCACCCGGGCCACCTGATCCACCAGCGCGCGGGTCCGCTCGAAGAGGGTATCGCCCGCCTCATAGAGGCTGCTGCCAATGAGCAGGATGCAATCCGGGCCGTAGAATGCGAGGAGTTCGGGGACCCGCTCCACCCTGATCCCACCAGCGGGTACGGGGAAGGTGGGCCGCATCCTCGGGTGCGCCGCCCGGAGCGTCACCGCCAAGTTGCGGCAGGTCTCCCAGCTGTAGTTGAACCGGCCGCCGGCATGGGGAAAGATGACCGCGTCGGCGCCGTACCAGCGGAACAGCTTGCCGAACAACGTGGCTTCCACGACGCGGAGGACCCCACCCAGCGAGGGATGGGCGAGGATCGGCAGACCCTCCGCGATGGAGGCCAGCTCGTGGAGCAACGGGAGGCCGACGAGCATCGGCGAGAGCATTGCTGCTCGGGCCCCAGCCTCGCGGGCGAACGCGGCCTGCCGCATGACACGCTCGGGCGTACCGATAAGGTTCGGCACGTACAGCGTCCGGCGCCCGGTGTCGCGCGCCGCGTCCTCCGTGGCGCGCAGGCAGGCCTCGACCCGCGCCTCGAAGGGACAGAAGGGATGGTCAGCGAGCCCGTGGTCGTCCTTCACCAAGTCGAGGCCGGCGCAGGCGAACGTCCGGCAGAGCGCCGCGAGCTGCTGTGGCCGGAGCCCCATCGGCTTTAGCGCCGTCGCGAGGAGGGGCCGGCCGGTGACGCCGGTGAGCGCGCGCAGTCCCGGGATGCCGGCCCGTGGACCGGGCAGCCAGTCGAACGCCGCCTCGGGGAGCTCGACATCCGCGAGGACGACGTCGGGCTGGAGCGAGGAGTTGCCGAAGAGGACGTTGAGGAGCTGCGCCGGGTCGAGCGCGGTGGTGGCGAGCGGGTGGGCAATCGTCACGCGGTAGCGGCCCTCGGCCTCGGGGTGCACCCCCTCAACCTGCCCGAGGATCCGCTCCGTTACCCAAGCATCCCGCACCGCCGCACGCGGCAGCTCCACCGCCTGTTCGAGCAGCAGCACCTCGGCGCGTGCCTCAATTTCCCGGGCGGCGGCTCGGACGAGATAGGTCACGTGGAGCGTGGGGTCGCTCACGACTCAGCGGCTTAGTAGACCGGCATCGAGGGTTCGACGAGTCTTCTCCGAAGCCCGGAGATGGACTACGCGAGTCTATCAAAAGAGGGCTGAGAGTGCAACAAGCGTAGTCTCTTACTTTGGCCAAGCTTCCTGAGCAATAGCGGATGGACGAAAACCGAGTTCGATTCGCAGCCGAACTCACGGCCCTGGGGCTTCCCACGAACCGGGGCGGCCATTTGTGGTACGACCCCACCGTCCGCACCATCTGGCGCGCCCGGGCTCGTTACGCAGCCCTTCTTCCGACCGGCTAGACCCCCCGAAAGCATTTAAGGACCGTTTGTGTGCGGCGAGCGGAGCTCGTGGCGCTCCGCGCCGCGGCTACGCCCGCCCCGATACGCCGAACCCCCGTCGGCCGGTCGCCACCTACGATCGGTTCCTGAAGCTCCGCAAGCACGCGGGGAAGGTCGACCCGCAGCGGCTCTTTGCGTCGTTCCTCGAGCTGGTTGAGGCCCTTGGCTGGCGGGTCTCCGCGATCTGCCGGCTCTGGGCGAGCGACGTCGATCTGGCCCGGACCAAGGCCGCGCCGCACGGCCGCATCCGCAAACGGGAGGAGAACGACAAGGAGCGGGTCGAGATTTGGGTTCCCCTCTCCGCGGCTGCCCGTGCGGCGCTCGAGTGGGTGCTCTCCTCCCGGCAGGTTGTGGGCGATGTCTGGCTCTTCCCCGCCCCGCGTCGGCCGGCGCAGCCCTGGAGCCGGCACCATGCCAAGGATCTGCTCGACCGGGCAACGGCGGCGGCCAAGCTCGAGCCGTTGGCCGGCGGCGACTTCCACCGGTTCCGCCGGAAGTGGGTGACCGAGCGGAAGCACCTGCCCCTCGCCGACGTGGCGGCGGCCGGCGGTTGGAAGACCGTCCAGACGCTCGAGCAGAGCTACGCCAGGGCCGACAGCGAGACGATGCTCGCCGTGGTCACAGAGCCCCGGAAGCTCCGGGAGGCCAAGTAATCGGGTACAAATTCGGGTACACGCAGCTCCGAAAACCAGCAGCCCCGCAACGGTCGAACACGTTGCGGGGCTTCCAGTTTGCGTAGATCGGGGCGCCGGGATTCGAACCCGGGACCTCCTGCTCCCAAAGCAGGCGCGCTACCGGACTGCGCCACACCCCGTAACCCACTGCTGTCCTTATCACTTCACCCACTGCCAGCGCCCGCGATTTGCGGGGGGTGAGCCAACACGCTGGGCCAAGACCGCGAGCCCACCTCACGCCTTCCGCTCCCGTAGCTCGGCGCCGCCGAGCACGTCGCTAAGAGTAGTGTCCTCGTCCGGCTGCTGGTAGCAGCGGAGCAGCATCTCGGTGCACTTCCAACCCCCCCCGCGGCCACGTCTTTGAGCGGAAGATGCTTCCGCGCCGTCGCCCACTTCCGGCGGCAGGGGTGCCAGGCGCCCCCCGCCAGCTTCGGCAGCTCAGCAAGGCGCTCAGCCTCAAGGAGCCACTCCCGCGCGAGGTCCTTGGTCATTGGCTCGCCCGGGGTCTTGGGCGACGGGAACAGGTAGGCCGGTCCGATGCCGGCCGCTCGCGCAGCACGCGATCGAGCGCCGCCCGGCTGCTCCTACTCGATCGCGCGCCGGACATTGAGCGGGCTGCACTGGAGCATCGGCCCCGCTGACAAACCAGGAGGCCGACGGACGGTCGGTCTAGGGCGCCGTCGTCGCGGCGGTGTCACCCGGCGCCGCGGGGGCATCGCGCAACCCGCGTACGCGCATTATTCTATGTCCCTCCTACCCGCTGGGGGGCTGCCGATGCCGAACATCACGGACCAAGAAATGAAGTCGGTCATGGAAAGCATGGACATCGTGCAAAGGCATTTGACTGACGCAGTCAAGGGGCTCAACGAGGATCAGCGGGGCAGCGCGCAGGACGCCTTGGGGGCTGCAACTCGTCAGATTGTGACGTTGAAGGCAGTCCTGCGGAATTACGACCTGCGTGAGAAACCGCCGGGCGCGTAACAACCGCTTCCCCGATCTGTTCGCCCGCCGCGCCTAGCCCTTAGCCGATGGGAAATGGGCACGGCGCCGTCCCTTGTGGCGGCCGCCGCAAGGGGTACCATCTCTGCTGGTCTTGATACCCACCGGGTCCATCGCCACGAAGGAGAACCCATGCCCAGTCACCGGTCACTCCCATCACTCATACTGCTGCTCACGCTGGCGGGTTGCGCTGCACCGGCGAAGGCGCCTCCCAGCAAGCCAGAAGACCCGACCGCGCTCCGTAACGCCATCCAGGCCCGGGAGAAGGAATGGTCGGCCGCCTTTCTCGCCCGCAACGCGGCGGGGGTCGCCAGTCTCTACACGGAGGACGGCGCCCAGGTGCAGCCCAGCGGCGACTGGGCCCGGGGCCGCGACGGGATCACCAAGGCGATGCAGGCCCAGTTCGATACGCTCGCCGTCACCGCCCGGGAAGACATCACCGAGGAAGCCTTCGCCGCGGGTGACTACGCGGTGGAGATCGGTCACTACAGCTACCAGGGGACGAGCAAGACCGGCAATAAGCCCCTGTCGAGTGCCGGGCGCTACATGGCGGTCTGGCGGAAGGACGCTCACGGGGTCTGGCGGATTTACCGCGACATCGGCAACGAGGCGCCGACCAAGAAGCCGTAGGGGCATCGCGGCCGAGCTGGGCGAGGCGGGACATCGCAGCGCGAGACATGACACGGCAAAGGCCCGGCCAGGGGTCGGCGGTTCACTTCCGCCGATACGCCGCAACGGGTGTCCCAATAGTTTGCCCCGAACCCCTGGCGTAGAATTGGGAAGCCACGGGCACTGCGCCCACAGGCTGATGCGCGTTTGGGCGACCGCTTGACCGCCGTTCGGGAAGGTGAAACGTTACCCAGAACGTTACCGGACCCCGCAGCCCCGGCAGGATGAGGGTGCGGCGAGCCGGGTTAAGTGATTGGTAGCGTGGCAGGTGCAGTACCGACGGGCGATTAGCTCAGCTGGTTAGAGCGCGCGCCTCACATGCGCGAGGTCGGGGGTTCGAGCCCCTCATCGCCCATACGCCCAAGACGAACCCCGCGCGGAGATTTCTTCGAGCGGGGCTTTCTGCAGGCAGAGCGGTGGCAAGCCGCAAAGGAGGCGTGCCCATGCGCTCGTTTCTCTCGCTCGGCTGCGCTGTACTCTTGACCGGGTGCGCAAGTACGGTGGGTCATCCGGTGACCCCGTCCGCCAGCCCGAGCGATAGCGCCGGGCCTCCAGTGACCCCCGTGACAGAACCGCCCCCGCCAGGCGCCTCGGCGCCCGCGGCACCGAGCGCGACATCGAGTCGATTCAAGGCCGAGCTCCTACAGGACAAAGATTTTCGCATGGCATTCGAGGATGTGCGGCGGCTAGGGGTGGCACTCGATTTTCAGGAAACGCAGTTCGGCCTCCTTCAAGTAACGGTCGGGCCCGGTTTTGCGACGGTGTCTTCGGCCCGGTACAACCTAGAGCACCTATACATCGCGTACAGGATCGCATCCTACCGCAGGGTAGACCCCGTCATCGAGCTCTGGAAAGAAGGGTCAAAAATTGGCGAGGTCACCGCTGATGGGGTGCTCGTCGGACCAGGGTTCACCGCGCCGCGCTAGCGTACCCAGTCCCCATGCCCGCGGGCGGGTCACCTTAAAGTGTTGGCCGCCGGCTGGCCCGCCGCTCCCGCCGCCCTTGCGACTGTGGGCGCTGCCCGAACGGTGGCTAGAAGGCTCTCGATGGCGGCCAGGAGCGCGATGATCGTCACGGGCTTTTGGAGCAGCGCCTCCGCACTTGGCTCAACGCCGTAGGCCGGCAGCGCGTCGGACCGTTCGTCGATCAGGCGGACGAAGGGAACTCCCGGACGGAGCCAGGTGGTCTCCTGGACGATGTCCCAGACCGGCATGCCGCGGATTCCCCCGTCGGCGATGACCAGATCGATCCGGGGCGCCTTCCGCAGCTGCTCGAGCACCGCCCGCCGCGTCCCCGCGCCCAGCACCCGGTACCCCTCCTCGGCGAGGAGCTTGCCGATAAGCTGCCGGAGTGAGTCGTTCTTCTCAGCGAGCAAGATGGTCGGCAGGTCAGGAGGCCGGCCGCGTCTCCACATCGTGGCTCCTGGCTCGATAGGATCCGCAAAGCTACGGCGGGATCGCGAGACCGGATAGGAGGGGTCGAGCCACTCATCGCCCACTGCTTCTCGACGCTCCCGCTCACCCCCAGGAAGGAGGCCCACGTGGAACGGCGGCATTTTCTCGGTGGCCTGGCCGTCGCGGCGTGGCCCAGCCACATCGCGCAGGTCGAGAAGCCAGGCCGGATATTCGACGTTCGACGCTTCGGCGCCGCCGGCGATGGGCGAACCGACGACACGAACGCCATACGCCGTGCGGTCGCCGGAACGGCCAAGGCCGGCGGGATCGTTCACTTTCCGGCCGGCGACTATCTCGTCTCCGGGCCGCTCACCCTTCCGGAATCCAAGGTTTGGCAGGTCCAGGGCGCCGGCCGCGAATTGACTCGGCTTCGGCTCGGCGGGAGCGCCAGCTCCTGCGACCTCATCAAGAGTGTCCACGGGCACCGCCGGACGGAGTTCGGGTGCGCCGTCCAGGACCTGACGATCGACGGCGCCGGGCTTCCCGGCACGCCGGTGCGTCTGGTCGATCACTCGTTGCTCAGCCTGCGGCGGGTGTACATCTGCAACGTCGGCGGCTCCGCGCTGGTGCTCGAAGGGGTCTGGGATTCGATTCTCGACGACGTGTTCGTGGAGGATGCCGGCACCGCTACGGCTCCGGCGGTGGTCTGCCGGTCACCGGAACCGGGCCCGGGCGACTCGATGAACAACGTGGTTTTCGTGAACCTGCACATCGAGA
>Ga0070699_100004536_pt1 | contig 12294 bp, 3 predicted proteins | sample KBSK1503metaG_FD_65473 | JGI IMG/M metagenome (GOLD analysis project Ga0070699, IMG submission 65473) | Corn, switchgrass and miscanthus rhizosphere microbial communities from Kellogg Biological Station, Michigan, USA - KBS K1-50-3 metaG | ecosystem: Host-associated > Plants > Roots >...
CGGAAACTCATGCACGTTCGGAACGATGATCGTCTCCAACTGCTGCGCTGCCACACCGCAGACTCCTTTACCCATCGGAATGCGAACGCATGCCGGATTGCCCTGAAATGGACCAAGCACTAGCTCGTCACCCTGCAAGAAATAGAACCCGGCCCAATTCACGTTCGGCAACGAATTGAAGAGCAGCGCGCTGAAATTGGCGGCATTCGCGATGAAGTCGTGCTCGCCTTTGAGCAAACTCAGCAGTTGGACCACGAGGCTCGCGTACAGTTGGCTCTTGGCCGTCTCCGGTGCGCCATCGCGCCGCTTAAAGACTTTCTTCTTAACTGCTTTCTTCTTCGCGGCAGTTCCCTTTTTCGCTGTCTTTTTCTTTGTAAGTACGGCTGTCATGTTTGCTTCGATTCCTCCGTTACAGGCCGGATGCTAATCACCACCGATTTCGACGCCGGGGTATTACTCTTTTCGGCGACACTGCGCACCGGCACCAGAACATTCGCTTCCGGAAAATAAGTCGCGGCACAACGACGCGGAATATCGTAAGGCACAATCGTGAATCGTGGCGCGATTCGTTCTTCACCTTCAAAGTGACTGACCAGATCGACGACTTGTCCCGCCTTGAAATCCGCGGACTTGATGTCGTCTTCGTTGAGAAACACGACCTGGCGATTGTTGCTGATGCCGCGGTAACGATCGTTCAAAGTATAAACCGACGTATTGAACTGATCGTGACTGCGAATCGTCATCATTAAAAACTGATCCGGCCCCAGATCGTGCCGCGGTAATTCGTGTACGGTAAAGTTCGCCTTCCCACTCTTCGTATTAAAGCTGCGCTCGCGCGCGGCGTTCGGCAGATAAAACCCGCCGGGTTCCAGCAGGCGACAGTTGTAATCATGAAATCCCGGAATTACCAGCTCGATGGCGTCGCGGATTTCACTATAGTTGTGCACGAGCTTTTCCCAGTCAACTGTGGTGCGATGTTCGAGAGTCGCGCGCGCGAGCCGGGCTACGATTTGTGGTTCACTCAGAAGCTTATCCGACGCCGGCTCCAATCTCCCTTTCGACTTTTGCACCACGCCCATCGAGTTTTCCGTGGTGACAAACTGTGGGCCCATGCCCTGCATGTCAATCTCTGTACGGCCGAGACACGGCAGAATCAACGCGCGATCGCCGGTTACCAAATGTGAACGATTAAGTTTAGTCGAGACGTGGGCCGTCAGGCGACAGCGGCGCAGAGCCGCGGCCGTGAATTCAGTATCCGGAGTCGCCGAAAGGAAATTGCCGCCGAGCGCAAAGAAAACTTTGGCCTGCCGGTCGTGCATCGCGTGAATGGATTGGACCGTGTCGAAGCCGTGATTCCGCGGCGGCTCGAAATTGAATACCTCGCTCAGCTTGTCGAGAAACGCTTCAGTGGGACGTTCCCAGATACCCATCGTGCGATCACCCTGCACGTTGCTGTGACCGCGCACCGGACACAAACCGGCGCCCGGCTTTCCAACCTGACCGCGCAAAAGCATCACATTCACGATCTCCTGAATATTTGCGACTGCGTTCTTATGCTGCGTGAGACCCATGGCCCAACAGAAAATCGTGCGCTCTGACTCGACAAAGATCCGCGCGGCCGTTTCGATTTGTTCTTTTGACACGCCACTCTGTTCGACGATCTCGCTCCACGAAACTTTTTGCAGTGCCGCAGCGAATGCGTCAAAGCCGGCGGTGTAGTTATCGATAAACTCACGATCGAGCGCGCCTTCAGACGCCAACACGGCCTTCGCGATTCCTTTCAACAACGCCACGTCGCCGTTGATGCGCACTTGCAGAAACAGATCGGCGAGCTTCGTTCCCGAGCCGAGCAATCCGAGCACGTGCTGCGGGTGTTTGAAGCGCGTCATGCCGGCTTCCGGCAGCGGATTGATGTGGACCAGCTTACAGCCTCGTCGTTTCGCGCGTTCGAGCGACGTCAGCATGCGCGGATGGTTCGTGCCCGGATTCTGTCCGATTACAAAAATCGCGTCAGCCTTATCAAAATCTTCGAGCGTCACCGTTCCCTTGCCGACACCAATCGTCTCACTCAGCGCCGAGCCACTCGACTCGTGACACATGTTCGAACAATCGGGCAGATTGTTGGTGCCAAACTGGCGCACGAACAGTTGATAGAGAAACGCCGCTTCGTTACTGGTGCGGCCTGAGGTGTAAAAGATTGCCTGGTCGGGATAGTTCAGTGAATTGAGCTCGGCGGCAAGCAGTTCAAAAGCATCGTCCCAACCCACCGGTTCGTAGTGAGTGGCGCCGCGATGCAACAACATCGGGTGCGTGAGCCGTCCCTGTGCATTCAACCACTGATCCGATTGCTGTGCGAGTTCTTCGACACTCCATTTTTGGAAGAACTCGGGCGTGACGCGTTTGGTAGTTGCTTCGTCGGCAATGTGCTTCGCGCCGTTTTCACAAAACTCAAAGTGCGACCGGTGCTGATCGGGTTCAGGCCACGCGCAACCCGGGCAATCCACGCCGCCCGTTTGATTAACTTGCAGGAGCGTACGCACACCGCGAATGAGCCCCGTCTCGTCGGAAATCACTTTGAGACTGGCGACTATCGCGGGTATTCCCCCAGCCACCTTCCCGTTTTTAATTTGATCTGACATGCGTTTCCACAGATTATAATCGCTGCAATCTGTGTTAAAAGCCTGGTGAGGAAAAACTATATGACCCTTCCGCGTCCCCTTCGGTCGCTATTCTTGTACCTTCTCTGCCTTTCAACCTTCGGAACAATTGTTAACGCCCAGGTCAAACCGGGCCGTGATCCTAATCAGCCGATCGATCAGGAATACACTAACAAGATTCGTGAGTATACAACCGCGCCGTACTTCAATTCGCCTCTGACCGACTACCTGCCGGCGTCAACGGACGTGCCCACGCCGAAAGCCGTGCTGGGCGACGTCGCGGGCGCTCCCGGAAAATTGCCTTATGCGGAGGATGTTTACAAGTACATGCGCATGCTGGAGCGCGCGAGTCCGCGCGTAAAAGTATTTACGATTGGCACAACCGAAGAAGGCCGCGAGATGATCGCCGTCGCGATCGCTTCCGAACAATTAATTTCAAAGCTCGACGAGAATCGCGCGCGGCTTGCGAAACTCGCCGATCCCAGGACCATCAACATGGACGAAGCGGAAGCCGATCGTCTCGTCGGGGCTTCGTTTCCAGTCTATTACATCACCGGCACAATTCATTCACCCGAGACCGGATCGCCGACCGCGTTGATGGAGCTGGCTTACCGGCTCGTGGTCGACAACAGCGCGTACGTCAAGTCGATTCGCGACAACATGGTCACGCTGATCACTCCCGTCGTCGAAGTTGACGGACGCAATCGCATGGTTGACGTTTACAACTGGCACCTCGCGCATCCCAACGACAACTGGCCGCAGTTGATCTACTGGGGCCACTACGTCGCCCACGACAACAATCGCGATGCCATCGGCCTGTCATTAAAACTCACGCGCAACGTGCTCAGCACCTACCTGCAATGGAAACCGCAGGTACTACACGACCTGCACGAGTCAGTTCCCTATCTTTACGACAACACGATCGGTGATGGTCCATACAACGCGTGGGTCGATCCGATTCTGACTGACGAGTGGCAGATGATCGGCTGGAACAACGTTTCGGAGATGACGAAGTTCGGCATGCCGGGCGTGTTCGCGCACGGCAACTTCGACACCTGGTCGCCGGGTTACCTGATGTTCATCGCCGCGACTCACAACGGCATTAGTCGCTTGTATGAGACGTTTGGTAACGCCGGCGCAGACACGCTCGAGCGAACCCTGTCGCCGAGCGAGTATCAACGCACCTGGTATCGCCAGAATCCGCCGTTGCCGAAAGCCAAGTGGTCACAGCGCAATAACAACAATTACCAGCAGACGGCGCTGCTGACCTCGCTTTACTACTTCAGCAACAACAGCAAACTGTTTCTTAAGAACTTCTACCTCAAGAGCAAACGATCGATCGACAAACCGAAGAATGAAGGCCCCGCGGCGTATGTGCTTCCCGGCGACGAAGTGAGACCGGGCAACCAGGCGGAACTGTTGCGCACCCTGCAAACTCAGGGCGTTGAGATCAGCCGCGCGACCGCGCCATTCACAGTCGCAGTCAAAAAGAAATCAGGTTCAGGCGGCGGTCGGCCGGCGGCTGGTCCATCGCCCTCCGCGTCTCCAGCGCCGGCGTCAAAGACGGATGAACGCACCTTCCCGGCCGGCAGCTACATCGTCCGCATGGACCAACCTTACAGCCGTATCGCCGATGCGCTGCTCGACTATCAATACTGGGCGCCCAACGATCCGCAAACCGATATCTACGACGACACCGCCTGGACCATGGGTGAGCTCGCGAATGTCGAAGTGGTGCGTGTGCTGGATACCAAAGTGCTGCAAGCGCCGATGGAACGCATCACCGGCGACGTACGCTCTGCGGGTGGCATCGTGGATAGCGGCTCGGTCTACCTGATCAACCATAACGCCGACAATGCCCTTGTGACCCTGCGTTATCGTTTGAAAGACGTCGAGATGGACGCGGCTGAAGAGCCTTTCGAAGCTGCGGGACACAAGTTCAATCGCGGCTCGTTCATCATTCGCAAAGCCGGTGCGGAAGATCTGCGGCGGGTAGCGAACGAGCTTGGCGTGCAGGTGTATGCAGTTGCGGATGCGCCGTCAGTCAAGACTCATCCGGTGCGGGCGGCGCGCGTCGCGGTGATGCACACATGGCTGTCCACACAGGACGAGGGCTGGTATCGACTCGGTCTCGATCAGTTGCAAGTACCGTTTGCCTACATCAGCACGCAGGACGTTTCGCGCGATCCGGATCTCAGGCGCAAGTACGACGTGATCCTGTTTGCGCCCGTTGGTCGCGGCTCGATCATCAACGGCATGCCGATGTACGGCAATCCGCTGCCGTGGAAGAAGAGTCAAATCACACCGAATCTCGGCAACATCGATGAAACTGACGACATGCGACCGGGACTTGGTTGGAGTGGTTTGCAGAACCTGCAGAAGTTTGTGAAAGACGGCGGGCTGTTCATCACCGTCGACGACACGACCGACTTTGCCGTGAACTACGGCTTTACGGCGGGAGTCGGGTTGAGCCGCTCCTCACGTCTCCGTGCTGTTGGCGTGATACTGCGGATGAAGACTGTGGACTCCGCGAGTCCGATCTCTTATGGCTATGGCGACTCGCTGGCGATGTATTGTTCCAATGGTCCAATCTACAGCATCAACAATGGTGTCGGTGGGCGCGGACGGCCGCAAGGGCGGGCGACGGGCCGCGGCACACCGGACGATCCGGACACGGTGCAGGGACGTCCGCCGACAGAGTTACCGGACCCACCAGCGCGAGTTGAGCCCTGGGAAGCGCCACAGGTAACGGATGAGCAACGACGCAACGCCATCGGGTTAATACCGCCCAACCAGCGACCGCGCGTGGTGTCGCGTTACGCCGATAGCCGTGAGTTGTTTGTTTCCGGTTTGCTCGATGGTGGCGACGAGATTGCGCAGCGACCGGCGATCATCGATGTGCCGTCAGGCAACGGTCACGTGCTGCTCTTCTCGACGAATCCGTTCTGGCGCGGGCAAACAAAGGGCAGCTACTTCCTGGTGTTCAACGCGATCCTGAACTTTGATAACCTGAACGCCGGCCGCAAACTCGCGGACAAGTAGAGCCACAAAAAGCACAAAGAAGAATTAGCCACAAAAAGGCACACAAGGCACAAAATGATTTCTTGAGCGTGCACCGCTCATTAAATTGTTTTGTGCCTTATGTGCCTTTTTGTGGCTAAATATTTTGTAGCTATCTATCCCACTCTTTCAAACCTTCGACGACTCTCAAAACCTCGCTGCGTTTCTTTTCGAAGAGCGCGAACATGAAGATGATCGTGGCGCCCGTCACGATTCCCGCGACGTACCATAGCCACGTCCAACCAAAGTTCGCGGACGCGTACCAGATCATCGTCACGATCGACAGCAACAGAAAGATCGATCCCAGCAACAGCAGACCCCGGATCCGAAACACGATTCCGGCGAAGACGCCTGCCAGCGAAAACGATCCGAGTATCAACGGCAACCACGGCGAATTCGCGACGCCGTTGATGAAGATGTCCGCGGTCGAGGAGACGTAGATTGTGACCAGTGATAAATACCTGACACCGGCCATCTGGTCCTCAGTCAGCTTCTCCTCGTTGAGATAGGCCGCGAACAAGACCGACAACGCAATCGGGATCAACCACAACTGCGGATGCTGGAGAAACTGGTAGTCAGCGGTGCGTTGCCAAACGTACCAAAGCCCCGCATTACCGGCGACGGCGGCAAGCAAACCAAACGCGAACGAGCGGCGCAGGATCGACAGCAGACCGTACAAACCACCCACCGCAAACAGTAATAACGAAAAATCCACTTCCGACGACGCGAGCCAGAAGCCCAGCACCGGCAACAAGGGCAGAAACGCGCCGGTGCGTTCCAGCGGTTGGGCCAGTACGAGCAGTTTCCGGCGTCGCAGCGCCTCGCTCGTAGTCACACCAAAGTAAGCAATCAGCATCACGACCAGCGGCCAGTAACGTTCGAGGAAACCGGTAAACAGCCACGGCATCGTCAACCTGACATGCAGGAACAACAGCGCCAGCATGACCTCGGCGACGTAAACGTAGCGCATGCGGCCACGCTCTGTAAGACTCAGCGGATCGTGATTTGGCGAGAGCGCGAAGAGTACACAGATGACAACGGCCGCCAGTAACGTCAGGCCCACGGCAACGAGCGCCAGTGGGTGGACCAGCACCGCGCCGAACTTAAGCTGATAAGAAACCTCGGTCGCCATGCAGAAGCAGAGTGCCAACGCGCCTCCACCCAGCAACCACGGCACGCACGTGCGCGCCGCTTTGGTCCAATCCGGCCAGCGTGCGTTTGCTTTATCGAGCCAGAGACCGTAAAGCGCCGTCAGGCCAAAAGTCTCGACCATCAGGATGACGCTGCGGTTGAGCCACGTGGCGTCAATACCGGGCGTGAGCCACGACCAACCCATCAGAATCGTACCCACTGTGAACGCCGCTATCGCCGCGCGGCGCCAGTGTTTTTCGCTGTGTCCTTCGGCAAGCAGTGCAAACGCTACGCACTGCGCCGCCAGCGCCATCGCCGCCGAGATTCGCAAACCGAAATCGAGAAAACTCACGTTAATCCAATACGCCAGCACGCCGGCCGCGGCGACAGCCACCACTGAATACGCTGAGAACCAGGCCAGCTCCGTAGTCTCTGGAGTAATTCGCACCGGCACGCCGAACTGTTTTACGAAGTCGATCAATCGCCCACGCCAATGCCAGAGTAGTGTGGTTAGTACCGTGTAGACGGCGAGCACAATCGTCGCGGACCATGCGAATCGCGCTGGGCTCAACTGGAGTTGTTGCAACGCGATCGCGCACGCGATCAGGCCGAGCACGTAAAGACCGCCGACTGCGTAGCGCGCGTAGCGATCCCACAAACACGCGGTCATGAACGTCAGCAGGGAGAGAAACGCGAGCCAGGTTAGCAACGGCACATTCACCAACGGCGACTGTGCGGGCTCGGCAAAACCACTCAGGACCACGAATAGCGCTAACAGGCCGAGCGAAGCGATCGCGGCAATGTGGTGGAAAGAGAAACCCGGTCCGAAAACGATAGGTTTCTGGCTCAGACGTCGCGAGCGCAGCTCGAGCCAGAGCCAGAGCATGCCGGCCAATGAAGCCGCGATCAGGTTGGTTAGTAAGAACGGGCCCTGAAAAGGAAATTCATCGAGAACGAAGATCCACCACATCGAGACCGTGAGATTGAAGAGCATGCCGGCCGCGAAGATGTAGCGACGGAGTTGTGTTCTCCAGTTCAACGTTGCGGCGAGCGCGGTTAGTGCAAACAGTGGTCCAACTGACCACCAGTGACTAATCTCGAAATCCGCGAGTGTGCGCAAGCTCAGGAACACCGCAAGGCCGCCGATAAACGCAGATGAACGCGGATGACTGCGAAGTAGTAACCAGGCGCTCACAGTTGTGCAGACGGTGAGGGTGTGCAGGCCGACCCAACCGTTGATCGACGAGGCGCTGAAACTGATGAGGCAGCTCAGTCCAAACAACAGCGCGGCGAATGCGAAGCCGGGAAGTCGTATCACACGAGTTGCCGCGAGCCACGTCGCAGTTGTGACCACCGCAAAGAAAGTTAACCAACCGAGAACGCTGCCCGCCGCGATGGTGCCGATCCCCACCTTATCGGGAAACAATACCAGGCCGGTCGTGACCGGTAAGCACAGGACCATACCGAGCGCCAGCGCCAGTGCCAGTTGCAACTTGAGCAGATCGTCCGCGAAGCGTTCGCCACTTTGATTTAAACCTGCCTGCCAGCGTGTGCGCGTACTTAGCCAGGGCAGCGCGTAAACAGCAAACGTCAGGATGTTCAATTGCGCGAGGCGCACGACGACCACACGATCCATTGGGGCCCGCGCAGTGGCGACCGCCAGCACAAACGCCAACGTCACGGTCGCGTTGAAGAGCGCGCCGGCATAGAACGCGAAGCGCGGCATTCGTTCGCGCAGCGCGTAGCCGATCATGACGAGCGCCGCAACCACGAGCGGAAATCCATACAAGACGCTTTCGTCGAACAACGAGAAGAAGCCACTAACCGGTATTTGCACCGGCAGGTAATTGGTGGCGCGGAGTGCCGGGATGATCGTAAAGAGAAACAGTGGCGCCAACGTCAGCGAGATGAGTAGCGTTCGCGCCTCGGTCACAAACGTGTCCGTTTTGAATTCGGGCCAGCCGAAGGTTGCGAGGCGTTTTGAGATCGCGTCGCGATACCAGAGCGCCAGTGACCCGGCGAGTAAAAAGCTCGCGGCCAGCCAGCGCCACGCCGTGGCGGTGGCGAGTTGGTTTTCAAACTGCCCGGCAAGCAATGGAACAACTGTCGAAAACACCGCGAGTGCGCCCAAGAGATAAATGCGGCGGCGACGTTCCCAGAAATTCGCCAGCATCATCAACAGCAGCAGCCCAAGGACGATCCATGAGCCAACTCCGAGTGCTTCCTGATGCGGAAATTCGGCGAGGTTGAGACCGCGATAACTACTGCCGAGTGCGGCCAATTCCTGCGTGACGCCCGACAGAGATCCATACAGCGCCAGCAGCAGGAACGCGACCGGCAACAACCAAACGATCCAGCGATCTACGGAAATGCTATCGAGCAGTCGCCACGCATCGCTCAACCAGCTTTTGTTTGACTGTTTCGCCAGCGCGCCTTTGACAACGAAGCGCATCGCAATCCAACCGAGACAAAAGAGCGCGAGCACAGTTCCCTGAATTTGCAGCGCCGCCGGATGCAGGAACGCGTGCGGGAGGTACGAATACCACGCAAACTCCTGCAGCGACGCTTTGACGGTCAGCACGAGAGCGCAGAGCAACGCGATCTGAAATGTGTTGAGCAGCACTCGCCGCCGGTTCAACCACAGCAGCACGAGCAGAATGCCGGCGATCCAGAAAACACGCTGCGCCTGTAGCCACGTGACTTCCCACGTGTTCGCCTGGAACAGACAAATCACGCCCACCACGATCGAGATCAGCGCACTGTGGTTAAGCGGCGCTGAAAGCACTCTCGCGCGCTCGTTTCGCGAGCAAATGATCGCCGCGATCGCGCAGATCGTCGCGTGTGCAAACAATGCCGTTTGCCACGGGAACGCGAACACCACGCCAAACGCAAAGCTATGGGCCAGTGAAAACAACAACAACGCGGATCCGATCCACGCGAACGCGGACAACTGGCGACGCCATGCGATCCAAAAGGCTCCGAGTGAGTAGACACCATAAACGACCCATAGCGCGTATTCGGCAAACGGAACTCCGAACACAGTCGCGAGTATCAGACTCACGACTGCAATCAGGCACGCGGAAACCAGGTAGTAATGACTGTCGCGCTCTCGCTTGTGATGCGAAAGCCACTCGGACGCAATCACGAAAAGCGCAAACGCGCCGATGAGTGCTTCGCCACTGCCAACCGAAAGACTCACTTGCAGCAACGACATTACGCGCAGGTTCTGCCAGGTGATGTTGCCAACCAGGACATGACCGGTGACGAGATACGCGAGCGAAAAACAGATCGCCGCGATTAGATGGGCCACCGGCAATTCCAGCGCGAGCGCGAGAGCCGTGAAGACAGCGAAATTGAGTAACGCGGCGGGAACGATGCTTGCCGGATTGGGCCACGCGAGAATCATTCCGGCCAGCACGATCATGACGCCGAGAATTCCGAGCGCCGTGCCCGCAGTTCTCGAAGCGACCAGTTCTTTGTTGGAGATGCGCCGCCACAGGATCGTGCCGGTGGCAAGCATCGGCAGGCCCCACAACGTGACGAGGGGAGCGAGGTACATCATCGACATCCCAAGCGGCCCCGATTTGTAAAGCAACAAGCCAAACGGCAACAGCGCTGCAAAACTCATCGTTCCGAGCACCGTGAAGACGCTGGTGGTTTCGCGTGCGTCAATCTCGTGATCCGCGAGTACGATCCGCAGTGCGAGTCCGACAGTCGCAACGTAACAACAAACCGGAAACGCGCCGAGCAGGATCAGCAGCGCGGGCGACGTGTCCACACCGGCGAAGTGGCGCACGAGGAGTTGTCCGATAGACGATCCGAGCACACCCGCTGAGAGAATGTGCGCGCAGCCTGGCGTAATCACGCGCCCCGCGAAATAAACAAGGCAAAGAAAGATCGCCGGCGCCAGCAACTCGCTCCCGATTACGAGCGCCCCCGAAGTGTTACCGGCTGAAACCGCGGCGATCGCGAGAAAGTTCAACGGCACGAGCAGCGTGGCGATTGTCAGAATGCCTCTGCTCGTAGTCGGCAGTTTCCAACGATGTTCGGTGTACAAACCGATGCCGAAAAGGATCGCGGTCACCGTCGTGAAGATCAAAAACTTCAGTACCGGAATCTCAGATATCTGCGCCCACAGACTCACGACAAGCGCAGTGGAACAACCAATGATCAGCAGACCACCAATAATCTCGCCCCAACGAATGTTGCTCTCTTCCATAAACGAATTGAGCACTTCGGAGAATGGACGTCGCACACGCGGTGGTGGTGGAGGCGGCGACTGCGGCGGCGGTGGTTGAGCCGGTCTCGGTTTTGGAGCAACCGGCGCGCTCGCCGGTACTTCAGGCGCGAGGAATGTTGGCGCCGGTTCGATGATGATCGCTTCGTCAGTCGCGACGAGTGATGCGGTTACCACTGAGGGAGGTGGTGTCACAATCGGAGCCGGGGCCGGAGCCGGGGCCGGGGCCGGAGCCGGGGCCGGGGCCGGAGCCGGGGCGGGTGCGGGAGCTGGAGCCGGTTTGGGAGTTGGTCTGGTTTGTCTACCGAGCAGGCGGTCGCGTTCCGCGCGAATGCGAGCCTGCAACAACTCGTATGTCTCGTCGTTGATCTTACCGTCGCGATAGAAACGCACGAGTTGGCGTTCGGTGGCCGCGAGATCGTTGAGTGGATCATTGACGGAGAACAGGCGCGTCACCTGCTCGTCCTTCGTCTCACCGCCTGACAAAGCGCGAATGATTGCTCTGATTGCCACCCAGATACCGTGGCCGATAAGAGTTATGAGCGTCAGCAGAACCAGCAGAATGATCAGGAATTCCATGACAATCCTTTTAGACAGGATTTACAGGATGACACCGGATGCACATGATAAGCTTGTTTCATCCCGCAAAATTGTGTGAAGCAACTTTTCGTGCACAGATCCCTTAGCTTAGGCTATATATCTCAACCATGAATTTGTTTGACGCCATCTTCGCGAACAAACATTCCTCGCATTCCGCGCCGGCGGTTCGTTGCGGCCATCGCCAGCTCACCTATGGTGACTTGCGCGCCGGAACAGTAAAGATGGCCCAGGCAATTGTCTCTCTCGGCGCCGTTCCTGGCGACCGTGTCGCGCTGCTCCTCAACGACTCGGTCGAGTTCATCGAAGCCTTCATCGCCACGTGTTGCCTTGGGGCAATCGCTGTTCCCATTAATACATCGCTGCGAGCCGACGAACAGTGTTCAATCCTTCACAACTCCGGCGCCAAAGTGGCATTGATCGAAGGTGACATGTGCCATGAGCTGCTGACACATGCACCGGAAAAACTGCACTCACTCGAGAATGTGGTTCAGATTGACCGGAGTTTCCGTACAGATCCGCCGGAAGAAACCGGGGCTCACTTGTACCTGGAAGAACGCCTGCAAAACCCACCAATCACGATCCAATCGATGGAGGGTTTGCTCTCGAAAG
>Ga0070699_100004538_pt1 | contig 12288 bp, 8 predicted proteins | sample KBSK1503metaG_FD_65473 | JGI IMG/M metagenome (GOLD analysis project Ga0070699, IMG submission 65473) | Corn, switchgrass and miscanthus rhizosphere microbial communities from Kellogg Biological Station, Michigan, USA - KBS K1-50-3 metaG | ecosystem: Host-associated > Plants > Roots >...
GAGCTGTCCGGCCTCTACTGGCACTTCGTCGACATCGTCTGGATCTTCCTGTTTCCGCTGCTGTACCTCGTGGACAGGGCGCACAACGTCGTTTGAGGGTATGTCCAACCCCAAAAGGATCGGCCGTCGGAGGCGTGTTGTGACCGGTACTCTTCCAGTTGAGGCTACCCAGTAACTATGTCAGGACACGTTTCACCCAAGAGCACCTACTACGCCGTCTTCGGCGCGCTGATGGTCCTGACGGCGATCACCGTCGCCGTGGCATTCATCCACCTCGGCACGCTCAACTTCCCGGTCGCGCTCGGGATTGCCATCTTCAAGGCGACGCTGGTCATCCTGTTCTTCATGCACGTGAAGTACAGCAGCCGCCTGACGAAGATGATCGTCGGCATGGCGTTCTTCTTCCTCGCGATCCTGCTGCTGCTGACGCTGACCGATTACGGATCGCGCGGCTGGTATGCGTCGGACCGCGGCAGCGCGACCGCCGGCACGCAGGTGACGGTCACCGGTCCGAATCAGGCGAGAAGGCCGGCCCCGGCCGCCGAAGCCAAGTAGGCCGGGTTCCGCCGACCGGCGGACCCGGCGATCAGAACACTTCGCCGAAGTAACTCCACAGCCAGTTCCGCACGCGCTCCGGGAACGGGCGCGAACGCCATTCCTCCAGCGTGAGCCTCTTCGACTTCGTGAGGTCGCGCTCGAAATCGGCGCGCAGTCGCGCGGCGAGTGCGCGATCGAAGATCGCGACGTTCAGCTCGTCGTTCAATTCGAGAGACCGATTGTCGAAGTTCGACGACCCGACGATGCTCAGGAGGTCGTCCACGACGAGGGCTTTCGCGTGCATCATCGTCGGTTGATATTCGGCGATCTGAACGCCGTCTTCGAGCAGGTCGTCGTAGTCGGCGCGCCCGGCATACTTCACGGCCTTCGCGTCGGTCTTGTCGCCTTCGACCAGCAGGCGTACTTGCACTCCGCGCTGTCGCGCCTCGTGAATGCTCCACTTCGACGACTCGTCGGTGATGAGATACGGCGACTGGATGTCGACCTGATGGCGCGCGGCCGCGAGCGCGAGCAGATACAGGACTTTCATCTCGTTCTCGCCGCCCTGCGGTGAGCTCCATACGACGATCGACTCCGCGCCGCCGGTGGGGGCCGGGCCTGTCGGCCGGACCTCGGGCTCGACGACTCCGCCAGTCAGCATCCAGTTCTGGTTGAAGCCGGCTTCGACATCGGACACGGCCGGGCCGTGAATCTCGATCTGCGTGTCGCGCCACGGCGGCATGTCGTCGTCGGCCTGGAGCCATTGGTCGGCGATACCCATGCCGCCGACGAAGCCAACGAGGCCGTCTACCACGAGCGCCTTGCGGTGCGAACGGTAATTGGCTTCCTCGATCGACGCGCTGAACACGGGTTTGACCCACCCGATTGCCACACCGGCGTCCTTCAATCGCCGGTCGATGTCCCTGCTCAGTGTTCCCGAGCCGACCGAGTCGAGGACCATGCGAACGCGAACGCCCCGCTGAGCGGCTGCTGCGAAGGCGGCGGTGAACCGATCGCCGACGTCGCCTTTCTCGTAGATGTAGCTCTCGAACGCGATTCGCTCTTTCGCGGCATTGATCGCCTCGATCATCGCCGGGAACGCGGCCTCGCCATTGGTCAGAACCCGGTACGAGTCGCCGTGAGTGACCGGACGACCGAGCAGGCGGGCGAGGTAATCAGGGAAGCGCTGATCCTCGACGGCGAGGGGCGTCCTGATGCGGAGGGTCTCCTGATCCTGAGCGATGAGCAGGCCGCAGCCGACAGTGATCGCGCCGATGAGAATGCCGGCGAGGAAGCGATGATGCCGTGCCCAATGCTGCCGATGCGGAGCCATCTCGTTTCTCCTGAGATGGCCGTACGCGAAACCGGTGCCGTATTCGCGCCGGTCCCGCTGGCTGAAGATGCGGCGCGGACCTTCATGGTCCGCGAGGTAGGGTCCGCCTTCAGGCGGACCAAGAGCTCAGCGATTAATCCAGTACGACGCCTTGACCATGAACACGTTGGTCGATTCGCCTCCGAAGGCGCTGCCGAGGTCGCGCCACGGACTGAACAGGCCGGGCCTCACGTGGTCGGCTTGCGAGAGATTCCAGACGACGAACAGTGTGCTGCCCTTGATGTACTCCCACCGCAGCACGAGGTTGCTGCGCAGCGACTTGTCGTTGAAGTCGGGATCCGTGTCGAGCGTCACCGGTTGGAATTCGTAGGAGCTCGGCCGCGCCAGCTTGCGGATGTCTGAGTAATCGCCGACCGCCACGAACGGCTGCACGTACGCCTGCAGCGTGAGATCGCGCGAGAACGCGTACGTGCCGCGCAGCTTGATGTCGACGACGTCGCGATTCAGCGTGCCGTAGACGTAGTCGGTCACGCCGTCGCCGTCTGCATCGACGTTCTTGATCCACTGCGCGTCGTCGCGTCCACGGTGGTACTCAGTGTTCACGGACGTCTGCAGGCGATCGGACGCTTGCAGTGAAATGCCCGTTTCGTAGTTCGCGCCATACGATCCGACCCGACTCGGACCACCGCTCACGTTCATCGTCCAGCGCCAGCGCTTGCGCGAATCGCTTTCCAGATGGAGGAAGCCGTAGTGACCCGATGGCACCACGATCGGCGGCCCGCCGCGCGTGTCGCGATCGTCCATCCGGTCGAAGTCGACGCCGCTACCGAAGTGCCCGCGCCAGAAATTCAGGAACTGGAACGCGAAGTACGTCTCGAAGCCCCGCTGGAACACGAGCTGCTGATCGTTCCACGACTGGCCGCCGTTGAAGCCCACCCAGTACTGACGCAGATACTTGCCCGGATCGGGCTGACCGACTTCGACATAGCCATCGGCACGATTGCGGTTCGTACGCGTGCGCAGGAATCCGATGTCGTTGATTCGGAAATCAGTTCCGATGTGATCGGCGTGGAGACCCGCGTTGTAGCGCTTGTGATTGACGTTGAAATTCGTCACGCCGCCGAACCCGTTCCGAGTGCCGGTGCCGTCGGTACCGGGCGCGCGGGTCACGACCCAGTGCCCGTTGAACGAATTGCGATTGCGATCCCAGCGCAGGTTGTAATCGAAACCGCCGGTGAACGCGTCGGCGTCGCGCTCGCGCACGACGCCGGTGACGATCGCGCCGATGTTGGACGAGCCGCGGACGTCGCGCTGGATGCGGGCGACGTTATAGGAAGTGGACGGTTCAATCAGCATCGACTCGCGCCGCGTCGCCGCAGCAGAACCCGATGCTGCCGTCTCGATCTCGGCATACTCTCGACCGGTCATCGCGCTGAGCACGCCATATGTCCATCCGGAGCTCTTGCCGGTCAGTTTGGCTGCGCCGAAGATGGTCGTGTCCACCGGCTTCGCGACGACCGTATCCTCCGTCGGGATCGCAAATCGATCCGGCGTCCGGCCGATCCGCCGCGAGTGGAACACCTGAAAGAGTCCGTACGGAGGCACGAACGTGCGACTGTCCTCGAGGAAGAACGGCCGCTTCTCCGGAAAGAACGTTTCGTAGATCGACAGGTTGAGGACCGCCGGATCCTGTTCCACCTGGCCGAAGTCGGGATTGAGCGTGGCCGACAGCGTCGCTCCTGGACCGAGTCCATAGCGGACATCGGCGCCGGCGCTCAACCCGAAGTCGGCCGTTCCCGTCGGCGCATGGTCCGCACGCGACAACGCGTACGGCGTGACTTCGAGTCGTCCGGGCGGGGCCAGCGGCGCGTCGAACACGAGATGGCCGAAACGGGACGCGTCGCCACGCTCGCCGCGAGGGCGGGGCACCCAGAATCCTGATTCACCCTTGCGGCGGATCTGCCGCATCGCGTCGAAACCCCAGACCTGGCCGGGCATCGGCAGCGCCGAGAATCGCATCTGCGAAAACGGAATGCGGAACTCCGCCGTCCATCCCGCCTCCGTCACGAGCGACCGCACCTCCCAGTTCGCGTTGTAGTCGCGGTCGCTGCGGTCGTCGTCGTAGAGCGACATGTCGCCTTGCCATGACGAGGGGTTCGTCTGGAAGACGTATCCGGTCAGATGGTCGTGCCGTGGATCGAAACCGATGTTGAGGAGGTCGGTCTGCGGCGGTTCATCGCGGCGACCGAGTCCGCGTCCGATCACCAGCGGCTCGCTGTCCAGACATGTCACAGCGACGTAGAGGAAGCGGTCGTCGTAGGCGAACTGGATGCGCGTGTCCTCGGTCATCGGCCGGCCGTTGTTCGGGTCGCGCTGCGTGAAGCCCGAGGCCGCCTCCGCCGCCATCCAGACTTCGTCGCCCAGCCGGCCATCGACGAGCGGCGGCGCCCCGGTGATCCGGCGGGCGTGCACGATTTTGCCGATCTTGAACGCCCTCGCCGGCTCGCTGGCGGCGAACACACCCTGGTCCTCCGACGAGGCGGATTCGTCGACAGCTTCGCCTGCTCGAGGAGGTGCCCCGGCTGCCGCTCGTCTGCCGCCTGCTGTCACGTCACTGGGCGGAGCAACCGCCTGGCCAAGCGCCAGTTCGCGTCCAGCGAGGCAGACAAGGAGTGCGAGTGTGAGAGTCCTCAAGATGGAGGGGTAAGAAAGCTTACTCCAGAGCTGTGGCCGCTTGGATGTGCCACGGGCGCGACGGGTTGCCGGCCTTCTGATACGTTTATCGACGCATGCGAGCGATCGTTCTAGAGGACGAAGTGAAAGTTCTGCGTGATTATCCGGATCCGCGGGCCAAGCCGGGCGAAGTTCGGGTGCGCGTGCTGTGCGCCGGCATCTGTGAAACCGACCTTCAATTGATCCGCGGCTACATGGGATTTCGCGGAGTCCTCGGACACGAGTTCGTCGGCATCGCCGAGAGTGGCCCATTTGCCGGCCGCCGCGTCGTCGGCGAGATCAATTGCGCATGCCGGCACTGCGACCTCTGCCGGCGAGGTCTGCCCACGCATTGCTCGAATCGAACGGTCCTCGGCATCTTCAATCACGACGGTGCGTTTGCCGACACGATTACCGTTCCCCAGGAAAACCTGCACGTCGTGCCGGATGACATACCGACCGACATCGCCGTGTTTACCGAACCGGTCGCCGCGGCGTTCCAGATCCCGGCGCAGATTCAGGTGCAGCCAACCGATCGCGTTGTGGTGCTTGGGGATGGCCGCCTCGGGAACCTGTGCGCGCAGGTGCTGGCCGGGCTCTCGAACCACGTGCTCGTCGTCGGCAAGCATGCGAACAAGCTCGCGCTCGTGCACGCACTCGGTATCGCCACCGCGATGCGCGACGAGCTCGAGGCAGGCCGCGATGCCGACATCGTCGTCGACTGCACCGGGTCGGAGACGGGTCTGCCGACAGCGTTGAGACTCGTTCGGCCGCGCGGGACGATTGTCTTGAAGACCACGGTTGCCGGGGAACAGACGCTGGCGTGGGCGCCGTTCGTCATCGACGAAGTCACGCTCGTCGGGTCACGCTGCGGGCCCTTCGATCAGGCGCTGAAGGCGCTGGCCGACGGACGCGTCAACGTGGCGCCGCTGATATCCGATCGCTTCGACCTGTCGGATGGAGCGAATGCGCTCGAACACGCGCGCACGAAGCCGGTGTTGAAGGTCCTCCTCGACGTCGCGCGGGCGTGAGCATGATCACTCGTTCTTACCGCGTCGGCGGCTCGATCGAGGACTACTGCCGCGCCTGCAAGACCGATCGCATCCACACGGTCATGGCCGCCGACGGAGACGGGCGGCCCATTCGTGTCGTGTGCGATTACTGCCGCAGCGAGCACAACTATCGCGGTGGTCCGAGAATCGATACGAGCGGCGGCGCCGCGAGTGTTGCCGAACGCGATCACGGTCGGCGCGGAGGAGGCGGAGGGTCCGCGAACGTGCCCTCGTCAAGCGAGTCTGGTGCCCGCTCACGCTCTTCCACACCGCCCTCAGGCGACCGAATCCCTCTGGTCAGCGATCGCGAAAGGATTGCCCCACCAATGTCAGTCGACAGCACCGCCGATCTCGAACTGCTGCTCCGCCGCATCATTCGTGAAGAAACAGGACTCACACCGGTCACGCCCGCGGACAAGTGGCGCGACGGTGAGCTCGTTCTTCGCCCCGGCAAGCCAGGTCTGCAGGAGAAGACCTGGCCGATCGAGACGTTCTTCCACAAGGTGGTGATGCTGCGAAATCGACTGCGGACACTCGAGCAGCAGCTGAACGCATCCGATCTGCCCGAGGATGCGAAGGTGAAGCTGCAGTCCTACATCACTGGCTGTTACGGCTCGCTCACCAGCTTCAACGTGCTGTTCGCAGACGAGGATGATCAGTTCAAGGGGTCGGGGAGCGACTGACGCCGCTCGAGCGCGTCGACGACGGCAGTCGCCGTCACCACTGCATTCGTGCCGTTCATTGTGTCGGTTGTTGCGCCGCCGCACCCGAGGCGTACGGGCATTTGTCGCGCGTGTCGTCAATGTTCGCCGGGTTCCAGGTCATCGCCAGCGAGTATCGCGCGCAGTGCGCCAGCTCGTACGTGTGGCCGCGAAGGAGAGTGGACGTGCCGCCTTCCTTCACGTTGGCGTCGAAGCACTTGCTGGGGTCTCCCTTTTCACACGCCGCGAGCTCGAGGCCGAATGCGATCATCGCCTGCTCGACCTCCCTGTGCTCGATCATCGAGAGCTTGCCCCAATACAGCTTCCAGAATCGCTGTCGCGCGTCCGCCGCAGACTTCAGGTCCGGCGACATCGCGATCTCCGCCGCGGCGTCGGTGGCCTCGCGATACAGCGCGACCTGTTCTTCCCAGAACCGCTTGCGAAACTCCGTCTGGCGCGTGATGTTGTACTGCGTCAGCCCAACGGTCACCGGAATCGCCGCGACGATGAGCGTGATGAGCGGCGCGTAGTTCCAGGACTTCTTCTGATCGTTCATGTGCACTGATTAAAACATGGCAGGAATCAGGTATCAGGAGTCTGGTTTCAGGGCGGCCTCATTCCTGGCCCAGCCCTGAATCCTGTTACCCGATTCCTGATTCCTTCAGAGATCTACTGCTGCGTGAGGCGCGCGATGATCTGCTGCGTGCGGCCGCGCGCGAGGTCCTTCGGCGTCTGGCCCTGGTAGTTGTAGACGTCGAATTTGGCGCCCTTGCTCGCGAGGTACTCGATCACTTTCTCCGATCCGCGCTGCACGGCGTAATGCATCGCCGTCATGCCCAGATCGTTCATCGTGCTCACGTCGGCGCCCTTGTCGACGAGTGCCTTGATCACGTCTACGGGCTCGGCGCGAGCGGCGGCCTCGGTCACTTCTTCTTCTCCGCCACGCGGGGCGCCGACACCCGCGGCGGCCATCAACGGCGTCGAGCCGTCGCCGATGGCGAGAGCGGGATTGGCGCCGGCGTCGAGCAGCAGCCGAACCGCCACGAGATCGGTGCCGCGAACGGCGCGATGCAGCGGCGTGGCGCCGCCGGGGACGTTGATGTCGCCCTGTGCCTGGCGCGGCGGAATCTTCTTCGCGTACGGCTTGTTCGGATCCGCGCCCTTCGCGAGCAGCAGCTTCGTGATATCGAGATGGCTGACGCCGTCCTCGCTCTCCGCCGGATTCGGTCTGTTGGAATACTTCGCGAGGTTGCGCATCTCCATCACGACATACAGTGACCCGTCGTTGACGTCGGCCCCCTTGTCGATCAGGAACTTCGCAAACGCATAGTGACCATTGAAGATTGCGGTCTGCAGCGGCGTGAAGCCGTACTGCGGCTCGGTGACCTTCAGATCCGCGCCAGCGGCGATCAGGTGTTCCGCGGACTCGAGCGCGCCCTGGCGAGCCGTCAGGATGAGCGCGTTCAGCCCCCCCTGCGGCCGATCGTGAATGATGCCGCCGGCGCCACCGGTGAGCTTCTGAAACGTGTACTCGGCCGTGCGCGTATTGACGTCCGCGCCGGCATCGATGAGCGCCTTGACGACGGGCGCGTGGTTCTCGACGGCGGCAAACATCAGCGCCGTCTCGCCGCGGAACGATTCGGCCGCGTTCACTTTCGCGCCGCCCTCGAGGAGCAGCTTCACGACCTCGACGCTGCCGCTGTGTGCCGCGGTCATCAGCGGCGTTTCACCATCGCCGTAAGAGGCGTTCACGTCAGCGCCCGCCCTGACCAACGCGTTGACGATCGCGGCATTGCCGACGGTGGCGGCTTCGTGCAGCGGCGTCACGCCATAGCGGTTCGCGGTCTTCGCCTTCGCCCCGGCCGCGATCAGCAGTTTGACCGTGTCCACGTCGTTCCAGTGTGCCGCCCAGTGCAGCGCAGTCATCCCTTCGGCATCAGCGACGTTGGGATCGACGCGCTGCTTGATCAGCGTACGCGCCTTCGTCGTGTCCTGGCTCTTCAGCGCAGCGACGAGCCGCAGGTCGGGTTCAGCGGCGATGACCGTCCGGCTGAAGCCGGACACGACGTCAAAGAGGCACGGGCCGTCGCACAGACACCCGATGGCGACGACGCCGACGACGCACGCGGCAAGCTTCTTCATGGCTAGATCTCGATGGCGCCGGAGCTCTGGCCGAATTTCTCCATGTCGACGCCTGCCTTGCCGCAGATCGACACCACCAGGTTCGACAGCGGGGTGCTCTTCGCCATCTTGATGTGGTTGTTGCCCTTGTGAGTACCGGCGCCACCGCCGATCACCAGCGTCGGCAGGTTCTCGTGATCGTGCTGGTTGCCGTTGCTCATCCCGCTGCCATACAGGAACAGCGAGTGATCGAGGATGCTGCCATCGCCGTCGGGCGTCGCCTTCAGCTTGTCGAGGAACTGTGCGAACAGATCGAGGTGGTACATGTCGATCTTGGCTTTCTTCGCCACCTGCTCCGGGACGTTGTTGTTGTGCGACACCGGATGATGTCCGTCCGCGACGCCGATCTGCGGGTAGCTCAGGGTGCTCAGTTCGCGGGCGACCATGAACGACGCCACGCGCGTCATGTTGCCCTGATAGGCGAGCGCGATCAGGTCGAACATCAGGTTGACGTGCTCTTCCCAGTTCTCGGGGATGCCGACCGGTGTGGCAGGTGCCTCGATGCCGGTTTCATCGCGCTGCTGCTCGGCGCGCACGATGCGGCGCTCGATCTCGCGCACGTTGTCGAGGTATTCACCGACGCGCACGCGATCGCGCGGCCCCAGCTTGATCTTCAATTCATTCGCGCTCTCGACAACCGCGTCGAGAATGCTGGTGTTCTTCTGCAGACGCGCCTTGCGTTCCTCGGGCGTGGCGCGGTCGCCGCCGAACATCCGCTCGAAGACCACACGCGGGTTGATCTCCATCGGCAGCGGCTGCGAGGGTGACGCCCAGCTGATCGTGCTCATGTAGGAGCACAGGAAATCGCCGGCGCAGCTGCCAAGATGGCTCGAGTGATCTTCGGTGGCGAACTCCATCGACGGGAACGTCGTGTCGCGACCGATGTGCTGCGCGATGATCTGATCGGCCGTGGTCGAGAGCTTCAGCAGGCTGCCCTTCGAGGGAAACGTGCCGCTCATCCACATCGCGGTGCTCACCGAGTGCCCGCTCTCGCCGTAGTTGGCCAGGTTCGTCAGCACGGTGAGCTGGTCGCGATAGCGCTCCAGCGGCTTCAGGATCGGCGAGAACTCGAAGTTGCGTCCCTCCTGTGCCGGCGTCCACTGCCGCATGATCGAACCGTGCGGCACGTAGAAGAAGCCGAATCGCTGCGTCCCCTTTGCCGGTGTGGCGGCAAGCGCCTTGGCGGCGGGAACCATCGCATCCAACAAGGGGAGCGCGACCGCGGCGCCGAGTCCGCGCAGAACCGTACGGCGCGCGATGGCCTTCTTGGTGATCATCATGAGTCCGATCTCCTTCGCTGGAAGGGCACACTCTTCACGATGCCGAGCACAATGGACGAGAACTTGTAGTTGTTGCGCGCGGCGTCCTTGACGATGGCGCGCACCGAGGGCATGTCGTAATACTCGACCCCGTGACCCAGCGCGTAGGTCATGAGGTTTTCGGTCACGTTGCGGACGAAGAGATCCGGATGCCGCAGCACCGCGCGTCGCAGCGCCACCGGGCCGTCGACACTCGAGCCGTCGAACAACTGCGCCTTCGTATCGATGGCCAGACCGTTCTCCGCGGTGCGCCAGCGGCCGATGCCGTCGAAGTTCTCGAGCGACAGGCCGATGGGGTCCATCAGCCGATGACACCCTGCACACGCCGGATTCCGTCGATGCGCCTCCATCCGCTCGCGCATCGTCATCGGCTTGCCGGGCGTCTCGTCGAGCGGCGGCACGTTCGCCGGCGGTGCCGGCGGTGGCGTGCCGAGGATGTTCGTCAGCACGTACTTGCCGCGAATCACCGGCGCGGTGCGATTGGCGTATGACGTGAGCGTGAGGATGCTTCCGTGCCCGAGGATGCCGCGTCGCGCGTCTTCCGTCACGGGGACGCGACGGAACTGCGACCCGTAGACGTTCGGGATCCCATAGTGCCGCGCCAGGCGTTCGTTGACGAACGTGTAGTCGGCGTCGAGCAGCGTCAGCGCGGTGCGATCCTCGAGCACGATGCTCTCGAAGAGCATTTCGGTCTCGCGCTGCATGGCCACGCGGAGGTTGTGATCGAAGTCGGGGAAGATGTCCGCGTCCGGCTCCTGACCGCGCATGTTGCGCAGGAAGAGCCACTGGCCGGCGAAGTTGGTGCCCAGCGCACGCGCGCGCTCGTCCTTCAGCATGCGCCGGACCTGCTGTTCGAGGACGAGCGGATTCTGCAGCCTTCCTTGTGCCGCGACAGTGAGCAGCTCGTCATCCGGAATGCTGCTCCAGATGAAGAAGGACAGGCGCGAGGCGAGCTCGAGATCGCTGATGCGATAAATCGATCCCGGCGCGACGTTGGCCGGATCGCGTTCGACGCGGAACAGGAACCGCGGGCTCACCAGCATGTACGAGAGCGCGGTCTCGATGCTCTCGTCGAAGTTGCTGCCCTTGCCGCGCTCACGATCGTAGAACCCCACCAGGCGCTGCATCTCGGCGTCGTTCACGTCACCGCGATACGCCTTGCGCGCGAGCGAGGTGAGGATCGTGCGCGCGCAGGGCGCCGCATCACGATCGGACGTCGGCCGGCACGTGAAGATCTTCCGGCGGCTTGGAGACGTCGCCGTCGGTGACACGTTGAAGGGACCTTCGATGGTGACTTTGTCGAGCTCGGGAATGCCGACGGGCGTGATCGGGTCGATGCGCTCGCGGTCGAATGGCTGCAGCAACTCCAGGGTCGTCGCCGAGCTCTTCTTGAGGAACGCCACCGCGATCGTGTGCAGTCCGGCGCTGACCTTCAGGCGCTTCTGGAAGCGCTTCTCCATCTCGTCGCCGGCGAGCGTCGGCTGCAGATAGTTCGCCTGTTCGTCCTGCGGTCCGCCGAAGCGCGCCAGCACGACGCGCTCGCCGTCGAGCGTCACCTCGAGGTCGTGCGGCAGTTCCAGACCGCGGATGATGTTGACCGTCTCGCGATACAGCCTCGGGCTGACGACGTACTCGCCATCGACGGGGAAGTAATGCCGGATCTGGATACCGCCGCGCGTGCCGATCGGCAGGCCGTCGAGGTGATCGTCCTGCGACGTGTCGCCGCGCACACGGAACGTTTCGAGCGCCGGCGTGATGGTGGGGCTCGCCACGGCGACGGCGCTGATCTTGACGGCCGCGGACAAGTACCGCTCCATCAGCGCAGGAGAGACGCCCAGCACGTTGGCGTTGTTGTCGTAGCCGTACGCTTCCTCGTCGACCGGCAGCAGAGAGGCGACGTCGAGCTCGTCGAGCGCCAGCAGATCGCGAATGGCGTTGCCGTATTCCGCGCGATTCAACCGATGCAGCGTCGGCGTGCGAACCTTGGGCTGCGTGGCCGCCGCCTGATCGATCGTGGTCTCGAGGTGCGCGACGAGCGCATCGAGCTGCGCCTGTTCCGGTCGCGGCAGCCCGGCAGGCGGCATCATGCCGGCGCGCAGCTTCCGAACGACTTTCTCCCAGACGTCCGCTCCTGCGGGAATGTCGTCGAGGTCCGCGGTATCGAGCGTCAGGTCTGCGGTCTTCGTCTTCTGGTTGTGGCACGTCACGCAGTACTTGTCGAGCAGCGCCCGATAATCGGCAGTCTCGACACTTGTCCGCCGTAGCGCATCGCGCGAAGGCGGATGACTGGCGACCGGCGCGACCTGGGTCGACTGCGTGCGTCGCGCACGCTGGCCCGCGCGGGCCTGCGAAGCCGCGTCGGGACGACTCCCAAGGGAGGCGACCAGACAGACCAGGAGCAAGAGGGACGTGCCAAGCTTCATAGCGAGTACAGCTACCTCGCGACCGCGCCC
>Ga0070699_100004539_pt1 | contig 12287 bp, 15 predicted proteins | sample KBSK1503metaG_FD_65473 | JGI IMG/M metagenome (GOLD analysis project Ga0070699, IMG submission 65473) | Corn, switchgrass and miscanthus rhizosphere microbial communities from Kellogg Biological Station, Michigan, USA - KBS K1-50-3 metaG | ecosystem: Host-associated > Plants > Roots >...
GGCGCGGGTCATCAGGCTGACCACACGCGGATCGGGTGCGCCGGTGCGTTTCGCCGATTCGATCAGCTCGCGGATGTAGGGAGTCTTTTCGCTTTCTTCGATGTAACGCAACCTGGGCATTGGTTTCCTCCTGATGCTTAATTCACACTCAGCGGGGAATGGATGGCCAGTTGTTGGTCTGCTCACAGTTAGCGCAACATTTGAGGTGATCGTCAGTCGGGTTCATGCCGCGACGGCCTTTCTCGTGAGGACTGCCAGGACGTCACGGGGGTCGGCGCGGTCGCGATAGTCGGCATCCGTGTACGCATAGACGATTGAGCCATTGCGATCGATGACGTAGGTCGCGGATACCGGCAACGCCCATTCGCCCGGCGTCCCATTGCGGGCCGGAATATCCAAATTGAAGCCGTTGTAGGCGCGCTTGAGTTCTTCGGTGAATTCGTAGACCAAGCCGAACGCTCGTCCCACGTTCTGGTCCACGTCGCTGAGGACTTCGAAGGTGAGCGCATTTTTCTCTGCGGTCGACACCGTGTCGGTGCCGACGTCTACGGTCCTTCCCTTGGCGTTCTCCAGCACAATTGCTGGCGCATGGTCGCCGACTTTCAACATGGTGCGGGCGATAGCGCCGCTGCGCAGCTGGTCGATATGACGCTGCATGATCGCTTGGCGTTCGGCCGGAACGCGCTGATACCAGCCGGCTCGGTATTCGGCGAGTTGCTCTTTCAAGGGCATGTCTGGGCTCCTGCTCGGTGTGTGCCAAGTGACGATGGAGGTGCGTCAAGCCGCTTTCAGTAACTCCTGCACCTTCGGCCAGGGATCGGGGGCGAGGCTTTTGAACGGGGCCCAGTCGGCCTCGGACATGCGATCGAAGATCGCGGCCTTGACCGACAGCCGCGCGCGCACCCGCGCCCACCATTCGGCGACGGCCGGGTACCGCTCCCACATGCCACAGAGCTTGAGGAGTTCGAGACGCAGCATATAGGGAATCACGGCGCAGTCCGCATTGGAAAAGCCCTCGCCAGCCAGGTACGGGCCGCTCTTCAGCGAGTCCGCCATCCACGACAAGAGCTTCCGGTGATGCGCCAGCGCCTCGGACACGAACTCGGAGTCGAGCCCGTGCTCGATGACGCTACGCTTATACTCTGCGCGGCGCTTGAGCGGCGTCTTGCCGATTTCGGCCTGCCATGCCTCGGGCGGCATCTTCAGGAAGGCCGGACGGAATGCAGTCGCGAATGTAAGGATCATGCAGGAGTTGTGCACATATTCGTCGATCAGCTTGTTGTACATACGCACGCGGTGGCGCTGGCGCGTCTCCTTCGGCATCAGCGGCGGTTCGGGGAACGCGTCGTCGATGTAATAAAGGATCAGCGACGATTCGATGATCGGCTGGCCGTCGTGGATCAGCGTCGGCACGACGCCATTCGGATTGAGCCTCAGGTACGCGGACTCGAATTGGTCCCCGCGCAGCGTCATGATGTGGTCCTTGGCCTCCTGCGCCTTCTCCTTCAACGCGATGCGCACCTTCTGGGCGCAGACCGAATTGATGCTGTGATAAAGTTCCAGCACGTCATCCTCCCTTTTTACGCCGCAAGCCGCGCGCGCGATCGTGCGGCTGTCCCAGATCGACCGGCGTTCCTTTCGGAATGATTCCGGTCGGGTTGAGTTTGGCTATCGAATAGTAATTGATCACGTAGTAGCGCGGCTTTACCGTGGCAGCGACTCCCGGCACCTGGTAGAGCTCTCGCATGTAATTCGACAGGTTCGGATAGTCGGCGGCTCGTTTCTCGTTGCACTTGAAAAGCGAAAAATAGGCCACATCGAATCGGACTAAAGTCGGAAACAGTCGCCAGTCGGCCTCGGTGAGCTGGTGGCCGACGAGGTAGCGCTGGCGCGAAAGCCGCCCCTCGAGTTCGTCGAGCGTGGCGAATAGGCCGTCATAGGCCTCCTCGTAGGCCGCCTGTGATTTCGCAAAGCCGCACCGATACACGCCGTTGTTGACGTTGTGATAAATGCGCTCGTTGAGCCGGTCGATCTCGCCGCGCAGCGGCGCTGGATAGTAGTCGGCGGTGTTGCCCGTGATCACGTTGAACTCGGAGTTCAACATGCGAATGATTTCCGACGACTCGTTGTTGACGATCCGCTTGTTCCGCTTGTCCCACAATGTCGGCACCGTTACCTTGCCGGTGTATCTCTTGTCGGTCGCCGTATACGCCTCGTGCAAGTAATGGAAACCGTTCACCGTGTCGGAGGTACAATCCGGAAATCTGGGATCGTTCTCGAACGTCCAGCCACTCTTCTTTAGGCCTGGAATTGCGTAAGCGACCGAGATCAGGCCGTCGAGCTTCTTCAGCGCACGATAAATCAGGGTACGGTGCGCCCACGGACAGCCGTGGGCAACGTAGAGGTGATAGCGCCCAGCCGCTGCCTTGAAACCCGACGAGCCGTCCGCCGTGATGCAGTCGCGGAACCGGCTCTCGGCGCGACGAAATTCGCCGGCGCGGCCAACCTCCTGGGGAAGCTCTTCATCACGCCATACGCCTTCGATTAGAACTCCCATCTCTCTCCCTCCGCCATGGCCGCAACGCGGCGATCGCGCGATCTCGCAAGGGCGCCACTCTGAGCCTGGACATTTTGTATCGTTCGGTACATAATGTCAATGAAGGGTCAAAGTAACGATCGCGTGCGAAGACACTGCAGCAGATAGGCGAATGGCGAGGCCGAGAGAATTTGACGAAGTGATCGCCCTCGAGGCGGCGATTGATTGTTTCTGGCAGCGCGGCTACGAGGCGACGTCGGTGCGTGATCTTGCCGACAAAATGGGGATTTCGGCGCCGAGCCTCTACAACGCTTACGGCGACAAGCATGCGCTGTTCGTGCAGGCACTCGAGCGCTATCTCGATCACTCGACGCGGGCCCGGATCAAGCGGCTTGAAGACTCGCTGCCGCCAAAACAGGCCGTCCGCCGTTTTATCGAGGAGATCATCGAACGTTCGGTGAGCGACCGCGAACGGCGGGGCTGCTTTCTGATCAACTCGGCGCTTGAGGTGGCGCCGCACGACAGGGAGCTAAGCGCCCTCATCGCAGACCGCCTTACCGAGATCGAGGCGTTTTTCCACCGATCGATCAAAGCGGCGCGAGCCGAAGGAGCCGTTCCTCGGGACCGCGTCGCAAAAGATCTTGCCCGTTTATTGCTCGGCGTCCTGCTCGGCATTCGGGTTCTCGCCCGCTCGAAGCCCGAGCGCGCCTTGCTCGAAGGCGTCGCGCGGCCCGCTCTTGCCCTTCTCGACTGAATTCCCACCGAGACACCGAGCGACGGGTCGGAACAAGGTTCCAAAGATCGTCACAAGGCCAAGCTGCCCAAGGAAAACAGTGGTCGATGTCCAGGTTTTGCGTTGACAAAACGGACCCAGTCCATACGCAATGAAGGTCCGATCGTTCGATCAAACGAACCGCCAACGACTAACAGGTTGTAGTGATGAAGCATTCATTGGCGTGATGGCGCGGCCATGCATCGAGTCTCTCTAGCCTGGCGGCGTATTATTGCGATGAAGCCGCGCCGTTTCTGCTAGGCTGCTTGTCCGAGCCAATGCAGGGGAGGGAGCTATGCGTTCGAAGCTCACCACGATTATTCTGATCGGCATGGTGCTAGGTATCCTCGTCGGTTACGCCTGCCACATCCTGTGGCCCGATCCGAAAACGGCGAAGACCATCGCCGACTACATCTCGCTGCTCACCGATATCTTCCTGCGCCTGATCAAAATGATCATCGCGCCCCTCGTATTCTCGACCCTCGTTGTCGGCGTGGCGCATATGGGCGACACCAAGGCGGTCGGCCGCATCGGCGCCAAGGCGATGGGCTGGTTCGTCGGAGCCTCGCTCGTATCACTCTTGGTCGGCATGATCCTGGTCAACGTGCTCAGGCCCGGCGACAATCTCAATCTGCCGCTCCCGGACGCCGACGCTTCGACCAACCTTAAGGTCGCGTCATTGTCGATGAAGGAATTCGTCGCGCACCTCGTGCCGCGCTCTGTCGTCGAAGCGATGGCGACGAACGAAATCCTGCAAATCGTCGTGTTCTCCCTGTTCTTTGGTGTCGCCTGCGCGGCGCTCGGCGAGCGTGCCCGCAAGCTGGTCGATGGCATCGAGCAGCTTTCCTATGTCATCTTGTCGATCACCGGCTACGTCATGGCGCTGGCGCCGATCGCGGTGTTCGCGTCGATGGCCGCGATCGTGACGACCCAAGGTCTCGGCATCCTCGTCACCTACGGCAAGTTCGTCGTCGAGTTCTACTTCGGGCTCGCCGTGCTGTGGTGCCTGCTGATCGCTGTCGGCTTCCTGATTCTTGGCCACCATAGCTTCCGGCTCGTCAATCTGATCCGCGAGCCGTTCCTGCTCGCGTTCTCTACCGCAAGCAGCGAGGCAGCCTATCCCAAGACTATGGAGCAGCTCGAAAAGTTCCCGATCAGCAAGAAGATCATCAGCTTCGTTCTGCCGATGGGCTATTCTTTCAACCTCGATGGCTCGATGATGTACTGCACCTTCGCCACGCTGTTCATCGCGCAGGCCTACAACATCGAGCTGCCGCTCGGGCAGCAGATTACAATGCTGCTCCTGCTGATGCTTACAAGCAAGGGCATGGCGGGGGTGCCACGTGCTTCGCTTGTGGTCATAGCCGCGACGCTTGCGAGCTTCAATATTCCGGAGGCAGGACTGCTGCTGATCATCGGCATCGATCAATTCCTGGACATGGGCCGCTCGGCAACCAACGTGATTGGCAACACGCTGGCCACGGCCGCCATCGCAAAGTGGGAGGGCGAGCGGGTGGATCTCGCGGAACTGGAGGCCGCGCTCGCGCCCAAGGGCGCCTGATGCGTGTCATGCGAGCGAGCTGCGCGCTGAGAAAAACCACCGACGCGCCCGGCGCCCTTGCCTGGCGTAGGATTGTCTTTGCCGCCGCATCTATCCTGATCCTCACCGGATCGGCCAACGCCCAGGAGGCAACGAATGTCGGAGCGCTTTCCGGGACGCTTAAGAAGGTCAAGGACACCGGCACGATCACGCTCGGCTATCGCGAGAGCTCGCTGCCGTTCTCCTATCTGAATCGTAGGCAACAACCGATCGGCTACTCGATCGACCTCTGCCGCGAGATCGTGGAAGACGTATCCACCGAGCTCGACGGCATTGAGATCAAAATCGCATTCGCCCCGGTGACGCCGGCAAACCGCCTGCAGAAGGTGGCATCTGGCGAGATCGATCTCGAATGTGGCTCTACCACCGGCAATGTCCAACGCCGCAAGGAAGTCGCATTCTCGCCGATCTTTTTCGTCGCCGGTACCAAGCTGATGGTGCCGAAGTCCTCTTCCGTCCGCTCCTACCGTGACCTCGCCGGCAAGACCGCGGTCGTGACCTCCGGCACGACCAACGAGGCAGCGCTACGCACACTTTCGGACAAGCAGAAGCTCGGCATCACAATCATCACCGCCTCCGATCACGCGCAATCGCTTGCGACGCTCGTATCCAGCAAGGCGGACGCCTTTGCAACCGACGACGTACTTCTGTACGGCTTCATTGCGACGGCGAAGAACGCGAGCGACATGAAGGTCGTCGGCGAGTATCTGTCCTACGATCCCTATGGCCTTGTTTATCGACGCGACGATCCGGCTTTCGCCGCGGTGGTGGAGCGCACTTTCACCCGGATGGCAAGCGAGCGACGGCTCGCCGAGCTCTACAACAAGTGGTTCCTGCGCCGGCTGCCGACCGGCGAGACGCTGAATTTACCGATTAGCCCTCAACTGGACGAGGTTTTCCGTATGCTGGGGCAACCCGAATAGAAATCGCTGCTGCGGCCTAACGTGGAACCGCAGTAAAAGATGGTGCGTCGGAACCCCTCATGTGGGAAGCGCTCATGCCAAATGCATATGCGAAGAAACGCGTAGAGAAGATACAATCCAAGTTAGCCAGGAACGTGCGCTAATATCCAGATTGAACGGTACTATCACCGACCCGAATCTAAAGCAGCTACTTAGGCCCACATCGCGCTTGTTGAACGACATCGAGAATTATTTTCTGGATGCAAGAATGCTGGGAGATGCGATATCCTACTTTACCACCGAGAAATGCCACGAGTGCCCATACACCAAAAACGATGTGAGAGTTCGAGCATGGCACCCCCCGCATTCTATGTCGGCGATGATCCAGAACATCAGCGTCAATGTGCTCGCAGATGCCGTCAAGAAGTTCTTGTTCCGCTGGCTCCTAGGCTCTAACAGCATCGGCCGTGTTGACTAGCCGTTGAGGGTCCCGCCGGCTAATGCCCGGATCGCCCCGAAAGCGACCGCAACTTCAACCCCTCAGCCTCCGATGCAGTCGCCCACCGGACGTTGGTGTTGACGGCCTGCCGGATCAGCCATCGTTATTTCGGCAGGAAAGCCTCGGTATAGAGTGCTGACATGTCGGGTGGCGTGGCCAAGAGCTTGAGATCGACGAACGACCGTTTGAGGGTCGCAAGCGACTCCGCGTCGAACTTGCAATCCTTGGTGAACATGCCGATCGTGAGGTCGTAGTCCCTCGACATCACGCTCTCCGAAAATCCGGTGATTTCGCTCTCGATCTTCACGGGCTCGGCCTTGTGGGTAAGAATGAAGTCGATCGTTTCGGTCCAGCCAGCGACAAACGCGCGCACCGTATTGGGGTCGGTATCAATCAGGCGTTTCGACGCGTAAAGCATTCCGACGGCGAGCTTGCCCTCGTATTGCAAAACAGGAGCGAGAACGCGGCCCGTCTTGTTCTCTTCCATGGCGAGGAAAAGTGAGGTCACATTGACGTAAGCGTCAACCAAATGTTCGCGAAACGCCGCAATGAGCGGATCGGGGAGTCCCACGGCACACCGATACTGAGGAATGAGGGGGGCCCGGCGGTCTCGCAGATCGCAGTCATGGGTGCACCCTTGGCAACGAACGCCATCTCGGTGCCCGCACCGACCCCGATATCGATACTGCCGGCCACCATCGCCTGCGTCATCTTGCTGCCGCCGGTGAAGTCGACGATCGTCAGGTCGAGTCCGTGTTTCTTGAAGATGCCGAGCTTGTCGCCGACGTTGACCGGAATGATCGGGTCCGCGTTCGGCGCTGCCTTGCCGACCGTGAGCGTTGCAGCAGTGGCCGGCGTCCACCCAGCGATGATCGATCCGATGGTGATTGCTAATGCGGCAAGCAACCGTCCGCGACACAGAATCCTGACCATGGTTCTTCCTCACCTTTCGTCCGGCGTCCTTGTCGCAATTGCCTGGATTGGCCTGATGAGGACCACGACGTCAAGCTGCGCCGGTAACGCATAAAATGACACCCGGACCGAGAGCCACCAACTCCGCAGCATATTGGCGATAACGGGTATAATCAGTGGTCTCCCAAGATAGTCGAACCGCACATGCAGGCCCTGCGTGAATGCCCCATGCGCGCCTGCGCCTCTGGGTCGTCCGATGCAAGGTTCATGAGCACGCCGACGCGCCGCATCCGCTCAGGCTGCTGCGCGCGCGCTGCGAGCGGCCATGCCGCCGCGCTGCCGAGGAGTGTGATGAACGTGCGCCGCTTCATGTCGAACATTGGGTTTGCTCCCCTCCGGCCTCACGACCGGTGCCGCCGCCAATGATAGCAGCAAGCGACGGGTCCGCGCGAGCGCGCTCGCTGTGATCGACGTGAAGCCCGGCTCGTCCACATTTAGCCAGATCGTCCAATGTGGTCTCCTCTGCTGTGCAATTGACCCAGCGGTGACAATCGTCAGTATGATCAGAGCGACGGTCACAAGCGTCGTGGTCGATAGGACGACTGGAATGCAAGGCAACAGCCATGAGCAATCAAGCGAGAGTATGGAACGGATTGCTTTGGGTTTTCATTGCTCTTTACGTGCTCATGGGCACCGCTCGGCTGCTGCACAACCCCCATCTGCAACGCCTCACGCCGTTCATTTCGGTGGCCATACTAATGGGCTTTGCCATCGTGCATGGGATCCGTCGATACGGGTGGAGACACTTTGTCGTCTTTTTTATCGTCGCCTTCGTCATCAGTTGGAGCTACGAGACCTTGAGCATCCTGACCGGATTCCCATTCGGTTACTACGTCTACACTGACAACCTTGGTCCAAAGCTTTGGCTGGTGCCGTTGTTGATCATGCCTGCGTATTTCTCGATGGGCTACATCGCGTGGACGCTGGCACATGTTCTTCTGGACCGGTTTGACGATCGGCTGGCAGGTGCGGAGGTGGTTCTCGTCCCCGCGCTTGCGAGCTTCGTGATGGTGATGTGGGATCTCTGTATCGATCCGACCAGCTCGACGATATCCGGTGCTTGGATCTGGCGTGACGGTGGCGGCTACTTCGGCGTACCCTTGGTCAACTTCCTCGGCTGGTACCTTTGCGTTTTCACGATTTACCTGGTGTTTGCATTGTATTTGCAGCGCTCAGGCGAGTGGACGAGAGCGACAAATCTTGGCGATCGCTCCACTTGGACATTGCCTGCACTCATGTATGCAGCCGTCATGCTACCCAGATTGCTCGAGCCAGCCGTGAGCGACTCCGTCCAGGTGACTAGCCCTGACGGTCACGTTTGGTGGACGGGGGATATCCACACGTCGTCGGCCCTTGTCGCCTTATTTACGATGCTGTTCGTAACAGTCCTAGCGCTGGTCCGGGTGAGCCGAAGCCCGGCGCTCCATTGAGAATAGGTCACTTATGCTCTGGCGGGCTACAAAGCCAACGACGGCAATGCCAGCCGGATGAAAGGAAATGAAAGGATTTCGGCGAGAGTTCAGGAGATCGTCGGGCGCGCTGCGGAGCGGGCCGGAGTTAGCCTCGAGCGCGTCCTGCGGGAGCTGGCGGCGATTGCCTTTTCCGACATCAGCAAGGCCGTGACGTGGGGTGTCCAGGTCCGGGAGGAGGAAGACGAACACGGCCAGCGCGTCAAGGTTATTACCAGTGCTGTTTCACTGGTCCCGAGCGACAGGCTCGACGAGAACACGGCCGCCACGATCGCGGCAGTGTCGCAGAGCCCGACGGGTACTCTCAGCATCAAAATGCACGACAAGCTGGCCGCGCTCGTTGCCCTTGGCAAGCATTTAGGGATGTTCGTCCATCCCGCACAAAAGCCCAACGTCCGTTATCTCATCTCGGACGAGCCGATGTCGCCTGAAGAGTGGAAAAAAGAGTTTGTGACCAAGAACTGAATGGACTGGCATCGTGCAGATTCTACGGATTGCGCGAGTTCGCGGCTGCCGGCTTGATGAGTTATGGAATCGATCTTGCGGACACTTATCGTCAAGCTGGCATCTACGTCGGCAAGATTCTCAAGGGCACTAAGCCGGCTGACTTCCCGGTCCAACAAGCGGCTAAAGTGGAGCTCGTCATCAACCTCAAGACCGCCAAGACACTCGGCCTCACCTTCCCGATCACGCTGCTCGCCCGCGCCGACGAGGTGATCGAATGAGCGACGCGAGTTCATCACGCTTCTCACCGTTCGCACACTGAGGCGGTCTGGTCGGTTGCTCTTGCGGATCTGGATCAGAACGCCCTCGGCTGTCCATTCCAGATCCTCGACGTTAAGCGCGACCAGTTCGGAACGCCGCATAGCCGAGGCAAAACCCACGAGCAGGATCGCGCGATCCCGTAATTGCCTCAATGTTTCGTTGCCGGCGGTCCCCGACCATACCGAGCACGATATCGGAGGTCGCTGCGCTTGCGGACGGGGTGCGTTGCCGATGCTTCGTCGGATGCCGGACAGCGTGGCGCTCGAAATGACGCGATTGGACCCGGAGCCCACCTGGGTAAGGCAGATTTTACCAATTGTTTTCCCGTCCTCTGACCCCGCTGCTGTACCCACACCGCTGTGACGGGATGTGGTATCTTTCAGGCCGCATTTCCCATGGTACTTGGGCACGAGCTACATGAGGCGGCGGGGGTTCATATGTGGCTTCGTGGCTTCTGTGGCGCTGCGGCCATTCGTCGGATTCGCCCAGACTTCGCCGCGGCCGGTGGTAGCCTGTCTGATTGGCGGTTCGAAGGCGGGCACTGAGCGGTTTTTCAGTGGATTTTTGCAAGGCATGCGAGAACTCGGATACGTGGAAGGCCATAACTGGATCTTCGAGAGCCGTTACGCCGATGGCGATCAGGCTCGGGCGCCATTGCTTGCGGAGGAGTTGGTACGTCTCAAGCCCGACGTGCTCGTGTCGGGCACGATGGCAGGTGTGATCGCTTTCAAGACGTTAACCAACACTATTCCGATCGTCTCGCCAGTTCTCATCGATCCGGTCGGCTTCGGCTTGGCCGCCAGCCATGCCCAGCCGGGGGGCAGCGTCACGGGGGTGTTGTTGACGGTGGAGGATTTGCCGAGCAAACAGCTCGCACTCGCCGTTGAAATGATTCCAAACGCACGCAAGATCGGTCTGCTGGTGAACCGGCAATCCAACACATGCTGTTCGGCGACGTAATGTGGAAGTCGCGGCCACCGCACTGGGAATCGAGCTGGTAACGTTGGAGGTTCGCGTGCCAGAAGACCTCCACGCTGCATTCGAGAATCTGGCACGCGAAAGCATGATGATGGTGCTGGTGTTTGCAGACACAATGTTCCTCAACGAGCGCAAGCGAATTGCGCTGTTAGCGATGGCAGCACGGCTGCCAACCATGTTCGGCCTTCGGCAGAATGTCGAAGACGGCGGACTGATGAGCTACGGCATCGAAATTCGAGAAAGCTGGCGCCGAACCGCCGCTTTTGTCGGCAAGATTTTAAGGGGAGCGAGGCCGGGCGATCTGCCACTGGAATTTCCGACTAAATTGGAGCTGGTGATCAACCTGACGGCGGCGAAAATCCTCGGCCTAACGATCCCGCCGACGCTGCTCGCTCGCGCCGACGAGGTGATTGAATGAAGCGCCGCGACTTCATCACGCTTCTCGGCGGCGCAGCGGCAGCGTGGCCGCTCGCGGCGCGCGGGCAGCAGCCAACGATGCCGGTGATCGGGTTCCTGAGCACCAGGTCGCCAGCTGCGGATGTACGACTTCTCATCTCCCTCCGTCAGGGGTTGAGCGAATCCGGTTTTGTGGAAGGTAGAAATGTTGCGATCGAGTATCGCTACGCGGAAGGTCAAATTGATCGGTTGCCGTCACTCGTAGCGGAGCTGGTCCGTCGTCAGGTAGCCCTTATTGTTTCGACAGGCGGCGCCCAGTCAGCGCTGGCGGCAAAAGCTGCGACCACAACGATTCCGATCGTCTTCAGCACCGCCGGCGATCCGGTCAAAGAAGGGCTCGTTCGGAGCCTCAATCATCCGGGAGACAATCTAACTGGGGTAACGACCTCTTTTGCCGAGGCTACGTCAAAGCGACTTGGACTTCTTCGTGAGATTGTGCCCAAGGCCGTGGCTATCGGTGTGCTCGTGAATCCCAGCGATTCTGTTACCTCGGGCAGCGAAACGGACGCTATACGGATAGCTGCTCGCTCGATCCCACAACGGATCGAGATTCTACACGCCAGCACTGAGCGCGACATCGACATGGCGTTGGCCAGCATTATCAATATGCGGCTCGACGCGCTTCTTATTGCACCGGATTCGTTATTCGGGACACAGGTAAATCAGATTGTGGCACTGGCAGCACGTCATGCATTACCGACGTTGTATTGGCGACGCGAGTTCGTCGAGGCTGGCGGTCTCGTGAGCTACGGATCGAATCTTGCGGACGCTCTCCACTTGGTCGGGGCCCATGCCGGCCGCGTTCTTAAAGGCGAAAAGCCCGGTGATCTGCCGGTCCAGCAGCCGACCAAATTCGAGCTGGTCATCAACATGAAGGCTGCCAAGGCGCTCGGCCTCACTATTCCGCCCGGCGTGCTCGCCATCGCCGACGAGGTGATCGAGTGAGCAACTGTCATCTTGTCGCAGCGAGATCGCTGATCGATTTGGCCACGTCAAGGCTGGCGCTTCGCGCCCCCGCGCTACGCGCGGCTACGACCTTGACTCGGCCAAGTCGATCAGCGCAGCGGCTACCGTGCGGTCGCCAGAACCTGCCTATTGCCTTGTGATTCTGCGTCACGGGCGTCGACTGTGGGTATCGTTCGGGGTGACGACAAGTCCGACCGCGGAGTGGATTTCGCGCCAGATCATCGAGGCGTTTCCCTGGGACAGTTCACCTCACTATCTTATTCGGGACCGAGACACTGCGTATGGCGTGGTCTTCAGGCAGCGGTTGCGTGCCATGGGCATTCGGGACAAGCCGACTGCTCCCCGATCGCCGTGGCAGAACCCGTACGTCGA
>Ga0070699_100004540_pt1 | contig 12286 bp, 8 predicted proteins | sample KBSK1503metaG_FD_65473 | JGI IMG/M metagenome (GOLD analysis project Ga0070699, IMG submission 65473) | Corn, switchgrass and miscanthus rhizosphere microbial communities from Kellogg Biological Station, Michigan, USA - KBS K1-50-3 metaG | ecosystem: Host-associated > Plants > Roots >...
ATGTCGGCTGCCCGGAGCGGTTCTGCGGCACCGGCAACCCACCGACGGGAAACCAGTATGAGCGCGGGGGATTCACGGTGCCCGGTACTTTCCCTTACCGGACCGTCGACCTCCGACTCAGAAAGGACTTCCCCAGCATTCGGGGCACCAATCTCGGGATTACTCTGGATGCCTTCAACGTTTTGAACCATAACAACTTTGGCTGCTATGCCGTCGGGAACCGCACCGACGCCAATTTTGGCGACCCGACGTGTGTAGTCAGCGATCCGCGCAGGTTCGTCATCGGCGCGGAGTACGACTTCTAACTGGTTCGCAGTATCTTCTAACGGCGGCCGGCCCACTCGGGTCGGTCGCCGTAGTTCTTCCGCCCGTCTTGCCGAGTCCCGCATGAAACCTTGCGCGCGCTTCCCGGTCCTTTCGGCACTTCTCCTCTCCGCTGCGCTCGCCGCCTGCAGCGGCAATGGCGCCGGACCCACCGGTCCCGATCCGATCTCCCCGCGGGATCGGGCCTTTCTCGATACCCTGGACCAGCGCACCTTCGCGTTCTTCTGGGAGCGCACCGATCCGGCCAACGGCCTCACTCCGGACCGGTGGCCCACGCCGTCCTTCTCCAGCATCGCCGCCGTGGGCTTCGCGCTCACCGCCTACGGCGTCGGGGTGGAACGGGGCTATGTCACCCGGGCCGAAGCGGCAACCCGGGTGCTCACCACGCTCAAGTTCTTTCGGGATGCTCCCGAGGGAACCGCGACAAGCGGCGTGACTGGCTACAAGGGATTCTTCTACCACTTTCTCGAGCCCGGGACCGGCTACCGCTTCCAGACCGTCGAGCTGTCCACCGTGGACACCGCGTTACTGCTGGCCGGCGTGCTGTTCTGCCGGGAGTACTTCAACGGCACCGGCGCGGTGGAAACCGAGATCCGCCAGGTCGCCGATTCGCTCTACCGCGCCACCGACTGGCAATGGGCCCAGCCCCGCCCGCCCGGCATCGCCATGGGCTGGACCCCGGAGCAGGGCTTCCACAACTGGGATTGGCGCGGCTACAACGAAGCCATGATCGTTTACATCCTGGCCCTCGGCTCCCCGACCCACGCGGTCGCGCCGGAGGCGTGGGGCGTGTGGACCTCGCAATACCAGTGGGGCACGTTCTACGGCCAGTCGCACCTGGGCTTTGCTCCGCTCTTCGGGCACCAGTACTCCCACATCTGGGTGGACTTCCGCGGTATCAGTGATAGCTACATGCAGGGGAAGGGCATCGACTACTTCGAGAACTCCCGCCGCGCCACCGTCAGCCAGCGGGACTACGCCATCGCCAACCCGGGCCAGTGGACCGGCTACGGCAAGAACGTCTGGGGACTCACGGCTTCCGACGGGCCGGTGGACGACTCGCTCTTCCTCGCCGGCCGGATGCGGCTCTTCTTCACCTACTCGGCCCGCGGCGCCAGCTTCACCGAGACCCGGGACGACGGCACCCTGGCGCCCACCGCCGCTGCCGGCTCCATCGCGTTCGCGCCGGACATCGTGATTCCCGCCCTGGTCGCGATGCGGGAGCAGTATGGGGACCCGCTGTTCGGCCAGTACGGGTTTGTCGACGCGTTCAATCCCACCTTCACGGCCAGCTCTCCGATCCCCCAGGGCCACGTGGTGCCCGGGGTCGGCTGGTTCGACAACGACTACCTCGGCATCGACCAGGGGCCGATCATCGCCATGCTGGAGAATTACCGGTCCGGGCTGGTGTGGAAATACATGCGGAGGTCGCCGTACATCATCCAGGGATTGCGGAGAGCGGGGTTTACGGGTGGGTGGCTGGATCAGGCGCCTTGAGGCACGGAGAACTGCGCACCGCCGAGTCGCTGAATTCGCCGAGGTTACGCTGAGACCAACCAACAATTGAATAAATGAATCCCTCCAGATTTGAATATTCAGTTCGTGCAGTACTCGGCGATAACCTCAGCGGCAATCGGCGGCTCGGCGGTGCGCTGTTGATCCGCGCTCTCTGCCTGCTCATTCTCGTTTTTCAACTCGGCTGTAAGCGTGATGACGGGAACGGCGTGGTCACCTATCGCTTCTGGGGCCTGGGCCGCGAAGGCGAAGTCGTCACGGACATGCTCAAAGACTTCGAGCGCGAGCACCCCAATATCCGGGTACGGGTCCAGCAGATCCCCTGGTCCGCGGCCCACGAAAAGCTGCTCACCGCATTCGTCGGCAACGCCTCGCCCGACGTGGTCCAGATGGGCAACACCTGGATCCCCGAGTTTGTCGCGGTGCACGCGCTGGAGCCGCTCGATTCGCTGCTCGCCCAGTCGGCCGCGCTGGATTCCACCCGCTACTTCCCCGGTATCTGGCGTACCAATGTCATCGACGGCAAGGCTTACGGGGTTCCCTGGTACGTGGACACCCGGCTGGTGTTCTACCGTAAAGACATTCTGGCCCGGGCGGGATACCCTACCTTCCCCACTACATGGGCCGACTGGATCCTCGCCATGCGGGCGATCAAGAAGCTGGTGGGTCCCGACCGCTACGCTATCTATTTGCCGACTAACGAGTGGAACCAGCCGGTGATCTTCGGCCTCCAGTCCGGCTCGCCGCTGCTCAAGGATCATTTCAGCTACGGTGCATTCTCCGATCCCGCGTTCCGCCGGGCGTTTGATTTCTATACCTCGATTTATCGGGACTCGCTGGCGCCGGTGAAGGGGCTGAATGACGTGGCCAACGCGTACCAGGAATTCGAGCGCGGCTACTTCGCCATGTGGATCACCGGCCCCTGGAACCTGGGTGAGTTCGCCCGCCGGCTGCCGGATTCCATGCAGGGATCCTGGGCGACCGCGCCGGTGCCGGGGCCCGACGGGGCGGCGTCCGGCGTTTCGCTGGCCGGCGGCTCCAGCCTGGCAATCTTCCGCTCCAGCAAGCACAAGAAGGAAGCCTGGGAACTGGTCGAATTCCTGAGCCGCCCCGAGCAGCAGCGGAAATTCTATGCGCTCACCGGCGACCTTCCGGCCCGGATGGATGCCTGGAACGATTCGCTGCTCGCCGCGGATCCCAATCGCCGGACCTTTTGGGAGCAGCTGCAACGGGTGGAGCCCACGCCCCCAGTTCCCGAGTGGGAGCAGGTCGCGACGATGGTGCTGGACTATTCCGAGCAGGCGATCCGCGGTGGAGTGCCCAATGAAGTCGTACTGGGCCGGCTGGACCGGGCCGTGAACGCCCTCCTGGAAAAACGCCGCTGGATGATGGAGCGCGGATCGCTGGCGTCTCAGCCGCAATAGGTTCGTAAACAGCGCACCACGGAGTCACGGAAGTCACGGAGGCTGCACGGATGCGTCAGGCTAATCACCTCCGAGGTTTCCGTGTCTCCGTGGTGGGCTGTTGCAGTTGGTAAACTCCCCAAGGAACTGGCGACGATTTGAACCGAGACTTGAACCGAATCATTGGACGGCGAGAGCACCGGGCGGGGTGGTGGTTCGTCTCGCCCGCGTTGCTCCTGATCGTCGTGTTCTTCGTGCTGCCGGTGGTCGCCGCGCTGGTACTCTCCTTTACCGACTTCGACCTCTACGCCATCGGCGACATCGGCAATGCCCGGTTTGTCGGCCTCGCCAACTACAGCGCCCTGGTCCACAACCCGGTCTTCTGGCTGGCCCTCAAGAACACGTTCTATTTTGCGCTGGTGGCCGGGCCGCTGACGGTGGGCATGTCGCTGGGCGCGGCGCTGCTGGTGAACGCTCCCCTGGTGCGGATGCGCGGGCTGTTCCGGACGGTGTACTTCACGCCGTTCGTGACGACGCTGGTCGCCGTCGCCATCGTGTGGCGCTACCTGTACCACCCCCAGTACGGGCTGCTCAACCACGCGCTGGGCTGGTTCGGCATCGATCCCATCAACTGGCTGGGAGACCCCCACTGGGCCATGCCGGCCATCATCCTGATGGCGACCTGGAAGAACTTCGGCTACAACATGCTGATCCTGATCGCCGGGCTGCAGAGCATTCCGGAGGAGTTGTACGAAGCGGCCCGGCTGGACGGGGCGGGCGCCATCCGGCGCTTTCGCCACGTGACCCTGCCGATGCTGGGACCCACCATGCTGTTCGTCGCGGTGATCACCATGATCGGCTACTTCCAGGTGTTCACCGAGCCCTACGTCATGACCGCGGGCGGGCCGCTCAAGGCGACCGAAACCGTCGTGCTCCTGATGTATGAAGAAGGCTTCCGCTGGTGGCGGATGGGCGTGGCCGCGTCCTACGCCTTCGCCCTGTTCCTGATCATCATGGTCGGGACCCTGATTCAGACCCGGCTCCAGCGGGTGAAGATATGATGCCGCGCTCGCTCAGCCGGGCGCTGCTGTACGGCACTCTGATCGCCGGGGCGGTCTTCGCCATCCTTCCAATGGTCTGGATGGTGTCGGCCTCCTTCATGCCGACCGGCATGGCCAACTCCACGCCGCCCCACTTCTTCCCCACCGCGCTGACCCTGGAGCACTATCGCACCCTGTTCACCCGGTTGAACCTGGGCCGCTACCTGCTGAACAGCACGATCGTCGCGGTCACCGTCACCGGCCTGTCGCTGCTCATCAACTCGCTGGCCGGGTACGCTTTCGCCAAGCTCCGCTTCAAGGGCCGGGACCGGGCGTTCCGGATTCTCCTCACCGGCCTGGTGGTCCCGGTGCAGGTGGCGATGCTGCCGCTCTTCCTGTTGCTCCGCGAGATGGGCTTCATCAACACTTACTGGGGCGTGATCGTGCCGGGGATGGCGAGCATCTTCGGCATCTTCCTGGTGCGGCAGTACGCGCTGAGCATCCCGGATGACCTGCTCGACGCCGCGCGGATCGACGGCGCCGACGAATTCCGGATTTATCGGTCCGTCGTGGTGCCAGCGATTACCCCGATTCTCGCCACCCTCGCGATCTGGACCTTCCTCAATACCTGGAACGACTTCCTCTGGCCCCTGATCGTGCTGAGCGACGAGTCGAAGTGGACCCTTCCCGTGGCGATCGCCAACCTCTCGGGTGAGCACGTCCAGGATACCGAGCTGATGATGGCGGGCTCGGTGGTCACCGTGTTGCCGGTGGTGGGAGTGTTCCTGGTGCTGCAGCGCTACTATGTGGCGGGGATCATGCAGGGGAGCGTCAAAGGATGACGGAAGGACCGAAGGACGGCAGGATGGTAGGAAGATCGCTCGCTCTGCTGAGCTTCCTTCTGGTGTCACGAGTATTCGCCCAGGATCCGGGTCCGGCGCGGGTGCTCGATGACTTCGAGAATCCGTCCGCGTGGAACGCGGCGCCGTCCGATGGTGTGAAACTGACCATTCGCGCCGACAGCGGGCATACCCGGAAGTCGCTGCGGCTCGATTTCGATTTTCAGGGCCACGGCGGCTACGCCGTGATCCATCGCGCGCTGCCGATCGACCTCCCCGACAACTACGTCCTCAGTTTCTGGATCCGCGGCGATGCCCCGGATAACAATCTCGAGTTCAAGCTGATCGATGCCACCGGTGACAACGTCTGGTGGAGGAACCAGCGCGGCTTCGTTTTTCAGGGCGGCTGGCGCAAGGTGACGATCCGCAAACGGCAGATCGAGTTTGCCTGGGGACCGCTGGGCGGGGGAGATCTCCGCCATGCGGCGGCGCTGGAGCTCGCGATCACCGCGGGGAGCGGCGGCAAAGGCACGGTGTGGCTCGACGACTTGCGCCTGGAGCCGAGGGAGCCGGAACGGCCCTACGACCTGACGCCGGTCGCTACCGCGTCCCGGAGTCTCGCCGGATATCCCGCGGCCAACGCGATTGACCCGGACACCGGGACGGTCTGGCGGGCGTCATCCGCCGCAGAAACCTGGCTATCGCTGGACTTCGAGAAACCGCGCGAATTCGGCGGGCTCACTATTTACTGGGAGCCGCGCCGCTATTCCACCCAGTACCAGGTCGAGCTGTCCGACGACGGCGTTCACTGGACGCCGGTCTACAACACCCAGGGCGGCAACGGCGGGGTGGACAATCTCTACCTTCCCGAGTCGGAATCGCGTTACCTGCGGCTGCGATTCATGCGAAGCGCCGGCAACGGCCAGGGCTACGGGATTCGCTCGATCGCGGTACAGCCGCTCGAGTGGGGAACCAATCTCAATGCCTTTTTTCACCACGTGGCGGCCGCCGCGCCGCGCGGTCATTTTCCCCGTTACCTGCTCGATGAGCAGTCCTATTGGACCATGGTCGGGGTGAGCGGTGACGGCAACCGCGCCTTGCTGGCTCAGGATGGCGCCGTCGAGCCGTTTGCCGGAGAGTTCTCCATCGAGCCGTTCCTGCTGGAGAATGGCAAGCTCTGGACCTGGGCCGATACCCATTCGACGCCTTCGCTCCAGGATGGATACCTCCCGGTTCCCTCGATAGAGTGGACCGCGCGGCAGACCATGCTGCGGGTGACCGCGGCCGCGATCGGGACGCCCGGCCATTCCAGCGCGCTGGTTCGTTACCGGGTAACCAACCGCGGCACCACGCGCGCCGAGGTTACCCTCGCGCTCGCGATCCGTCCCTTCCAGGTCAATCCCTCCTGGCAATTCCTCGGCGTTCCCGGCGGCGTCGCGCGGATCGACAGCATCACCGGAGACTCGTCCCGAGTCCGGGTCAACAACCGCCTGGTGCTCCCGCTGCAGGTAGCATCCCGCTTCGGCGCCGCGAGTTACGACGGCGGTGACGTCACCGAGTTCCTGTCGCAGGGCCGGGTACCGTTGCCCAAGCGCGTGCTGGACCGGTTCGGCCACGCGTCGGGCGTCCTGGTCTACGAGCTGGACCTGGCAGCCGGCCAGTCCCGCGACGTCTTTCTGCTCGTCCCCTGGTCCGGCGCCCTGCCGGCGATCACCGCCGAAAATGCCAACCAGGCCATGGAGCAGACCGCGGACACCTGGCGAGAACTGGTGAACCGGGTGAAGCTCTCGCTCCCCGATTCTTCGCAGCGGATCGCCAACACGCTGCGCAGCACGATCGCCTACATGATGATCAACCGGGATGGTGCCGCCTTGCAGCCGGGGTCTCGGTCCTATCGCCGGTCCTGGATCCGCGACGGGTCCATGATCAGTGCGGCTTTGCTCCGGCTGGGTCATGTCGAGCCGGCCCGGAGCTTCCTGGAGTGGTACGCGCCCTACCAGTATGAATCCGGCAAGGTCCCCTGCTGCGTCGATGCCCGCGGCTCCGACCCGGTGCCGGAGCACGACAGCCACGGCGAGCTGATCTACCTGGTGGCGGATTATTACCGCTCGACCGGCGACCGGCCGGCCCTGGTTGCACTCTGGCCCCACGTGGAGCGAGCGGTGGCCTACATGGACTCGCTCCGCCGCTCGCTCCGCACTGACGCGCTTCGCCAGGTGGACAGCGTGCGCTTCTACGGGCTCATGCCGCCCTCGATCAGCCATGAAGGCTACTCGGCCAAGCCGGTGCATTCCTACTGGGACGATTTCTTCACCACGCGAGGCTTCGCCGATGCGGCGTACCTGGCCGCCGTTCTCGGCCGGGCGGACAGCGGAAAGTATCGAGCAATCAGCGAAGAGTTCCGCCGCGACCTGCTGGCGTCGCTCCGCGCCACTATCGCCCAGGCGGCGATCAGCTATATCCCCGGCTCCGCCGACTTGGCCGACTATGATCCCACCTCGAGCAGCATCGGCATCAGCCCCGGCGGCATGCTCGACCTGCTTCCCCGGGACGTGGTGGAGGCGACCTTCGACCGCTATTTCCGCGAGGTCATGGCGCGGAGGGATTCCACCGGCTGGCAGGCCTACACTCCGTATGAGCTCCGCAACGTGAGCACGCTGGTGCGGCTGGGGTGGCGGGAAAAGGCCTACCAGCTGCTCCAGTACCTGCTCGCGGGCCAGCGACCCCGGGAGTGGAACCAGTGGCCCGAAGTCGTCTGGCGGGACAGCACGGCCCCCAGGTTCCTGGGCGACCTGCCGCACACCTGGGTGGGGTCGGACTTCGCGCGGTCGCTGCTGGACATGTTCGCGTATGTGAGAGACGGGGACAGCACGCTGGTCCTGGCGGCGGGCATACCGCTCGAGTGGATGCAGGATACCACTGGGGTCAGGCTGGAGGGACTGCCGGTCGAGCGCGGCCGCGTCAGCCTCACCATTCGGCGGGAGGGTGACAATGTCGTTGCTGTGGTGGACGGCACGGCTCCGCTCCCATCAGGCGGCGTAGTGCTTCAGATGCCGGCTGAGTTACTGCGCCGGGGCGTGAGGCTCAATGATCAATCGGTTCAGCCGGATTCGAGTGGTGGGGTAAAGCTGGGGAGTCTGCCGGCGCGCGCGGTTTTCCGAGTGGGAAATTAGTGATCTACCTGTAGTCGAGGCTTGCAACATCCGACGCAAAGGCGCTAAGTCGCGAAGGAAAGCAACAATCAGTTAGTTCTTTGCGTCTTGGCGCCTTTGGGTTAATGCAGTTGTTGTTCTCCGCGCGTGCTCTGCGTACTCGGCGGCTCGGCGTTGGATGTTCTCCGCGGGCTCGAGGACGGTGCCGATACTCCAGATTACTTCAGATGGGGAGACAGCCGGCACGGGTGGTGTTTCGAGTGGGGAATTGAGCTGGGTGCCCGAGGTGAGCCCGGCCACATCCAACGCAGAGGCGCAGAGAACGCAGAGTTCTCGCCGAGACAACAATCAGTCGTCCTCCTGGCGTCTTGGCGCCCTTGCGTTAATGCAGTTGTTGTTCTCCGCGCGTGCTCGGCGTACTCGGCGGCTCGGCGTTGGATGTTCTCCGCTGGCTCTGCCTACTCCGCAAGGACGGCGCCGTTACTCCGGATCACCTCGGAATAGAACCTGGCGCTCGACTTGGGTGTCCGCTCCTGGTCGGCGAAGTTCACGTGCACGATGCCGAACCGCTTGGAGTACCCCAGGCTCCACTCGTAGTTATCGAGCAGAGACCAGGCGAAGTAGCCGCGGAGATCGATCCCTTGCTGCATTGCGGCGCGGGCAGCTTTCAGGTGATCGCGGTAGTAGTTGACCCGGAGTGGATCGTCTACCTTCCCGTTGAGCGGGGCCGGCGGATCGGCAAAGGCGGCGCCGTTCTCGGTGATATAAAGCGGGATATTGCCGTAGTGATCCCGCACCCAGGTGAGCACCCCGGTGAGCGCGGAAGGATAGACTTCCCACCCGGTCTCGGTGGTCACGTGTTGCGGCTGGGGAACATTGCGGGCCCGGACCGGAGGGAACTCGGGATCATGGCTGGTGACCCCGCGCAGGTAGTAATTGATGCCGAGGAAGTCGATCGGCTGCTTCACCAGCTCCATGTTGCTGTCGGCGGTGGCGGGCCACGCTTCGCCGAACACCTCGCGCAGTTCGGCCGGGTGGGATCCTTTGAAGATCGGATCGAGATACTGCCGGTTCATATAGGCGTCGGCCCGCGCGGTGGCAGCGAGGTTCTCCGGGGACTGGCTGTGCGGGTACTTGGGCTCCAGGTTCACCACGATGCCGATCTGGTGCCGGCCCAGCCCGCGATAGGCCTGCACCGCCGCGCCGTGGGAACGCAGCAGGTTGTGCGCGGCGATCGGCGCCTCGAACAGGTTCCGGTGACCCGGCGCCAGCACGCCGTGCAGGTAGCCGCCATCGGTCACCACCCAGGGCTCATTCAGGGTGGCCCACATGGCCACCCGGTCGTCCAGGGCCTTGAAGACGACGCCGGCATACTCGGCGAACCATTCGGCGATATCGGGATTGAGCCAGCCGCCCCGGTCATCCAGCGCGGCGGGCAGGTCCCAGTGATAGAGTGTCGCGGAGGGCTTGATGCCGGCGGCGAGCAATTCGTCCACCAGCCGGCTGTAGAAGTCGAGCCCAACGGGGTTGACCTTGCCGGTGCCGTTGGGAAGCACCCGGCTCCACGAGATGCTGAAACGGTAGGCGTTCAAGCCCAGTTGTTTCATCAGCGCGACGTCGCTCTTGTAGCGCCGGTAGTGATCGCAGGCAACGTCGCCGGTTTCCCCGTTGGCGGTCCGGCCCGGCGTGTGGGAGAAGCGGTGCCAGATGCTGGGCCCCGCGCCATCGGCCAGCGGCGATCCTTCGATCTGGTAGGCGGAGGTCGAGGCGCCCCACAGGAAACCGTCAGGAAATCGGAATTGCTCGCTCATACCAGACCGGGAATACCATGGCGAATGTGAAACTGGAGCAGGTTCGAAAAGCCTTCCAGGCCGGCGGCAAGACCCGGGTCGCGGTGGACGCCGTCAGCCTGGACGTTCCTGATGGAGAGTTCTGCGTACTGGTAGGCCCCTCGGGCTGCGGGAAGAGCACCACGCTGCGCATCGTCGCGGGCCTGGAGACCCTGTCGTCGGGCCGGGTGCTGATCGGAGACCAGGATGTCACCAACCTGGCGCCCAGGGACCGCGACATCGCGATGGTGTTCCAGAGTTACGCTCTCTATCCCCACATGACGGCGTATGAAAACATGGGCTTCGCCCTGAAACTGCGCCACACACCGAGGCCGGACATCGATACCCGGGTGCGCCAGGCGGCGGAGCTGCTCGGCATCACCGAGCTGCTGGACCGGAAGCCCAAGCAGCTCTCCGGCGGCGAGCGCCAGCGCATCGCGCTGGGCCGGGCGATCGTGCGGCAGCCCAAGGCATTCCTCTTCGACGAGCCGCTGTCCAACCTCGACGCCAAGCTCCGGCTCCAGATGCGCCGGGAGATCGCGGCGCTGCACCGGCGGCTGGCCGCCACCATGATCTACGTGACCCACGACCAGGTGGAAGCGATGACGCTGGGCGACCGGATCGTGGTGCTCGACAAGGGCCAGGTGCAGCAGATCGCCGCACCCATGACGCTCTACCACCGCCCGCGCAACACCTTCGTGGCGAGCTTTATCGGCAGCCCGGCGATGAATCTAGTCCCCGGCGAGATGGTGCGGGAGGGCGCGCTCCGGTTCCAACCCGCCGGTGGCGGCTGGAATCTTGAAATGCCCGAAACCGTTGCCAATGCGTTGCCTGAAACTCCGCGCCGGAGCGTCATTTTGGGGATTCGGCCCGAGGATCTCCAGGTCGCCGAAGGCGAAGGTAACGGTTTCGTGGCGGTGGTGGAATTGGCCGAGCTGCTGGGCAACGAGCTGCTGCTGCATGTCAAAGCGGGAACCCACGCGATGACGGTCCGCTCCGAAGGGCGCACCCCGCCCGGGCCGGGCAGCAACGTCCGGCTCCAGGCCAATACGGCCAAGCTGCACTTCTTCGACCCGGAGACGAAACTGCGGCTGGCGGACTGAGAGGGCAGGGCAGGTCAATTGTGATGTGACCCACAGCCCCGGCGCCGTCGGCCGGCCCATTTTCGTTGGTTCTGGCCTCTGGTGCGGCGTAGGCTGGCAGCGACCACTTCGACGTGAGCAGCGTGAACGAAGACCGATCTTTGTACGTTCAGCGGGTCATTCCTCAGTCCATTCTGGTAGTAGACGATACCAGCGTGGTCCGACGTGCGGCCTTCCGGCTCCTTTCCGAGGCTGGATACCGCGTGTTCGAGGCCGAGTCGGCCGAGGAGGCCCTGGAGGTGCTCCAAACGGCCCGGCCGCCCATCGACTTGGCGCTAGTCGACGTCATCATGCCATCGGTCAGCGGCGTGGACTTGGGCCGCCTGATCCACGCGGAGTGGCCGGACATGGCGCTGGTATACATGTCAGCCTATCAGGCCGAGGTCATGGTGCGCGAGGGGCTGGAAGACCCGAGAGTCATCTTCCTGGCGAAGCCGTTTACCCGGGAGGAGCTGCTCAACAAGACCACCGCGGCGCTGGTTGGCAAGCGCAAGCACCCCGGTCGGCAATCCCGCACCGATCAGCCTTCCTAGTTCGCCTCGCCGGTAAACCCTCGGGACAGCTCGTTGGCAGCCTCGATCAGACTCCCGGAAATCGAGTAACGGGCCTTGGCCCGCGCTATGGCGTTGCCGTCAAAGCCTGCAAAGGCGATGGGCGTCGCCGCGCTGCCCAAGGCGCGGGACACCTGGGAGTTGAACTCGATCCGATTGATTGGTTTGGAAAGACAAGCCGCCACATCGAAGTCCACCTCCTGGCCCGGGGCTGTCAGGCACATCACGGGAAGGGCGGGGCGGAAATGTCGCAAGGTCTCGATCAACACGACGCCCGGGATGTCGGGCAAATCGAGGCTGACCAGGGCCAGGCCAAAGCTCTCCGGTAGCCGCTGGAGTAATTCGAGTGCCGCCATACCGCCTCGGGCCTGAACCAACTCGAGACCCTGGGACAGGAGCCAGGGGCGAGCCTGACGGGCGGTTTCGCGGTCATCATCGGCGAGCAAAGCGAGCTGGGTTCCGGCTCGATCCCATCGATCCATGTCTCCCCC
>Ga0070699_100004541_pt1 | contig 12285 bp, 11 predicted proteins | sample KBSK1503metaG_FD_65473 | JGI IMG/M metagenome (GOLD analysis project Ga0070699, IMG submission 65473) | Corn, switchgrass and miscanthus rhizosphere microbial communities from Kellogg Biological Station, Michigan, USA - KBS K1-50-3 metaG | ecosystem: Host-associated > Plants > Roots >...
CCGGACGGTCTCATCTTCCCGAGCGGTGATGAAGACGATCGGAATCTCCTGCTCGCGACGTCTCAAATTCCTATTGGAGATCAGGGCCGGTGATGCCTGGCATCGCGATGTCCAGGATCAGACACTTCGTCTGCCCGACGACCTCGGACGCGAGGAACTCTTCGGCCGAGGAAAACGCCTGAACTGTGAAACAGCACATCTTCAGCAGTCTGGTAGCGATTCCCGCACGGACTCGTCGTCATCGACGACCGATACGAGTGAACGTAGAGCTGTCACGGATTCGTCAGACCTTCCTGCGCGCAGGAAATGGAAAATGAGAACGAGGCTCCCGGACCATCATTCGGGGTTGCCCAGAGACGTCCGTGGTGACTTTCGACGATTGAGCGACTGACCGAGAGCCCGATCCCCATCCCGCCGCGTTTCGTGGTGTAGAACGGTTGGAAGAGATCCTTCACATGATCAGGATCCAGTCCGATCCCCGCATCCTGCACGGTCAGGCGCACACGATCGCCCTCGTCGCGCTCGGTTTTGATCACCAGGTGTCTCGGGCGATCGTCGACGCTGCTCATCGCATCTGAAGCGTTTAGGAACAGGTTCAGGATGACCTGCTGAAGCTGGACACGATCGCCCATGACAGGCGGCAGGTCATTGGCGAGTTCTGTCCGCACCATCACCCGGTTTCTCTGAAGTTCACTCAACGACAGCGCAATCACCTCTCCGGTCGCCTCATTCAGGTCTACCGACTCCCTCGTGGTGTCCTTCCTGCCAAAGAGCGCGCGCAATCGCGAGATCATCTCTGACGCTCGGTTTCCGTCTCGAATCGTGCGCCGCGCGGTTTCCTGAGCGCCGTCCACGTCGGGCGGGTCTGCGGCCAGCATTCGCAGACAGGTGTTGCCGTTGGTAATAATGCCGGACAACGGCTGGTTCAGTTCATGTGCGATCGATGCCGTCAAAACTCCGAGGCTCGTGACCCGGGCCACATGTGCGAGCTGCGCTCTGGCCTTGTCAAGGGCCTCTTCCGACAGCCGGCGCGCCGTGACATCCTGAACCACCGCGATATATTCAAGTTGACCATCCTTGTCTCGGGTCGCATGAGCGACGGCATGCAGGTACTTGATCGAGTGGTCAGGCATCACCAAACGGTACTGCCATTCAAGGTCGTTGGCGCCGGCTCGCGCCTGGTCGACCATTTTCATTTTCTCGAGCAAGCTGACGTCCTCCGGATGGACTCGAGTACGGATCAGTTCGAGCGTCACCGGCACGCCGATCTCAAACTCGTAGATGCGATAAAGCTGCTCTGACCACGTGACTTCGTCTGTCGCCACGCGCCAGGAAAAGCTGCCTATTTGGCTGAGACGTTGGCCCTCCGCGAGGAATGCCTCGCTGCGCCGCAACGCTATCTCGGCTCGCTTTTGGTCGCTCAAATCGAGCACGAAAGCGACACCTTCGCTCCCACTTCCTTCGAAAAGTGCGCCGCCGAGAAGTACAGCCACTCGGCTGCCACCCTTCCGGAAGTACTCCTTCTCGAAGGGTTGAAAGATGCCGGTCGCCCTTAAATCGGCTACCGCCCGTTCGTCATAGTCACGCCATTCGGCTGGCGTCAGGTCCGTCCAGCGCACGCGACCGGAGGCGAGATCTTCACGGTCGTATTGCACCATGCGGAGAAATGCATCATTGGCCGCAGTGATTGCACCTTCGAGATTCCACATGACAATTCCCACAACATTGGCCTCGACCAGACGCCGGATCTTCGCTTCCAGCCCTCTGGCCAATTCGCGGACTTCTGCTTCCGCCTTTTCGCGCTCGGACACCTGGATTTTGAGGTCCTCTATGTGTATCAGTGCTTGATACGCTGAAGAGGCGAATTTCCCTAGAGAAGCCATGACCCGGTCATCTTCTGCGTCGAACTTGCGACGGTCGCTGTGCATGATCGCCCAGATGGTGCCGACCGCCTCGCCGGCGACGTAAAACGGGACCAGCAGGCATTCTTCGGCTGCCGGAATGACCGGCAGCAAATAGGGGTAGCGCCGTTCGAAATGTCTGAACAACAGGGTACGATTTTGATCGAGCACGTCCCCGCAAGGGCCGAAATCGCGTGGGGTCCCACCTCCCACGTGGGGATTCCACGTGCCGGCGATAGCTGGCCAATAAAACCTCTTGCCGCAAACGTCCGGCGTTTTGCCATCCCTCGTCAGAAGGCTCAGCCCAGCAGAGTCACACTGCGTAATATCCAGGATCGTTTCAGCGAGTGTCTGAAGTATAGTGCCCGGGAAATCGGCCAATGCGCCCACCAGCTTCACGAGCGCGCGGTTCTCCTTTTGATGATCAGGCGGACGCGATGGGCGGCGATGCAACTCCTCGGTGCACAAGATCGACTCCAGAGGAACCGCGCCAGCTAGAACGGAGGTCCCGAGCGGAACATCGCTTCTTGCTTCAGCAGATTTGGCCACGTCCACACCTCCATCTGCTCGGCGCCCTCGTCAAGAGCTCCGGCAGGCGTTGCAGGCGGCAACCGGCTTCGACCTTCTCATGGCACTCGCACGAATGTGCCGGTGCCGATCGTTGCGATGTTTACCTCATCCGAAGCGCGGCGTTGAGCGCGTCGAGCAGGGCCGCCTCACTGAACGGCTTGAACAGGCACTCGACGGCCCCGCACGCGAGCAGTCGCGGACGGACCGTCTCATCCCCTAGCGCGGTGATGAACACAATCGGGATCTGCTGCCGCCGCCGCACGAGTTCGTCTTGCAATTCGGGCCCCGACATGGCCGGCATCGCAATGTCGAGGAGCAGACAGTTCGTTTCGCTGACGAAGTCAGACGCTAGGAACGCTTCGACCGATGAAAACGCCTCAGCGGCAAAACCGAACTGCCGCAGCAAGTCTGGCAGCGACTCGCGAACGGACTCGTCGTCGTCGACGACCGACACCAGCGCACGCTTGCCGATCATCAGCGCCTCATTCCCGATGCCGTGTCGGTGACGCTCCGGACCGCGGGGAATGGAAAGGAGAAGGTGGCACTCAGCTCATCGAGTGTCGAAGCGACGGACTCCAGATCCCCAACATCGAGGTCGGCAACATAGTGATGCCAATCAGCATTGCGAGTCATTTCCAACTCTCCGGTGATGGGTTACGCCGAACGGGCTGGCTTGTCGCGTGGTGCTCATGTCTCTTCGCGGAGGATGCTCCCCGCTACGCGCGGCGTCCATAGTACTTTGGTATCGGTCTACGCGCCCGGCTACGGCGCCCGCTGTCCCAGCGTAGCCCGCCACGCAAGCGCGCTCCGCTAACCCGACACCTTCGTCCAATTGATTCGCTCCCGCGCTGCTGGTGTCCTTGCATCAGCGACTTACATCCGACGAGCCGGAGGCTGGCGCCCATGATGACTAACACCACCATCAACGGTCTCGCCATCGACCGCGACGCAGAACTCCTGGAAGCCTTACGTCGACGAGACGCCACCGCGGCCGAGCGTCTCGTCTCCACGTTCGGCGACCGCACGTATCGCCTGGCGATCGGCATCACCGGCAACCAGCAGGATGCCGAGGAAGCCGTCCAGGATGCGTTCTGGAGCGTGATCCACAAGATCGACACGTTCCGGGGGGATGCAGCACTCGGATCATGGATCTACCGAATCACGGCGAACGCCGCCTACCGAAGCCGGCGCAGCGGCGCGCGCCGACGTGAAGAGATTTCGCTCGACGAGATCCTTCCGTTCTTCGAGAACGGCCGCCATGCCGGTCCGATCGTTGACTGGTCGGCAGAGCTCGAGGATCCGGCCGTGCAGACCGAGCTTCGGAGCGTTCTGACTTCGGCGCTCGAGGAGCTACCGGACCACTACCGTGCCGTGACCATCCTGCACGACGTCGAGGGCTTGTCGATGGCCGAAGTCGCGGACTGTCTGGACATCACGGTGCCGACAGCAAAGACGCGTGCGCACCGGGCCCGCCTCTTTCTGCGCCAGCGCCTCGCCGGCTTCATGTCCGGCGCAACGTCCGGCGTCGAGATGGGCTCTTAAGGCCGATGAGACTCTCAAAAGGCGGACACCATGGAACAACCCAGACGACAGATCGCGCCGTCGCTCTCTCAAGACGAGTTCGTCTGGCAGTCGGCTGTTCGCGGCCGGTTGGTCGGCGTGCTTTCTCTCGGCGATAAGCTCGTCGCCGGCAAAAAGAAGGTCGCGCTGCCGGCTGACGTGGCCATTGACGCCGAGATCGACCTGGGAACGACGCATGGCGTCCTCGGCCTCGCGGCTCGCCTCAACGTCAGTCTGCCGGGCGTGGACCGCCAGGCCGCCCAGCTCTCGTGGACGCCGCGCACCAGGTGTCCCGTACTCCCAGGCCACACGCGGCAACATCGACGTCACGATCAACCTTGTTTGAGCCGGATCCTTGGGATTCAGTTGACCGACTGTCAAGAGGTATTCGAGGTGCACAGCCGGAGTCGATGTGCTCGCGCTGGGCGAACATCGCGGTGGTGACCGACAAACAACGAGGGAGGGGAGATGATGGGCAAGAGTATCCCGGCGGTTGGGATCATTGCGGTATCGCTCGCTGTCTCCGGCAGCATGGCCCGTGCGGCGCAGGACAAGTACACCGTGAAAGTGCCGAATGGGCTCGCGTTCTCTGAGTTCAGAGGATACGAAAGCTGGCAGACTGTCTCCATCGACGCGAACGGGACGGCGGTCGCCTCCGCCTCTGGCTGGGTCCTGGGAGACGTGGTGAACCGAGGGCGTTCGGCGAACGCCACGAGTCTGTTGGAGCGCTGAAATATGTGGATCGTCAGGCTCGCACTCGACCGCCCCTACACGTTCGTCGTGCTCGCCCTGCTGATCCTTATCGCGAGCCCGGTCGTCGTCCTGCGCACGCCGACCGACATCTTCCCGAACATCAACATCCCGGTCATCGCGGTGGCGTGGACGTTCACCGGGCTGAACCCCGAAGAGGTGGAAGGACGGATCACGACCGTCTTTGAGCGGAGCCTGACGACGACCGTCGACAACATCGAGCACATCGAGTCGACGACCGTGAACGGTCAGTCGATGGTCCGGATCTTCTTGCAGCCGAATGCGAGCGTCGACACGGCCAACGCGCAGGTCACGGCGGTCGCGCAGACGATCCTCCGTTTCTTGCCGCCCGGCATCAACCCGCCGCTGGTCATCAACTACAGCGCGTCGTCGGTGCCGATCCTGCAGCTCGCCCTGTCCGGCATGGCGGAGGCCAAGCTCAACGACATCGGTCTCAATTTCCTGCGGACCCAGCTCGTGACGGTGCCGGGCGTGGCGATCCCCTTTCCGTACGGCGGCAAGCAACGTCAGATCATGGTGGACCTCGACCAGAAGCGGCTCCAGTCGAAGGGCCTGGCGCCCACGGATATCGTCACCGCCCTCGGCCTGCAGAACGTCGTGGTGCCGGGCGGCACCGCCAAGATCGGCGAGTTCGAGTACGACGTGACCTCGAACGCCGCCCCCCGCACCGTGGCCGAGCTGAACACCCTGCCGGTCAAGGTCGTCAACAACTCGCCGATCTATCTGCGCGACGTCGCCTGGGTCCGCGACGGCTTCACGCCGCAGACGAACATCGTTCGCCGCGATGGCCAGCGCGGAGTGCTCATCACGGTCTTGAAAAACGGCAATGCGTCCACGCTCGACGTCGTGGGCGGCATTCGGGCGCTGCTGCCCCGCGTGCTCACGACGCTGCCGCAGCAGCTGAAGGTCGCGGCGCTCGCCGATCAGTCCATCTTCGTGCGGGCGGCGGTGAGCGGCGTCATCCGAGAGGGCGTGATCGCGGCCTGCCTCACTGCCCTCATGATCCTGCTCTTCCTCGGCAGCTGGCGGAGCACGCTGATCATCGCGGTGTCGATCCCGCTCTCCATCCTGACGTCCGTCATCACCCTCAGCGCGCTCGGCCACACCATCAACATCATGACCCTCGGGGGCCTCGCGCTCGCCGTCGGGATCCTGGTCGACGACGCAACGGTCGAGGTCGAGAACATCAACCGCAACCTCGACATGGGCAAGCCCGTCATCCAGGCGATCCTGGATGGCGCCCAGCAGATCGCGGTGCCCGCCTTCGTCTCCACGCTCTGCATCTGCATCGTCTTCCTGCCCATGTTCTTCCTGGGCGGGGTCGCCCGCTACCTCTTCGTCCCGCTGGCGGAGGCGGTCACCTTCGCCATGCTCGCGTCGTACTTCCTGTCTCGGACGGTCGTCCCGACGATGGCCCGCTATCTCCTCTTGCCCCCGGTGGAGGGCGCCCCGCCGTCCCGCAACCCGCTGGTGCGCCTGCAGCAGGCGTTCGAACACGCGTTCGAGCGCGGGCGCGACGGTTACCGACGCCTGCTCATGCGCGTCGTGGCCCGGCGCCGTATCTTCATCTCGGCATTCCTGGCGGCGTGCCTCGTGGTCTCTCTCCTGCTCGCGCCACGACTCGGGGAGAACTTCTTTCCAGAGAGCGACGCCGGCCAGCTGACTCTCCACGTGCGGGTTCAGACCGGCACCCGGATCGAGGAGACCGCGCGGCTGACCGACCTCGTCGAGGGGGCGATCCGGCGCGTCATCCCCGCCGATGAGCTCGACACCATCCTCGACAACATCGGGCTGCCCTACAGTGTCATCAACTGGATGCACAGCTTTTCCGGCGTCATCGGCGCCGCCGATGCCGACATCATGGTCTCGCTCAAGCCCAATCATCGCCCGACCGCCGACTACATCCGGACGCTGCGCCGCGTACTTCCCGAGGAATTTCCCGGCATGGACTTCTACTTCCTGCCGGCGGACATCATCACCCAGATCATCAACTTCGGGCTGCCCGCGCCGATCGACGTCCAGCTCGAGGGCGCCGACGTCCAGGGCAATCGCCAGGTCGCGGACAAGATGCTGCGCGAGCTCCGTCAGGTGCCCGGGCTCGCCGACCTGCACATCCAGCAGCGGTTCGACTACCCGAAGTTCGAGCTCGCCATCGACCGCACGAAGGCGGGACAGGCGGGATTCACCGCGCGCGACGTGGCGGGCAGCGCCCTCGTCGCGCTCAGCGGCAGCTTTCAAACCACGCCCGCCTTCTTCCTGAACTGGCAGAACGGCGTCAGCTACCAGATCACCGCCCAGACGCCCCAGTACGGGATCGAGTCCTTGTCCGACATCCAGAACGTCTCGCTCGCCAACGCCAGCGCACCGACTGGCGCGACCAGCCCCGGGACGACGGCCGGCCCCTTCTCCGCGCCCAGCGCCGGCAGGGGGAGGCCCGGCCTCGTCGGCGACGTCGCCGCGCTCGTGCGTGGGACCGAGATGGCGGTGGTGTCCCACTACAACATCCGCCGCGTGGTGGACATCTACGGCGCCATCCAGGACCGTGACCTCGGCGCCGTGGCCCGTGACGTTCAGCGCGTCGTCGATGCGAACCGGCCGCAGCTGCCCCGGGGCAGCTTCCTCACCGTGCGCGGGCAGGTCTCGACGATGCGGACGGCGTACCTGGGGCTGATCGGGGGCCTCGGATTCTCCATCGTCCTCGCCTACCTGCTCATCGTCGTGAACTTTCAGTCCTGGCTCGATCCCTTCATCATCATCACCGCCTTGCCCGCGGCGCTGGCCGGCATCGTGGTGTTCCTCTTTTTCAGCGGCACCACGCTGAGCGTCCCGGCCCTCATGGGCGCCATCATGACCATCGGCGTGGCGACCTCCAACAGCATCTTGCTTGTCACGTTCGCCCGGGAACGCCTCGCCGAGCACGCGGACCCGGCCACGGCCGCCGTCGACGCCGGCATCACGCGATTCCGGCCCGTGCTCATGACGGCGCTGGCGATGATCATCGGCATGGTGCCGATGGCGCTCGGGCTCGGCGACGGAGGCGAGCAGAACGCGCCGCTCGGCCGCGCCGTGATCGGCGGCCTGCTCTGCGCCACCGTGGCAACCCTCTTCTTCGTCCCGTCGGTGTTTGCCCTGCTCCATGGACAGCGCGAGCGGCGTTCGTCCGACCGGCCGTCCTTCGAGGTGAACCCATGAATCGGCTTCGCGCGCTCCTCGTGATCGTTCTCGCCGTCGGTGTCCTCGGATTCGGCGTCTATTCGGGCGTCCGGAGCCGGCGCGTCACCGCCACGGAGCTCAGGCGCCCGACCGCGGACGCAGCGGTCGAGGTCGTGAGCGTGGTGTCGCCGACAGTGACGGAGCCGACGCAGGAGATTCTCCTGCCCGGCACGACGCAGGCCTTCACCGACGCCTCGCTGTTCGCCCGCACGAATGGCTACGTGCAGGCCTGGTACTTCGATATCGGCGCGCGGGTGAAGAAGGGCGAGCTCCTCGCTGAGATCGAGACGCCGGAGATCGACCAACAGCTGCAGCAGGCCCGGGCGGACCTCGAGACGGCGCAGGCCAATCTGCGGCAGGCGGAGATCACGGCCGAGCGCTGGCAGGGGCTGCTCGACAGCGGCTCGGTCTCCAAGCAGGAAACCGACCAGGCCGTCAATGCGCTGAGCGCGATGAAGGCGACCGTCAACTCGAATGCCGCCAACGTGCGCCGGCTGGAGCGACTCCAGGGCTTCGAAAAGATCTACGCGCCCTTCCAGGGCGTCATCACCGCGCGCAATTTGGACATCGGGGTATTGATCAACTCAGGATCGACGACGACGCCGAGCCAGGAGCTGTTCCACATCGCGGCCATCGACAAGCTGCGCGTGTTCGTGGCCGTCCCCGAGGTGTACGCCCCGGCGGCGCGCCCGGGTGCTCAGGCGACGCTCACTCTCGACGCCTTTTCTGGGCGAACGTTTCGCGGCACGCTGGTGAGAACCGCCAACGCGATCGATCTGACCGCGCGCACGCTGCTCGTCGAAGTCGATGTCGACAATCCGCGTGGCGAGCTGCTACCCGGCGCGTACGTCTTCGTGCACCTGCAGCTGCCGAAGGAGGTCCGCTCGGTCACGATCCCCGTCAACACACTCATCTTCCGCGCGCAGGGGCTTCAGGTTGCCGTCGTCCGCGACGCCCAGGCGCGGCTCGTGCCGATTACCCTCGGCCGTGACCATGGCACGTTCGTCGAGATCGTCGCGGGACTTCAGCCGAGCGACCAGGTGATCGTCGCGCCGTCGGATTCGCTGACGAGCGGCACGCCGGTACGGATCACACTCACCGGCGCCGCGAGCAGGCCACGTCCATGAGGCGCGGCGCGGCTGTCGTTGCCACGATGGTCGCCGTGTCGTTCGCCGGCTGCATGGTGGGCCCGAAATACGAGAAGCCGTCGGCGCCGCCGACGCCCGCCTACAAAGAGCTGGATGGCTGGACGCTCGCCAGTCCCAGCGACACACTGCCGAAGGGACCGTGGTGGACCGTCTTCGGCGACCCCGAGCTGAACGCGCTGGTCGAGCAAGTCAGCGCCGCCAACCAGAATTTGAAGATCGCTGAGGCGCGGCTGCGGGAAGCGCGCGCACAGGTCCGGTTCAATCGGGCTGCGCTCTTTCCGACGATTTCCGCGAACGCCGGGGCGAGCTCCGTGCGCGACTCCGCGAACCGTCCGTTCCTCACGCCGAACGCGACCACCATTCCCGGCATCGGGCACGGGAGCACCGGCGACATCCTGTTCGGGCTCGACATGTCGTACGAGGTCGACCTCTGGGGCCGGGTCCGACGCACGGTGCGGGCCGCGAAGGAGGAAGCACAGGCCACGGCCGCCGACCTCGAGACCGCGCGTCTCAGCCTGTCCGCGGAACTCGTGAACGATTACTTCGAACTGCGAGCCGCCGACACGCAGAAGCAGCTGCTGGACGAGACGGTGAAATACTATGAGCAGGCGCTGCAACTGACGATGAATCGCTTCACCGGTGGCGCCGCGCCGAAGTCCGACGTAGCGCAGGCCCAGACGCAGCTGGACGCCACCCGAGCGCAGGCCACCGACGTGAGCGTCGCGCGCGCGCAGTTCGAGCATGCGATCGCAACCCTCATGGGCAAGCCGCCCGCGGAGTTCAGCCTGCCGCCGCGTCCGCTCGACCATCGACCGCCCGACATTCCGGTCGGCGTGCCGTCGCAGCTGCTGGAGCGCCGCCCGGACATCGCGGCCGCCGAGCGCCGGGTGGCCGAGGCGAACGAGCAGATCGGCATCGCCAAGGCTGCATACTTTCCGACCGTGATGCTGAACGCCTCCGTCGGGTTCGAGGGGAGCACGTTCGGCAATGCCGTGAACGCTTCGAGCCTGCTCTGGGCGGTGGGCGCCTCGATCACACAGACGATCTTCGACGCCGGACGGCGTCGCGCGACGTCCGACATTGCGCGCGCCGCCTACGACGCGACCGTGGCCAGCTATCGCGAGACGACGCTGACGGCCTTTCAACAGGTCGAAGACAACCTCGCCGCGCTGCGCATCCTCGAGCTGGAGGCGCAGCAGCAACGCAGCGCGGTGGAGTCGGCCCGCGACTCCCTGCAGCTCTTCACGAACCGCTACCGCGGCGGCGTCGACAACTACCTGCAGGTCATCATCGCGCAGACAACCCTGCTGACGAACCAGCGAACCGAGATCGACATTCTCAGGCGGCGCTTGGACGCCAGCGTGCTACTCGTCAAAGCGCTCGGCGGCGGCTGGTCGGTGGACGACCTCGCGTCTGGCGCGCCTTTTGCTCTTCGAGGTCGCAGATGCGAGGTGGAACGGTGAGCCAAGACGCGGTCGAACGAACGCTCGGCAAGCTGGTAACGGACGAGAAATTCCGCGCGCGATTCTTCGCGAACCCGGCGGCGGCGACGTGGGAAGCCGGCCTGCCGTTGTCACCCATCGAGCTCGAGGCCCTGTCGGGACTGTCTCGCGCGGCGATCGCTCGGTTCAGTCAGAGCCTCGACCCTCGCATCCGCCGGCTCTATGTCGCGGAGCCGCGGATGCGCGCATCGGAGAGGCGACACCATGCGAGCGGTGACAGCGCGGACGCCGGCGAGAGGACGTGACGCCATGAGTGACGCCGTGATGCGGTACGCGGGGTGGGCGCTGTTCGTGTGGGTGTTCACCAAGGCGGAACGTCCGCAGACCAGTGAAGCGTCGGCGGCGTCGATTGGCCGGGACGGACCGTGCAGCCGTCCCACCTGTTCGGGCTTTGTGTCGTAGCTAACGACCGCCTACTAGGGGCAGCTCGCCGAGAGACGGACTGAATCAGTCCGATGGAGATGTGTCATGGCGAAGGAGATTCTGGCCACGTTCGGGGTCGACGTCGACGCGGTGTCGGGCTGGCTTGGGTCCTACGGCGGAGCGGACTCCCCATCCGACATCCAGCGTGGCGTGTGGGCCGGGGAGATCGGCACCCCGCGACTGCTGAGACTGTTCGAGAGGTACAAGCTGCGGACCAGCTGGTTCATCCCGGGCCATTCCATCGAGACGTTTCCTCGCCAGATGCGTCAAGTGGCCGACGCGGGTCACGAGATCGGTGCCCACGGCTACGCCCACGAGAACCCGGTCTCGATGACGCCGCGGCAGGAAGAGGACGTCCTCGAGCGATCGGTGACGCTCATCGAGAAGCTCACGGGCCGGCGGCCGCGCGGCTACGTGGCTCCCTGGTGGGAGATGTCCAGCGTTACGGCCGAGCTGCTCCTGAAGCACGGGTTCAGCTACGACCACAGCCAGGGCTACCGGGACTTCGTTCCCTTCTACGCGCGCGTCGGGGACCGGTGGAGCACGATCGATTACTCCGCATCGGCGGCCGAATGGATGCACCCGCTCGAGCACGGCCGGGAGATCGACCTCGTCGACATCGGCGCGAACTGGTATCTCGACGACCTGCCCCCGATGATGTTCATGAAGGCCGCTCCTAACAGCCACGGGTTCGTCAATCCGCGGGACATCGAGCAGCTGTGGCGCGACCAGTTCGACTGGGTCTATCGCGAGCTCGACTATGGCGTCTTCCCGCTCACGATTCATCCGGACGTCAGCGGCCGACCACAGGTTTTGATGATGCTGGAGCGACTGATCGAGTACCTCGGCAGTCATGCAGGGGTGCGCTGGGTCACCATGGAGGAGATCGCCGAGGACTTCCGCGGGCGCTATCCCTTCGCCGGCCGCGCGCGTCCGGCGGAATGCTGACGGTCGCGCGGCGCACACGACATCGTCCACGGGAGAAGGACGTGACGATCAAGTGCAGACCATCGTGGAGGGCATGGCGGCGCTGAAGAAGCACCCCAGCAGGAGAGATCCGGCGATGACTGACGTTGCCTGGAGGACGAGCGAGAAGGCGCTCGCGATGAACCTCGATCCCCGCACGTACGGCACGTTCGCGGAGATCGGCGGCGGGCAGGAGGTGGCTCGGTGGTTCTTCCACGTCGGCGGCGCCGC
>Ga0070699_100004543_pt1 | contig 12282 bp, 11 predicted proteins | sample KBSK1503metaG_FD_65473 | JGI IMG/M metagenome (GOLD analysis project Ga0070699, IMG submission 65473) | Corn, switchgrass and miscanthus rhizosphere microbial communities from Kellogg Biological Station, Michigan, USA - KBS K1-50-3 metaG | ecosystem: Host-associated > Plants > Roots >...
ACAACGACATCGCCGTAGTTCGCGCCCGAGAGGCTGGCGAGCGCCGCCCCCTGCGGCTCGGGCCGCTCCACCAGCTTCATCCCGGCCGTTCCCGCAGTCTGATCCGTCACCACGATCGCCTTCATCGGTCACCTCCCTTGAATCAATGCATTTCTGAAGTCGACCTCTCGGATCGCAGCATTCCGGAAGTGTTTCCGGAGCCTGTCGGGGGTTTTGTCGGCCGAACGCGAAGCCCCACCAGCCTCGCTAGCGATGTAGCGACGAAACCGGTGCTGCTCATTCAACCGGAAGGAGGCTGTCCGGAATCGGCGGCTCCCCGAGGGTCGAACGAAGGAGCGCCCAGTGCATGGCCTCGACACCGCCGATCCGTGCGAACAGCGTCCGCAAAGCCGGATCCTGGACCTTCGCCACCGCCTTCGTGTCGGCGATCGCCGCGCTGCGCTCCAGCGATGCCGCGTAGCGCAAGACGTCGGCTTCGCTCGCCAGCTTGGGTGGCGGGTACTGTGCCGCGTACTCCGCCCACGTCTTCGATGCGTCCGCCCGCCCACCGAGCCGTTCGATCGCTTCCCTGATCGCTTGTGCATGCGCGCGGTGGTCGGCCTGGAACCCCCGGGCGACCACGGCGACTTTGTCGGAGAGGAGTTTAGTTCCCAGCGCAGCATCGTAGGCCGCGATGCCGAAGTACTCACCCTGCAGTCCCTGATTGAGAACATCCACGTCGTGCATTTCGTTCATGGTCGAATCCCTTCGAGACTAGGCCGGGTCAGTGCAGGCCTGTCTGTTTTGGTGTGATCTGTCGGACAGCGCGAGGCGGCACATTCGCGAACAGCGAGCCGAGGCCCTCCGCCATCGTCGGATGCGCGAGAATGGCGTCGCGCAGCTTGGGATACGGCAGGTCTGCTAGCATCGCGGTCTGCACCACGGCCATGACTTCACCGGCTTCGGCACCGATCATGGCGAAACCGAGAATCCGGTCGTCACTCCCAGCGACAAGAGCCTTCATGAACCCTTGCGTTTCGTCGGTCGTCTCCGTCCGCAGGACAGCGCTCGTCGGCAGTCTCGGCACCCGCACGGGGACGCCTTGGCGCCGCGCGTCGCCTTCGGTCAGTCCGACGCGGGCGAGTGGAGGCTCCGTGAACATGCAGTACGGAACCAGCCGATCCCGCGTGCTGAGCTTCGTCCCGGCCAGATTGTGGCGCACCAGATACGCGACCTTCGCGCTCCAAATCTCATTCTTACTGGGCAGGCAGTTGATGTTGGGACAGGAGCCCCCGATATACCGGCGCTCCACGACGGCAGTCCGTCGCCCGGATCGCGCCATCTCCCAAGCCAGGAGCTTGCCACCCTTGCCGCTGCCGAGGATCAGGATTTCAAACCGTTCTGGTTGAGCCATGCGCTTCCTTGCATGTGCGGGCTCTCAGTCGTTCTCCATCGGCGGGGCTGACGCCTCCGGGATGGAACGAGGGAGCGAGGGTGCGACTCGCTGCCCCTCGCTCAGGGCGCCGCCCGTCAGAAGCATGCCGCCTAGTCGAGTCGCTGCGGGGCCACGTCACGCCCACTCTGCTCATGCTCCATCTGTAGGTCGTCGATGCGCTCCAAGGCGGCGCTCGGGGCAGTCTATCTCCTGTCGTGCGCGGCCTTTGTCCCGGGAAACGACCAGAGCGCCGGGAAGCGCCGCTCCACCCGCGTGCGTTTACGGCGCGTCCTAGCTCAAGACGACGCTGGTCAGCGCGGCCTGGGCTGGAGTGCGCCCGATGGCGTGCGACTACGTGCTGCGCGACGGCGTGCCCGACCGCGACCTCGACCCCGAGCACTTCGCCCCTCGTGCGCGACTGCGGATCCTGGTCGCGAAATCGACGCGAGGCATGCCGCACAGCGGCCTCCCTCACAGGCTACCTTTAGCAGTCGGCACCGCGTGCGCAATCCCCTTTTTTCGTGTTGCGTGAGAAGAGGGTAGAGCCCCGCCTCCCATACCGCCCGTGTCATCACCTCGAGCCATCGCCGGGCTAGGCGCTCAGTAGTGAGGATCGCTTCGCCGCTTCGGCTGACGCTTGCTGCTGTCGCCCGTTCACCAGGGCGCCCGACATCCGGAGTCTCACCCCAGTTCGTTGTGCCCTGAACGAAGCAGCACCAGCCGCTGGAGCGGCGCGCCGGCCGGCGAAAGGCCGCTGTTTTCGGGGCTGGCGCGGCTCCAAGAGGCTACCCGCAGGGTCGAGGATCTTACCGCGGCGGGTTGACCACAAACGCGACGGTCCCGCCATCGTTGATGAGGACAATGTCATTGACCAGGGCCACAACTACGACGCTCGATCACGATGTCGACGGCCCACGGCACGGAGAAGGACGAGCGGCGAGACGGCGGACCTAGCGGCGGTCTACAGGACCGGCTCCGTCGCGCTAGTCAAACACCCCGCAGCTTCCAGCTCGTCGAGCCAGCACGCGCTGGAAGAAGGCCTCGGCAATGTCGCCGCGCAGCAGCCGCTCCCGATTCTTGGTGAAGACGGTGACGTCCCAGACCGGGTCATCCATGCTCAAGCCAACGAACCAGCGGAAGAGGAGATTGTACTCGAGCTGCTCCATGAGCAGCCGCTCGCTCCGGATAGAGTAGAGGACCTGGAGCAGCAACGCGCGCAGCAGCTTCTCGGGGGCGACCGAAGGCCGGCCCGTCTTCGGGTACAGCCGGGCAAAGCGCGGCGAGAGCTGCCCCAGCACCTCGTCGGTCATCGCGCGGATCGGGCGCAACGGGTGGTCGGCCGGAATGCGTCGCTCCGGCGACACGTAGCTGAACATCCCTCCCTGCCGGCCGTCCGCTCCCCGCATCGTCACTCCCTCCCTGCTAGCGTGCTAGCAGAGAGCAGCCCCGCGATCAACGGGATCGTGGTTTTTCCGCGGCCTGCTAGACTAAAGCGCCTGCGACCGTTGAGGAATCCCGGCGAGTCGCGAGGAGGTCCATATGGCGCAGTTCACCAAGGTCGCGCACACTGCCGACCTCGCCTCGGGCGCGGCGAAGTGCGTCGAAGTTGCTGGGAAGAAGATCGCCCTCTTCAACCTGCAGGGGAGCTTCTACGCCATCGACGACACCTGCACGCACCGCGGCGGCCCGCTCTGTGAGGGCGAGGTGGCGGGCGAGGAGGTGACGTGCCCGTGGCATGGGGCCGTCTACAACATCAAGACCGGCGCCGTGCTGAAGCCCCCCGCGCCGCAAGGCGTCGCGAGCTACCCTGTCCGCGTGCAGGGGGCGGACGTGGAGGTCGAGGTGTAGGCGCGCGTCGGTCACGAAGATAAGACGCCCGTCGGCCTGCCGGTGACCCTCGATGTCGAGGAAGAGCATCAGAGCATCCACCGCTGGCCGGGCTTCGCGTCCTGCCCCTGGCGGAGAAGCCGGAAGAGCGCGCGCGCGGAGTCCTCGAACCCCTCGTGCGTGCGCACGACATGGTAGAGGGCCACGCCGCGGTCGTCGGTCGTCGTCATCGCCCGTCGGACGCCGTCGCAAGCGACGAGGCGGGCAGCGACCGGCCTGGTTCGGGGCGCGCCGAGCATCGGTCGCCAGGCGGAGAGGCGGCGGATATCGGGGCGGTTTTTAAGAGGTCAGGTGAGCACGGTTTAGATGGCCCGTTGCCACTACGGTGCCACTACGATCCAAAATGATAGCTCCGGGTAGCTCCGCGCAACTGCCACCTCGAGCAGCTCCGCGGGGATAGCCGTGCATAGCTCCGCGCAGATGCGGTGTCAGACACATGGCATTCAAGAGGTCGGGAGTTCGACTCTCCTCGGCTCCATTTTTTCAAGGGTTTAGCGTTCTAGGTTGCGGTACCGTTGCCGCTATTGCCACTACGCCCCCCGGTCCGGCCCTGATCCCGGGGGCGCCCACTGCTAGTTTGCGAGCCCGTTGCCACTACGTCAGCCGACCGGTGCACGTGCCGAGCACGAGACGGGCGGGGGCATGAGGCTGGTTCGGCACGTGAGACTCACGGACGTGCTCGAAGAATGGGGCCGGCACGAAGCCCAGGGCCGACTTGCTGCCGACCCGAGCGCGAGGGCGATGTTGGCCGATCTGCTGCCCCTCGTCAGCTCGGGTGGCGCAGAGGCACGGCTGGCAGCGATCGAAACGATCCTGTGGGTTCGGTCCATGGTGGTCGCCCATCTTCTGGCTGCCCGTCCGGTCGATTGCCGGCGAGTGGCCATTGACGCCAACGATCGAGACCGCCTCTACGTGATGTCCCGACACGACGAGCCCGAACTGGCGCTCGCGGCTCGCGCCGAGGAGCTTCTTGGCGTCGCCAACTCCGACGGAGACCATGTTCGTCGGCTTGCATCGGCGACCGACCACATCACCCCGCCGCTGCTCGCGGTAGCGCGAACCGATCTCGCCAAGTTGACGCTCCTCGACGGAATTCATCGGGGCGTGGTTCCACCATCAGCGTGGTGGTCGGCTGTACGACGCCGAGGTGAACGTGATCGTTACCGCGTCACCCTCGTTCTTCGAGGGGAAGGCGGCGTGATGCGGGCGGCACGTGAGCGACCCGTTCGCGAACACTGGCTCGCGGTGTCCTCGATCGGCGTCGGCGGGCAGGGCAGGGAGCGAGTGCGTCGAGGGTATCGAGGAGCCCGGCGGTCGCCGCCGGGTCGCCGCCGCGTCCGTAGACATCCGCCGTCGTGCGAATCGACTCGTGCCCAAGTAGCTGCCGCACGCTGTCCGCCGGGTGGCCCGCTTGAAGCAAGTGCGTCGCGACGGTGTGCCGGCCACCGTGCGGCGTCCACGTCACGGGGAAACACGCCTCGGGCGGCAGCCCGCCCGCGACATCCTCGGCATGGAGTGCGGTCGTTAGTCGGCGGATGGCCCTGCGCACGTTGCCGGGATCGAGCAGCCCGGCTCCGTCCTCCCCCGCACGGTAGATCGCCGGGTCGAGCAGGAAACAGGCTGTGATTCCGCTCGGCCCGGTCTGCGGCACGCCGGCGTTGTTGTTTCCAAACCACCGCCGCCATCGGTAGCGAAGTCGGTTTCGATTATGCAGCTCTACGAGGCTTGGAACGCGGTGGATTGCGGAGGGCCGTATCCAGAGCGCATGCTAGGCGACATCATGCGATGCCTACGTAGGGCACCTGCACGCGCTCAGCCGCCTGGCGCACCGCGCGCTCGCCGCCGCGATCGTTGCGCGCCCTCGTCGCCGGGCTCGCGTGCCCGAGTGTCGCTTCGGCAGTCGCCAGGTCCACGCCCGTGTCGAGCAGGTGGCCCGCGAGCGAGCGCCCGCAGTCACGCGAGAACGCCTTAAGTAAATGGAAGCGAGAGAGCAATGAATCCCCCGACCTTCATGGTCAAGCTGCGACAGCGCCGTGAGGTGGCGGAGGCCACCATGGCCTTCCAGTTCGACAAGCCGGCCGGCTTCACCTTCATGGCCGGGCAGTTCCTCGACATGACGCTGAAGAATCCGCCTGAAACGGACGCCGAGGGCAACGTGCGGACGTTCTCCATCGCGAGCGCCCCCACCGAGGACATGCTCATGGTCGCGACGCGCATGCGCGATACGGCGTTCAAGCGCGTGTTGAAGAGCATGCCGGTCGCTACTGAAGTCCAGATCGAAGGCCCGTCCGGCACGTTGACCCTGCACGACGATCCGGCTCGGCCGGCCGTCTTCCTGGCCGGCGGCATCGGCATCACGCCCTTCCGCAGCATGCTCGTCGGTGCGGCCACAGCGAAGCTGCCACACCGCCTCCTGCTCTTCTACTCGAACCGGCGGCCAGAGGACGCCGCGTTCCTCGAAGAGCTGCAGGCGCTGGCGCGAGAGAATCGGAACTACACCTTCATCGGGAGCATGACAGAAATGGAGAAGTCACGTCGCCAGTGGCATGGTCAGACCGGCGTGATCGACCAAGCGATGCTCTCGAGGTTTCTGAAGGATGTGCACTCGCCTGTGTACTACATCGCAGGGCCGCCGGCGATGGTGGAGGACCTGCATGCCACGCTGACGGGCGCCGGAATCAAGGATGACCACATCAACGCCGAAGAATTTGCCGGCTACTGAGGGACCGGCCATGGGACAAGCCAGCCCCCATTCGGCAGCCGCCAATGAACTCAGGGAGGAAGCGAACGATGGCCGCCTGATCGCGGCCGCCGCCGTCTGCTTGCCGGCTCCTGACCGTTTCCGAACCTGGGAGAACGAGGTCCCGAGCCTCGTCTGCAACGCCTCGGCGCCGGCGCCGGGTCGATGGAAACTTCTTCTGGCACCGCTATTTGTGGGTGGCGAACCGGCGACAACGCGGGCGAGAGCCGCTGGTTCGAAGTGGTGCATGCCACGACGTTCAACGGCGACGGCTTCGCCGCGAAGTCAGCCGTGTCCCGCGCTCACATCGTGCCCATGCTCACATCGCCGGGCCGCCCGACCTGGCGAAGAAGCTCGTCGATCTCCCCGAAGGCACGCGCGTCCACGTCGAAGGCGCGATCGAGCGCCGCTCGCACACCTTCCTGCTCGGCGTCGTGAATCCCGTGCACGCGGCACCGACGCAGCAGTAGGGTCGGGGGGCCGGCGCCGCAGACCTGGCGGAGGCCGCCCAGGGTGAACGCGCAGGGCTCTGCGCCGATCGGCCGTCACCCCCCGGGCGTCGTCGCGGCGGCGAGCGGGCGCAGGTCGTCCAGCATGGTCGGGATGAGCTCCGACACCGTCGGGTGGATGTGCATCGCGCGCCGGATGAGCGAGTACGGAGCCTTGGCGTACATGACGTCCAGGATGGAATGAATCACCTCGTCCCCGCCGGGCCCCAGGATGGCGGCGCCCAGGATCTCGCCGGTCTTCGCATCCACCACGATCTTCATGAAGCCCTGCGTCTCGCCCTTCTCCACTGCGCGCGTCACGTTGGTCATGGCCCGCTTGGCGACGAGCGCGGGCCGGCCGCCCGCGAGGACCTCGGCGTCGGACAGCCCCGCCCGTCCGAGCGGCGGGTCGATATACAGTGCATAGGCGGGGATGCGATCGCTCACCCGGCGCGGGTCGTGGTCGAGCAGGTTCGCCGCCACGATCTCGAAATCGTTGTAGGAGGTGTGAGTGAACGCGCCTCTCCCGTTACAGTCGCCCAGGGCCCAGATGCCCTCGACGTTGGTGCGGAGCTGATCGTCGGCCACGATGTAGCCGCCCCGGCCCACGGCGACGCCGGCCCGCTCGAGGCCGAGGTCGTCGGTGTTGGGACGACGGCCCACCGCCAGCAGGACGTGGGACCCCACCACCTCGGGCGTCCCCTGCTCGCAGTCCACCCGCGCGACGATGTCGTCGCCGCGCCGGGAGAGCGCGATGCACTTCGCGTTCAGGCGTACCGCGATGCCCTCGTGTTCCAGGATGCCCTCGATCGCCGCGGAGACATCCTCGTCCTCGCGGGGGACGAGCCGGTCGGCCATCTCGACGACCGTCACCTCGCTCCCGAAGCGCCGGTACATCTGCCCGAACTCGAGCCCGACGTAGCTTCCCCCCACGACGATCAGGTGGGAGGGCAGGTAGTCGACGTCCATCATCGAGCTGTTGGTCAGGTAGGGTATCTGGCCGACCCCCGGCATGTCGGGAACCACTGCCCGACCGCCCACGTTGACGAAGATGCGCGGAGCGGCGAGCGTGTCCGCGCCGACCCGCACCTCGCGAGGCGACTCGAAGCGCGCCTGCCCTTCGTACACGGTGCAGCGTTCCATGTGCTTCAGCCAGTTCTCCACCCCCGTCCTCGACGTGCCCGAGATGGCGTCCTTCCGCGCCTTGACGCGCCGCATGTCGACGCGGACCGCGCCCGCGACGTCCACGCCGAACTCGCCGGCACGGCGCGCCATGTGCGCGGCGTAGGCGCTCGCGACCAGGGTCTTGGTCGGGATGCATCCCGTGTTGACGCACGTACCGCCGAACCGCCCGCGCTCGACGACCGCCACCCGCATCCCTGCCGCGGCGAGCCGCCCCGCCAGCGACGGCCCCGCCTGGCCCGTCCCGATGATGATCGCGTCGTAACTCGTCGGCATCGCCGCACCCGTCAGCTACACGCGCTGCGGCGACCGCGGGCGGTCCCGACCCGAATGCGTGCCGGGTCGCGAACCTCATCCGGTCGGTTCCTGCGGAGGAACTTGGGCCCCCGAACGTCGATCCCCGAGGGAGCTACGGTTCTCATCGCTATCATCCTCTCGCGCGAGCAGCCTGGGCTTCTTGGGCTTATCACACTGCGAGGACTTCGACTCGTCCCTTCGCAGTTCCGTCCAGCGCTGCATCGATGGCGGGCGCGCGGCCCACCCGAGGACTACGGCGGACCGGGGGCCTACGGCAGTCTGCCCCCGCCCTCGCCGATCCGATCAACCAGGAACACGCCGAGCATCCCGAAGCGTTCGACCCGGCCGCGACCGGGCGGTAGCACGGGCCGCGTCGCCGGCGAGTCCTTGTCGAGCGCGACATGTGTGCGGTCGATGTTGTGGAATCGATGGACTCCACGATGGCCTGATCTCCTACCACCGGGTCTACTGGGGATGGGTCAGCTTCAAGTCGCTTCTCGCGGCACTCGACCGACAGGCCTAGTCGGCTCCCTCGGCCGACCGGTCGAGCAAGGCAGCCGAGCATGGTCCGCACGGAGGCTAGCGCCGAAACACGAGCATCTTCTGCTGTGTCATCTCGTGCATGGTCCACGGGATGCCGCCGATGCCGTACCCGGACTGCTTGCGCCCGGCGAACGGCATCCAGTCACTGCGGAACGCGGTGTGATCGTTGATCAGTACGGTCGCGGCGTCCAGACGCTCCGCAGCACGGAGTGCGACGTCCAGCCGGTCGGTGAAAACACTCGCTTGAAACGCCAGCGGCAAACCGTTCGCCCGCTCGAGCGCGTCGTCGAGCTCCGCGAACCGATACACGCAGGTGACAGGACCGAACACTTCCTCGCACGTCACCCTGGCCGTCGGCGGCGGCTCCAGCAGCACCGTCGGCTGGTACGTGGTCTGGCTGAGGGCCCGTCCGCCGACGGCCACGCGCGCACCAGCCCGTGTAGCCTCGTCGACCCAGCTCGCCACGCGCTCGACTTCCTTCGGCAGGATCAACGGTCCGACGTCGGTTTCTGGCAGGAGCGGATCGCCCACGCGCAGCTTGGCCACGCGCGTCGACAGCTCGTCGACGAACGCGTCGTAGACGTCGGCATGTACGAAGATCCGCTGCACGGACACGCAGACCTGGCCTGCGTGGTAGTAGCCCCCCTTCACGATCGGGGACACGACCGCCTCGATATCGACGTCGCGGTCGACGATCACGGGCGCCGAGCCCCCGTGCTCGAGCGCGCAGCGCGTCCCGGGCGGCAGCTTGCTGCGCAGGGCCCAGCCCACCCTCGCCGAGCCGATGAAGCTGAGAAATGCCACCCGCTGGTCGAGCGCGAGGCGCTCCGCGAGCACGTTGTCCGGCGGCACGAAGCTCTGGCAGAGGGCTTCGGGCAATCCCGCGGCGTGCACGAGCTTGACGAACTCCAGGCAGCACAGCGGCGTCGTGTTCGCGGGCTTGACGATCACCGGGCACCCCGTGGCGATGGCCGGCGCGACCTGATGCACGATCAGGTTGAGCGGGTGATTGAACGCCGAGATCGCGGCGACCACACCGATCGGCTCGCGGATCGTGAATGCCCAGCGATCCTCCGTCGCAGTGGTGAGGCCCATCGGGATCTCGCGGCCGCCGAAGTTGCGCAGCTCGTCGGCCCCATCGCGCACGCCGTCGATCGCGCGCGCGACCTCGATCGCCGCATCGGTATACGGCTTGCCGCCCTCGCGTGCGATCAACCGCGTGAAGCGCTCGCGCTCCCCGTCGAGACGTTTCGCCAGGTCCTGCAGGACCGCGACCCGCTGATGCGGCTTCAACCAGCCGTCACGGGCTGCGAAGATCTCCGACGCCCGCGCCAGCTTCCCCTCCAGGTCCTCCGCACCGTCGGTGGCCACCTCCGCGAACTGCACGCGGTCGAACGCCTGGTAGACCGGCAACATCGGGACCTTCAGGCGCGACCTTCAGCTCGCGCGCGCCCTGTGCGCGGCGAGCTCGTCGATCAGGACGCGCTCGTTCTCCGAGTAGTCGATCGGAGTCGAGATCAGGTGCACGCCCCCCATGCTCAAGGTCTGCCTGAGCAGCGGCCCGAGGGCTCCCGTCTCCCGCACGCGCCAGCCGCGGGCGCCGTAGGCTTCGGCGTACTTCACGAAATCGGGGTTGCCGAAGCTCAGCCCGAACTCCTCGAACCCCGCCGCAATCTGCTTCCAACGGATCATGCCGTAGGCGCCGTCCTCGAGGATCAGCACTACCAGATTGAGCTCGAGCCGCACAGCCGTCTCGAGCTCTTGCGAATTCATCATGAAGCCGCCGTCGCCGCATACCGCCACGACCTTGCGATCCCGGTACAGCATGGCCGCCGTCATCGCAGTGGGGAGGCCCGCTCCCATGGTCGCGAGCGCGTTGTCGAGCAGGATCGTGTTCGCGAGGTGCGTGCGGTAGCCACGCGCGAACCAGATCTTGTACATCCCGTTGTCGAGCGCCACGATGCCGTCGTCCGGCAGCGCCGTACGCACGTCGTGCACGATGCGCTGGGGGATCGGCGGAAAGCGATCATCGCTGCTGCCCTCCGCCACCCGCGCGAGTATCTGGTCGCGCAGCCGCATGAATACGTCGCTGGCGGGCAGCAGGTTGCCGCGCAGCCGTTCGCCCAGCAGCGCGAGCCCGTGCCCGAGGTCGCCGATCACCTCGTGCTGCGGGAAGTAGATCTCCTCGACGCTTGCCGGCACGCACGAGAAATGGATCACGTGCGGGCCGCGCGGGCCCATCAGGAACGGCGGCTTCTCGACCACGTCGTGGCCGATCGCGAGGATCAGGTCCGCCTGCGCGATCGCGTCGTGGATGTAGTCGCCCTCGGAGAGCGCTGCGGTCCCGATGTAGAGGTCGGAGTTGCCGTCCACCGCACCCTTGCCCATCTGCGTGTTGAAGAACGGGATACGTGTCTCGCGTACGAACGCGGACAGCGCCGGCACCAGGTGGGTACGATTCGCGGCCGCGCCGATCATGATGAGCGGTCGCCTCGCCGCCAAGATCAGCTCGGCTGCGCGCTCGATCGCTCGCGCTGCCGGTACCGGCCGATCCACCGGATGCGGCGGCACGAGGGCGACCTCGCCGGGCGACTCCGCGGCGATGTCCTCGGGCAGCTCGAGGTGAACCGGCCCGGGCCGCTCCTCCTGCGCGACGCGAAACGCGTCGCGGACCAGGGTGGGAATCGTCCCCGTGCCCACGATCTGGCGCGACATCTTGGTGAGCGGCCGCATCGTGGCCACGATGTCGACGATCTGGAATTGCGCCTGGCGTGCCGTGAAGATCGGCTTTTGACCGGTGATCATCAGCATTGGCATCGCTCCCAGACGCGCGAATGCCGCACCGGTCGTCAGGTTCGTGGCGCCCGGGCCGAGGGTCGTCAGGCAAACACCCGGCCGGCCGGTCAGCCGCCCGCACGTCGCAGCCATGAACGCCGCCGGCTGCTCGTGCCGCATGACGACGAGCTCGATGCTCGATCGTCGCAGCGACTCGACCACGTCGAGGTTCTCCTCGCCCGGTACCGCGAAGATGCGGTCCACGCCTTCGTTCTCGAGCGCGGCAACGAGCAGATCCGAACCTGTACGGATGGTCGACATCGGGCGCCCCTACGGACGTGGCGCGCACTGCCGCACGCGCACGAGGTCCAATAACGCGCGGGATCTCCCGTCGCAAATCACATGCCTGCCCGTGCACGCGTACCGCACGTGGAGCGAATGGCGAGCCCCGAAGAGCTGAAACGGAACTGGCGATGCCGGCATCGAAGCGATCAGAACCGCCCGCCGCCACGCAACTCGCGTCGGCTGCTTCCCGCCGCGCCTCGGCTGTCGGCTCAACGGAAGGCAGAAAGCAAGGCCGATCCGGTCGAGACAGAAGCACCGCCGGCCGAACGCGGCGAGCGTACGACTCTCCCCGCAGGTCCGCTCAGATCGGCGAACACAGAAAACACAAGGGGCTCGATCGCGCGCGGCAACTCACAGAGGTATGGAGGCCTGACTATCCGCGTGTTCCCCGAAGGTTTCCCGAAAAGACCGGGCGAAAAGAATCTTGGAGGGATCTCCGAATGAGCACGTACGAACTGCCGATCGAGAGGATCGACGCCGCCCTCCTGGACTCTCTGGTGCGGGACGGCGTGGAGGAGCGCCGACGCCTGGAGTACAAACGAGCCCTTCCCGGTGGCACCGACGACGAGAAGAAGGAGTTCCTCGCCGACACGCGTTGGCCTAGCCGAAGT
>Ga0070699_100004544_pt1 | contig 12282 bp, 8 predicted proteins | sample KBSK1503metaG_FD_65473 | JGI IMG/M metagenome (GOLD analysis project Ga0070699, IMG submission 65473) | Corn, switchgrass and miscanthus rhizosphere microbial communities from Kellogg Biological Station, Michigan, USA - KBS K1-50-3 metaG | ecosystem: Host-associated > Plants > Roots >...
GGCTCGCCGGCCGCGTCGCAACGGACGTCGACCCGGCCCCAGTCCCGGCATTCCAGGACCCGGTACGCCGAGAGCGCGACGTTGCGCACCGCCTGGGCCAGCTTCTTGGGAATCCGAGCCGGGCACTCGAACATCTTGAGCGGTGACTCGATGCTGTCCCAAATCCACTTGGCTTCATAGCCGTAGATCGGCGGAGCGCCTTCGGGCAGCTCGTCGAACTTCATGCCGACGATCGGGAGGCAACGGGCGCTCTCGCCAGTGCCCAGGATCGCCACCGTGAACTCGGCCCCCGGCAGATAGGTCTCGGCCAGTACCGGCTCCTGGTAAGTGCCGAGGAGGTAATCGGCCTGGCGGACCAGGGCTTTCCGGTCGGCACACAGGCTCTTCACGCTGACGCCCTTGCCGGAGCCCTCGAAGGCCGGTTTCACGAACACCGGGAAGGGGAGGTCGCAGTTCCGGGCGTCGGTCCGGGTTTCGAGCATCCGGAAGGGTGCGGTCGGCACCCCGTGATGCTGGAGGATCTCCTTGGTCCGCCCCTTGTGCAGCGCCAGGCCCAGGGTCAGCGGATCGGAGCCGAGGTAGGGAATGTTCAGGAACTCGCAGATCGCGGGAACATGGCCCTCGCGGTTCACCCCGTACAATCCCTCGGCGATGTTGAAGACGAAATCCGGCTTGGCGGCCGAGAGCTTCCGGGGGAAATCGGCGTTGGCCTCCAGTCGAATCACGTCGCCCAACGGACGGAGCGCCTTGGCCACCGCGTCGATGGTCCCAGGCTCGTCCCATTCCGCGTAAAGATCGGGCTGGTCGAGATCGTATCTGAGGGAGCGATAAGAGGCTTCGGAGGGAGCTGCGGACTCAAGATTCACCCCGGATTTCTTCGCCGGAGCACTTGGCTTGAGGTTGTAGGCCAATCCTATTCGGATACCCAAACGGTCCTCTTACGATGAGTCGCCTCTCTGCGCGAGGCGAGCGAACCGCACTCAAATTCGTCCAAAAAATCTGCTGAGGTGAATGTTCGACATCTAAGGTAAGAAATAGTCGACCAACACACAATAGATTTTCTTAGCAAACCCCGCACCAACAACCGAGTTGCGAGTAGCGAGTAGCGAGGAAAACCCGGCTTTTCGGTCCTCGCTACCCGTTACTCGCTACTTGGTTCGTTCGAAAGTCTGGAAGGCGTAAGGGTACTGGTTGCGGTCGTCGGCGGGGTGTTTCTCCTCTGAGGCGAGCGTCCAGTCGGCGGGATTGAAGGGGGGAAAGTAGACGTCACCGGGGATCGCGGCGTGAACCCGGGTGAGCTCCAGCCGGCTGGCGATGGGGAGCGCCGCCTCGAAGACCCGGGCGCCGCCGATGACGAACACGTCACCATCGTCTTTTGCCAGCTTCAGTGCATCCTCCATGCTGGGAACCACGGTGACCCCGGCCGGCCGGAAGTCCTTCGAACCCGAGATGACCAGGTTGCGCCGGTCTGGAAGGGGGCGACCCATGGACTCGTAGGTCTTCCGGCCCATGATGACCGTGTGCCCGGTGGTGAGCCGTTTGAAACGCCGGAGATCGGCGGGGAGATACCAGGGCAGGGTGTTGGAACGGCCGATCACCCCGCCGTCGGCCGCCGCGGCGATCAGGATCAGCTTCATACGGCGATAGGAGCCGGAATCCGGGGGTGGGGATTGTACCCCAGCAACTCGAAATCCTCGTAGCGGAAGTCGGAGAGCGCGGTAACCGCCGGGTTCAACCGCAGGGTGGGGAGCGGCCGGGGCTCGCGCTCCAGCTGGAGCCGGACCGCGTCGTGGTGGTTGGAGTAGATATGCGCGTCGCCCAGGGTGAGGATGAATTCTCCCGGCGTGAGGCCGGTAATCTGGGCGACCATCATGGTCAGCAGGGCGTAGGACGCGATGTTGAAGGGCACGCCGAGGAAGACGTCCGCGCTCCGCTGGTAGAGTTGGCAGGAGAGCCGGCCGTCCACAACGTAGAACTGGAAGAGGGCATGACAGGGTGCCAGCGCCATCCGGGGGATGTCGGCCACGTTCCAGGCGCTCACGATCAGGCGGCGAGAATCCGGATTGGCCCGGATCTGCCGAACCACCTCGGCGATCTGGTCGATATGCCGGCCATCGGGCGCCGGCCAGGAACGCCATTGGTAGCCGTACACCGGTCCCAGCTCGCCCTCGGCATCCGCCCACTCATCCCAGATCGTGACCCCATTGTCACGGAGGTACCGGACGTTGGTCTCGCCCTTCAGGAACCAGAGCAGCTCGTGGATGATGGACTTGAGGTGGAGCTTCTTGGTGGTGAGGAGCGGAAACCCGGCGGCCAGGTCGAAGCGCATCTGGTAACCGAAGACACTGAGCGTGCCGGTCCCGGTCCGGTCGGACTTGGGCCGGCCGGTGTCCAGGATGTGCCTCATCAGATTCAGGTACTGCTTCATTCAGATCCTCTTGAAAGAATTCACCACGGAGTCACGGAGGTCACGTAGTCTGCACGGAGAACAACATTAATGGCTTTTCTCCGTGCTGTCTCCGTGTTCTTCGTGGCTCCGTGGTGAATTAGTCCATATCAGGACTCGGCGTCCGCGATGGCCAGTCTATCCCGGGTGTAATCCCCCCGCTTTTCGATCTCCCGGAGCGCCAGTTCGATGTCGGCGGGGATCGGCGCGGCGCCGACCCCGACCTTCAAGTGCTGCAACGGGTCCGTGGGGTGGGGCAGTGGAAGCTTGACGCCGGGATTCAGGATTCCCGCCGGGTCGAATGCTTCCTTGACCCGCTGAAACAGGTCCACGATCTCGTGCCCGTACAACCGGCGCAAGGCGCCGGCGCGGATTCGCCCGTCGCTGTGCTCGCCGCTGGTGGTCCCGCCCAGGGCAATGACTCCCGCGGTCACCCGGTCGTAAAGCTCGGAGACGTCACTGGCCCATCCCGGCTGGTCCACGTCGGGCAGCACGTTGACATGGATGTTGCCGTCGCCGGCATGCCCAAAAATAACAACCGGGAGGCCCAACCGCGCCGCCTCCCCGCGAACCAGGACGATGTATTCCGCCATCCGGGTGACGGGGACGCACCCGTCCTCGATGACCTGGAGCGAGCGCTGCCCCCCGGGAAGGTCGGCGATGATCGGGCTCGCCGCGTGGCGCAGCTCCCACAGCCGGGTCTCGTCTTCGGCGGTTCCCCCGGTCGAGATGTCGAGCGCCAGGTGCTTCATCCGCCGGACGGCGTCGCCCACGGTTCCGCGGACCACCTTTTCATCCGTCCCTTCGAACTCGAGAAGCAGGATGCTCTCGGTTCCGGCGGGCGCCGCATCCGGTCGAGTGGCGCGGACCAGGTCGAGGAAGGTGCGGTCGAGCAACTCGAGGGCGGAAGGGTTGAGCGGCAGGAGGGCCTCGACCGCTTCGGCCAACCGGCCGAGGTCGGCCAGCGCGATGCGAAGGCCGGCCTTGACCGGGGGAGCGGAATCGAGCCGCCACTCGATCCGGGTGACGATTCCCAGGGTGCCTTCGGCGCCGATCACCAAGTCCACCAGGTCGGCGGACTCGAGCCACGCATCGAGAGCGTAGCCGGAGGAGTTCTTTCGGGTCTTGGGGAAGTGGGCCCGGATGTGATCCGCTGCCGCCATGATCTCCGGCGCCACATCCCGGTGAAACCGCTCGATGGAGGGAACCTGGGGTGGTGCCTCGCCGCGGCGGAGCTGGATGAGGTCACCGTCCGCCGTCACCAGCTCAAGTCCCTGGACCCAGCGCCGCACGCTCCCATAACGCACCGTCCTGGCGCCCGAAGCGTTGGTGGAGACCATGCCGCCCAGCGTGGCGAACCGGCTGCTGGAAGGATCCGGCGGCAGTCTGAGTCCAAGAGGTGCCGCGGCGGCTTCCAGCTCGGCGGCGCGCACGGCGGCGCTGGTTCGGGCCTGCCGGGTCGCCGCGTCCACTTCGAGGGTGCGGGGCGCGATGCGGGTGAGGTCCACCATGATCCCGTCGCCGACGTTGCTGCCGGTGACCGAACTCCCCGCACCTCGCGGCACCAGCGGCGTTCCCGACTGACCGGCCCAGCGCACCAGGGCCATCAACTCGGTGATGCTCCCAGGGAGTGCCACCCCGCGAGGGATTATCCGATAAATGCCGGCGCCTTCCGAGTAGGCGGCCCGGCTCCGGATGTCGTCGCGATACTGCGAGGGAGGAATCGGGGGGTGCATCCACCGAAAGTAATGGGGAAGCGATGGGGGCGATTCTACCGATTCAGGGCCTGGCGCACCTGCTCGACCTCCGGGGCCAGCGCGGGATCAGCCTGAGAGCGCAATGCGAGATAGTGCCGGTACGCTGTAACGCTGCCCTCGGTATCTCCGGTCAAAGCCGCGAGCCGGCCTTCCTCCTTGAGAAGGGTCGAGAGTCCCGCGAGCCCTTCATAGAAGTACACTCGTCGCCGGACTGCGGCCAACGCGGCCGGGAGGTCGCCGTCGGCCTCATGCAGACGGGCCGACGTCAGGTTGGCAACGAGCATCAGGTATGAGGTGATCTCCGAGGTGGACGCGGTGAGAGAGTCGAGCCGGGCCAATGCAGCCTTCCGATTGGGACTATCGCGTCGCGCCGCCAGATCGGCCTCCAGCACGGCCCCACACAACGGAATGAGCCTGGGAACATCAGGAGCCTCGGCGATTCGAGCTCGGATTCGCCGGATCGCTTCATCCACCCCGGTCAATTCGCCATGAGCGATACGCCAGAGCCCGATCGTGCACTGATCGATGGCCGGCGAGTTGTCGGCGATACTCCCGGTTGGGCGGGCGGCGGCGGCCGCGGCCCGTCGCGCGACGGCCTTCGCCGCGGCCACGCTGTCGCCGTCCCAATACAGCGCCTCGATCACCTGAAACAGCGCATCCACTGGGAGGCCCTGCGGTTGCTCCGCCCGGGTGGCGGCCGCCGGTCTCAGCTGGCCCCGGTTGAGAAAGAACTGCCGGGCCAGCACCGAAATCCGGAAGACTTCCCCCTGGTTTCGCGGCTGGGACTGCAGCACCGCGATCGCCCGGGCGGCATCGTCCATGGCGATCCCGTCCAGCTGAGCGGTGCCCGCAATGTGTGCCAGCAGATCCGAGCTCAGGTTCTCCAGCCGGGCCATGACCTGGCGATGCAAGGCGGTATCGCCGACGGCGACGGCCAGTCGCCAGCGGACATATTCAGCGTTATCGCCCAGGGAATCAACGTCAAGGTAGAGGCGGCCGATGCGGCGGGCTTCGGCCGTGTCGTGCGACATCGCCGCCAGCTCGAGCAGGTGTTCCAGCGCCGGGGCAAAGGCGGAGTCGCCTTCCAGCGACCGACGAAAGGCGGTGCGGGCGCGCTGCATGGCGGCCGGCTTGCCCAGCAGCGCACCGTCGTGGAACAACTGCTCTCCCAGCTGGTAAGACGCCTCCCAGCGGTCCGGCATCGAATCGACCAGCTGCTCCCAGGCTGCAAAGGTTTCGGGGAGGGGCCATTCCCGTGGATAGTTTGGACCACCCAGCAAGGCCGTAAGGAACTTTCGGTCCACCGGGTTCAGGCGATCGCGATGGGCCCAGGCCAGATCCAACCCGTTTTGGTCTCCGTTACCTGACAGGATCTGCGTGGTGCCCAGGGCAAGTGCGGCGAGTGCGAACGTCGAGTCTTCCTGCAGCGCACGGCTGAAATCACCGGCGGCCTCCCGGTACTGCCCGCGGCGGTATTTCTGGAGACCGGCGAGGTAAGGCCGGAGGGCCGAAAGCTTTCCGGTGGTGAGATCCTGGAGATTACGCTGATTCCGGTCGCCACTCCCGATGAGGATCCTGGCGGCCAGCTGGTCAAGCAGCGATAGCAAACTATCGGGCGGCCCGGGGACTTCGGCACGAAGGATTTCCTGGCCGCTGGGTACGGAGAGCAATGATGCGCTCAGAATCACGCGGCTCCGATCGCCGAGAATCCGACCCAGCAAGACCTGCCCGGCGCCCAGGTCACGGGCCAACCGCACGGCCGCTTCCGGTGAGACTTGTCCATCCTTCGCCGCATGCCGCCAGGCCCGCTCCGCGGCTGCCGGATACACCGCGTGAAGGCCTCCACCTTCTCCCGAGAGCCTGGTATACAACAGCTCGACGATACCATCGGAAGAAACCAGAGAGGTGTCCAAGGCGCCGGAAACCGGGAACGGAAGAACCACGACCGCCGCCGGATCCAACCTGCTGGAGCCCTGGGACGCCTTGGTGCCGCGCAGGTAGGCGACCACCCCAACAGTGCCGAGCAACAATAGACCGAGGCCGACGCCCAGCCCGGCTCGCCTGGTCAGCCGGGCCCGAGGGCGCCGCCAGCCATCCGTCAACTCCGGTTGCGCCAGGGCTTCGCTGAATTGGGCGACGGTATCGAAGCGATCCGCGGGAAGCTTTTCCAGCGCGCGCTCGATCGTTCGCTCGATATGCACCGGGACGTTGACCCTCAGGGCATGAAGCGAGGGTACGCCGCCGGTGCTGTGCTGGGCGAGGATCGAGAGATAGGTAGGGCCACTGAAGGGAGGGTTTCCCGCGAGCATCTCATAGAGCAGGCAGGCCAGGCTGTAGAGATCGCTGCGGCCGTCGATCTCCTTGCCCAGGGCCTGCTCCGGGCTCATGTAGGACGCGGTGCCGATCGCCATGCCAGTCTGGGTGAGCCGGGACTGGCTGCCGTCAGCCACTGCCCGGGCAATTCCAAAATCGGCGATGAGTGCCTCATGCCCGGACAACAGGATGTTTTCCGGTTTGATATCGCGGTGTACGATGCCGTGCTCGTGAGCATACACGAGGCCGGCAGCGACATCCCGGATCAATCGCAGCGCCTCCTCGACCGGAAGCTGGGTTTCCCGGTCCAGCCGATGCCGCAGGGACTCACCTTCGACAAACGGCATCACGTAGTAGAGCAGACCATCGGCTTCGCCGGAGTCGTACAGAGGCAGGATATGGGGATGAACCAGACCGGCCGCGATGGTGATTTCCCGGAGGAAGCGATCGACGCCAATGATCGCCGAGAGATCCGGATTGAGGACCTTGATGGCCACCCGCCGCTGATGCCGGGGATCCGCGGCGAGGTAGACCGTCGCCATGCCGCCCCGCCCGATCTCATGCAGTATTTCGTACCGGTCGGCCAGTGCCGCGGTGACCCGCTTCAGCAGGTCAGCCATGGTCCCAGCCCTCGGCTTCAAACATCGGCATGCAGGATTCCAGCGGCCGCTCCAGGTCGGCGATCAAGGTGGCAAGCCCCATCGAACCCCGGAAAAGGCTGTAGCGGTAGGCCGGGCTTTCCGACCGGGCCTCGCTCTGTTCGACCGCCCGCGCGGCGAGCAGGTGCGCGCGTTCCAGCCAGGCCGGGGTTCCAGTGTACTTGTAGAGCGCGAGGAGCGCGAAGGCCCGTCCGGTGAGACCGCAACAAAGGTCCCATGCGGCGGCCGGGTTTTCCCAGGCGTCCCACCCGGCTTTTTCCGCGAGGGCACCGTATTTCCCTTTTCCATGGAGCCGGTCCGCCTCAAGCCAGAGAAAAACGAACCCCGCGCTGCCGTTGCACCAACCCGGCATGCTGCGCAGCGCCGATGACCGGTCGGCGTTGCCGTCCACCCAGGGCCAGAAGGCGCCCCGCCCCGAGAACTGGGCGCATCCGGCAAGGTATTCCAGCCAGTTCTCGACTGCGCCGGGGACCGGGCGGTTCTGCGATTGGCACCAGCGCATGATCGCATAGAGCACGCCGGCCCAGCCGTGGGCCACGCCGAGGTTGGCGGGGCGACGGCGTCCCGCGAACGGCTCGTGCCGCCCCAGGTGCAGGAGGAGATGGTCCACCGTCATCTCTCCCAGTGCGATGAGGGCGGAAGCGTCAACCAGGGATCGATCATGGATGCCGGCATCCAGCAGGGCACAAGCCAGGAGGGTGCCGGATCGGCCCAGTACCAGGTCAGTATTCCGGGTGGGCCGTTGCGAGGCGCGAACGAAGTCCCCGATCGCCACGGCTTGCCCATAGGTATCGCCTCTCGCGTTCGCGATCACTGCGTCCACCCAGTAGACCCCGGCGGGACAGTGATACGGCGAAATCCGGCCCACGACCCGGGGCGTCATCCCCTCCTCCACATTGTTCCAGCCTTCGGACCGGTCCAGATCTTTTGTCGCGCGCGCACGCCAGAGATCGGCGGTGGATAGCAGCGTCGCATCTCCCTGAATGCAGGCCAGACGATAGAGCCCATAGGCGACGCCGGCGGCTCCCAGATTGGCCGACGCAGTCGGCGAATAGGAGAATCCGGCCCTCAACAGCGAACCCTCGGAGCCGACCTCCCGGAGCACCTGACGCAGGTAGTGCCGGAGCGAACCTTTCACCCTCACCGGCCGTGCCACCGGCTCGGCATTCACACTCTCCAGGGCAGCGGCAAACTCTGCAAGCGAGGGGAAGCGCCGATCGGGTTCCTTGCTCAGGGCGCGGCCGAGCAATCGTTCGACTGCCGGCCAGGGCGGGGTGCCCGATTGCGAAAATGCCAGTGGCGGCTCGGTCTCGATCTGGCGCCAGGCCTCGGGCTCGTGAGGGGAGAACGGCAGGTAGTAGCGGCCGGTCAGCAGCCAGAATAGCAGCGCCGCTACGGAGTATTGCTCACCCCGCTCGCTGGCAGGCGGAGGGACAAGGCTGCGCTGCAGTGCCCCGGCATACTCCGGTTCAAAGAAGAATGTGACGCCGCCACGCGGCCCGTCGGTGCCGGTCTCAGAAGAGAGATGTGACAGGCCGAAATCAACGATGGAGACCCTGCCCTCGCCATCGATCAGGATATTTCCAGGATGCACGTCCCCGTGAACGACGCCTTGAGCGTGGAGCTCGGCGTAGGCGCGGGCAATCGCGATGCCAAGGTCAAGCAGGCCGGCTCGATCTCCTTCGCTGGCCCGGGCGCGAAGCTCCGCCGCGGCAATTTCGGGTGGAACGCCCGCCCTCCACTGCATTAACAGGTAGCGGTCGCGCTGCCGGGTACCGGACGCGATGAGCCGGGGAGTGGAGTGACCCGGGAGATGGGCAAGGGCCCGCGCCTCGCGATCCAGCCCAGGGCCCACCTCGTTTCCATGCCCGGGTCGCACGATCTTGAGCGCGGCAAGCGAATGATCCGGCAGCCGTACCTGGTACAGCTCGGTATCAGAGAGGACCTGCACGCACCGCAACACCCTGGCGCCCGCCACTCTGCTCCCGATGTTCAACGAAGGGATAATGGCGGCCGCGTCGGGAGATCCTGCGGGGACCAGGAGCCGGTCGTTCAACAGGTCAGCGAGCAGGGGAAATGCGTCGTTCAGAACCTGGGCAGGGTCGGACTCACGGGCCCGGCTGAACGCGATGATCGCCTCGATGATGCGTTTGGGCTCGCGGAACTGAATCAGCAGTTGAGCGCTCGATGCAGTGAGGATCTTATTGGGTATCCGGGAATTCGGGCGGGAAACTGCAAAGTCATCATCCGCGGCTTCCAGGCGCCGGCGAACGCCGTCCGGAAGCTGGCTCACCGGAAGGATCGTCACGTCCGAGGGAAGGACCATCGGATCCGCTATATCCATCACTGGGGCGCGAACGTCTCGCAGTTGATTCCGTCCAGGCGCAGGCGCTCGAGCGCCACCTGCCAGGGCTGAACGGCGCTCTCGCTGGTGCCGCCATTGCGCAAGGCCACGGCGAGGCGGTTCGTCACCCACCAGCGCCAGCTCTCCACATGCTCCATCCCTGGCGTCTGGTCGTGACGGCCGGGGTCCATTCCCCAGGACAGCAACCCGTCCTCGGTGATCGCGGCCGTGAACGGCACGCCGTGGCGCCGCACGCCGGCCAGCCCAACCGCCAGTTTCTTCCCGACCTCAAGCAGGGCCGCCAGGTCCCGAAAATACAGCACCAGTTTGTCGGGCCGGGTCACTCCGAATGGCGGGCGTCCGAGCTTGAATGCAAACGCCGGAGAATCGGCTGCCGTCGCAATCACCACGGGGAGGGAATCACGAAGTTCTTCATACAGCGGACTGACGTACAGCTTGTATACCGGCTCGTCCTCAGCGGATCGATGACCGGAGCGGTTCCAGGCGCTCCACGCGCCGGGGGAATCGCGCTCCGGTCGCTGCCAAGTCGCGGTTCGGCCTGAAGCGGCGAGCCAGGTGGTGATTTCCGAATCCGACGGCACCCTCCAGCGGCTGAGGCGAGGCGAAGCAGGAACCGTGTTATAGCGGTAGAGTCGGGCGGAAAGCAGCGTGGTGTCGTTCAATCCTAACCGCTGGCCATACAGCAAGGCGTCCAGCGACAACTGACCGGTATACCCCTTGATGTCGACGGAAAAGGCACCTTCGAAGAGGTGGGGGTACGCGGCTCCCCCGGAAGCGAAGCCGTCCTTCGTCTCCACTTCCAACACGTCGTCCAGGACCAGCTTCGCAATCAGCTCGTGGGCGCCGGCTCCCGACAGCAACGGCTCCGGCGGCGGTCCCGGCCGCCTGCGCTGGAGGAAGAGGCGTGCCGTATTCCCGCAAACGGCCGTGACTTCCTGGCTTCCGGCTCCGCGCCGAACCAGAACCTGGCGATCAGCATCAAGTCGAATCAGCCGGCGATGATGAGACGCTCGCAGTGTGACGGCAGAGAGATTCCGGAGCGTACTCACCGTGAATTCCGGCAGACTACAACTGCTGGAGCTCCGCTCCGAGCAGTTCCTGGAGCAACAAAAGATCCGAGGCTCGGACTTGAGCGCGTCTTGCCGGGGTCGTCATGTTGGGGCACTTGGAAGGCGTGACGCAATCCGGAGTCGAGACGTTGGGGCACTTGGAAGGCGTCGCGCAGTCCGGAGTCGTCACGTTGGGGCACTTGGAAGGCGTGACGCAGTCCGGAGTCGAAACGTTGGGACACTTCGATGGGGTGTCGCATGCCCCCCCGAGAGCAACGCTGAGATTGCCGTACCGGAACGCCTGCGAGCTGGGGATGCCGTTTGTCATGGTTCCTCCGAGTGGGCTCCAAATCGGTGCCAGTGTTCGAGCGGGTCAACCGTGCCCGGGCGAGTGTCATATACCGCCCGGGCAAAGGCGCGTCAAGCTGGAACCCTCAGCGCAGCTCGCGGATCCGGATGTTCCGGAGCGACAACCTCCCGTCATGGTCACCCTGGATCGCGATGTATCCCCGGGCCGCCTTACCGTAGTTCGGCCAGTCCTTGAACTTGCTGGCCTGGACCTTGGCGGTCCAATCGGGGCTGCCCAGCTCGTACTCCAATAGTTTCTTGCCGTTCATCCAGTGCTCCACGTGGTTGCCGCGCACCACGATCCGGGCGGTGTTCCATTCGCCGGCCGGATGTAGCACCCCTTCCGGGGGTGGGTAGAGGGCATACGCCGCTCCGGCCGAGGTCAGCCGGTTGTGCCCGTCCGGCGCGGTGGCATCGTCCAGCAGCTGGTACTCGGGCGCGCTCCAGTAGATGTGATCGTATTCCTCGGTGCCGCGGTAGAAGATGCCGGCGTTGCCGCCCACTCCGAGCTTCCAATCCAGCTCGAGCTCGAAGTTGCCGAACTGTTCCCGGGTGACGATGTCGCCGGTGCTGGTCTCCTTGGTAATGATGCCATCGACCACCTTCCAGCCACTGGGCACGGAATCGGTCTTGTAGCCCCGCCAATGGTCCATGGTCTTGCCGTCGAAGAGCGACTGCCATCCGCCCTGGGTGGTGCTGGCGTACGGATCGCTTGAGTAGTCGTTCTGGCCGTAGGCGGTGGTTGCACCGCCCGAGGAGAGGGCGATGACGCCCAGCGTAGCACAGGTTCGCAGATTCATATGGCCCATCCTGTCCGGTACTCCCGGGTGAGGTATTGGTTGGCATCGGGAAGGTTGCTGATCTGGCCGGCGTCACCATCGTAGATGATTTTCTTGCCCTGCCCGGTGCGGAGTGCTACCAGGCCCAACAGCATCGTTTCGGTGAGCTGCGCCGCGTACTCCAGCGGGGAACTGGCCTTGGCGCCGTCCTGGCCCTTGATCGCCTTGGCCCAGTTGAGCTCGTGGCTCCAATCGATCCGGGGGATGCTCTTCGGCACTCGTGCGGCCTGGTCCCGCAAGCTCTCGGGAAAGAGGGTGGGGTTGTCGCCGTAGGTATCGTGCATCAGGATGCCCTTCTCGCCGATGAAGATCACCCCGCCCTCGCTCTTGAGCTCGACGGTGTCCGGCAGGGCATCGGGCCGCGGGGGATAAAGCCCGCCATCGGTCCAGAACATCTTGATCGGCGGCTGGTTTCCCCGCGCGGGGAACTGGTAGTTGACCCGGGTCGCGACCGGATAAGAGACGTGCTTGTTGGTTGGCCGCCCGGCCGGAGTGTCGGGAGAAGC
>Ga0070699_100004546_pt1 | contig 12280 bp, 12 predicted proteins | sample KBSK1503metaG_FD_65473 | JGI IMG/M metagenome (GOLD analysis project Ga0070699, IMG submission 65473) | Corn, switchgrass and miscanthus rhizosphere microbial communities from Kellogg Biological Station, Michigan, USA - KBS K1-50-3 metaG | ecosystem: Host-associated > Plants > Roots >...
CGGGCGTGGGCCGCGGCCAGCTCGGTCCCCGCTTCTGCCGTCTTCACTCCGCTCCCGCGCGCACGCCGCGACCCGTCGTGCATGACCGGACGCGACAAGCGCCGTCCCCGGGAGAGCCGGTGCCGCTGCCTCTAGCCGAGCGCGGGTAAGATGACGGGATCGAAAATGATCAACCGGCGCGCGAAGGCGATCTCGACCATCGAGCGACGACCGTCCCTCCCGAAGGAACAGCATAAAGCCAAGCGTGCCGCGGGTGGTAGCTGTTTTCCGGACGCCGCTCACGCGCGCCCCCGCGGACTCCGGAGGCGATCGGGTCGCGGCGGCGAGCGATGAAAGTTTCGTTCGGCAAGTTGCTTTCAATCGGCGCGACGTCGTTCGTTCCCCACCGCCGGCAACGCAGCGTTCTCAGCGACTTGCCACGTCTCGAGGGCGCGGGCACGTTTCCTGCTCCACCGCCGGCGCCCGCCCTCTTCCCACGGCCGATCATTCTCGCCAAGTCGATATTCCAAACTTCATCGCCGAGGGGAGAGGGTCGGGACAGCCGAGCCTGGACCATCGAGAGATCGACCTCATGACTCGCCGGCACCCATCTCGCCGCTTCCGCGCGGGGACGGCCCTGGCCATCGTCCTCACGGCCGTCGGTTGCGTGCGCGCGCGCCCGGGACCGGCGCCGGCGCCGCTGCGGGCCGCGCGACCGAACATCGTCTTCATCGTGACCGACGACATGACGGCCGAGGATCTCGCGCACATGCCGCGAGCGAAAGCGCTGCTCGCCGGCCACGGCCTGACCTTCACGCGGGCCTTCGTCACCGATTCGGTGTGCACGCCGTCGCGAGCCTCGATCCTCACCGGCCAGTACGCCCACAACCACGGCGCCCTCGACAACGCTCCGCCGCTCGGCGGATTCAAGAAATTCCGGGAGGAGAGGAAGGAGGCCGCGACCCTCGCCGTCTGGCTGCAGGCCGCGGGCTACCGCACCGCCCTCGTCGGCAAGTACCTGAACGGGTATCCAGGCTCGGCGCGCAGCTACGTGCCTCCGGGCTGGGACGAGTGGTTCGGCGTCTTCTTTCCCGAGCCGTACTACGACTTCGGCGCCAACCACGACGGCCGGGTCCAGCCCCCCGGCGTCCCCGCCGACGCGTATCAGACCGACGTGCTGGCCGCCCGCGCGGCGGACTTCATCGCCGGGGCTCCGGCCGGAGAGCGGCGACCCTTCTTCCTCTACCTCGCCCCCCACGCCCCGCACCAGCCGGCCCGTCCCGCCGCGCGGCACGAGTCGGCGTTCTCCGACCTGCGCGCGCCGCGGCCGCCCTCCTTCGACGAGGAAGACGTGAGCGGCAAGCCGGGATGGGTGCGCGCCCAGCCGCGCCTGTCGCCCGAGGTGGTGGACCGCATCGACGACCTGTACCGCCGGCGATTGCGCACGCTCCTCGCCGTCGACGAGATGATCGAGCGGCTCCTCCAGGCCATCGCCGCCCGGGGCGAGCTGGACGCGACCTACGTGTTCCTCACCTCCGACAACGGGTTCCAGCTCGGGGCGCACCGCCTCGACCACGGGAAGGGCGATCCCTACGAGGAGTCGATTCTCGTCCCCCTGGTCGTCCGCGGGCCCGGCGTGCCCACCGGGATACGGGAGGAGCCGGTCCTGAACATCGACTTCGCGCCGACGATGGCCGAGCTGGCGGGGGCGGCGACGCCGGCCGGCGTCGACGGCCGGTCGTTCGCGCCCCTTCTCCAGGGCCGGACGCCGGGGCGAGGGCGGTGGCGAACCGACTTCCTGGTCGAGCACTGGACCACAGAGGAGGGCGGGATCCCGCCGTATTCGGCGCTGAGGTCGGGCGAGTATCTCTACGTCGAGTACCCGGCCGCCGAACGGGAGCTCTACGACCTGCGCCGCGACCCGTTCGAGATGCACAACGCGTACGCCGCCGCGGATCCGGCGCTGGTCGATCGCCTCTCTCGCCGGCTGGCCGCGCTCAAGGCCTGCGCGGGGGCGACCTGTCGCGACGAGCCTAGCCGGGCCGCTCGGCTTCCCGCACCAATCGGTATCCGGCGCCCCGTACCGTCTGGAGGAGCTTCGGCGATCGCGGGTCGACCTCGAGATACCGCCGCAGCCGGACCACGAAGTTGTCGACCGCCCTCGTCTCCGTGTCGGGGCTGAGGTTCCAGACCTTCTGCAGGATCTCGCCCTTGCTGACGACGGTGCCCGCGTTCTGGACGAGGAGCTTCAGGAGCATCGCCTCGAGCAGGGTGAGACGGAAGGTCTGCCCCTTCACCCGCACCTCGAAGGTGCGGAAGTCGACCTCCGCATCGCCGACGCGCGCCGTGACGAGGTTGCCTGTGTCGCCGCGGGCCCAGTCCCGCCGGCGAAGCAACCCGCGCACGCGCGCCAGGAGCACGGAGAGGTCGAAGGGCTTCGCGAGGTAGTCATCGGCCCCCGCCTCCAGCCCGTGCACGACGTCCTCGGCCAGGCTCTTCGCGGTCAGCATGAGCACGGGCGTGAAGTTGCCCGCCTGCCGCATCGCGTCCGCGACCGCGAAGCCGTCGACGCCGGGCAGCATCACGTCGAGGATCACGAGGTCGAAGGGGGGGACGGGATCGGCGACCGCCAGGCGGGAGAGCGCCCGGGCGCCGTCGGCCTCCACCTCGGCGTCGTAGCCCTCGGCCTCGAGGTTGAACCGGATCCCCGCCGCGAGGTGCGCCTCGTCCTCCACGATGAGGATGCGCCCCGTCAACCGGCGACCTCCTGGTCCGGCGCTCCCGAGTCCGCGGCGGTTTCGATGATTCCCGGAAGGGTCACCGTGAACGTCGACCCGCGGTCGGGCCCCGGGCTCTCGGCGGTCACGGTGCCCTTGTGTCCCTTGACGACCGACTTCACGATGAAGAGCCCGAGGCCGGTGCCGGTGTGGCTGCGGCGCACCTCGGCGCCGATGCGGTAGAAGCGGTTGAAGATGAAGCGCAGGTGGGCCCGGCTCATGCCGATGCCGTGGTCCCGCACTCGGAGATGGGTCTGGCCGTCCCCGTCGGTGCCGACCTCCACCTCGACCTCGACCTTCTCCTTCGAGTACTTCACCGCGTTGTCGAGCAGGTTGAGCACCGCCGTCTCGAGAGCCTGGGCGTCGCCGCGCAGCCGCAGCGTCTCGGGTCCGATGTAGGCGAAGCTCTCCCGCGGGAGCTGGTGGCGGGTGCGGGTGAGGTCCATCGCGCGCCGCACGAGCCGGGCCAGGTCCAGCGGCTGGGGATCCACGACGGGCCGGTCGGTATACATGGCCGCGTTGAGCACGTTGTTGATCGTGGAGTTCAGGCGGTCGAGGTCCTGGCGCATGGTGCGGTAGAAGTCCACGCGCCGGCTCTCGGGAAGGTCCCGCATCTGGAGCGTGTCGAGGTAGAGCTTGAGGGACGCGACGGGCGTCTTCAGCTCGTGCGTCACCGCGCTCACGAAGTTGGACTGGCGCTCGTTGAGGCGCACCTCGCGCACCAGGAGGGACACGATGACGACGAGTCCGCCGATCAGGAGCAGGAAGAGGACGGTGCCCAGGAAGTAGACGACCCAGCGCAGGGTCGTCATCTCCTTGGCCCGCGACGCGTCGGAGACGCTCATGATCTGCCAGGCCACCGTGAGCGTCACGGCCACGACGATGAGGATGACCCCCACCGTGATGTAGTGCCACTTCGGCCGTTTGGTGGCCGACAGCTGGGAGCCGGCTAGGGGCATGCGCCCATTGTCCGCCTAAAAGAGACGGTCGGCCCGCTTGAGGATCGACGCCAGGCGGCCGCGGCGGCGGAAGCGGGAGGAGCCGAGCAGCCGGAGGGCGTTCCCCAGGCGTGCCCACAGGGAGCGGGCATGGAGCGCACGCGCCGCGGAAGGCATCAACCCGCGCAGCTCCTCTCCGTAGGGGAACCACCACAGCATCGGCGCCCGCCCCTCGTCGCGGGCGACGTACTTCAGCTGGGCCATCTCGCGCAGCCCCGCGAGGCCGTGGGCGCGCCCGAGGCCGCTCTGCTTGAAGCCGCCCCAGGGCGCGGAGGGCTCGCCGAAGGTGTAGACGCAGTCGTTGATCGTCACCACCCCGGCCTGCAGCTCGCGCTCCAGCCGGCCGGCGGTCGCGGCGTCTCGCGTCCACCCGCTCGCCGTGAGGCCGTAGTCGCTGTCGTTGGCGAGGCGGATCGCCTCGTCGAGCGACGGGACCGCCATCACGGGCAGCACCGGGCCGAAGGTCTCTTCCCTCATCACTCGCATCGTGTGGTCGACGCCGGAGACGATGGTCGGCGGGTAGAACCACCCGGGTCCGGCGGCCGGCTGGCCGCCGGTGAGGACGCGGGCGCCCTTCGCCACCGCGTCGGCCACGTGCTCTTCCACGATCCTGCGCTGGCGCTCGAGCGTCAGCGGTCCCATCTCCACCTCGCCCTCCGCGGGGTCGCCCACCCTCAGCGATCGCGTCAGCGCCACCACCCGGCCGAGGAAGGCTTCCGCCACCTCGGCTTCCACGTAGACGCGCTCCACGGAGGCACAGGTCTGGCCCGCGTTGACGAAGGCGCCCCACACGATGCCTCGGGCGGCACGGTCGAGGTCGGCGTCACGGCAGACCACCGCCGGGTCCTTGCCTCCCAGCTCCAGCACCACCGGGGTGAGGTTCCTGGCCGCGGAGACCATCACGCGGCGGCCCGTGGCCGGGCTGCCCGTGAAGACGATCTTGTCGACGCGGGGATCCTCCACGAGGCCGGGAGCCAGGGTGTCGTCGACCGCGACCACGTTGACGGCGCCGTCGGGGACGCCCGCCTCGCGGAAGACCTCGGCGATGCAGAGGCCGACGAGCGTCGTGGCCGGCGCCGGCTTGAGGACCACCGTGTTGCCCGCCGCGAGAGCGGTGGCGACGCCGGAGAGCGAGATCCCGAACGGGTAGTTCCAGGGGGTGATCGCCAGCACCACCCCGAACGGTTCGTAGCGGATGCGGGAGTCCTTGTGCGCGAAGAGCAGGACCTCGGGCGCCACCGGTTGCTCCGACAAGAGGTCCTCGGCGTGGAGCGCCAGGTGCTTGAGCGCCTCGAGGGCCGGGAACACCTCGACCAGGTGCGCTTCGACGGCGGGCTTTCCCTGTTCCTGCTCGATGAGGCGCGCGATCTCGTCGGCGCGCCGCAGCACCACTTCGCGCGCCGCCCGCAGCACCCGCGCCCGCTCCCGGAAGGAAAGCGCCCGCCAGGTGGGGAACGCGGTCCGCGCCGCGGCGATGGCGGAGGCCGCCTGCTCGGCGTCGAGCAGGCTCGTCCGCGCGAAAGCGGCCCCCGTGGCCGGGTTCACCGCCGGACGCAGGCCGGCCCGGCCCTCCACCTCCCGGTTCGCGATCCAGGAATGGCGGATGGGAAGAGCGGCGGAGACGGCGGCGGGATCGGGAGAGGCCATGACCGATTCTACCGCCGCACATCGAGGGACCCGAGATGGCGCGCCGCGGGCTAGAATGAGCTCATGAGCGAGGTGGAGGAGCTGAGGGCGGTGAACGAGCGCTTCTACCAGGCGCTCGAGGAGCTGGACCTCGAGCAGATGCAGCGGCTGTGGCTCCACGAGCCCTGGGTGCGCTGCATCCATCCGGGCTGGGACGTGCTCGTGGGCTGGGAGCAGGTCCGCGAGTCACTCGAGCAGATCTTCGCCAGCACGGGCTGGATGCGCGTGACCCCCACCGAGTGCGACATCCACGTCTTCGGCGACGTGGGGATGGTGGCCTGCGCCGAGAACATCACCGCCTCCCGCGACAGCGACGTGGGAGTGGCGGTGGCGCAAGCCACCAACCTCTTCCGCCGCACGCCCGAGGGATGGCGCATGTTCCACCATCACGCCTCCCCCGCTCCCGTGCGAGTCACCCAGCCCTTCTCAGGGACCATTCAGTAGTCCCCCATGTCGCTACGCGCCCGAGTGAATCGGGCGCTCCGCTGCTACGGCTACAGCTGCGAGCGGAGCGGGATTCACTCCCGCGGAGCGAGCGGGGGTTCAAGGGGGCGCGCCGCTAGCGCCCCCTTGCTCGATGACTGATGGCCGCGTCCACGCTGTAGCGGCCCGAGCCGCGCGAGGCGATGTACAGGAAGACGAAGCAGTACGCCACCGCCAGCTCACCCTTGTTGACCACCGGCCAGAAGCCGCCGCGCGCATGCACCATGAAGTAGGCGACGGCCATCTCGCCCGAGGCGATGAAGGCCGCCCACCCCGCGGCGAGGCCGATCGCGATCAGCAGCCCCCCCACCAGCTCGATGATCCCGGCCACGCCGGGGAGCGAGCCGAGCGGCATCTTCTGGCCCCCGAGCAGACCGAGGACCTTCTGTGCTCCATGCTGAGCGAAGGCCAGTCCTACCATCAGGCGCATCAGGCAGTAGATGACCTCGGAGTAACGTCCCAGGTACCTTTCCATCACATCCTCCCGCTCGCTGTTGGGGCGCACCTTATGCCGGAGAGCGCGGCCGGTCAACGCTCACCGGCTTCGCCTCGCCGCACGGTAGTAGCCACACACCTCCGCCACCGGACTCGCCTCGCAGCGGGGCCGGCTGCGCCGGCACAGGGTCTGGCCGTGGCGGCGCAGCAACAGGTGCGCGTAGCCCTTTGCTTCGCGGCCGTAACCGAGGCGGAGGAGTACCCGCAGGCCGTTGGAGTCGAGCCCGAGGACCGGATGGCTGCGGCTCAGGAGCAGGATCTTCTCCGCCCCCGGCGCGCCGATGCTCGGGAACTTCATGAGCGCCTTGCGAGCTTCGGGCAGCGGCCGCTTCACCGCCGCCCTCACGTCACCCCCGAACTGCTCGAGGGCGATCGTCGCCGTGCGCCGCAGCTTGTCCACCGAGCCCCCGGCCACGATCCCGGCCCGCGCGATCTCGAGGAGCACTTCGCCGCGGGCGGAAAGGATTTGCGCGGGCCGCGTGCCCACGCGCTTCTTGAGGGCCCGGAAGGCGTCGTCGCGCCGCTGGTCGTCGGCCAGGTAGGCGACGTTCTTCCACAGCACGAGCTCCAGCGGGTCGGTGGTGGGCGGCGGCCTGGGTGCTCCGTGGAGCTTCTCGAGAGCGTCCAGCACCCGGGCGAGGTCGGGCCGGGTGGGCATGCGGGGTGACCGCCGTCTCGCTAACGCAGGTGGCCGATCTTCGACTGGAGGAAGGCCCGCGCCCGCTTGAACTCGGTGAGGTCGCCCCGCCGCAGCGCGTCGACCGCCTCCGCCGCCCGGTCCGCCAGCGCGGGCTGGTCGATGTCCCGCAGCTCCTCCTGGACCTGACGGAGCTTGTCCGCCACGCTGTCGAGCGTGCCCACATCGGTGGCGTTGAGGATGGACAGCAGCACGTCGATGCGCGCGGCGGTGGGCATGCCGAGACCGTATCTGCGGCCGCGGGGACTGTCAAGGCTGCCGCGCGCGCCGGTTATACTGTCTTGCCGGCCGTGCTCGGCCGGAAGGACTCGTCAATGAACAAGACGCAATACCGGGTCGTCATCCTGGGCTCGGGTCCGGCCGGTCTGACCGCGGCCCTCTACGCCTCGCGCGCCAACCTCGAGCCCCTCGTCGTCGAAGGAGGAGGCGGTGAGGACCCCACCGACGTGCCGGGCGGCCAGCTCATGCTCACCACGGACGTCGACAACTATCCCGGCTTCCCCGAAGGGATCCTGGGCCCGGAGATGATGGACCGTTTCCGCCGCCAGGCCGCACGGTTCGGCAGCGAGTTCACCCCGGGCGCCGCCCGAAAGGTGGACCTCTCCCGCCGTCCCTTCACGCTCACGCTCGACGCGGGAGAGGTGCGGGCGGAGACCCTCATCGTCGCCACCGGCGCGCGGGCCCGCTGGCTCGGGCTGCCCGAGGAGCTGGCTTTCCGGACCAGGATCGGCGGCGTCTCGGCCTGCGCGACCTGCGACGGCTTCTTCTACAAGAACAAGGACGTCCTCGTGGTCGGCGGGGGCGATACCGCCATGGAGGAGGCGACCTTCCTCACCAAGTTCGCCTCCAAGGTCACGGTCGTCCACCGGCGCGACGCCCTGCGCGCCTCGAAGATCATGCAGGACCGCGCGTTCAAGAACGCCAAGATCGCCTGGCTCTGGGACACCGTCGTGGAGAAGATCCTGGGCGCACAGGGCAAGGGCGTGACCGGCGCCATCGTGAGGAACCTCAAGACGGGGAAATCGGAGGAGATGGCCACCGGCGGGATCTTCATGGCCATCGGCCACGAGCCCAACACCGCGCTGTTCCGAGGCGTCCTCGAGATGAACGAGGCCGGCTATCTCGTCACGCGCGACGGGACGACCGCCACCAACGTGCCCGGGGTGTACGCGGCGGGCGACGTGACCGACCATCGCTACCGGCAGGCGGTCACCGCCGCCGGCAGCGGATGCATGGCCGCCATCGACGCGGAGAAGTTCCTGACCCAACACGAGGAGGCCGAGGACGGCCGCCATCAGCCCGCCGCCCGCGCCTAGCCCGCACCGCCTCCGCATCCTGTTCCTGGCCCCGCAGCCTTTCTTCGAGGTGCGGGGCACGCCGCTCGCGGTGCTGGCCATGGCGCGCGCCCTCGTCGCCCTCGGCCACCACGTGGACCTGCTCACGTATCCCCAGGGCGAAGCGGTCGACGTCGCCGGCCTCGTCCATCGCCGCAGCCTGCGCCTGCCGGTGGGGCGCGTGAAGGCGGGGCCATCGCTGGCCAAGCTTCTGCTCGACGTCCCGTTCATGGCCGAGGCCGCCTGGCGGATGGCCCGCGGGCGCTACGACGTCGTGCACGCGGTGGAGGAAGCCGCCCATCTCGCCGCGCCCTTCGCCCGGCTGTTCGGGCTTCCCCTGGTGGCGGACGTGGATTCCTCGATCCCCGAGCAGCTCTCTCATTCCCCGCTCGCGCGAGGAGGTATCCTCCCGCGCCTGGCGCGGGCGCTGGAGACCCACGCTTTCCGTCACGCCGCGGCGGCCATCACCGTCTGCCGTAGCCTCACCGACGGCGTGCGCGCCCAGGCCCCGCAGACCCCGGTTTTCCAGGTCGAGGATCCTCCCCTCGTCGACCCCGCCGCGCCGCCGGACCCGCGAGACGTCGCGCGACTGCGCGAGACATTGGGCCTGGGTCGGGGGCCGGTCGTGCTCTACTCGGGAAACTTCGAGCCGTATCAGGGCGTCGACCTCCTGCTGGACGCCGCGGGCCAGGTCGAGAGCGCGAAGTTCGTCTTCATGGGAGGCGAGCGCCGGGAGATCGAGGCGATGCGGGCGCGATCGGTGTGGGCCGGCGCGGCCGAGCGGTGCGTCTTCGCGGGGAAGCGGCCGCCGGCCGAGCTGCCCGCGTTCCTCGCGCTCGCGGACGTCGTCGTCTCCCCCCGCCGCCGGGGCGCGAACACGCCGTTCAAGGTGTACACGTACATGGCCTCCGGCCGGCCGCTCGTCGCCACCCGGATTCCCACGCACACGCAGCTGCTCGACGACACGCTCGCCTTCCTCGTCGAGCCCTCGCCCGAGGGGCTGGCCCGTGGCATCGAGGAGGCGCTCGCCGACCCCGCTACCGCGGCGCGGCGCGCGGAAAAGGCTCGCGCGCTCGTCGAACGGGAATATTCCCCCGACCGCTACCAGTCCAAGGTGCGGGCTGCCTACGACGGCCTCGTTTGCGCTATAAGAAAGATGTGAGCATGCGACGCAAGTCCATCCTGCTCGTCGAAGACAACCCCGACGACGAGGCCCTCACCCTGCGCGCGCTGCGCAAGCACGATCTCGCGGACGAGGTGGTGGTGGTGCGGGACGGCGCGGAGGCGCTCGCCTTCTTCTACGAAGCGACGCGGGCGGGAGACGACCATTTGCCGGAGCTCGTGCTCCTGGACCTGAAGCTCCCCAAGGTGGACGGCCTGCAGGTCCTGAAGATCCTGCGCGAGGACGCCCACACCCGCCGGCTGCCGGTCGTCGTGCTCAGCTCGTCGAGCGAGGAGCGCGACATCGCCCAGAGCTACGACCTGGGCGCCAACAGCTACGTCCGGAAGCCGGTGGATTTCGCGGAGTTCTCCGAGGCGGTGCGGCAGCTGGGGATCTACTGGCTGGGCCTGAACGAGCCGTCCCCACGTTAGCGATGGCCGATCCGCTCCGGGTGCTCTGCGTCCAGGACACCGAGAGCGATTGCCTCCTCCTCGTCGTCGAGCTGGAGCGCGGAGGCTACGATCCGCGCTGGCGGCGGGTGGACTCGCCCGGAGACCTGGAGTCGGCGCTAACGGAGAGCTGGGACATCGTCATCTCCGACGACCCGGGTTCGCGCCTGACCCCCCTGCAGGTGCTCGAGGCGCTGCGTGACCGCAAGCTCGACGTGCCGCTCATCGTGGTCTCCGGCGCGGTGGAAGAAGCGGCCATGGTCGAGGTCATGCGCGCGGGCGCCCACGACTACATGCAGAGGAGCAACCTCAAGCGCCTGGTGCCGGCCATCCGCCGCGAGCTGGCCGACGCGGTGGAGCGCCGGGCCCGGCGCGCGGCGGAGTGGGTGGCCGCGGAGAGCGCGCGGCAGCTGGACCGGGAGATCCGCGACCAGAAGGAGCTGCTGGAGACGCTCAACCGCGCGGGGCGGCTGCTTTCCGCGGAGCTGAACCTCGAAAGGCTGGTGCAGGGCGTGACCGACGCCGCCACCGAGCTCAGCGGCGCGCAGTTCGGGGCGTTCTTCTACAACGTGGAGGGCGAGCGGGGGGAGCGCTACACGATGTACGCGCTGAGCGGCGTTGCCCGCGAGGCCTTCTCCCGCTTCCCGCTGCCCCGCAGCACCGGCCTGTTCGGCCACACCTTCCGGGGGGAGGCGGCGGTGCGCATCGACGACGTCAGCAAGGACCCGCGCTACGGGCAAAATGAGCCCTACTACGGAATGCCCGCCGGGCACCTTCCCGTCACGAGCTATCTGGCCGTGCCCGTGGTGTCGCGCTCCGGCGAGGTGCTCGGCGGCCTCTTCTTCGGCCACGAGGCCGAGGGCGTCTTCGGCGAACGGGAGGAGAGGCTCGTCGTCGGCCTCGCGGCCCAGGCCGCCGTGGCGATGGACAACGCGCGTCTCTACCGGCAGGCCCAGGACGCCAACCGGATGAAGGACGAGTTCCTGGCCACGCTCTCCCACGAGCTGCGCACCCCGATGAACGCGATCCTGGGATGGGCCCAGCTCCTGCGCGAAGGAAAGTTGGACGCCACCACCACCGCGCGGGCGGTGCAGACGATCGATCGCAACGCGCGGGCGCAGACCCAGCTCATCTCGGACATCCTGGACGTGTCGCGCATCGTCTCCGGGAAGCTGCGGCTCGACATCCGGTCGGTGGAGCTCGTGCGGGCGGTGGAAGCGGCCCCGGATACCATCCGCCCGGCCGCCCAGGCCCGCGACATCGACCTGCAGACGGCGTTGGACGCGGGGGCCGGCCTCGTCTCGGGCGACGTCGATCGCCTCCAGCAGGTGGTGTGGAACCTGCTGTCGAACGCGATCAAGTTCACGCCCCGCGGCGGCCGGGTGAGCGTGAGGGTGGCCCGCGTCGAGTCGCACGTGGAGCTGACCGTGCAGGACTCCGGGATCGGGATCGACCGCGACTTCCTCCCGCACGTCTTCGAGCGCTTCCGCCAGGGGGACAGCTCGAGCACGCGGCCCCACGGCGGCCTCGGCCTCGGGCTCGCGCTCGTCCGAGACCTCGTGGAGCTGCACGGGGGCACCGTGCACGCCGCCAGCCCGGGCCGCGACCAGGGCTCGATCTTCACCGTGAAGCTGCCGGTGATGGGTGCGGGCCGGCCGCCGGCGCCGGAGCTTCCGCCGCCCACGCCCGAAGGCTCGACGATCGCCGCCCTCGCCGGGTCGCTCCGCGGCGTGAACGTGCTGCTCGTCGACGACGAGGCCGACGCCCGCGACCTCTTCAAGACCGTCCTCGAGCGAAGCGGGGCGCGCGTCACGGCGGTCGGCTCGGGAGCCGAGGCCTTCTCCTCCTTCACCGCGAGCCCCCCCGACGTCGTCGTGAGCGACATCGAGATGCCGGAAGAGAACGGCTACGACCTGATCCGCCGGCTCCGCGGCCTGCCTCCCGAGCGGGGCGGCCGCATCCCGGCGGCCGCCCTCACCGCATATGCGCGGGTCGAAGACCGGATGCGGGCCCTCCGGGCGGGCTTCCAGCACCATGTGAGCAAGCCCGTGCAGCCGGCCGAGCTGGTCGCGGTCGTGGCGAGCCTGGTGCGACGTCATTGAGCAAGGGCGCTAGTGTCCTGAGTCAGAAGTAAGTAAACACAGTCGTCAGCGTCTGCGTTCTCTTGTACAAGGAGGGCGCAGATGCGAACCGGTCGACCGAAAGCCAATGTGACCTTGA